>BFBZ01002207.1_pt1 | contig 11049 bp, 8 predicted proteins | sample 1888401 | NCBI WGS metagenome assembly BFBZ01 (sample SAMD00112614, study PRJDB3348) | symbiont metagenome | host: Chara braunii | reverse complement strand
ACAGCCGCTCGGGCGCATCGTCGTCGCTCGCCGGGGCGAAGTCCATCGGCCGCTCGGCCCGTTTGCCGGTCAGGCCCAGAACGAGTCGCACGCCGTCACGGGTCGTCTCGTAACTGCCGTACACCTTCGTGATGTTGTCCGGCAGTGGGTTGAAGAGGCTGATGTCGATGCCGGGTGGGTTCCGGCTCGTATCGAGCGTGTACGTTCCGCCGAGCCAATCGCTCTCGTCGTCCAGAGCGTCCGGCACGTTTCCGATGAAGATGAGGTTGTCGTACACCTCGACGCGGGCGCCCGATAGGCGCTCGTCGTTCCCGACCGGGCGGTCCTCCTTGTCCGGCTTCTTGGATTCCCGCACCCGCTGCTCCCACGAACCGAGGAGCGCGGGCGCTCCGGCCGGCGGCCCCAATTTTCGGCGCTGGTACACCAGCGAAAGAAGTTTCGCGTCCTCGTCCTGCGGGTTGAATTCGGCCGGCCGGTGCCGCGCGAAATTCGAGATAATCGTCAATTGGTCTGCCCGGGCGACCGGATCAAAAAGGTACAGGCGCTTGTCGAACATCTTGATCGGCCACTCGGACCGTTCGTTCAACGCACGCACGTCGAGCCATTTCGGGGTCTTATTGGGGAACAGCGTCGCGACACACGGCCGGATACAGCCGTTGCCTCTGAGCGTACAGATTTCCCACCACACATCTCCCGTAATGAACAGCTGTAGGCTCGTCTCACAGTAATAAAATTGAGCCTCTTCCTGGATCGGTTTCGTCGTATCGTATCGGACGACGGACCACAGTCCTTGGAGCGCCTTCGCGTCCTCGACTGGAGCCGCGCCTACGGGAGCTTGCGCCGCTGGCTGCGGGGGAGCAACAGCCACTTTGGGGTCGGGTGTGAGCCCGCGTGCGGTGCCGGGCGCATGATTCGGCGCGGTCACCGCATCGGCCGGTAGCGCGACCGCGACCATTCCGACTGCGGTCAGGGCGAGCGCGGCCAGTGCCGCGCCCGCCACGCGGAGTTTCGTCAGGAACATGCTCTTTAGCACCTCGTCCGTTAGTCGAGCAGCAGCCACCGGAACGGTTCCGGTCGCTGCACCTGTTGCCACCTTTGCCAGCTCGGACGCGCGGGCCAGGAGCGCCGCGGTGACCGTCGTCCGGCCGATGGCATTCTCGCTGAAGAGCGCGGCGAGCCCGCTCGCCGGGAGCAACGTGCCGTGTTTCAGCAGGCGCCTGCGCAGCATCTCGCGGCCGCGGGCCAGTCGGCTGGAGAGCGTGCCCTCGGGCACGCCGAGCGCTTTCGCTGCCTCAATGCGCGTGGCGCCTTGCAGTTCGCACAGCACAAGCGGATCGCGGTACTTTGAGGGGACGGCGGCCAGTTCGGCGTCCAAAATCGGGAGCCAGTCCGGCGCCCCGGCGGGTGCGTTCGGGTCGGGTATCATGTCCGTTACCTCGCTCCGGAAGCTCGCAATGCGCGCGGCCCTCGTGCGGGCCTTCAACCCCACCCGGTACGCGACCCCGTAGAGCCACGGTCCCAACCGCTCGCCCCTAAGTTCTCGGGCCTTGCGAATAAGAACGAGGAAGGTGGCCTGGAACGCATCGTCGGCGTCGGTAGCGGCGAGCATCCGCCGACACACGCCGAGAACCATTGGACCGTGCCGACGGAGGAGCACCTCAAACGCCGGATGGTCGGCGTATCGAGCGAAGCGATCGAGCAACTCGGCGTCCGGGAGGGCGTCGAGGTCGGAACGGAGCGCCTCGCGCAACTGAGGCGCGGGCAGATGGGTTGAGCGAAGCCGGTTCATCGGTGCCTCCGTGCGGGTTCGCTTATACTGCCGACAAGCTCCCCGGCGCGTCCACGATTTTCTTGACCGCCTGAAAGTGTTCCATTCCGCGCACGAAACCGTTCTGACGCCGCACGGGTACAATGAGAACGGCCCGTTTCGCCTCTGGGAGTCCAGGATGATCCGCTCATTCCTTACCGTTCTGGCGTTCTGCGGCGCGTCGCTCGCATGCGCGGCCGAAAAGCCGGCTGCGGTTCCACTCGCCGCGCTCGATGGCAAACCGACCACACTCGCAACCCACACGGGAAAATCTGCCACGGTGATCGTGTTCACGTCGTTCGATTGCCCGGTGGCGACGTCCTACCTCGCGCAGCTCGATGAGTTCGCGAAACTCCACGCCGCGAAGGGCGTCGGGGTCGTGTTGGTGTGCCCCACGGACGACAAACGTGACGCAGTGGCGAAGGCCGCCGCCGGGTTCAAGCTCACGGTGCCCGTGCTGCTCGACCCGAAGAAGGAACTGGCCGGCTTGCTCAAAGCCGAGATCACGCCGGAAGCGTTCGTCCTCGATACCGAAGGCAAGGTTCTGTACCGGGGCCGAATCGACGACGGCTATTCCGCACGGCTCAGGAGGAACCCGACTGTCACGTCCCACGACCTCAACGCTGCCGTAACCGCCGTGCTCGCAGGCAAGCCCGTAACCGCGGCGCGCACCAAGGCCATCGGGTGCCCGATCGATTACGACACCGTCGTGCGGGGCGGCGCCGTCACGTTTCACAAGCACGTGGCGCCGATCCTGAACGCGCAGTGCGTGGTGTGCCACCGTACCGGGGAAATCGGGCCGTTCAGTCTGACGACGTACCAGCAGGCGAAGAAGTGGGCCGCGGACATCAAGGAGTTCACCACCAACCGCACGATGCCGCCGTGGATGCCGACCGGTGGCGTGGCCATGAAAGGCGAGCGGAAGCTCACCGCCGCGGAGATCGCGACGCTCGCGGCATGGGCCGACGCCGGCGCGCCCGAAGGCGACCCCAAAGACGCGCCGAAAGCGCCCGACTTCGGTGACGGCTGGCGGCACGGCAAGCCCGATATGATCCTCGGAGCGAACGGCGACTTCAACCTTGGCCCGACCGGAGACGACCTGTTCCGCTGCTTCGTCGCCCCCACGGGCCTCACGGAAGATCGCTGGATCGTCGGTTACGACGTGAAGCCGGGCAACCCGCGTGTCGTTCACCACACGCTGCACTTCTTCGACACATCGGGCCAGGGCCGCGAACTGGAGAAGAAGCAGCAGGCCAAGGACAAGTCCCGGTTGGTGGACATCGGACCGGGGTACACGTCTGCAATGGGCGCGGGGATTGTCCCGGCGCCGAGCAAAGCGGGCGAAGCGCCGAAGTTCGGCGGCCTGGGCGGTTGGGCACCGGGGCAGGCACCGCAGTTCGTGCCGGCGGGGGCCGGGKGGCTGCTCCCGAAGGGGKCCGATTTCATCATCCAGACGCACTACCACCGCGACGGCAAGTTCGGCACCGATCGCACTCAGGTCGGGCTGTACTTCGCCAAGGGGCCTGTCGAGCAGCCGTGGCAGACGCTCATCCTCAACGGCATGAAGGCGTGGGAAAAGATCCCCGCGGGTAAGACGGACTATACCGCCCGCGGCGGTTTTTACCTGCACGCCGACGCCGTTCTGCACAACGTGCTGCCGCACATGCACCTGCTCGGCAAGAACGTGACGGTGACGATGACCCCACCGGGCGGCAAACCGGTGGTGCTGGTGAACATCCCGGCATGGGACTACAAGTGGCAGGAGACGTACTGGTTCGCGGAGCCGATCCGCGCGAAGGCCGGCACGCGACTGGACGTGACCGCGACCTTCGACAACTCGGCCGCGAACACCAACAACCCGTCGAAGCCGCCGCGCGAGGTGCCCTACGGCGAAGAGACGACGGACGAGATGCTGTTCGCGTTCTTCGGCGCGACCAGCACCACGAAGCCGTGGTCGCCGATCAAGACGTATGCGTTCCCGCCGGACGGCGCCCTGGCAACCGGTCCCGTCGCGGGCCAGTTGACGCCGGTACTGGAGGGGCTGGTCGGCACCTGGGACACGACGATCGACATCAAGCTGGGCGGCCGGACGATCAAGTTGACCGGGAACGAGGTCGCCGAAACCGCGTTCGGCGGGAAGTACATCCGCGCGCTGGCGAAGAACTCCGCGGACGACCGCGGGGCCATCTTCCTCATCACGTTCGACCCGGCCATCAACAAGTACCGCAACTGGATGTACGATTCGCTGGGCACCGAGATCGCCTGGACCGGCACGCACGACGCCAAGACGAACGAGATCACCTGGACGGCCGAAGTCGCGGACGGTCTCAAGGGCGAGATGAGGTGGAAGCTCGTCGCGTCCGGCGGGTTCACGTGGGACCTGGTCATCGGCCCGCGCGCCAAGCCGATGCTGGAGATGAGCGGCGACCGCGCCGCGAAGAAGAAGTGACGCGGGCCGCTCCGGGCTCATCCCACCCGGGTGTCACGCTGTTGTTTCCCTGGGACCGCGGGCGTATCGCCCGCTTCTTCGCGAAGGAGCGGGTGACCGAATCGACACACTTTCAGTGCGACGTGATTCTGCAACCGAGATCGAGACGGGGCGCTTTTCCTGATAAATCCCATTTATTTCCACGGGATTGCGCCATGCCGATCGTCATTGAAAGCCGCCGGAAGAAGCTCGCTACGCTGTCGAAGGCGTGGCCCGACGCACTCGTCCGGGACGTCACGTCGAAGGGGCCGCAACCGTGGGTGCGGTTCAGTCCGTTCTACCCGCACGGCGGCATTCCGATACCGAACACGCCGGGCACCCAAGCCGCCTCGGTCGAGGGACTGTGGCAAGGGCTCAAGGTGTTCGAGAAGGAAGACATCGATCCGACGAAGTGGGCGATCACCACCATGCGCGGCATCAAGCGCTCGGGGCGCAGCCGCGGCGCGGTTCGGGGGCACCGGTTCGGCGTCGGAAGTGACGTGCTGCTCGACTACCGCGCGGCCCGTTACCGAATCTACCTGCCGGCCTATCGGTGGGTTTTGGAAAACCAGTTCCAGAGCGAAGTGGCACAACTGCGTGAGGAACTGACCGACCGAACGCTGGTTCTGCTCGACTACGAAACCAATACCAACCCCGACGACCTGTCGCGTCCGCTCTCGCACGCGGCACTAGTCAAGTGCCACCTCGAAGGCCGCTGGCCGGAAGAAACGGCGCTTCGAGTGTAAAGTCCCGCATTGAGAGTCGATACAGGCTTTGCGCCGCATTCCGGTTTGCGTAAAACGGCGGAACAGTGGAGCGCCCGATCGCMCCCCAAACGAAGTMCCCCGCCGATGCGCGTCGTCGAACTGGAAGCCCGGCACGTCCGCGTCGCGCTGCGGCGGAAGGTGACGCACGCCAGCCACGTCCGGACCGAAACGGACAACGTCGTGGTACGGTGCAAGCTGTCCGACGGCAGCACCGGCTACGGCGAGGGCGTGCCCCGCGACTACGTCACCGGCGAGACCATCGACTCCTCCATCGACCTGCTCAAGCGCTCCGATCTCGGCAAACAGTTCGATTCCGACTGTCCCGACTTTGCTGAAGCCGTCCATCTTGCGGAGCGGCTGAAGCTCGTGGCCGCACCAGAGGACGACCGCGGCATCCTCGGCAACGCCGCCCGCTGCGCGCTGGAACTCGCAGTGCTGGACGCGTTCGGCCGGGCGTTCGGCGAACCGCTCACGCGGGTCACGGAACTCGTCGCCCCCGAGCTGTACCAGTTCCGCCCGGAGGTGCGGTACAGCGGCGTCATCGGCAACCCGCGCGGCTGGAAGAAGCGGCTGTACCCGCTCGTGTACCGTCTGGCGGGTTTCAAGCAGGTGAAACTGAAAGTCGGGATCGAGGGGCAGGACGATGTGAAGCGAACTGGAATTATTCGCCGCTGGCTCGGCAGGTCGATGGACCTGCGCCTCGACGCGAACGAGGCCTGGGCCCCGGCCGATGTCGCCGCTCGCATTCGAGAACTGGAACCGTTCGGCATCACGAGTGTCGAGCAGCCGGTCAGGCACGAAGAAGTCGCTAGTCTCGCGGACGTGCGCAAGCAGGTGAATACGCCGGTGATGCTGGACGAGTCGTTGTGCGGGCCCATCGACGCCGAACGCGCGGTGAAAGGCGGCTGGTGCGACCTGTTCAACCTGCGGCTCTCGAAGTGCGGCGGGTTCATTCCGAGCGTCCGGCTCGCCCAGTTCGCGAAACGGCACAACCTCGGCTACCAGCTCGGCTGCCAGGTCGGCGAGACGGCGATCCTCTCCGCCGCCGGCCGGCACTTTGCCACGAGCGTGGCCGACATTCGGTACCTCGAAGGCAGCTACGACCGGCACCTGGTCTGGGAAGCGCTCGCGGTCGAAGATCTGACATTCGGGCGCGGCGGCCGCGGGCCGGCGCTCGTTGGCACCGGACTCGGCTTCACACTCGCCCCGGCCCGCCTCGACTGGCTGACCCAGCGCAAGGAGTCGCTGCTTGGGTAACGGAGAAGAACCTCCCCCCCCGGCCCCCCTCCCTGAAGGGAGGGGGGTGAACGCACGAGAAGCCTCCTCGGACCCTCCCGAGGCGCGGGAGTTCCGTAGGTCTTCCCCCCCCTTCCCTTCAGGGAGGGGGGCCGGGGGGGGAGGTCTTTCCGTCTTCACCGCCTCCGATGGGTACCGTTTCTATTTTCGCCATTACCCCGCGGTCGGTGTGCCGCGCGCGCGTCTGGTGTTCGTTCACGGCATCCGCAGCCACGGCGGGTGGTACGGTCGATCGTGCCAGGCGCTCGCGGCAGCCGGCTATGACGTGTACTTCCTCGACCGCCGCGGCGCCGGGCTGAACACGGCGTACCGCGGCGACACACCGAACTTCCGCCGCCTGATTGACGATGTGGCCGAGTTCGTGCAGCACCTCCGCGCCGAACACGCGTGGTTGCCGGTGTTCGTGTGCGGCATCTCGTGGGGCGGGAAGCTCGCGGTCGGGCTGTCGTACCGTAAGCCGAATCTCGTGGACGGGCTCGTTCTGCTCTGTCCGGGGTTGGCCCCGAAGGTGGCCCCGCCGCTCCCGCAGCGGGTCCGGATCGCAGTGGCACGCGTGTTCCGGCCGTGGAAGTTCTTTCCCATCCCGCTGAACGAACCGGAACTGTTCACCGCGGCGCCCGAGTGGCGCCACTTCATTGATGTCGAACCGCACGGGCTCCGTCAGGTCACGGCTCGGTTCCTGTTCGGCAGCTTCTCGCTCGACATTTATTTGCGGCGCGCGGCCCGGCGCGTGACGGTGCCGACGCTCCTCGTACTCGCGGAACACGATCGCATTATCGATAACGCGCGGACAACCGCGTTCGTCGCCCGGTTCCCCGGCCCGACCGAAACGGTCACGTACCCCGACGCGCACCACACACTCGAGTTCGAGCGCGCCGATCACCCGTGGATCGGCGATGTGGTGCGGTGGGTGGAGAAACGGCTCTGATCCCGGGTAGCGCGACCGCGGCCTCAGCGGAACGATGCCACCGCAACGAGCGCGATGATCGCCGCCAGCCCGATGAGCAAAAACACCATCGGGAGTTTCGACGGGCCGCGCCGGCCCGCTTCGCGTGCGTAATCGAGCGCGTGCTGCTTGTGCTTTTTCCTGGCCTGCTCGTGGTGCTGCTTTTTGGCGCTGTGGTTCATAACCGGCTCCAACGGTGCCGCACGCCGCGCGTGTGGCGGGAGGTGCCGCGCGCCCCGGCACAGATCGGTTGTGGGAGGGTCTGAGTGCGGTCGCGCGGCGGAAAGGTGGTAATAGTGTAACCCGCCGCGAGAGGACTTGTCGAGAGGCTGCGCGGTCATCTGCCCGCGCAACGCCGGTGCGGTGCAGCCGGCTCTCCCGGCCGCCGGGTGCGGCCGCGACGGCGCCACCCGCCGCCCCGGTACTTCGAGCGCCCGCCACCGGTTCTAATCCACGTCCCAGACGATCACCTGACCGCTCTCGCTCCCGGCGGCGCACAGCGCGCCGTCGGGCGACACGGCCGCCGCGCACACTTTGCCGATGCCCCAGTCGAACGACCGCGTTTCGGCCCCGGTGGCCGCGTCCCACACGCGCACCACGCCGTCCGCGCCCGCGGACACCAGCGCGTGCCCGTCGGGCATGAAGCCGAGCGCGTGGATGTAGTTCGTGTGCCCGCGGAGCACCATTTTTTCGGTCCCGTCTGGCACCGCGAAGAGGTGGACCCGCAGACCGAAAACCACGGCGAGCGTGTTCCCGTCCGGCGCGAACGCGAGCTGCGTCGCCGCCGCCGAACCGTGCGGGTCGTCCAGTGCCCGCAGCTCGTCGCTCCCGTCGGCGGTGTACAACCGGAGCCAGTGATACGAGTTCGCGATCAGGTAGCGCCCGCACGGCGAGTACAGCACCCGCTGCAGCGCCCGGTGCGTCGCGAAGCGGCTGACGGGCGTAACGGGCTGATCCGCTCCGGCGAAGTCGGTACACCGCCACACACCGACGCCCTGCCGCGTCACGACCGCGACGCTCTGCGAATCCGAGCGGAACGCCGCACTATCGGCGCCCCAATCGACGCTCAGGAGCCCGACCACGGTTCCGGTCGCCCGGTCCCAGACGCGCGCGGTCGGTTCGTTCTGCGTGGAGACAATGAACCGGCCGTCGGGGGCGTACGCGACCGCGCGGGCGTAGGACGTGTGCCCCGCGAGCCGGCCCGCGGGCGCGCCGGTCGCCGCGTTCCACACGGACACGAACTTGGAACCGCCGGCGGTGGTGGCGAGTTCGGCGCCGTCCGGGCCGAACGCCATGTGTCGGACGCGCGCCTTGTGCGCCTGCCAGATGAGCATCTCGCCCCCCTCACGCGTCCACGTCCCAGACGACCGCTTGCCCCTTCGCGCCGCACGCCGCGCAGGTCAGGCCGTCGGGAGAAAACGCGGCGCAGTATAGCTTGCCGATCTGCCAGTCGAACGCCTTCAACTCGGCCCCGGTGCCCGCGTCCCACACCCGCACCACGCCGTCGTTGCCCGCGGTGAGCAGCGCGCGGCCGTCGGCGGCCCAGTTCACGGCCCAGACGATCGGCGAGCGCCCGGTGCCGGCCGCGAACTTCAGCAGCGGTCCCGGTTCGTTCGCCACCGGCCACACTTCGACCCATTTTCCGTAAGCGATCGCGAGTCGCCCCCCGTCCGGGGAAAAGCGCACGGCCCCGCGGTTGTTGGTCTGAACGTCACGAAGCGTGCGCGCGCGGCGCGTGTCGGCGGTGCGCCACACCTGCGCACGAGACGAGGTACTCACCGCGAGCAGCGAGCCGTCGGGAGAGAAGTGCAGCGCCGCAACCCCACCGTGTGACGTGTGACGCGCGTCGGGACCGCGACGGTCCACTCCACCGGCGGGCCCCCGCCCGGCATCGGACCAGAGGCCGATTTCATCCGCATTGGATGCGGCGAGCGTCGGCCGCGCGCCCGGCCCAAAGGCGAGTTCAAACGCGTTCTCCATCGGAAGTTCGGCGATCACGTTCCACGTACCGGTGTCCCACACGCAGACGCTCCGCGCCGTGCCCGCGGCGAAGAGCGGCCCGTCCGGGGCGAAGCACACGGACTTCACCAGCCCCGAGGCGCCGGCGAGTTTACTGGCCAGTTTTCCCGTTGTCGGCTCCCACAGGTACGAAGCACGGGTGCCCCCGGTCGCCGTGGCGAGCAGTTGCCCGTCCGGGGAGAACGCCGCGGATTCGATCTTGCCCTTGTGCGCCTGCCAGATGAGCATCACGGCCCTCACACGTCCACGTCCCACAGAACCACCCGCCCCTTCGCGCCACCGGCCGCGCAGGTCAGACCGTCCGGGGAGAAGCACACCGAATGTAGCGGCGTTTTGCTCCACCGGAACGATTCGCGTGCCGCCCCCGTCTGTGGGTCCAGGTACCGGGCCTCGCCGTCCTCGAACACCGCGCACAGCACCCGCCCCGACGGATGGTACGCGAAGTCCCGAACTTCGCCGAGTTTCTCTCTCGTGTGCCACGGCGTACCCGCGCCGAGCGGGCGCGCGAACAGCCGGCCGCTGGCGAGCATCACGACCCACTTGGCCGCGGGATCGAACGCCACCCGCACGGCCGCCGTGTAGCGCAGCTTCCGGCCCTCCCACGGGAACGAGGCCGTGACCTTCTTGCGCTTCAGGTCGACGACGTGAAGCGCCGACCGCTCGGTCCCGACCACGGCGCGGCGCTTGTCCGCGGAGAGGCCGAGGGCACTCCCCACCTCGCCGCTCGGTAAGTCGCCGGCGGGCTTCCAGCGCCACGTGCGTGCCGGGGCGCGGTACGGTTGGCCGGTCAGCGGATTCTTTTGTTCCCGAAACGCGCCCGGACGGTCGCCGAGGGCGCTCGTCTCGAACCGCACCAACGCGGACGACCGTTGCCCGTCGGTCACATCGTTCCGAACCGCGACCAGCTCCGCGCCGTCCGCGGTGAACGCGATCGCGCCCAGCCCGCGCGCCGGCACGTGCAGGTTGAGCTCCCGATCGTCCGGGCCGCGCAGGTTTTCGAAACTGACAAGGCCGTCCACGTCGCCATCGAAGTCGAATTCGACGGCCAGGAAATCCAGCGTCGGTTGCACGACCAGTTCGCGGCAGTAATCACCGAAGGTCTTGAACCAGTCGTCCGCGAGCAGCGACCGCGCCGTGTCCGCGCCGAGATCGCAGGCGAACACCCCGCAGGTGACGCCGGGGAAGTGGTCCTCGTCGGTTTCGGGCGCTTCGACCCATGCAACGAGTTCGCGCCCGGTCAGGTCGAACTGGAGCCGGTGGACCGCGCCGACCTTCTTCCACTTGGCGGGCGGGCGCACCCACACTTCGCGCATCGCTGACCCTCACTCGTCCACGTCCCACAGCACCACTTGACCGTTTTCGCCGCCGGCGGCGCAGGTGAGGCCGTCGGGCGAGAACGCGACCACGCGCACCTTCCCGATGCCCCAGTCGAAGCGCCGCGTCTCCTGCCAGGAGCCGACGTCCCACACGCGCACCGTGCCGTCCGCACCGGCGGTACACAGCGCGCGACCGTCGCGGGCGAACGCCACCGCGTGAACCGGACTGCGCCCCCAGTGCAGCGTCMCCTCGCGGGTCCGCTCCGCGAGCCGGTACACGGGCACGGCGTTCTTCAGCGCCAGTGCGACACGGGAGCACTCGGGAGAAACCGCGAACGCGTGAATCCCGGTCTGCCTCGTCGGGCGGATGAACGCATACGGGGTGCTCAGATCGGTATTCCATAGTTCCAGATCGTTCGCGCCGATCAGAA
>BFBZ01002205.1_pt1 | contig 11063 bp, 6 predicted proteins | sample 1888401 | NCBI WGS metagenome assembly BFBZ01 (sample SAMD00112614, study PRJDB3348) | symbiont metagenome | host: Chara braunii | reverse complement strand
AGAGCCGAGGTCAATCGGACCAACTACTTCGATGAACCGTACCCACTGCTGACGCCGAGCGCGCCGGCCGCTCCCGCGGGCAGGTAACGGCTGAGGAAGAAGCGGACGGCCTCTTCCGTCAGGAGCGCGCCGACGTTGACGCGCACGATGGGGTTACCAGTTGTACCGGTGATGGACAAGCGAACGGTTCGGTTCGAGAAGAAATCGCTCACGTCCTGAATCAGACCGAGCGGGACCGGTCCGACCATCGGGAGCCGGAGCCCCAACAATCTCAACCCTCGCGCTTCCGGTCCGATCGTACCGGTGTGGGCCACGACACTCAGGTCCACGCGCCCGGCGGTCGTGATGGTCCCCTCGGCGAACAGTTGGGCCGCGGGATTGGAAAGCGCGACCCGCTGCACCCGGACCAGACCACCTTTCAGCGTGGCCCGCACCTCACCGGCCTGGAACGGCTTCACCAGCCCGGTCGGGTTCAAGAACGGGGTGATCCCCCGGAGGAGCGGGATCTCTTTCACCGACGTATTGTTGAGGGTGGCGGCCAGCGAGCCGGTCAGGTCGTCTACCGAGCACACGTTCGTGCCGCCGATGTCGAGTTGTCCGGTGAGCCGGCCATTACCCAGGAGCGCGTTTTCACCGAGTTCAGGTGAAATCGTGCGGAGCGGAACGTCGGTGAAACGGATCGCGCCTGTGAGTCGCGTTTCGGGGCCCCAATCGAGGGTCAAGTCGCCCCGGGCGCGTCCGGTGCCCGCGCTCACCGATGCGTCACGAACCGCGAGCTGCCCGTAACCGCCCGGCGCGGTCGAGAAATCGAACGGGAGCCGGAGGTCCGTCACCGCGGCCCCCGACACCTTCCCGCGGGGCAACGTGAGCGTGCCCGAGCCGTGTACCTCGCGCCCGATCCGCCCGTGAACGGCCACTGTAATCGGCCCATCGATCACCTCCGACGCGTCCGCGACCGGAGCGAGTAACGTCTTCGATTCCGCACCGTCCAGCGCGACGGTAAAGGTGTTACGTCCCCTCTCGCCGAATCGGACTTGAGCGCGGGCGCGGAGCGCGCCGCCCGCGACGCGGCCGCTCACATCGGCCAGTCGCAGGATACCGTCCTGGAGCACCAGCTTGCCGGTCACCTCCCGCGCGAGTTGTGACCGGTCCCACTGGAGCCCGACCACCCGCACCGTGCCCGAGCCGGCCGAGAAGTCGTTCTCGAAATCGAAGCTCAGATCCACCTTACCGGCGAGCGGGGCCAGGGACCTGATCCTCATATCTTGAGCGATACGAGACAGGTCGGCGCCGTTCAGACGGAACGACCCGCGCTGCGTCTTCCCGGGGGCCGGCGGCGCGTCCTTCTTCTGACCCGGATAGCGGCCGTTGACCTCGAACGAGCCCCCGAGTGTCTTTCCTTCCAGTTCGTACTCGATCACCGAGTTGCGAACGGTCGCCTTGCCCGAAAGGCGATCGGCGGGGATGCCCTGCACCGTGAGTTTCGGCGCGGTCACGTCCAGGTTGAGGKTACCGACCCGCGCCTGCTCCTCCTTCGCGGGCGGGATCGTACCCGAAACCGAGCCGGACACGTGGCCCGTGACCTTCACCGGAACGTCGGGCACGAGTTCCGTCGCCGCCGCGGCGTCCAGCGCCTTGAACGCGATCTCGAACTTACCATTCTTGTCGGCCGCAAGCGGGACGTCCGCGGAACCCGTGATGGTGCCGCCGAAGATATCGGCCTTCAGTTCCGAGACAACGAACCGATCCGGTGTGAGGTCCCACTTGGCGTCGATGTGGTTCGCTGTGGAACCCGCGAGAGCCAGTTTGGTCGCCTTGATGCGGCCCTTCGCGGTGTAAGCGAGCGGCGCGAGTGTGCCCTCGACCGAAGTCTCCGTTTGCAAGGCGCCCTTGATCGGGGCCGGAAGCGTGACCTCGGGAACGAGCTTCCGCAGATCGGTCACGTCGGCACCCGTCGTCCGCACGGTCGCGCGGAAGGGGTACTGACCGGACAGGCCCAGAGTGGCCCCCGCGGTGATCGGAATCCCCTCCAACGTGGCCGTCGCCTCTTTCAGCACCGCCTCTCCCTTGGCGACGGTCGCTGACAACTGAATGTCTTTCGCGTGGCGCCCCTCGATGACCAACTCGCGCGAAGACACCTCCGCCGACCCGCTCCATCCGGCCGGGTCGGAGATCGTCTCATACGGAGCTTTCATCGCCACCTTCCCGGTCACCGTTCCGCCCACAGTGATTGGGATACCTGGCAGCGCCTTGGCCACCTGCCCGAGCGGGATGTTGTCAATGGTCAGGTCGGCGGTCACGTCTCCGGGCGGCGAAGTTGCCGCCACCAGTGTTCCCCTTATTGTCCCGGGCGCCCCCTTATTCGGTTGATCGATCAGCCCCTTCAATTGGGTCAGATGGAACTTCCCGTTCTGATACGTCATGTGCGCGGAGAGTTCGCGCACGGTCAACCCCTCGAACGTCAGGGCCGGTGAAGACAACGTGCCCGAGAGCTGGTACGCGGCCTGACTGGTCACGCCGCCGACCGGGACGACGACCTTCGCCTCGGCCGTGACCTTTCCGCTGATCTTGTAGCTGAATTTCACATCGAGCTTCTGGAGCAATTCGGCAATTTCGATGTCGCGGAGCCTGATCGTGGCGTCGAGCGTGGTCGGGGCGTCTTTCTTGGGCGGATCGGCCGGTTTCTTTTCCTGTGGGGAGCGCGCACACGCGATGGGTTCGTGAGACGGGCGCGTCCGGCCCGAGGTCTTCTTCTCCTGGTGGAACTCGTACTGGTTCCCCGCTCGGCGCAGGTGAATCGGAATGTCATCGCTTGGGAAACCGAGGACTTTCACTCCCGTAATCACGCCGGCCCCGCCACCGTCCGGTTCGAGGCGACCGTCCGCGTACATTCGCAGCGTCAGATCGGCGCGCCCCTTCAATTTGCCCTCGAAGTCCTTCGGCAGCTTCCACTCGGCGGGCAGTTGTTGGATGTCGAGGTGCTCGGCCGAGACCTTGAGGTGAGCAACTCTCGGCTCGGCGCCCCAATCGCAGTTCCCGTCCAGCCCGATCGACCCGCCGGCCAGCTCAGCCCGTGTGCCGACCAGGGTCAACTGACTTCCCGAGAGCGTGATCGTTCCGCTCACGCGCGCGAGGGTCGCATTGGCGTCGGGCAGTGTGAGCGCGATCGCGTTCGGTTTGACCTCGACGGAGTAGTGAGGCTCCGCGGCCGAATCGGTCCAGAGCCGCAGCGTGACCGCCCCGCGGCCGTTCGGTTGGATGTGCGCCCACACGTCTGCGGGAACGAAGGGGATCGAGCCGAGTCGGTCCATCGTCATCGGCCCGTCATCGGTTGTAACGGTCACCGAACCGGACGTCCCTCCACTCGCCATATCGCCCGTGATCGTCCACTTCGACCATTGCGGATCATCGAGTGTGCCCGACACCTGGACGCGGTCCCCGTTCGGCTCAGCGGCTAGGCTCAGGTGCTGGACGGCGAACTCGGGGCGTCCGTCCTGGCGGATCGTGACGCGACCGTCGGTCAGAGTCACGCCGGGCAACGGACCCGATCCGCCGCCCGACGGCATTTGGGGCAGCGCAGTCAGCACCTTCCCGTCCGCGCCGACGCGGAGCGTCAGGTTCACCCCGCGGAGGCGGACCTTTTGAGGCGCGACCCGCCCCGTCACCAGATCGAACAGCGACACATCGGCGTCCGCGTCCTCGACCGCAAAGACCTCGGCGTTCGCGGCCCCCGGTGCCGTGGCGTCGAAGACCCGAAGACCGATGCTGCTGGTGACCAACCCGAGCCGGACGCTCGTGACCTCGACCGGCATCCCGATCCGGTCCCGGATTTTATTGGCGACGAGTTCTTTTCCGGCGGTCGTCCCGAAATACACGCCCAGTCCCACTCGGAGCAGAAGCACGATGACGACCACGCCGCCAACGGCGAATAGCGCCCACCGCCCGACCCGACGTGTCGTGACCATGCCCCAGCCTCTGGACCAGGTTTCGAGAGAATCGCTTCCGAGCCCGCTCCATTTTTGCACATCGCGTTCCAACCGCACTGAGGCGATCACACGACTTTCGGGACGGACCCATTGTTTTCCCTTCCCGACCGGTACATTTCTCACTTCGGCTCGCAGACCGCCGTCGCGGTGCGCCGTCTGCTCGAATTGGCTCAAAACGGAGCGACAGGCGGCTCCGCCCGTGCCCCACCGGTACCGTGAGACTCATCTCGCCGTCCCCTCACACTTGCACCGATTGGGGATAAGGCAATGGCCGAGTTATCCGGTTCCGTAACGCCGTACTCGCGACCAACAGATTCGAAGAGTCCGAGTTGACCGAAGCGGTCAAAGCGTTTCGGACGGCGGACGCCGGGACCACCATCGGTCTCACTCTGGGGGGAGCGCGATTCAGGGCGTGCGGCACGACGAGACAGGGAAAGGCGGGGCGCGTTGATCGTCCGATCGGTGGCGTCCGGATCGACGAATTTGACGGCGTTTTGCTCCCCAGCGGCGCCATGAACACCAACACAATGCGGGAGAGCCCAGAGGTGCTGGCGTTCCTGAAGTCGATTCAGGATGCGGAACAAACCCATCGCGACAATCTGCCACGCGCCGTGGAAGTGGATCTCAGCGGGTCTGGTACGCGGGCGTACGCTGACCCGCGGTATTCAACGCGGCCATGATTCACCTGTTCGAGCGGAGCACGGCGACCGCAGTTCGCGTGTGATCACCTCGATCGGCCGATGGCAACTCCGGGCGGGACCGCGCGGGCGCAGGCTGGTGCTCGTGCCCGCGCATTCGCTTGCCCGCACGGTGACGGTTCGGCACACATTCGGTCGGCGATTTTTCGCACGATGTGACAGGGAAAATCGGAAAGCGCAGTGACGCAAGAGCCCGAGTACCACCGTTGCATCTGGAATCGCTCGCCCAATCCTCACCCGTTCTCTCATCGAACGGAGTTCTCATGTTTCGCACGACGAACATGTTTTCACTCCTCCCAAGACATATGACCACATTCCCTGAGACCGCGGGCATCCTGCCCGCTCCGCAACCGGCATCCCGACGCGAAAAATGTCCGAGCAACTCCCCTGGTACAACGAGCGGGACGCCCGCAATCCCGGAAAAGCCGTTCTCACGATCTGGCATGACACAAACCCATATCGCCGCGATCGAATTTCGCCATAAATACTCCAAAATTCCGAATTCAATCCACTCATTTCGTCAGCAACAAACTGAATTCCGCGGCTCAAGAACACTCATAGCCGCAAGAAGATCTTGCGCTGGTACAGGAACCGGCAGATTGCGAACGTCATGATCATGACGACGGCAGCGACGGCTAGGTCACCGTAGGGTTCCAGGTAGCGCTCCTTCAGTTCGCCGCCGACGAACCGGTTGGCGATCTTTTTCAGATCAACCAGTTCGTGAATCATGTAAATCGTGATCGGGTTCATGCCGATCCAGACGAACGGCCGCGCCCACCACTGAAACTTCCACACGTCAACGATCAGGTAGAACAGGCCCAACAGCACGGAACTGTAGCCGACGGCGACCAGCACGAATGACGACGTCCAGATCTTCTTGATTACGGGAAACGACTCCCCCCACAGCCAGCCCACCAGCACGCACACAGCGCCACCGGCAATCAGAGTGAGAACCTTTCGATAATTGCCGGTCTGCCCCTTCAACAGTTCGCCCGCGAACACGCCCAGCAAGCAGTTCGCGATCGCCGGAAGCGTGCTGAGTAGCCCCTCCGGGTCGTAGTCACCGTCCCATTTCCGAAGCGGCAGGTACTGCTTATCGATCCAGTTCGCCAGGTTCTTACCCGATTCGAAGTGTCCGACCCCCAAGTCGGGCACCGGAACGAACGTCATGAGCGCCCAGTACCCCACGAGCAACCCGGCGCACGCCGCCACGCGCCCGCGGATACCGAAGCAACAAAAGATCAGCCCCGAAAACAGGTACGCCAGCGCGATCCGCTGAAGCACCCCCATCAAGCGGATCTGTTCAAAGGGGGTGCCGAACCCGCCATAGTAGAACAAGCCGAGCAGGTACAGCAGCCCCCCGCGCGTCACGACCCGAACCACCGCCGCCCCGCGCCCCTGCCGCTCAATCGTCCGGCCCAGCGAGAAGACCAGTGACACCCCGACGATGAACACGAACATCGGGAAAATCAGATCCTCGAAGTGGAAGCCCTCCCACTCGACGTGTTCCAACTGATCGTCCACCGCTCGTAGCGTGGGTGTGTCGTGCACCTTGACAAGCGCCTTGACCAGTTCGTCGGCGCCCACGATCCAGAACATGTCGAAGCCGCGCAGGGCGTCGAGGGAGACCAGGCGAACAGACGGATTGTTCGGAGCGGCCCCCGCGCCATCGGGCACGGGGAGCGTAGAGTTCGACATTTTGAGATCCGATTGGTGAGTGAAACGGCTGGTCGGGACGGTCAGGGCGAGGTCAGAGCGCGGGCCAGGAGTTTGTGGCGCGCGGCCATCTCTCGTTCGCCGCGGCGCTCGTAGCACTCGGCCAGCGCCTCGTGGGCGGGCCGGTAGCGCGGGTCGATGCGGAGGGCCGCCGCGAGCCAGCGCTCGGCCTCCTGGGGTTCGCCGAACAGCCGGAACAGCCGGGCCACCTCGCACCGCAGGGCCGCGTCGCCGGGCTGCTGGCCCGCCCGCGCGACGAGCGTATCCAGCTTGGCCCGCTCGGCTTTCAGGCTCTCGAAGCGCTGACGATAACGGGCCGCCTCCTCGGACCGGCCCCGGCGGTCCAGACACCGCGCCAGTTCGTGGCACGCGGACAACGACGAGGAATCTCGCTCGAGCGCCCGGCGCAACCACGCCTCTCCCTGTTCGCACCGGTCCTCGTCCACCGCCAGTTTGCCGCGCTCGACCAGAACCGCGACGTCGTCCGGGTGGGCCGCGAGGAGTTCGTCGAGCAGCGCGCGGGCCTCATCGGGCCGCCCCAATTGGAGCCGGCACTGCGCGAGGTTCACGCCCACGACCGGGTCGTCGGGGCTCTCGCGCCACACGGCCTCGTAATGATCGACCGCTTCGGACGCGTTACGGGCGACGTAAAACAGGTTATCGGCCAGCCGGCGGCGCGCCGAGAGGTTGTCGGGCCGCAGCACAGCGGCGCGGCGGTAGTCCTCCCGGGCCGCTTCGAAGTCGCCGAGGCGTTCCAGCACCCAGCCCCGGCGCACGAGCGCGTACACGTTCTCCGGTTCGTCCTCGAGCATCCGGTTCAGGCAGTACCGGGCCTCCGACAACCGGTAGGTTTTCGTATAGCCCTGACTGAGGGCCTCGAACACATAGAACCGTTCGGCCGGGTTCTCGATCGCGCGGCGCAAGACGGCTTCTGCCCCGCCGAAGTCGCCGTCCTGGGCGCGGAGCAGGTGCCGCTCGAGCGCGACCGCGTCTTCGCCGAAACCGGCGGCCCGTGCGGCGTCGAGGTGCTCACGGGCGCGTGGCACGCGGCCCATGCGCCGGGACAGGCGGGCGAGCAGAAAGTGCCCCTCGGCACTGGCGGGACGAAACTCCAGGKGGCGCGTCAGTTCGGCGTCCGCCCGGTCGTAGTCGCGAGCGTCCAGCGCGTGTCGGGCGTTCCGGAGGTGATAATCGGCACGAAGCGACGGCACCCACGCAACGGCGCCGCCAACCAGCACCAAGGCGATCACCAGAACGACCGCGCGCCGACGGCGGCGCACGGCCCGGAGCAGTTCTCCGCGACGAATCATCCGCACGAACTCCACGGCCCGTCCGGCCACTGTGGAACCAGACACATGACACGATCCGGAGCGCGGGCCGGACCGCACCCGCGGGACTCACCAGTCCGACGGCTGCGGCAGCCCGTCGTTGGGCACGTTGGCCAAGAACCACGTGAGTTGGCTCGTGCCCGACGAGACGGACCGCACGCTACCGTCCCCCAGGCCCGCCAGGATCACCCCGGTGTGAGCACTGGACGGCCGCAGCGGATCGCAGTTCGTGGACCACTGCGGCTGGATCTGGAAGGAGGCCGTCGCCGGGGTGATGGTGCCGTTGGGGAACACGTTGTAAGCCGGGGGGTAGTAGTCCAGGAACGGATCGCTCCAGTTGTTGCCGCCGCACTGGGGCGAGTCGCACTGGCCACCGGCCTGGTACGCCCCACTGTTGGCGCACTGGGCGAACTTCTCGGACCAGAGTACCGTGTTGCTCAACCCGTCCGGGAAGCTGGCCGGAATCCGCGAGTAGTTGTAGGGGCCGGTCGGAGCGGCGCCGCCCAAACCGATAGTGGACGCGTTCCCGATCACCGCCACCGGCGGGTTCGAACCGGACGCGGGGGGGTACGCGCACGAGTCGAACGCGAGAGCGTTACACGCGTAGGTCGTGGCGGCGGCGTAGGGCGGGCCGCCGGGATTGAGCGGGCACGAGTTGTTCGGGCCGACGCTCGGATCGCTCGGGCAGACGAACGACTTGACCGGGACCGAGTAGGCGTTGTTGTTCCAGGCGAGACCGCTCCCCGGCGTCGCCCCGGCGATGCACTGGTTAAAGAGGTTCTGCTGTTCCACATAGGGCAGGATGAAAATGAGCGGAGTACCGGCCGAAGCGGAGTTCGCTAGTGGGGACGGGTACGGCCCCACGAGCGGGGGCAACAACGAGTTCGTGTCGTGAATATTGTGGGTCGCCAGGCCGATCTGTTTGAGGTTGTTGGTACAGCTCATGCGTGCGGCGGCCTCGCGCACCTTCTGGACGGCGGGGAGCAACAGTCCAATGAGGATCGCGATAATCGCGATCACCACCAGCAGTTCGATCAGCGTGAACCCCCATGCGCGGCGCCGGAAGTGGGCCGTATGAGTGGAGGGGTGAGAGACGTGCGGCTTCACTGTAACCTCCCGGATAGAAACCGGACGATGAGAGAAACAGGAGAAGAGAACGAAAAACGGCCGAACGTACGCGCGGTTCATTTCTTGTGAATGTTCATGCGCCCGTCTCGCGCGCCGCTCGCGCCCGGACTCTCAGGGACCAACTCGATGTCGAACGTTTGCCGGCCCGGCGTGACAGTGAGTTGCAGACCCGACTGTTCGGGTCGGCCGTAGCGGGCCGGAATTTCCACTACGCCCGTTTGCCCCGGAACGGAGACGTTCCGGGCCTTTTCGAGTGCTTTTTTCGCCTTGTCACTCATCTGCGCGGGTGTGGTGACCGTCACCTTCACCGCACCCAGAGGAACGCCGGTCGCCGTGTAGGTGCCATCGGCTTCGAGGAACGTGCTGGCCGAGCGATTGCCTTCCCCGTGGAACGTGACGGTTCCCGCCGGGACAGGAGCACCGTTGAGGTGCACCTTACCCGAAACCCGCCCACTGTCCGAATCGCCGCACCCCGTTGATGCAAGCGCGATCGCCAGGAGGGCCGCAGCCGGGCGCGATGACGGCCAGCGGAATCGCACCGTGAACATCGCAAGTTACCCGTTAGGGTTCGGCAAGAAGCACGGAGTCATAGGAAAGAGGCTTCCGCCGTCAATCGACCGAAAACGCCGTTTTCGACCCAATCCGCCGGCGCTCTGCAGCGCTCGAAAATGAACGGGAGCCCGTGACCGAAAGCCGAAACAGACCCACGGGCAATCAAGACAGCAGTGAAAAAATGACTGCTCGAACGGCTTGGGCGAACTTGGGCGAAAACGACTCGTGCGCGTTTGGAACTCGTCTTTACATGAGTCAAATCGCGCTCATCTCATCGATCATTCACATCTCAGAAATGGAGAGGACAAGCGTCGGAAAACCGAACATTAGTCGACAAGAGTTGATGGAAAGGCTACCCAGGCGCGCATTGCGTTACAAGAAAAATTTGAAAAAACGCGATACAGATCCGGAGTGTTGACGAGCGCGGCTCGGCCTGTCGATCAGAGCCGGCGGCTTCCTCGGCTCCCGAAAAATGCACGGCACGAGCCCGCGAGGCGAAGTGTACCGATCGAGTGCCGGGCCTGCTCCGCCGGCGCTCTCTGTTCCCTCGAAATCCTTTCTTCCCGCATCCGGTAACACATCGATCGCGCTGACAGTACCAGATCAGCGATTTGATTCGTGCGTGAGCGCGGGCGGGCAGAGTTACGCGGGGCCAGAAGGACGGGTTGGCCAAGTTCGCGCTGACGATTCGGGTTCCCTATCCCATTGACAGTTTCTCGACTCCCCGCACCGACCCACCCGGGGCGTTGTCGCCACCATTCACACTCCGTTAATCGAGTGTGAACCGAGGAACCGTTCGACTCTCAGGAGTCGGCTCCGGACGATAGGCGCTCCCCTGTCCACGTTACAGTCGCAGAGAATCCGGCGCGGCCCCCGGCTGAGCGAACCGCGTCGGCGTCCCGTTTCCCGATACACGCATCGTGTGGGCGGCGGCTGGCCGGAGTATCGCAACGTCCCCCGAATGGGCCCCACGGGTCCCCGCATAATTAGACTTGAATCTTCTTGGCCAAACGCATGCGAGGTCCACTCGCCGAGCCGTTAATGGGCCAGAGTTCGATGTTCAGCATCGCGTGCTTCGACCGCGGAGCGCAACAGAGCGAATACACCCATTGCCCGCCCTGCATCTTTACGAGACGGCCGCGGTCACTGATTTGCTGCCCGCCCATGGTCACGTATGCCTTGATATAATAACCATCAGACGGACCATATCCGTTTGCGTACGACCCCGTGAAAGTCATCTCACGACGACCTCGCACCGTTTGTTCGATCACCCCATCGCCCACTGTAATCGGAGGGAGTGCATCAACCTTGATGCCGGTGACAATTACGACCTCGCCCGCGCTGACCGAGATGGTATAGGTCCCCGTCGCTGCGGACCCGTCGCACGGCATGAGTGTGAGGGTCGCCTGCCAGGTCGAGTTCGCCGTATTGATCGAGGCGGTGACTGGAGCAGGATTATCATTGAGCGTAGTGTTCTTCGCGGTACACGTGATGACGACCGCCCCCCCATCATCGCCTTCGTATGTGCCCTGAGCGACGGCGGTGGTCCCGACCGTATCGCCACTTATGGGGTCCGTGATGCTGGCTCCAACTGGCATTCTATCTCCTCCGTTTGTTAAACAAACATCCCGACTCACTTCATCGGTTCGACTGTC
>BFBZ01002161.1_pt1 | contig 11074 bp, 9 predicted proteins | sample 1888401 | NCBI WGS metagenome assembly BFBZ01 (sample SAMD00112614, study PRJDB3348) | symbiont metagenome | host: Chara braunii | reverse complement strand
CCTGCAGGTCAGTCGCGATTCATGTATGCCGATGGAACTGTTGCACCTGGTGTGAGCAGTGCCGATGCGATTGTATACAAGACYACCCAGCCTAAAGTTTTTGGCGGATGGGAAAATACCTTCCGTTATAAAGGCTTTGAACTAACAGCCATGTTCACTTACCAGTTTGGCAACTATGTTTATTATGGTACAGGAGCGGGCCTGAGAGATCAGCGTTTCTGGAACAATGAAGTAGGCGTGTTGAACCGCTGGCAGAAAGCGGGTGATCTTACAGCTTATCCCAAACCCATATTCGGAGATAATATTTCGAACGGTTCTTCTTTCCCGCTCGACATTAACGTATTCAAAGGTGATTTCGTAAAACTGCGTTCCGTTTCTGTCGGATATAATCTGCCGAAAACCATATTGGAAAAAGTGAAGATCAACAATGCCCGTTTTTATGTGGCAGGCTCTAACCTGTTGATCATTACCAACTATCCCGGACCTGATCCTGAGGTTTCATCCAATGGAAATGGTACCACCAATTTCGGTATTGACAGGAACACTGTTGCGAATCAAAGAACCATTACAGTTGGTTTGAATGTTGGTTTCTGATTGTTAAACTATTAATTCAGCAAAATGAGAAAGAACCTGATTTATATTATATTGGCAGCAACGGTTGTTCACGTAACATCCTGTGCCAAGAAAGACGCCCTGAATCCCGTACCCTCTACTTCTATTTCTGATCTTACGGCTTTTAATACGAAAGACAGGATTGAAGGACAGGTCCGCGGAATATATGCCACCATTAAGAATTCGGGCATGTACGGAGGTCGTTACCAAATATTCAATGATATCCGTGGAGAAGAATTCAACAACGAGCGTACCAATGTGGTAACCGGTTTTGATATCTGGAATTATACGCCCAGTAACAGTTCTACCAATAGTGTTCTGAACCATTGGGCGCGCGCTTACTATGTGATCAACCTGGCAAATGTGTTCATCGATGGTATGGCTGCGAAAGGTTCTGCTGTGGTTGGCACAACACTTTCCAACAATTACCTGGGTGAAGCCAGGTTACTGCGTGCCATCAGCTATTATTCATTGCTGCAATTGTATGCCCGGCCCTACTGGGATGGTAATGGATCTAAACCTGGTGTACCGCTCCGTTTGAAAGGAAATACCAATTCGGGAAATTATGCGCTGGCAAGGGCATCAGTTGCGGAAGTGTACTCACAAATATTGAGCGATCTTACGTTTGCCGAGCAAAACCTGCCGCTCGACTATAACAATGCAGCGCTTAACACTACCAGGGCCCATCGCAATACGGCTATTGCATGGAAGACCAGGGTTTACCTGAGCATGCAGAAATATGCGGAAGTGATCACAGAAGCCAATAAGATCGTATCGGCAACTCCTCCGTTCACTGCCACATCGGGAGTAGCGAATGCGTTGCAGTCAGATTATACGTCACTTTTCAAGCCTCCATATACTTCAACTGAATCAATGCTCTCCATGCCTTTTTCTACTACTGAGCAGCCCGGTACACAAAATCAGTTGGGATATTATTATGGCCCCTCTGCATTCAACGGAGGTAATGGCGAATATTCTTTGTTGTCTACTGGTATCATTTCCAATACAGGATGGAAATCTACTGATGCCAGGAGAAGTTTTGTACAGGTCTTTGGTAGTAAAAGCTACCTGACTAAGTATAGCGTGCCTTCTACCTTCACTGATTGGGCCCCGGTAATCAGGTATGCAGAAGTATTGTTGAATCTGGCAGAAGCAAGAACACGCTCGACCAACACGGTAGATGCACAAGCTATTGCATTATTGAATGCTGTCAGGGGACGCTCGGATGCTTCTACAGTTTTCACTGCTGCCGGCTTTGCCGATGCCTCTGCGCTTGCAGATGCCATCATGACGGAAAGAAGGATTGAATTCCTGGGTGAAGGTTTAAGGGGAGCAGATATCACCCGACTGGGACTGCCCCTGCCTGCCAAGCCTGGTGTGAATAGCATTCCGACTACCAGTCAGCAATATATATGGCCTATTTCAGCAGATGAACTTTTGTTGAATCCCTTATGTAAGGATAACTAGTAAGTGATAATAGGATTATCAGTATAACTATTGCGATCCTATTAAATAACAGTATAATTTTTAAAAGGCCGGTCTCTAAGGAGACTGGCCTTTTTTATGAAAAAATCTAACTAATCCGCCGGTTTTTTATTATTTCAATACGGTTGCCAACTTCTGATCCAGCGCTTCACCTCTTAACTCTGTTGCAATGATYTTACCGGCAGGGTCAACCAATACATTGAAAGGAATACCATCGAACTGGTACAAAGAAACCATGCTGCTTTCCCATTTTTTCAGGTCACTTACATGTTTCCAGTTCAGCTTGTCTTCTTTAATGGCTTCCAGCCAGGATGCTTTATCCGAGTCGAGTGATACACCCAGGATGGTGAAATTCTTATCCTTATATTTATTGAAAGCCGCTACTACATTGGGGTTCTCATTTCTGCAGGGTCCGCACCAGCTGGCCCAGAAATCTACCAGCACGTACTTTCCTTTGAGGCTGCTCAACTGGAAAGTTTTACCGTCGGTATCGGGTAAACTGATCTCGGGCGCCTGTTGATTCAGCAAAGCATATTTCGATGTAGCGGCGGACTGCTGTTGTACGGTAAGCATACTTTTGATCCTGGCCAGTCCGCCGTGTTCTTTGAACTTGTCGGCAGAAGCAGTAACCAGTTTCTTCAACTCATCGGGCGGCAAGGTGCGGGAAGCCATGCCAATAGCGTAATAACGGGCAGCTGGACTGGGCGACTGCTCAATAAAATCCGTTACCACCTTATTCATGTCTTTGATGGCGGCATCGCGGGTATTGCGTACAATCGCCAGCACACTGTCGGGCGCTTTTTGTTTCTGCAAAGTGTCGAGCTGCTGAAACGCTTTGTACAATGCTGAATCTTTCCTGCGATAGTCTTCGAACAAAGTATGCAAACTGGCGCTCACAGGAGAGCCTTCAATCTTATAAGACCGATAATTATTAACATCGAGTGCCAACTCAATATGCCTGGCATCATTGACCAACAACACATCAGGTCCATTTTCTAACACCAACCGGTACAAAGATTCTTCCTTGCCCATGCCTTTGAGTTCGAAACTGCCGTTGGATTGCAGGCTGCCGGAGTCGAGTACTACCGGCTGTTCGCCGCCATACGGTAACTCCTGCAGGTAAATTCTCTTGCCGGGTGCATGCGTTATTTTACCACTTACGGTAAATGAACCCGATTGCTGTTGCCGGCACGCAACTGTAAGSARCAGAATGCCGGAGAGTAAATAGATGATTCTTTTCATGATAGATGTTAGTTGTTAGATGTCAGTTGTTAGATAGATTTTTTCTAACAACTAACATCTCATTTAAGTTTTTCTTCGAGTAACTGCGTAACCAATTTCGGATCGGCTTTCCCTTTGCTGATTTTTTTTACTTCGCCTACAAATAAACCGATCAACCCTTTTTTACCTTTTTTGTATTCCGTTACTTTTTCCGGCATTTTTTCCAGTGCTTGTTGCACCCATGCATCGAGTTCGTTTGTATCGCTTACCTGCAACAGGTTCATCGACTCGGCTGTCTGCAAGGGTGACGCATTGGTGAGCATTACAGCAGGCAATATTTTAGAAGAAGCCACAGAAAAACTCAGTTTTCCTTCATCTACCAGTTGAATCAGGCTGGCCAGTGTAGCAGGTAGCAGGCTGAGCGTTTCAAAGCCCWTGCCGGTTTCATTCAATACCTGCCTGAGTGGGCCCAGCATCCAGTTGGCAATGGCTTTGTAGTTGCTGCAGTGTTGTGCCGTTGCTTCGAAATAATCAGCCGTGGCTTTGTCATCGCACAATTGACCGGCATCATATTCACTCAACTGGTAAACCTCCTGGTATCGGGCAAACAACTGTGCGGGTAGTGCAGGCAATGCTGCCTGAATGCCGTTGATGAATGTTTCGCTGAGATGGAAGGGAGSCAGATCGGGATCGGGAAAATAACGGTAATCATTCGCTTCCTCTTTGTCGCGGATAGCAAATGTGGTGTCATTGCCTGCATCAAAACTGCGTGTCTGTTGCTGAATGGTTCCACCGGCTTCTACAATATCGATCATGCGTTGTATTTCAAACTCGATGGCTTTTTTCACATTGCGGATAGAGTTCAGGTTCTTCACCTCGGCCTTGGTACCCAGTTTGGTCTCGCCTTTCAGGCGGATGGAAACGTTGGCATCACAACGCAGACTTCCTTCTTCCATATTGCCATCGCATATACCCAGCCAGCGAACCAATTTTCGTATTTCAGTTACATAAAGCCAGGCTTCTTCAGCAGTATGGATATCGGGTTCGGTAACGATCTCTATCAACGGAGTACCGGCCCGGTTGAGGTCGATACAGGTATACTTGTCGTCGATATCATGAATACTTTTGCCGGCATCCTCTTCCATGTGAATGCGGTTGAGGCGGACGGCCCTTTCTCCTGCTGTTGTTTTGATGATTACATGRCCGCCTTTACAAATAGGTGTGGTATGTTGGGATATCTGGTATCCTTTGGGCAGATCGGGATAGAAATAATTCTTCCGGGCAAAATAATTGTCGCGTTCAATTTCACAATGACAGGCAAGTCCCATTTTAATGGCATACTCTACCGCTTTGCGGTTGGTCTTGGGCAGGGTGCCGGGATGGCCAAGGGTAATAGGACTCACATGTGTGTTAGGCGCTGCACCAAAGGCAATGCTATCTCCGCAAAAAAGCTTGCTCACTGTTGCCAATTGGGCATGCACTTCGAGGCCTATGACTGCTTCGTATTTGGAATGGACTGACATCGGGCGCAAAAATAACAAAAAACCGCGCCTGGAATGGCGCGGCACAATGCAACATGGGAAATAAAGTTATTTTATGATATCTTTATAAATCGGCTGTTTTCAGCTTTTTAGGGAACTTTACTTCAGCGGTCTGCGTCTTGCCATTCCGCTCATAAGTAAGTTTTACACTATCGCCCTCTTTCAAATCGCGCAGTTTTTCCCGAAGGGTTTCTACTGATTTTATTTCTTTGCCATCGATGGYGGTAACGATATCGCCTTTTTGCAGACCCGCTTTGGCAGCRGGAGCGTCTTCATGCACATCCATCACTTTCACTCCTTTGCTGTTGTCGAGGTCCTGCACTTGCAAACCCAATCTGGGGCGCATAAAAGGCATACCATCGAATTGAATATGGGGCATCATATCAGACTTGAAATGAGGACCAATTTCATCTCTTCTGAAATTGAATACCCGGTTTTCTTTATTTTTTCCCAGTGCAGTGGAAGTGTTCTTTTCATTGCCATCGCGCAGATAGCTGATGTTCACCTTTTCTTCCGGCTTGTATTTTCCGATCGCAGCATAGAGATCATCAGGTCCTTCGATCTTGCTATCGCCCACTTTGGTGATGATATCGCCTTTTTGCAGGCCGGCTTTGGCAGCAGGACTTTCTTTGGTTACTTCGATGATCCTGGCGCCTTTTTCATTTTTTTCACTCATCACTCCCAGGAATGCACGGTTGGAGCTGAAAGAAAAATTGAAATCATGGTCTGGCACTGTAACCCAGGGTTCTTTTATCCTGATCCGTGGCCCTGCCATGGCCAATCCGTCGGGACCTCTCAATACCTGCAAATCGGAATCGTGCAGTTCATCAATGTCTTTTCCATTGACGGTGATCTTATCGCCATCCATTACAATGGTTGTCTTTTCATCACGGTCACCTTTTCTACGAATGATGATGTCTTCCTCTTTTTTGAACTTCTTATCCGGAACCGGAGGAGGAAGTGTTTCCTGGGCTGCAACTGAGCCCGCTATGCACAATGCCAGCACAGAAGCTGTAATACATTTGAAATACATAAAAGATGATTTTAATTATACGAAATCATTAGTAGATCAAATTTACCGCTTTTTGCCACATACGAACACCTTCGGAGATGTTAAATAAGGTTAAAGGATCCTTGCAGATGGTTAAGAAGGGTATTTATACCTGTTCATTTATTGAGCGTGAGGATTTAATTTGTTAACTGGTCTTATAAAGTATAAGATTAAATTAAAAAGAAGCAGTATGAATAAGGCTGTAACGGTAAGTGAGGATATTGTTATCAATAAAATCTATTGGATACGTGGTCAAAAAGTAATGCTGGACAGGGATCTGGCTGAAATGTATGGTGTAGAAACCAGGACACTGAACCAGGCGGTGAAACGAAATATGAAGCGATTCCCAGAAGACTTTATGTTTCAGGTTACGGAGGAAGAATTGGAGATTTTAAAATCACAAATTGTGATATTAAAAAAAGAATCAATTGGTAGAAGGCAATTGCCCAATGTATTTACTGAGCTGGGTGTAGCCATGTTATCGAGTGTACTGAGTAGCGATATGGCTATTGAAGTGAATATCCGCATCATGCGTGTTTTTACAAAGCTTCGCGAAGCCCTGCTTGCCCATAGGGATATATTATTGAAATTAGAGCAACTGGATAAAAAGCTCGTTAATATAGGCCATGATGTAAAAATGCACGACGGTGAGATCGAAACCATTTTTGAGTTGATCAAAGAGATCATGGAAGAAAAAATGCGCCCCCTACCTCGCAATCCGATCGGTTTTAAACCACTTATTCAATAAGCGCCTTGACTTTTGCAAGAACCTGCAAAAGATTACCTGCATCCTGGCCGCCTGCAGTGGCCAATGTTTTCTGCCCGCCGCCACCGCCCTTGATCAGCGGGGCCACTTGTTCTTTGATAATTTTTGGCGCTTCGAGTCCGCGTGCAGTACTCAATGATTCATCAATAAGTATGGCCACCTGTGCTTTACCATCAATATTGGCAGCCAGCACTACGAGGTAGTTGTTCAGTTCTTTTTTCAGTTCGAAGCATAATTTTTTGAGACCGTCTGCATTACTCACTTCTACGATTGCACCGAGGAAAGTGTTGCCATTCACTGATTCCACCTGCTTCAGTAATTCCTGTTTAATCACGATCAGTTGTTTGGCTTCCAGGCTCTCGACCTGTTTGCGCAATTCATTGTTATCGCTTACCAGTGCGTCTACTGCTTTGAGCAGCTCTTTGGGATGTTTCAATGATTCCCTTACCTGGCGCAGTTGCTCAAATTGTTCCAACACCAGTTGCTCTGCGGCTACTCCGCTCAAGGCTTCTATGCGCCGAACGCCGGCTGCCACCGCAGATTCGTGTTTTATTTTAAAAAAGCCCAATTCTCCGGTGTTGCCCACATGTGTACCTCCGCAGAGTTCAACAGAATAAGCAGGATCTATGATCACTACACGCACAGAATCGCCATATTTCTCACCGAATAAGGCCATTGCGCCCATAGCAATCGCTTCATCCTTATTCATTTCTTTGATATGAACAGGAATATTGGCCCTGATCTTTTCATTCACCAACCTCTCAATGTGGATGATTTCTTCTTCGCTCAGTTTGGTAAAATGAGAGAAGTCGAATCGCAGTCCTTCTTCATTCACCAGGCTTCCTTTTTGAGCTACATGTGTACCCAATACCGATCTAAGCGCCGCATGCAGCAAGTGCGTAGCGCTGTGATGAATAGTGGTGGCATGGCGCTTGGGCCTGTTTACACTAGCGATCACCGAAGCCTGTGTATTGCCAGGTAATTTTTCTGTAAGATGGATGGTAAGGTTATTCTCTTTTTTGGTATCGATCACTTCAATCCGCTCGCCTTCGAAATCAAGCACGCCGGTATCACCTACCTGTCCGCCGCTCTCTGCATAAAAAGGGGTGGCTTCTAATACCAGTTGTACCAGCTCTTTTCCCTTTGCTTTGACCTTTCGGTAGCGGATCAGCCGGCTGCGTATTTCCAATGAATCGTATCCTACGAATTCTGAAAGCGCATCTTCGTGCAGTATCACCCAATCTTCGGTATCTACTGCCGTTGCAGCGCGACTACGGTTTTTCTGTTGCTGCATTTCTGCTTCAAAGCCCGCTTCGTCAACCCCCAGGTTATTTTCAAAAGCAATGAGGCGTGTAAGATCAACAGGAAAGCCGAATGTATCGAACAATTCGAATGCCGCTTTTCCTTCGATGGATTTGGTCTTGTTGAGGTTGGCATTACCAATGATGTCATCTATCCGCTTCAATCCTTTTTCCAATGTGCGAAGGAATGCTTCTTCTTCTTCCTTCACCACTTTACYAATGAACTCAACCTGCTGTTGCAATTCGGGGAATACGGTAGCAAATTGTTTGGCAAGAACGGGCATCAGTTGAAACAAAAGCGGCTGCTTATAATGCAGGTATGAATAATAATAACGAACGGCGCGTCGCAGGATGCGGCGGATCACATAGCCAGCGCCGGTATTGGATGGCAGCTGTCCATCGGCAATGGTGAAAGCGATGGCGCGGATATGATCGGCCAGCACACGGAAAGCAATGTCTTTTTTATCATCACCAAAATGATACTGTTGCCCGGTGATCTTTTCAGTAGCGGCAATGGTGCCGGTGAATACATCGGTATCGTAATTGCTTTGTTTCTGTTGTAATACCCTCACGAGTCTTTCAAAGCCCATGCCCGTATCTACATGCTTAGCAGGCAAGGGTTGCAGGCTGCCATCTTTCAGGCGGTTGAACTGCATGAATACATTGTTCCATATCTCAATCACTTGCGGATGGTCTTTGTTCACCAGCGTACTACCGGCTACTGCTTTTCTGTCTTCATCCGAACGGCAGTCTACATGTATCTCTGAGCAAGGACCGCAAGGACCGGTATCACCCATCTCCCAGAAATTATCTTTTTTATTGCCCAGCAAAATCCGCTCGTGCGCTATGTGTTTTTCCCATTCTGCAAAAGCTTCATCGTCTTTCGGCAATCCTTCCTGTGCATCGCCTTCAAAAACGGTTACATATAAACGGTCTTTATCGATCTTGTATATTTCGGTAAGCAGTTCCCAACTCCAGGCAATGGCTTCTTTCTTGAAATAATCGCCAAAACTCCAATTACCCAGCATTTCAAACATGGTATGGTGATAAGTGTCCACACCCACTTCTTCGAGATCGTTGTGTTTGCCACTTACCCGGAGACATTTTTGGGTATCGGCCACACGAGGGCTTACCGGTTTTTTGTTTCCCAGGAAAAAATCTTTGAACTGGTTCATCCCCGCATTGGTGAACAAAAGTGTGGGATCATTTTTCACCACGATAGGGGCAGAAGGAACGATCTGGTGCTGTTTGGAAGCAAAAAAATCAAGGAATTGCTGTCTGATCTCGGCACTGGTCATCATCTGGGCAAAAATTTTTATAAAGGCATTTATGCGGTTAGAAACTATCTTTGGAAGCTTTTCAAGGGCATCAAAGGTAGGGATTTGGCGTCTCTTTGGAAGTAGCACCCCCCGATGAAGAAAATAAAATATTATTATAATACCCATACGCTCCGNCCCCTGCGTGTTCGCCTGTTGCGCGTGATGGGCTTCCTGATGGCTTCGGCGGTTACCGGCATGATCATCGTGGCCATTACTTTCCGTTACATCGATTCTCCCAAGGAAAAACTGTTGCGCCAGCAATATGAAGACCTTACCCAGAATTACAGCATTTTCCAGGAACGCCTGAAGCAGCTCGAATTACAGATGGACGAAATAGAGAACCGCGACAATACGGTTTACCGTTCCATTTTCGAAGCCAAACCTATTCCCGACAGTGCGCGAATACGTGAAATGGAAAAGAGTAAGGAGGTAACACTGGTGCAGGCGATGGGTGAGACAGAACTCATCAAAAGCATGACCGGCCAACTGAACAACCTGGCCCTGCGCATCGCTTACCAGGAGAAATCCTTCAATGAGATCGCCAATATGGTGAAGAATAAGGAAAAGCTGCTGGCGTCCATTCCTGCTATCCAGCCGGTAAGTAATAAAAACCTCAACCGCATTGCCTCTGGTTTCGGTTATCGTATAGACCCTGTGTACAAAGAGCGGCGGGCGCATATGGGCCTCGATTTTTCGGCACCGCAGGGAACGCCCATTTATGCTACGGCCGATGGAGTGGTGAAGGACGCGGGATTCAATACCGGTGGGTATGGTAACCGTGTGGTGATTGGTCATGGTTACGGCTATGAAACTTTATATGGACACATGTATCGTATCAAAGCAAGGGTGGGACAATCGGTGAAGCGGGGCGAAGTGATCGGCTATGTGGGCAATACGGGCAAGAGCACCGGACCGCATTGCCATTATGAAGTACATAAGAATGGCATTSCGGTGGATCCCATTTATTATTTCTACAACGATCTTACACCGGCACAATTCGACAGGATACTTAAAATGGCAGCRGCCAGCAATCAAAGCTTTGATTAAAGCCAGTTGGCATGGAACCCATCGTAAAACGATACCTGATACGCATTCTGAACACCCTTTCAGTGAGTTTGCTTTGGCTTGCCGTTAATTCCACAGCCGGCATCATGTACGATCTGGCCTTCATACATGAACGCATGCAGCTCAAAAACCTGCTTTTTTATACATGGTTCTTATTGAGCCTGGGCGCTTTTATATGGTATATTGTATGGTTATGGCGCAAGCCGTTGAAGCAGGAAGATGATGAATGAGGTTTAGCTGCTGTGGTCTACTACTATCTTCCACTGGCCGGCTATTTTTCTGAATAAAAGCGTGTAATGTCCGCTCAGGTCGCCCATACTTCTTTTGAGCATCCATTTCCCCAATACAAAATAATAGTCCGGAGAAAGCCGCTTCACCTGTATGATGTTGAAGCTTAATTTGCCCATCGCAGCAGTATCGGGATATCCTTTGTGGTAATTATCCAGTGTTGTCTGGAACCCGTAACGCGGACCGGTTTTGCCTACGAACAATAAACTATCATTTTTCCAATAGCCTTTCATAAAGGCTTCCAGATTTCCTTTGTTCCATTCGGTTGTTTGATCGGTCAGTATTTGACGGATAGCCTGCTCGTCTTTGTGTTGGGCATACAGAGRCTGTTGGAATAGAAAGACGGTTATGAAGACAAAGTATTTCATGTAATACGTTTAAAGATGATCATTGAATATAACAATTATTGCGGTTTCCATGCTCTT
>BFBZ01002204.1_pt1 | contig 11079 bp, 13 predicted proteins | sample 1888401 | NCBI WGS metagenome assembly BFBZ01 (sample SAMD00112614, study PRJDB3348) | symbiont metagenome | host: Chara braunii | reverse complement strand
CGGGTGCGTTGAGCACGTTGGCGAGCAGTATGCTGCAACTATAAAGAGTTATAAGAAGCTATTGAATTAATAGAATACAAATAATAATCGTATCATTATGGTCTTCGATTCGTGCTGCTGTAATATTTCGCTGCAAATCAACAATAATTTCGGCAAATGTAAACAATAATTCCGGGACATTCCGCAACAAGGGAGTTGCATTAGTAATGATAATAGCCCATTTTGTGGCACCGCTGTCCATCGCTTTTTGCCATAACAAATCAGATAGCCCATCCCACCCCGACGGTATCATTGGGAGAAATACGGATAAGTCAAATTTGTCGTAAATTGCTTTAATAAGCGAATTTTTGTCACTAAAAGCTCCCGACTCAATCTGAACCGTAGAAAACTCCAGATCACCGATTGCCTTTAGCGTTTCGGATACATGTTGCTCGTTTACTAAATGAACAACATAGCCGCCAATTAATTCGATGATATTCATTTTAACATCCATCGATTGTCACTTTGTTATTAACACGAACGGCGGCGTTGCGCCACCAGAGCCATAATGATTCCATGTAAAATATATACTTCCGTCTGAGCCAACCACAAGTCGATTTGAACCCTGCGTTGTTGGATCGCCAGCATCCTTCGGCAGATGTACTTGTTTAGCGCCCCATCCGGCACCCTGTGCGGTTGAACAGCGGCCGATCTGGTAACATCGCGGCATGGACGAGCCTGCGTGTCCCGACTGCCGGGAACTCCTCCAGCGTGTCGCCGAACTCGAAGCCCGGGTCGCCGAACTGACCCGGAAGCTCGACGACGCCCTCCGCGCCGGCAAGCGGCAGGCTGCCCCGTTCCGCAAGGGGCCGCCCAAGCCCGACCCGAAGACGCCCGGGCGCAAGGCGGGCGACGAGCACGGCAAGCACGGGCACCGCCCGCCGCCCCCGCAGGTCGCCGAGTGCCACGACGCCCACCTGCCCGCCGCCTGTCCCCACTGCCGGGGCCGCCTCGTCGAGACCGGCACGGCTGACCAGTTCCAGACCGAGATTCCCCGTCAGCCGCTGATCCGCAAGTTCCGCGTCCACATCGGCCAGTGCGAGGCGTGCGGCAAGCGGACCCAGGGCCGGCACCCGCTCCAGACGTCCGACGCCCTGGGCGCGGCGGCCAGCCAGGTCGGCCCCGCCGCCCAGGCCGCCGCCGCGGTCCTGCACACCCAGATGAGTCTGTCACACGGCAAGGTCGCGTCCGTCTTCCGGACCCTCTTCGGGATCGAGTTGACCCGCGGGGCCAGCGCCCAGATCGGCCTGCGGGCCGCGGCCCGGCTAGAGCCGGACTGCCAATTAATCCTCGGCGAGGTGCGGTCGTCCGAACAGATCGCGGCGGACGAGACGGGGTGGCGGGTCGGAGGGCACCCCGCCTGGCTCCACGCCTGGGTCGGTGACCAGGCCACCGCGTACGCCATCGACTCACAGCGCAGTGCCGACGCCCTGGAGCGGGTGATCGGGCGGGACTGGTCGGGCGTCCTGAGCCACGACGGGTTCGCCTCGTACGAGCGGTTCGAGGAGGCGATCCACCAGCAGTGCGTGGGACACGTGCTCCGCCGCGCCCGCGACCTGCTGGCCACCGCCACGCGCGGAGCGGTCCGCTTCCCGCGGCAGGTGATCGCGCTGTTCACCGAGGCGATCCACTGGCGGAACGGGTACGTACCGGGGACGTGGACCGACAACCAACTCGACGCGCACCGGGTGTCGTTCGACGACCGCCTGCTGGCGCTGGTGTGCCGACCGCGGGCCGTGCCGGAGTATGTGACGCTGGCGCAGCACCTGTGGAACCACTTGGAGCAGTGGTTCGCGTTCGTGTTCGACCCACGGATCGAGCCGACGAACTGGAAGGCCGAGCAGGCCATCCGCCCGGCGGTGGTGAACCGCAAGGTGTGGGGCGGCAACCGGACAGCGGCGGGCGCGAGGGCGCAGGGCGTGCTGATGTCCGTGCTGGAGACGTGCCGCCGGCACGCTCGCTCGGCCGTGGACCACGTCAGCCAGACGGTGCGGTGGTTCGGCAACCGCCTCCTGCCGCGCCCGGTGCTGATCGGGTAGTAGGCGGGCACATGCCGCGCCACGCGACGAGCCGCGTGTCGGACGCGGCTGTTTACGAGGAGGCGGGCGGATGAGCTTTTTCCCGGACATGGGCGGCGAATCGCCGGTGGCCGCCGGGGACCACGTCCGCGCAGTCGGCTGGCTGCACCCGGATCATCCGTACTCTCAGGGGGAGGTCCCCGCGGAGTTCCTCTTCCGCCTCAAGGAGTTCGTGGCGCGGAGCGGCGACAGCGCCGAAGCGCTGTACTTCGGCGCGTTCGGCGGGTTCCACACCTGCGAGTTCTGTGGCCAGGCGCACGGGATCAACAACTTCGGCGTGCCGAGCGGCGACTTGCTCTTCGTCGCCCCCGAGATGATCGTGCACTACATCGAGAAGCACGGCTACTGCCCGCCCGCCGGGTTCGTCGAGGCGGCGTTGCGATCACCCCTGCCGGACACCGAGGAGTACCAGTTGATCACCGAGCCCTTCTGGCACAAGCACCGTGAGGTCATCGCACGGCTGACGCGGGCCGCCGACGCCCCCGAACCGAACGCCGGGAACGACGGATAGCGCGCCCGCCAACTTACTGAACTCGCCTCGGGAACGAAGGCCGGAACGGGCGGCCGCCCTCTCAAGGCCGCTAAACAAGTACCGGCAGATTGGAGTTCGACGCAGGTGGTGCCGGTGGTCGGGTCCGGTGGGGTCACGACCACGACGACGACCGCAAGTAGCGGTTCGTCCACGTGGTCGAACACGAACGCGGCCAGCGGTCAGAGCCAGACCGGCGCGTCGGCGACGGCGCCCAACGCCACGAACCAGTCGCAGTCGAGCAGTAGTTACTCGGCGAGCGAGTGGGACAACGGCTCTTCGCAGTGGTCCCAGGGGGGCACCACCGTCGTCAATCCGAACGGGACATCGGTGGTGACGGGGAGCGGGTCGGGGACGACCGCGTCGTCGGGGAGCGATACGTATGCGGTGCAGGCGAGCGGGTGGTCGGTGAGCACGACCACGCTCGGGTATTCCGTGGGCTCCGGGAGTGCGGCCCCAAGCAGCGGGACCTCGGGCAGCGCGGGTTCCGGGAGCGCGTCGTCGAGCCACGGGGCCTCGGCTAGCGCGAGTGGGGGCACGGGTTCCGGGAGCGCGGCCCCGAGCAGCGGGACCTCGGGCGGCGCAAGTGTGTCGTATGGGACGACGACGAGTACGTCGTGGTCGAACGCCACGACCGGGACCGACCAGTTCGTGTACACCGGGGGTTGGAGCCAGGGGACGGCGAACGGGCTCCCGTCGTCGAGCGCGTGGGGCTCGAATCACGCCTGGGGCACGCAGACGACCACCACGAGCACGACGGGGACGACGACCCAGACGCTAGCGGCCTCGGCCGGTGGGACGGGCGGGAGCACCACGAGCAGCAGCAGTTGGGGCAGCTCGACCAACATAACGACTCCGTACAACGTGACCACATCGGCGCCGGGCTTTATGGGCGGTGGGTGGTTCGGGGGCGGGGTGTCGCTGGGTGCCGGGTTCTACGGCCCGGCCGCCCCGCCCGCGCCCCCGCCGAGCGTCTTGGACCCGCTCGAGAGCGCGTGGGACGACGTCATCTCGACCGGGACCGGGTTGTTCACGGACGCCATGAGCGCGGCCGACCAGCTCGTGTCCGATGTGGCCCAGGTGGGTCAGGACCTGACGGACACCGTGTCCGGTGGGCTCGATGCGGCGGGCGGGGCGCTGACCGACACGGGCAACGCGCTGAATCAGTTCGCAGCGGACGTGGGGRAAGTGGGCCAGGATCTGAAGAACGAAATCACGCCCGTGGTGACCAACGCGGCCAATGCCGCCGGGACAGCACTAACTCAGGCGGGGACCTGGGCGCAGAACCATCTTCCGAACCCGGCCCAGATGCTGGGTGGGAACCCGGCTCTTGCTGGAGTCAATATCCCTGCGAATGGGACGACTTCGCCGGGCGCGCCCCCAGACCGGCTCGGCCACGATCAACTGATCGTTGGTAAATCGGGAGACCCGACCGGCGTGTACTACCAGATGTCGCGGGGGCTTCTAAATCCGCGCCGTATTGCCGGTCAACCGGATGCGATTCGCCTGGGTGATCTGGTGTACCAAGACGGTGAAGCGTACCTCGTCTCGAACGGTCGTTACGTGCCGTTGCGCGAGGTCCAGAATAATGTGAACAGCACGTGGGGAGCGACCGGTTGGAGCACGTGGAACTCGTGGATCGACGCGCATCGAGTCGATCTCGGAAAGTCGAACGCCGACCTCCGGTGGCGGGACGCGGGCGAGTCGCGATTACGCCAAGCGCTGGTGGAGAAGTACGGGACAGAAGGTAAAAGGCTGCTGGAGAGGATGGACAAGGCAGAGATCGGGATTCTCCACGGCCAATTCGGACCTGGAGGATCCGGCGACTGGCGGTTCAGAAACAACAACGACATTGAGATCGATACGGATTATAACTTTTTCCCAATCCGAGGTGACCGCACCGTCAATGAGGCCGCAGATACGCTGATCGCGGCGCTCAGGGCTCTTGAAAATGATGGCACCCTCGAGACGCGAATTCAGAACCGATCAGTAAATCAGGAATTCTCGGTTATATCTCAAGTTGATGATAATGGAGCGTTCACCGGTCAAACCACTCTAACCGCGAACGGTCGCTGGCTACGTCAATCGTCGCACGAAGGGCTGAAGGCCGCCGGGATGTCAATGGTGATGGTCGGTACGACGTTTCTACCGATCCCAGGAGTGAATGCAGCGTTCGATGCTCTCATAAGCCGGATGGGGGCCGTGTTCAAAAATGGGAAATACTTCCGTCTCGGTGCGGGGGGCGCCGAGCGCGAGCTCAGCGTCGCCGAGGCCCAGGCCCTCCTCCGGCAGTTCGACAGCCCTCTCGCATCGAGCGGGCCAATGCGTTTAATTAGGCTCACACGGTTGCAGGAGGCCGAGGCCGAAGGTCTCCTACTCCGGAGATCTCTTACCGCGGGAGAAATTGAGCAATTGAGACTTCGTATGAACGCCTCCTTTCCCAGAGGCGTCGAAATTTACATAGATAGTCCGGCTCTTCCAATCCAGTACCGATTACCACCTAAGACAGCTGAAATCACTGTGAATGGTGGCACGAAAGTGTTACCGGATGGGACTGTTGTCATCACCCTTCGGGCTGACGCAACGGGTCTTACCGCACTGCATGAGTATATTCACGCAGCGCATCTCACGGACCTGTACCAATACTATCAGCATGCCGGGCTCACTCCGAAGGATGCTTTGAATAGGGCCATAACACGCTGGCGGACGATGTCTACTTTGGAGTCAGAGCAAGCTGTCTTCGATCTAATTCTCTCTCGGTATTGGAATCAATTGACTATCCAGGAGCAGCGCCAAGCGACTGAGTATATTATGTCAACGGGTGGCCTCGCGTGGTGAACGGCATCGCGTTAGGCCATCGGAGACTTTGCTGAAGGGGAGATCTGATGATTTCAGGAAGCCGCCTCAGAGAGATCAAGCGTTGGCTTCGGACTCGTCTCTCGCTCACAGAAGCGCGAGAACACTATGTTGCATTCGAGAAGGCCACTCTGCAGTTGATGGGGAAGAGCGGGGGGTGGGTTGCCCACTTCGAGGAAGAACTTCTCTCTCAGTTCCAACCGGGAGATGAGTTCTGGTTGTACGACGCGGGGGGAACGGCTTGGGCCAACCTGCACGGTGAGAACGGGATGGCATTAGTCCGCGATGGTGAGGTCGTGGCTTTCATCTTGGAAGGTCGCAATTGACAGAGGATGCCCCTGTCCCCGAGAACGGCGCTCCGTCGGATCGAACGACTCTTTTGCGTTTGGTGAGGAGGGTATCCCAGTGAACCCCACGTTGGTTTTCGATCAGGAGTCCGTCCCCGCGTTCCGATCCCTGCTCCAAGTTGCAGTTGATCCCCTGGTCGCTGCGGCGGGCGAGAAGGGCGAGATGGTCTTCCTCGCCACCAAGACGTTCGATCAGGGCTACATGGCGTTCTGCGATAGTCTCAGTGCGAACAGCTTTTATCCGCTTCACGCGCGATCGGAAGCGCGACGACGGCGAGAGGCCCTCTTCCCCTACCTCGGACTACCGCTCTTCCACGGTATACTGTCACACGCGGGGTTCCTGTTCAACGTGTTCGTGGATAAGGCGTCCGGTGCCGTGATCCACTGGGAATCGCAACCGGAGCCAGGACCTCAACAGAGGGCCTAACCCTTCCTGTTTAATTATTGTCGGCCGCACGTCGAGCTCGCTTCGCCGGGTAATTCGCGACGATGATTTACTCGTAGTTGTCGGCCGATGGGACGACTTGGACGCCGACCGGTGGCTCGCAATCCGGGTCCGACGCGGGCTCCAACAACATGAGCTACGGCACCGGCGGGTCGTACACCGAGTCCGCGGKCGGGKCGTGAGTGAGTACCGGATCCAGCACGATCACGTATTCCGACGCGAGCACCCGAACCAACAGTTCCTCGGCCAGCGGGTCCGGCTCGACCGCGTCCGCCAGTGCCACGCAAGGCCAGGCGGCTTCGGGGTGGCAGAATTGGAGCCAGGGCTCGAGTAGCGTGGGCACGTTCGCCAGCGGTGCCTGGGGACCTGGCCAGGTGAATTTGTAGACCCTCACCCAGATGGCAAACTGTGCCGCTTGAAGATCGGGATGGAAATATCGGGTGCGGACGAGTTTAGTAGCTTGTGGCAGTACGGTGCGAGTTCACAAGGACCGCCTCCTGACATTTGCCAGTTTGTTGTGGCGGCGGTTACGGCAACCAACGTTTGATATGCTGAGCAGAAGGCGTTGGCATTGCGACTCTGAATCAATGCAACCCTCGCAGGCATAAAAGAAATGTGCATAGTTTTCTTTGCGATCATTAGCGTAAAATGGAGCAATAAAATGAACTCTGACCGCAATCAAGATAAGCCTTGCGAGGAGGCCAACGCCATGTTTGAAAAAGATAACCATCTATCGATCTGGATTGGTAAAGAAGTACCGGACTCCGCCTCTGGCAAGGATATACTGAAAGATTTATGTGGCGTCGATTATTACGACGTTGATTTTCAAGAGATTGTGGGCGATGAAGACTGGCGGGACATGCCTATTGATTCACTATGTTCGAGGCTGTCATATTCTGCTTCGTATCTTTCCGAGGCACTTGCCGCTGCACGAAGCTTAGGTATACAATCTGGACGCTGGGCAGTTATGCAGCTCAATTATGACTACCGGCCAGATGAGGTCAAGAAACCCATTGCTACCGACCCCATCTTTTTAGGGAGCTTTAGATGGTATGAATGACTTGCGCAACCATAAAGGGGCGGTGATTGTAACGGTCAATCACTTTGAAAACGTAGCTCAACACTCTGTTTCCCAGTGGTGGGAATGGAACTGACCCTGCGAGCAAGCGAGCAAAGCCCGGCGACGCGGTCCTGACACAACCCAACGACGACCAGGACGATCACGAGCCGGAAGCCCACGAGGACGACTACACCGGCGAAGACGCTCGCTGGTGGGAGTGGAACTGATACTTCGAGCAAGCGAGCAAAGCCCACCCCTGCCTGAACTGACCCTTTGCTCGATTGCTCGGCTTTGCTCGCAGCACTTCACCTTATTACAGGCTGGGCAGACATTATCATAATCGCTCGTGATAGATACTTTTCTACCTCTCGGCGGCGGGCCACGCGTTCCTCTTCATCACTGACATCTTCCTGGTCAAGAGCATCGTGTTCGGCGTGGGTAAGGGCGCCGTCCGCGTCTTCGGCCGGCCACTCACGAAGGAAGCGGCCGAAGAGTTCTTCCGTCTGGCGGCACGGGAGGCGTTGGCACTGGACGCCGAAGCCCTGCTGAAACTCGAGGCGCGGACCGTGGGCACGAGCCTCACCGTCGACGAGTTGATCAATCTCATCAAGTCGCAGAAGGCCGCCGGAAGGGAGCTGACGGCCGACGAGATGATCAACCTGATTCAGTCGCAACGGGCCGCTTCACAAGTCGGTGCCCCAGGGAGGGGTGGCGTCAATATTCTCCGAAGCCCCAACATACGGCAGATTGATGTCGATGAGGCTGCTCGGCTATTCGGACCAAATGCTCAGGGACGGCCACTGACGCCGCAGGTCCGGGATTTTGAGTTCTTCCTAAATCGAAGCGACAGCACCCTCATTCTCCAATGATGGCCCGGGCTTAGTCGATGAATTGGTGAACTTGGGAATTCCTCGTGACATTGCTCAAACCATGCGACTCGGGCCTGCTTCTCAAGCCGAGTTTCAAGCGGTGAGAGTCGGCACGATCGAACATAATTTCATTATTCACCGACGAGGGGTAACGGCCTTCGGTCTCGTCCATGAGCAAGGTCATCTTCTGCACTACCGCACCATCGGCGGAACAGTCGAGCGGTTTGGGAACTATAGCCGACTTCAGCGTGAGCAATGGGTTTACAACTACCTGCGTAACCACCATTGGGACAGCCTCACGCCGCTTGAACGGGCCGAGGCGACTCGGTACATCTTGCGTGTTGGAGGCTGGGCTTGGTGAATGGGAGGAGTACGTCGTGATCAGCAAACAACAGGCCATCGACATCGCACGGCTGTATGTCAGCCGTCATTACGATGGTTTCGTCGAGGACGCCCCGGAGGCCAGTCGACTGCGTGCGGACCTGAGACCGGACAATCGCACCGACGCCGATGTGTGGGAAGTCCTCTTTCCCTGGAAGCCTGTCGAGGGGTTAATTCGCTCGTCCCCGGGGTGTGGCGTCCTGATCGATGCGGACACGGGGGACATTCTAGAATAAGCTCCTCGGCTACTCCAGACAATCTCAAACGGCCGGGGTGTCGGCGGTCCCCCCGGCGTCGATGGAACCGGCACCCTCACGCCACGGCCAGCAGCGGCGGTGCAGCGTCGGAAGTGGGCACGCACCGTCTGAGTCAGCCTGGCGAAGGCGTTGCGAGCGGCAGGAGGCAGACCACAGCGAGTAGCGGTTCGTCCACATGGTCGAACACGAACGCGGCCAGCGGTCAGAGCCAGAGCGGCGCGACGGCGACGGCGCCCAGGCTGGGCGGACATTACCATAATCGCTCGTGATAGATACTTTACTACTGATTTTCTATGACTACGCTATTTGATCTTCGTGCCGCTATCGAGTCGGGCAAGAACGAGCTGGCAAAGCGAATTCTTGTGGAGAACCCCGACTTTGCCCGACAACGGTGTCTGGACCGCACCTGGCTTCATTACGCCGCTCATGCCGGGAATGTCGAGATGATGACGGCACTCGTTTCGCGAGGTCTGGATGTCGAGGCCGCTGAAGAGGGTACGGGGATGACCCCACTCGACGAAGCAGCGATGTGCGGGCACCTGGAAGCCGCTCGTTGCTTGCTCCGGGCGGGCGCACGGATTCAAGCGACAACAAGCGAGTGCGGGGGGACAATCATCGCTGCCGCAACCAGCGGCAACACGGAACTCGTCCGACTCCTACTCGATCGCGGTGCGGATCCGGGCGCCAGCTACGGTTCGCCTCCACGAAACGCTTTGAGTCATGCCGTCATGTACGGCCATACAGAGATCGCGGATCTGCTCCGATCGCGCGGGGTCACTCCCCCCGAGGACGAATCGCGCACCGACGTTGTCACACCGCACGCGGCAATTATTCAGCACTTCAACGAGTTCGCAGGACCTGTCGCTTCTCTCTCGCTGATCGAGATCGTTCCCGGGTCGATTGCCGTTTCAATCCACATGGTTCCAGCCCCTGTGGACGGCGATCCGATGTTGCTTTTCACGACCGGAATGAGTGATCGCCCGCTCAACGTGCCTCCCGACCGAGATGGGGACCCTTATACGGAATTGATGTTTCCGATCCCAGGAAACTGGCCCATATCTAAAGAGGCACTAGCCGATCCTCGGAATCGTTGGCCTATCGACTGGCTGCGCCAGGCCGCTCACTACTTCCACGACGAAAATAGCTGGATTCGATCGCACGATATCCTCGTCAATGGTACCCCTCCCCAACCTCTTGCCCCGGGCGTTCCATTTGACAGTCTCTTATTACGTGGAAGCCTATCGAATTTTTCACAAATCGCCCTCCGAGACGGTCAGACCGTGTGTATGTACGAAGTCGTTCCTCTCTACCCAGCCGAACGGGAATATGAGAAACGAGAAGGGTACGAAGCCTTATTTCACCGCTTGATTGCGGGCCCAAGTTTCCATACGCACGGTGTGCAACGCCCGAGTGCGGTGTAGAGCCGCACCACATATTCGGAATGACGACCTGAGATTGAGGTGGCAATTCAAAACCAAGAAAATTAGATAATAACTGGCCGGCGCACTCGAGCTCAAGCACTTGCAACGTGGGCGCCGACGAGCGGCACGCAGAGCGGGTCCGACGCGGGCTCCGACAATCTGAGTTATGCCACCGGCGAGTCGTACACCGGGCTTCCTGTGTAATTATTCTCGTCCTCGCCCGAGCTGGCCCCGCCGGGTGTTCCTCATTCGCGAAACCGCAATCGGTTGTCATCACAATCGAGCCGCGAGCCGATCATTGATCGCTCGAAATGGCCCTACAAGCTCTCGGCGCACGCGTTCGAGCCGCAGAGGCGGTGACAAAGCTTGGACTTGTCGGCGGKGTGGKCGTCGGGRACGGATCACGCCGCGGCGCGGKGGKAGTGTTTCAACAGACCGCCGAGTCGTTCTCGGCACGTCACCTCGCCCGATGGGAACGTGAGGATGTGCGGCTCGTCCTTGTCGGCGCCGGGGAGTGGCACGTTGCCCTTCGCCTGGTGCGACCGCTCCTAAGTTGTAATGCTCCACATACTCTTTGGTCAGGTGGGTCCGGTGCTTCTCGCCGAGGATCAAGAAATGATCCCGGCATTCGGTCCTCAGACTTTGAACCCAACGTTCGGCGTACGCGTTCATGTTGGGTGCCCGCGGGCCGCCGCGTTTCACCTCGGTCCCCTCGGCCTCGAACACGGCCTCGAAGCTCGCGGCGTACATGGCGTCGTGGTCGATGAGCAGGTGAGTGGCCGAGAGGTTCCCGTCCG
>BFBZ01002201.1_pt1 | contig 11085 bp, 8 predicted proteins | sample 1888401 | NCBI WGS metagenome assembly BFBZ01 (sample SAMD00112614, study PRJDB3348) | symbiont metagenome | host: Chara braunii | reverse complement strand
TAGGAGTTGACCTGCGCCAGCACCAGCCCGTTACGGATCACCTCAAGCAGGACGCAGCCGACGATGGCGCCGAGCGGACCGCCGAGACCACCGGCGAGGTTGGCGCCGCCGATCACGGCCGCGGCGATCACGTTGAGCTCGTAGGACGTCGCCATGTTCGCGGGCGCCGATCCGAGCCAGCCCGAGATGATGATGCCCTGCAGGCCGGCGGCAAGCGCGCCGATCACATAGACCTCGATCTTCACCCGGGGCACGGAGACGCCGGTGAGCTCCGCGGCTTTCTCGTTGCCGCCGATCGCGAACACGTGGCGGCCGAACGCGGTGTGGTGCAGCACCAGCGCCATCACCAGCGCCAGCACGATGAGATAGATGAAGGGCGCAGGCACGCCGTACACATCGCCCTGCGTCAGCGCATAGAAATAATCGGCGTCGGGGCCGCCGGGGAAGCTGCCCTTGCCGTTCGAGATCACGTAGCTGAGGCCGCGCACGATCGACAGCATGCCGAGCGTGGTCACAAACGGCGACAGCCCGAGCAAGGCGATGCAGACGCCGTTGATCAGGCCGACCACCAGCGAAACCGCCAGGCCTGCCAGCACCGAGACGATCAGGATCAGGCCGGGCACGTTCGCGACCACGGTCTTGCCGTCCGCGGCGAGATGCACGAATAGCGACGACAGCGGCATCCCCGGCGTCGATAGCGTCGTCATCACCATCGAGGTGATCATCGCCGCGAAACACATCATCGAGCCGACCGACAGGTCGATGCCGCCGGTAATGATGACGAAGGTGATGCCGAGCGTCGCGATGGCGATGAAGGAGAAGTTCTTGGCGACGTTCTGCAGATTGCCTTCGGTCAGAAAATAGGGACTGGCGAAGCTCATCACGATGATGAGGGCGATGAGCGCCAGCGTGACGTAGGCCGTCTGCGAGGCGAACACGCCGCGGTGCCACCATCTGATGACGCCCACATTGGTGAAGGTGACGTCGGTGCCGGCGGAGCTGGTCTCGGATGGAACGGACATCACGCCGCCTCCTTGGCGCCAGTGATCAGCGCGGTCACTTCCTCGGGGCTGGTCTCGCCTACCGGCTTGTCGGCCTTCTTTTCGCCGCGGCGCATCACCACGACGCGATCGCACACCGCGAAGATGTCAGGCATGCGGTGCGAGATCAGGATGACGGCGATACCCTGTTCCTTCAGGCGATGGATCAGGCTCAGCACCTGCTCGACCTGGCGCACCGAGATCGCCGCGGTCGGCTCGTCCATCATCACCAGTCTGGCGTTGGACAGCCGCGTGCGCGCGATCGCCACCGCCTGGCGCTGGCCGCCCGACATGTCCTTGACGAGATCGTGCGGCCGCGTCTCGGAGCGCAGCTCGCGAAACAGCTCCAGCGCGCGCGCCTCCATGCCCTTGTGGTCGAGCAGCGCCAGCGGGCCGAAATTGCGCTTCAGCTCGCGGCCGAGAAACACGTTGGCCGCTGCCGTGAGGTTGTTGGCGAGCGCCAGGTCCTGGTACACGACCTCGATGCCGACGCTGCGCGAATCCATCGGGCGATGGAAATGCACCTCGCGGCCGCCGAAATGGATCGTGCCCTGGCTCGGCGGAAAATTGCCGGCGATAATCCGCACCAGCGTGGACTTGCCGGCGCCGTTGTCGCCCATCAGGCCGACGACCTCGCCGGAGCCGATCGAAAGATCCACGCCCTGCAGCGCGCGGATCGCGCCGAACTGCTTGCCGATGCCCTTCAGCTCAAGGACCGGCTGCGCGGCGGTGCTCGTCACGGCGCGCTCAGCGTCATTCGTCATCGTGCGCAGGCTGCTGTCGTCAAACATAGCGGTTCACCACGCTTTCGAGATATTCCTGCCGGCCGGACCGCGGCTGCGGATCGAGGCCGGTGTTGACGGCGCGGTCGGCGAGCTCGGCGAGCGAGCGGCGGCCGGCGAGGATCGCCTGCCCCTCGTCGCCGTCCCAGCCGGCGTAGCGCCGCGCCAGCGGCGCGGTCAGCGCGCTGTCGGTCAGCATCTCGTCGGCGGCGATCAGCGCCCGCGCGCAGGCATCCATCGAGCCGACATGGGCGTGCAGCAGGTCATCCGGATCGATCGACTGCCGGCGGATCTTGGCGTCGAAATTCAGCCCGCCCGTGGTGAAGCCGCCGCCCTTGAGCATGTCGTGGAACACCAGCGCCAGCTCCGGCACGTTCATCGCGAACTGGTCGGTGTCCCAGCCGAGCAGATCGTCGCCGCGGTTGATGTCGAGGGAGCCGAACACGCCGAGCGCCTGCGCCAGCGCGATCTCGTGCTGGAACGAATGGCCGGCGAGGATGGCGTGGTTCTGCTCGATGTTGAGCTTGACGTCGTTCAAAAGGTCATAACGCTGCAGGAAGCCGTAGCAGGTGGCGACGTCGAAATCATACTGATGCTTGGTCGGCTCCTTCGGCTTCGGCTCGATCAGCAGCGGGCCCTTGAAGCCGATCTTGTGCTTGTGCTCGACGACCAGCGCGACGAAACGGCCGAGCTGATCGAGCTCGCGCTTCATGTCGGTGTTGAGCAGCGTCTCGTAGCCCTCGCGGCCGCCCCACAGCACGTAGTTGGCGCCGCCGAGACGATGCGTCACCTCGAGTGCGGCACGCACCTGTCCCGCCGCGTAGGTGAACACGTCCGGATCCGGATTGGTCGCGGCGCCCGCCATGTAGCGGCGATGTGAGAACAGGTTGGCGGTGCCCCACAGCAGCCGCACCTTGGCAGACGCCATCTTCTGCTCGAACAGGTCGGCGATGGCGTTGAGATTGGCGACCGACTCCTTCAGCGTCGCGCCTTCCGGCGCGGCGTCGACGTCGTGGAAGGTGAAGAACGGCACGTCGAGCAGCCGGAACAATTCGAACGCCACGTCGGCCTTGGCCCGCGCCATCGCCATCGCGTCGTCGCCATGCTGCCACGGCCGCAGGAAGGTCTCGCCGCCGAACGGATCGCTGCCCGGCCAGCAGAACGAATGCCAGTAGCAGACCGCGAAGCGCAGATGATCCTCCATCCGCTTGCCGCGGATGACGCGATCCTTGTCGTACCAGCGGAACGACAGCGGGCTGCGTGACTCGGGCCCGCCATAGCTGACGGTCGCGCCGGTCTGGAAGAAGGGGGCCTGGACGTTCACGACGTTACTCCTTGAGAGCAGGAAAGAGCTTGCGCCATTGCGCGTAGGCGGCGTCATATGCCGCGCGCTGCGGCGCGCGGGGTTCGAAACTCTGCAGCCGCTGCGGCTTGCGGCAGACATCGGCCGGTGCTGCGCCGGTCGCGGCAAGACGGCCGAGCCGCGCGGCGCCGATGGCGGCGCCGACCTCGCCCTCCTCGACCCGGTGCACGGTGACGCCAAGCACGTCGGCCATGATCTGCGCCCACAACAAAGAGCGCGAGCCGCCGCCGACGAGATCGAGCTCTGTGATCGGCTGCGCGCTGCGCGCGAGCGCGGCGAACATGTCGCGTGAGGCAAACGCCACGCCCTCCAGCACCGCCTGCACGAGATCACCGCGGCCGGCTGCGCTGCGCAGGCCAACCAAGGCGCCGGCGGCATGGGCATCGTTGTGCGGCGTGCGCTCGCCGTCGAGATAAGGCAGGAACTGCACCGGGCTCGGACGTTCGACGCTGATACCGAGCGGCGCCAGCAGCGCGGCTTCCGGCGTCTCGAGAAGGCGGGCCAGCCACGCCAGCGAGGCCGCGGCCGACAGCATCACGCCCATCTGATGCCAGAGACCGCCGAGCGCATGGCAGAACGCATGCACGGCCGCTTCCGGCGCTGGCGCGAAGCGGTCGGTCACCCGGAACAGCACGCCTGATGTGCCGAGCGACAGGAAGGCATCGCCGGGCGTGATGGCGCCGAGCCCGATTGCGCTCGCCGCGTTGTCGCCGGCGCCGCCCGCGATCACGACGTCAGCGCCCATGCCCCAGCGCCGCGCCAGCTCGGGCGACAACACGGCACTGCGCTCATTGCCCTCGACGAGGCGCGGCATGTGATCGAGACCGAGCCCGGTCGCCGCCAGCAGTTTCTCCGACCAGCGCCGCGCGCCGACATCGAGCCACAGGGTGCCCGCCGCATCCGACATGTCCTCGACCATCTCGCCGGACAGCCGATAGCGCACATAGGCCTTCGGCAGCAGCACCTTCGCGACCTCGGCAAATATCTTCGGCTCGTGCTTCGCCACCCAGACGAGCTTCGGCGCGGTGAAGCCGGGCATCGCGAGGTTGCCGGCGATGGCGTGCAGTTCGGGACAGCGGCGTTCGAGCTCGGCGCATTCGGCCTGCGAGCGGCCGTCATTCCAAAGGATCGCCGGCCGCAGCGGCCGACCGGTGCGGTTCAGCAAGGTCGCGCCGTGCATCTGGCCGGACAGGCCGATGCCGCTGACGGCAGCGGTCTCGCGCGGACGCTCCCGCGCGAGATCATCGACCGCGCCGATGACGGCCTCGACCCAGTGATCCGGATTCTGCTCGGACCACAGCGGCTGCGGATGCGACAGCGCCAGCGGCCGCGCGGCGCTCGCGATCAGCGCGCCCGTCTCGTCCTCCAGCACGGCCTTCACGCCGGATGTGCCGACATCCAGTCCGAGAAACACGTCTCCACTCCTCCCACCGACCGCAAGGCGCTTCGGCGATCTGCCGTCGCCTCGAAACCAGCACCTCGGTCTCTTCTCATTCCGTGCTCAGGCCGACCGCGTCATCGCGGCCATCCGCTCACGGCAGATTGTCCCGCATCACGATGTCGATGCGGATCGTCTCCTGTTCGCTCAGGATCGGCTCGCCGCGCGCCAGCGCCAGGAGCACGCGCACCGCGGAGCGCGCCTCGTGTCCCGGGTTCTGCGAAATCGCCGCGTCCATCACGCCGTTCAACAGCAGCTTGCGCGTCAGTGCCGTCACGTCGTGGCCGACGAACACGATGTTGTCGGCGCGCCCCGACTCGGTCAGCGCCTTGGCGACGCCGGCCGTGCCAGCGCCGACATTGTAGAGCCCGACGATGTCGCGATGCTCGGTCAGCAGCTTGCGCATGAGGTGCTCTGAGCGATCGTCCACGTCATGCCCCTCAGCGACCGGCAAAACCTCAAGTTGCCGAAACTCCGCCGCCAGGACCTGGCCGAAGCCGAAGATGCGCTCGGCATGATCGCGCAGGCTTTGCGAGCCGGCCATGATCGCGACCCGCCCCGCCCTGCCACCGGCGAAGCGTCCGACCAGCGCGCCCGCGGTGCGGCCGGCGGCGATGTTGTCGATGCCGACATAATGATGCCGTCGCGACGACGGCACGTCCGACACCAGCGTCACCACCTTGGCGCCGGACTCGACGAGATCGTTGATCGCCGCGCGCACGCTCGGATGATCGAGCGCCACCACCGCGACGCCGTCGACCTGACCGACGAGCTGCTCGAGCTTCGCGGCCAGCACGGCCGCATCGAACACGTCCGTCGTGACCACATCGACCGTGAGCCGGCGCGCGGCCATCCAGCTCGTCAGATCGCCGAGATGCGCCTGAATCTGCTGCATGAAGGGATTGGCGCCGGACGGCATCACGAAGGCAAAGCGCCGCGCGCGGGCACGGGCGAGTTCGGAGGCCGCCGCATGCGGCTGGAACGCGCTGCGCTCCATCGCGTCCTTGACGCGTCGCACCGTATCCGGGCGCACGCCCGGCCGGTTGTGCAGCACGCGATCCACAGTGGCGAGGCTCACGCCCGCCTGCCGCGCAATATCCCGCAATGTCAGCGGCGCGTTCATGCTCCTCCCCTTTGGGTTGAGGACCATAGCGCGGTTTTTGAGGTACGCAACTCATTTTTGAGGGCGGGCGGGGAAGCCGACAAACTGAGGCAGCCGGCGCCAATCCCGACAGCGCGTCCCGGATCGTTTGCCCCCTCCATCTCGAGCTGAGCGAAGTTGCACCAGCCGAAGCAGCCGCAGGCGGATGGGCACAAAGCCAATCGCCAGCCTGCCTCAAACCGCTCCCTGGGTATGGGTCCCGGCGTTCGCCGGGACGACAGCGAGGCTACTGATGCGTGGTGCCATCAAGCAGCGCAGGCGAACTGCGTCGCGTTGACCTCGCTCAGAACGGCAGCCCGACATAGTTCTCCGCCAGCGACCGCTGCGCGGCCTCGGACGAGAACAGATAGGCGAGCTCGGTGTCCTGCAGTCTGTCGTCGTAGGACAGCCGGTCGGGGAAACGATGCAAGAGCGTCGTCATCCACCAGGAGAAGCGCTGCGCCTTCCAGATCCGCGCCAGCGCCCGCTGCGAGTAGCCGTCGATGCCGCGATCGTCGCCTTTCTTGTAGTGGTCGAGCAGCGCGTGATAGAGATAATAGATGTCGGACGCAGCCGAGTTCAGCCCGCGCGCGCCGGTCGGCGGCACGATATGGGCGGCGTCGCCGGCCAGGAACAGCCTGCCGTAGCGCATCGGCTCCGCGACGAAGCTGCGCAGCGGCGCGATGCTCTTCTCGATCGACGGTCCGGTGATCAGACGGCCAGCGATCTCCGCCGGCAGCCGGCGCTTCAGCTCCTCCCAGAACGCGTCGTCGCTCCAGTCCTCGACCTTGTCGGTGAGCGGCACCTGGACATAGTACCGGCTCAGCACCTGCGAGCGCAGCGAGCACAGCGCAAAGCCGCGCTCGTGCTTGGCATAGATCAGCTCCGGCGACACCGGCTTGGTGCGCGACAGCACGCCGAGCCAGCCGAACGGGTACACCCGCTCGTATTCCGTCAGCTTGTCGTGCGGGATCGACTTGCGGCTGACGCCATGAAAGCCGTCGGCGCCGATGATGTAGTCGCAGTCGATGCGGACGACCTCCTCGTCCTGACGGTAGGTGACGAAGGGCTTGTCGGAAGCGATGTCGTGCGGCGTCACGTCGGCCGCGTTGTGCACGACCTTGCCGCCGAGCTTGTCGCGGGCCTCGTAGAGATCGCGCGTCAACTCGGTCTGGCCATAGACCATCACCGAGTTGCCGCCGGAGTATTTGTGCAGGTCGACGCGATCGAGCTTGCCGTCATGGGCGATGTAGAAACCGTGATGGATCTCGCCCTCGCGGTCCATGCGCTCGCCGCACTGCGCCTCGCGCATCAGCTCGGCAAAGCCGTGCTCGAGCACGCCGGCACGGATGCGCGACAGCACGTAGTCGCGGCTGGATTTCTCCAGGATGATCGTATCGATGCCCTGCAGATGCAGGAGCTGCGACAGCATCAGGCCCGACGGGCCTCCGCCGATGATGCAGACTTGGACTTTCATGGGCGTGTTCTCCCGGATTCGCAGACGCAGGCTTGTTGGGTATGCTTTTCAGTCGCGGATTTTAGCAAGGAATGCGCAGGGATCACTTGGATGGACGCGGCATTCTCTTGCACTTTTCCGACACCATGCCGCGATGCACAACGAACGCTGCAATGGTATCGGGCGGCGCCGATCAGCCTGCCGGCGGCGCGTCGTCTCCGACGCCCATCGCACGGCGATAGTCGCGCGGGCTCGCCCCGGTGTGCCGCTTGAAGAAGCGGCAGAAATAGGCCGGGTCCTTGAAGCCGAGCTCGAACGCCAGCTTCGACACCGGCGCCGCAATATAGGTGAGCCGCCGGCACGCCTCGCGCGCCAGACGCGCATGCACGATGTCGAGCGCGGACTGACCGGTCTCGGCCCGCGTCAACCGATTGAGCCGCTCCGGCGTCATGCCGAGCTCGTCGGCGTAGCGCGCCACCGACCAGTGATCGCGGTGATGCGCCTCGACCAGCACGATGAAGCGGGTGAACAGCGCCGCGTGCCCGCTGCCGCGCCGCGCGCCTTGCGACTGCCGCGCGCTCTGCTGCGCCAGCCGCCACACGATCGAGCGACCGAGCCAATGCGGCACCGGCGAGGCCGCGGAATCGGCGGCGGCGAACTCGTCGGCGAGGTCGACGAACAGCGCGGCGATGCGCCGCGTCGCGACCGCCTGCGCGTCGAGATGCAGGATCTGCGCGGTTGCGAACAAGTCGCGCAACGCCTCGCCGGTCGCCGGGACGTCGCCCTCCACCACCGCCCGCGGATTGAACGTCAGCACATAGCCGTCGGTGTCGCGCGAGAAGCGGAAGGCATGGACGACGCCGGGGGGAATGATCACGGCGACCGGGCCGGTACAGCGCTCTCGGCTTTCGTCCAAGGCGATCTCGGCCGGACCGGCAGCGACCCAGAGGATCTGGTGGAGGCCATGATGGGTGTGCGCCTCGATCTCCCAGCGATACAGCTTGCTGCGCACCTGGATCGGCTCGACATGCAGCATGTCCGGCTGCGCGGCCGACGCTTCGCCGTACAGCGCGAACGCGGGGATCGATGGCTTGGTGCGAAAGCGGGGCATGAGCGAGAGCTAACCCTGAATGTCGGAAAAGTACAAGTCTTGGCCGGCTTTCGTGTCTCACGCCGCGGCCAAGGCTCGGCTAGATCAGTGAAAAGAACAACAACGACCACACTCAATGGAGAGGAGGCCCAACATGTTCGCGTTCGACCCGTATTCGCCTGCGGTCGATGCCGACCCGTTCCCGTTCTACAAGACGCTGCGCGACGAGCACCCCTGCTTCTGGAGTCCGCAGGCCCAGGTGTGGATCCTGTCGCGCTATGCCGATGTGGCGGCGGCCGGAACGAACTGGCAGACCTATTCGTCGGCCAAGGGCAACCTGATGACCGAGCTGCCGAACCGTGCCGGCGCGACGCTCGGCACCACCGACCCGCCGCGCCACGACCGGCTGCGCGGCCTCGTCCAGCATGCCTTCATGAAGCGCAATCTGGAGAGCCTGTCAGGCCCGATCCGCGACATCGCGCGCGACTGCGCCGAGGCGCTGCGCGGCCAGGACCGGTTCGACTTCATCGAGGCATTCTCGTCGAAATTCACCGTGCGCGTGTTGTTCGCCGCGCTCGGCCTGCCGCTCGGCGACGAGCAGACGGTGCGCGACAAGGCGGTGCTGATGGTGCAGAGCGATCCGGTGAGCCGCGCCAAGGGACCGCAGCACATCGCAGCCTACAACTGGATGCAGGACTATGCGGCCGGCATCATCGCGGAGCGCCGCGCGCGGCCGCAGAACGACCTGATCTCGCACTTCAGCATGGCCGAGATCGACGGCGACAAGCTCGACGAGCGCGAGGTGCTGCTGACGACGACCACGCTGATCATGGCCGGCATCGAGTCGCTCGGCGGTTTCATGACGATGCTGGCGTATAATCTCGCCGATCACGCGGAGGCGCGCCGGGCGGTCGTCGCCAATCCCGACCTGATGGCGGACGCCGTGGAAGAGTCACTGCGCTACAACACCTCGGCGCAGCGCTTCCGCCGCTGCCTGCAGAAGGACGTCACCCTGCACGGCCAGACCATGCGCGAGGGCGATTTCGTCTGCCTCGCCTACGGCTCCGCCAACCGCGACGAGCGGCAGTTTCCCAATCCGGATGTTTATGACATCAGGCGCAAGCCACGCGGCCATCTCGGCTTCGGCGGCGGCGTGCACGCCTGTCTGGGATCGGCGATCGCGCGCATGGCGATCAAGATCGCGTTCGACGAGCTGCACAAGGTCGTGCCGGACTATCGCCGCACCCAGGAGCAACTGCCCTGGATGCCGTCTTCGACCTTCCGCAGCCCGATGTATCTCGAGCTGACGGTGCATTAGTCATCGCAAGGACTAATGGCAGGCTCGCGCTCGCGCCTCGCTGACGGTACGCCCCCCTCGCCCCGCTTACGCCGGACGAGGGGCACCAACGGGTCTACAAGAGCTCAAACCAGCGCGCCGAGATCCGCTGCGCTGAAGCCCTTCAGGCCCGCTTTGTCGCCGGCCTTGATCTTGGCGACCCATTCGGCATCGCTGATCAGCGCGCGGCCGACCGCGATGAGGTCGAACTCCTCCTTGGCCATGCGCTCCAGCAGCGCATCGAGATCGGCCGTCGTCGACGGCTTGCCGGCGAAGGCCGAGAAGAATTCATCGGACAAGCCGACCGAGCCGACGCTGATGGTCGCAGCCCCCGTGATCTTCTTGGCCCAGCCGGCGAAGTTCAAGCCCTTCTCGCCGTCCACATCCGGGAATTCCGGCTCCCAGAAACGGCGCTGCGAGCAGTGCAGGATGTCGACGCCGGCCGCGACCAGCGGCTGCAGCCAGTCGGCCATCAGCGCCGGCGTCTCGGCGAGGCGCGCCGCATAGTCCTGCTGCTTCCACTGGCTGACGCGCAGGATGATCGGGAAATCGGGACCCACCGCCTTGCGGATCGCGGCGACGATCTCGCCGGCAAAGCGCGAGCGCTCCTTGATGGTGGCGCCGCCATAGCGGTCCTCGCGCTGGTTGGTGCCGGACCAGAAGAACTCGTCGACCAGATAGCCGTGCGCACCATGGATCTCGACGGCGTCGAAGCCCGTGCGCTTGGCGTCGGCCGCGGCTTGCGCGAATGCGGCAACGGTGTCGGCGATGTCGTTCTCGGTCATCGCGTTGCCGCGCGGCTTGCCGGGCGCAACCAGCCCGGATGGGCTCTCGACCGGCGCATCGGGCTCCCAGCGGCTCATGCCCTTGGTCGAGCCGGTGTGCCAGATCTGTGGCGCGATGCGGCCGCCGGCGGTGTGCACGGCGCTCGCCACGTTCTGCCAGCCGGCCAGCGCGGCATCGCCGTGGAAGAAGGGAATATTGGGCTCGTTGCGCGAGGCCGGGCGGTTGACGACAGTGCCCTCGGTGAGGATCAGCCCCACGCCACCTTCGGCGCGGCGGCGGTAATAGGCGGCGTTGGCCTCGCCGGGAATGCCGTTCGGCGCGGCGTTGCGCGTCATGGGGGCCATGACGATGCGGTTCTTCAGCTCCAGCGACTTCAGGCGAAACGGACGAAACAGCACGCTGGTCTCGATATCGGACATTCAGAAGGCTCCATTGCGTTCGGAACCGCTCCAGTATACTTCGTAAACCTGAAGTCAATCAGGCACCCGAAGTCGCTCAGGTATATCGGAGGAAACTGCTGTCGTGACCGCCGCATCGACATCACAGACCGCCCCGCTCCGCTGCAAGCCGCAGCACTTCTCGTCGGAATGTCCGAGCCGGGTGCTGATCGACCAGATCGCCGACAAATGGTCGATGATGGTGCTGGCCGTGCT
>BFBZ01002200.1_pt1 | contig 11086 bp, 11 predicted proteins | sample 1888401 | NCBI WGS metagenome assembly BFBZ01 (sample SAMD00112614, study PRJDB3348) | symbiont metagenome | host: Chara braunii | reverse complement strand
CGGAGTGTTCAAGAGCATCTTCGCAATTGACGGCTTCCGGGATGTGGCAGCGTTCGCCGTGCTCGTCGTGGTGCTGATGATCCGCCCGTACGGATTGTTCGGCCAGCGCGCCATCGAAAGGATCTGAGTGATGAGCAGCGGGGAATTTATCGTCCGGCACGAGCAGGCGCTGCGCCTGTTCCCGACACGATGGGGGCGGCTGCGGATCGCTGCCACGGTGGTGTTCGTCCTGGTCTTTCCGGTCCTGGCGAACGGCTATCAGGTCGGGCTTGCGAACCTCATCTTCATCAACATTGTCGCGGTTCTCGGCCTGAACGTGATTACCGGCTTTACCGGCCAGATCTCGATCGGGCATGGGGCATTTCTCGGCGTCGGCGCCTATACCTCTGCCTATCTGGTGAGCGTGCTCGGCGTCCCGTTCCTGGTCGCGGTGCCGGTCGCGGGGCTGGTGGCGGCGCTGGTCGGCAGCTTTTTCGGCATCCCCTCGGTCCGCCTGAAAGGGCTCTACCTGGCCATCGCTACCTTGGCCGGCCAATTCATCCTCGAATTTGTGTTCAAGAGCTGGGACAGCGTGACGGGCGGAAGCTCCGGAATTTCGGCCGGGGCCCCGCACATATTCGGCTACGAAATCCACGGTGATGTCCCGTTCTACTGGCTCCTTTTGTCAGTTGTGGTCATGTCGCTGCTGTTCGTTCGCAACCTGACCCGTACCGCGACCGGCCGCGCCCTGATGGCGGTGCGGGATCATGATCTCGCGGCCGAGATCATGGGGGTCAACCTGTTTCGAACCAAACTCCTCGCCTTCGCGATCGGCTCGTTTCTGGCCGGTATCGCCGGGGCCCTCTGGGGGCACTACGTCGGCTACGTTACGCCCGAGCAGTTTGGCCTGGGACTATCGATCAGCCTGCTTGTCATGGTTATCGTCGGCGGACTGGGAAGCGTACTCGGGTCAGTTCTCGGCGCGATTTTCGTGACGCTGCTTCCCGAGGCGCTGACGGTTGGCGCCACAATGCTGGTGCCGGACGCTACCAAGCTGGCCGAGATGCTCGCATTCCTTCGGGAAGGGCTGTTCGGTGTCTTGATCATCGTGACCCTGATTGTCGAGCCGGCCGGCCTCGCAGCGCGTTGGGAGCGGATCAAGATGTACTGGTCCCTGTATCCTTTCGCACGGTGATGAATTCATGTTGATCGTTGAGAATGTCGAGGTCGTTTTCAATAATTACGTGCTTGTGCTCAAGGGCCTTTCCCTGGAGGTCAGGACTGGCGCGATTACCGCGCTGCTCGGCACGAACGGCGCGGGGAAAACCACAACGTTGAAGGCGATATCGGGCCTCCTCGAGGTCGAGGACGGTGCGGTGACCCGCGGACGGATCACCTATGGGGGCACGGATATCACGCAATTGGCGCCAGACCGGCGGGTCGCATCCGGTCTCGTGCAGGTGATGGAGGGGCGCCGCATCTTTCAGGACCTCACCGTCGAGGAGAATTTGCGTATCGGCGCCTACCTGGAGCGCGATGGACGCAAGATCACGGCGCGCCGTGAGCTGGCTTACGAATATTTCCCTCGTTTGCGCGAGCGGCGAGACCAGACCGCCGGCTTTCTGTCTGGCGGCGAGCAGCAGATGCTGGCCATCGGGCGTGCGCTGATGTCCGGTCCCCAGGTCATCATGCTCGACGAACCGTCGATGGGCCTGTCGCCCGTTCTGGTGCAGGAGGTGTGCGATATCGTCCTGCGCCTCAATCGGGAGCAAGGGCTGACGATCCTGCTGGTCGAGCAAAATGCCCGTTTCGCGCTGGCCGTGGCCGACCACGGCTACGTCATGGAAGATGGAAAAGTGGTGCTTGAGGGGGCGGCTCAGGAACTGAGGCACAACCAGGACGTACAGGAGTTCTATCTGGGTGCCGGAGCAAATGACCGAGGCCGCTTCAGCAACGTGAAGTGGTATCGACGCAAGAAGCGTTGGGTGTAAGCAGCATGGCTACCGAAGAGAGTATGTCGGATTCGATTTCGCGGTTTTTTGGGAGCCTGCCCGACGACGCGGAAATCGCCGAACGCATTGGTCGGGCGGGGATCGAGCGTGGCACCTTGGATCGGTCGAATCTGGCCCGTGTGTCGACGCTGGCCAAGCGTGATCTCGCCACGGTTCAGGACCCAGCGGATGGCTTCCGGGCTGTCCTGCCGCTCGGCGGGCTCTCCGAGGTCGCCCGCGTGTTCCGTTCGCCAGGTGGGACCTATGATTTTGCCGGCGCGGGGCCGGACTTCTGGGGCTTCGCGTCATATGCAGGAGCAGCCGGCATCGGCGTTGACGATATCGCGATCGTCGCGCTTGCCTATCAAGGGACTCCAGGGGCGTTCATGTTCGATGAAGGTCTGCGTGCGGTCGGCGCGACCGTGATGCCGACTGGAACCATGGGGAGCGAGGCCTTGCTGTCGCTGATGCAGGGTTTGCGGCCGACGGTCTTCGTCGGTACGCCGAGCCACCTCCTTGGTCTCATCCGCCGCTTCGAAGACTCGGCAGGGAGTTGGCGGGCGGCAATGCGCTTGCGCGTCGCACTGCTGGCGGGAGAGCGAGTTACGGATGATATCCGAGCGTTTCTGTCGGAGCGTGGCATTACCGCTTGGCAAGCCTATGGCACGGCGGAAGCCGGCCTGATCGGTCATGAATGCCATGTTCACGCTGGTTTGCATGTCCGCCCCGGAATTCTGGTTGAGATCTGCGATCCGGCAACCGGCGAGCCGTGCGCTGATGGCGAGACCGGGGAAGTGGTCGTGACCATTCCTCGCAGGGTCTATCCAATGTTGAGGTTGGGAACGGGTGATGTTTCTGCGGTCGCGGTTGGCGAGTGCGCCTGCGGGAGGAAGGAGAAGCGGCTCGTCGGCATCCTCGGCCGGACTGATGAGCTGACCAAGGTGCGGGGCATGTTTATCCATCCACGCGATGTCGCCGCCCTCACGGCAGATATGCCTTCGGTTAGAAGGCTCTGGGTAGAGGTGCATCGCAGCGGCGAGGACGATGATGTCCGCATCTTGATCGAGCCCCATACAGGCGCTGGGGGGCTGGCGGCATTCGAGCCGATTGTCCGACTCTTCAAGGAGCGTTGCGGTCTGCGTGGTCGTCTGATCCTGGTGGATCTGCAAACCGTTGGCGACGATGGGCCACTTGTGCGCGACATGCGGCCGAAATAGATCGCCGGCCAGATCGTCACCTCGTGCAAACGGGCTTCGGGCGTCGGTTTGCCCGGGCCGCATGGTGGCGCGCCATGCAATAAGGGAGGCTCGCTTCGGCAAGCCTCCTGCGATCCAGTCAAAGAATCTCGCGTCGGGGCGCCATCCGTGCTGAGCGCAGGGCTAGTTCCGTCGCGCCGCGTCGCCGAGCGCCGCCACGACGACCTGCGGCGCGGTGGCGACGATGACCAGGCCGATCAGGCCGATGGTCTCGATCAAGGTGAGCGGCGCGCGCGGGAATAGGGCGTTGCCCTGTTCGAGCGTGCCCCAGCCCCAGGCCAGGACCGCGCCCATCATCGCATAGGCGATGAAGGCCAGGATCAGGCGCAGCAGCCGGCCCCAGGTGAAGCCCCAGGACCAGTCGACGATCATGCGGGCGAGCCCGGTGATCAGGCCGAGCATGACCCCTGAAATGGCGCCGCCGAGAAGAAAGCCGGCGTCGACGCCGGTGATGCGGGCGTCCAGGATGGAGAAACCGCCGCCCATGAAGCCCGGCCGCGCGATGATGCCGCCGAAAGTCGGGTAGAGCGCCGCGGCGAGCACCAGCGCGAGCGCTGGGATCAACAGCAGCAGGCGCATCAGGATATTGGGGCGATGCGCGAGGATGGCGACGACCACGACGCGAATCAGCACGAAGACGATGGCGAAGGCGAGGGCCGGAAAGCGTTCGGCGAAGAAGCCGAGGATCAGATAGGGGCTGGCGACCGCCGTCTCGATCGAGCCGGCGGTGGTGCCGGTGGCATAAGTGGCGATGATGGCGCCAAGCGTGACGACAAGCGGCGCGAGCGCGCCAATGGCCGCACGTCGATCGATCCCGGCCATTGCCAGCTCCCCCGGATACACGCCCTGGATGTGGAGCCTAGCAGGCCGGCGGGGCGGATGGGAATCCTAGGGCAGGCCCTAGGGTCAACGACAAGCCGACCCCAGGAAGATCGCGCCCCGTCAGCCCGGCCAGCGCTGCGCCTTGGAGACCAGGAAGTCGCGGAAGACCTGGACGCGGGCGACCGATTTCAGCTCTTCGGGATAGACGAACCAGGCATCGAGCACCGGCATTTCTTCCTCGTCGAGGATCTGGACGAGGCCTGAACCGTCGCTCACCAGGTAGTCGGGCAGGACGGCGATGCCGATGCCGCGCTCGACCGCCGAGACCAGGCCGACAATGTTGTTCATGGTCATGGCGAAGGGGCGCGGTGCCAGGCCGTTGCGGCCGGCGGTCGACAGCCAGGTGACGTTCTGCATGTAGTTCGGCGCGCGCCCGCCGAATGCCAGTATGCGATGGCCGTCGAGATCGAGGCCGCTTTTCGGCGTGCCGTGGCGCTTCAGATAGTCGGACGAGGCATAGGCATGGAACTTGATCTGGAACAGCTTGCGCTGGATCAGGTCGGGCTGCACCGGCTGGCGGACGCGGATGCCGACATCGGCTTCGCGCATCGACAGATCCAGCTCCTCGTCGGTGAGGATCACCTTGATCTGGATGTCGGGATAGAGATCGAGGAATTCGCCGAGGCGCGGCGCGAGCCAGGCCGTGCCGAGGCCGACCGTGGTGGTGACTTTGAGCTCACCGTGCGGACGTTCCTTGGAATCGGTCAGCTTGATCTTGGCGCTTTCGAGCTTCATCAGCACGTCCTGCGCCGTATGGTAGAGGAGCTCGCCCTGCTCGGTCAGCACCAGGCCGCGGGCGTGACGGTGGAACAGCGGAACCTTCAGGTCCTGCTCCAGCGAAGAAACCTGCCGGGATACCGCCGACTGGGACAACCCGAGCGTATCGGCGGCATGGGTAAAACTGCCGGCGGCGGCGGCCGCGTGAAAAATCCGCAACTTGTCCCAATCCATGGGCTTTCTCCCTCGGGCTGGGTGCTGGCTGACTTATTCTGCGGCTTGGCGGATCGTCGCGTGGTGGGCGAGAAACCGTTCTGCTTCGAGGGCGGCCATGCATCCCATGCCGGCGGCGGTGACCGCCTGGCGATAGATGTCATCGGTGACGTCGCCGGCGGCGAATACGCCGGGAACGTCGGTGGCGGTGGAATCGGGCGCCGTCCACAGATAGCCCGACGGCTTCTGCTTCAGCTGCCCGACGAAAAGCTCGACGGCAGGCGCATGGCCGATGGCGACGAACACGCCGTCCACCTTGCGTTCGTCGATGGCGCCGGTGCGCAGGTTCTTCAGCCGCGCATGGGTGACTGCGGTCGGCGTGTCTTTTCCGCGGATCTCCTCGACCACCGAATCCCAGACGACTTCGATCTTGGGATGGGCGAACAGGCGCTCCTGAAGCATTTTTTCCGCCTTGAAGGCATCGCGCCGATGCACGACCGTGACCTTGGAGGCGAAATTGGTCAGGAACAGCGCCTCTTCGACCGCGGTATTGCCGCCGCCGACAACCAGCACTTCCTTGTTGCGGTAGAAGAAGCCGTCGCAGGTCGCACAGGCCGAGACGCCGAAGCCGCGGAAGGTCTGTTCGGACGGCAGATCCAGCCATTTGGCCTGGGCGCCGGTGCAGACGATAAGGGCGTCGGCGGTATAGCTCGCGCCCGATTCGCAATCGATCCGGAACGGCCGTGCCTTGAGATCGACCTTGCTGACCTGATCGGAGATGATGCGGGTGCCGACATGTTCGGCCTGCTTTTGCATCTGTTCCATGAGCCAGGGGCCCTGAATCACTTCGGCAAAGCCCGGATAGTTCTCGACATCCGTCGTGATGGTCATCTGCCCGCCAGGTTGGATTCCCTGGATCATGACCGGCTTCAGCATGGCTCTGGCGGCATAGATGGCCGCCGTGTAGCCGGCCGGGCCGGAACCGATGATGACAACGCGCTCGTGTTGGACGCCCATAGCGGACTCCGGGCCGATCAGTGGGGACGGATGAGGAGAAACAGGACGCGAGTCCGTAAGAACCCTATACTGTTATAGCCATGCGCCCGGCGCAAGGCTCGTCTGGTGATTTTCGCTGATAGCGCGGATTTGTTTGATGAATAGGTCGCTCCGCCGGGCACCTTGCGGCGCCCGGTCGAAAGCCTGTCGCATGCTGGCTTTTGGCTGGCTTCGGCGCGTGTCGGGCCGTTCGGCCTCAGGCCGCGCGCCCGGTAATGAAGCGGACAAATTTCTTGAACTTGCTCGAGCGGGCATGGCGGCCCTGTTCGTGGTCGACCACCGCCTGGCTGGTGACCCAGTTCATCTGGATGGCGCGGCGCTTGCCGGCGAAGGGCTCATGGCCGTGCCAGGATTTGTCCGAGCGCTTGAACACCAGCAGCGTGCCGCCATCCGGCGGGATCTCGGCGGCGAAGTCGTTGAGGTCGGTGCCGTTGTTCAGAACCCGCAGCCGGCCACCGTCGGAATCCCAGGCATCGTTCATATAGAGCAGAACGGTGATGATCTTGGTCTCGGAATCGGTGTGGATCTTGCCGTCGGTCGCCCGTGTGAAGCCGCGCACCGTATACATGGTCGGCTTGCCGGTCAGGTCGACGCCGAACTTCTCTTCGATCGCCTTGCGGAACGGCGCCTGGTCGAGCTCGGCCATGAGGCCGGCGAAATCGCCCTTGATGCTCAGGACGGAGGGCGGGTGGGAACCCGGGCCGGGCACGTCGGGATAATCCTTGAGGACATCCTGGAGCCGTTCGGGGCGGACGAAATTGCGGACCACCAGATAGTCGTAAGGGGCGGTCTCGACGGGCGTCGCGCGGAAACGCTCAATATCAATGAAGCTCATCGGAGGGTCTCTCGATCTCGATCAATGGCCCCACATATGATGTCTCGCACGACATCTGTCCATGTGGTGGCCCGTACAACAGAACAGTTCTTGTCTGGCGGGCCCGCCGTCGGCTCCGGGCGCGGTCCTGTTGTCGTTGCTGCAACAGTGTCGTTGCGCATGGCACGGCTGACGCGAAATTTTGTTGCGCGGAACATGCGGCTGGGCTATCGGGCAAGCTTGTTCCTGCCCTTCCCAGACATTGGAGACGCGCCCCGTGAAGGCCCGCCTGGACGCGATCGATTGGAAGATTCTGAAGGAATTGCAGGCCGACGGGCGCATCACCAATGTCGAATTGGCCAGCCGTGTCGGCATTTCGGCACCGCCCTGCCTGAGACGGGTGCGCGCGCTCGAGGAAATGGGCGTCATCACCGGCTATCGGGCACTGGTCGCCGGGGCCAAGCTCGGCTACGGCGTCACGGTTTTCGCGATGGTGCACCTGGCGAGCCAGGCCGAAGCCGACCTCAATGCCTTCGTGGCGAAGGTCCGGGGCTGGCCGATCGTGCGCGAGTGCCACACGGTGTCGGGCGACTTCGATTTCGTCATGAAATGCGTGGCGCCGGATCTTGCGAGCTTCCAGTCTTTTGTCGGCGAACTGACGGCAACCCCCAATGTCCGCAACGTCCGCACCGTCCTGACCCTGAACCAGGTGAAAGACGAGGCCGCCGTGCCGATGGAGATCGCGCCGGCCGGCTGACCGCCGCGCGGCCGCAAGCCTGGGCGACCCTCTTCATGACGACATTTTCCTCTTCTACCGGCACGCGCTTTTCGCTGCCGCTCTCCGATGGAACCCTGTCCGGCCTGCGCTGGGGGGCGGAAAAGAGCCCGCCCGACCTCCTTTTTCTCCATGCCACCGGCTTCAATGCGCAGACCTACGCACCGCTGCTCGATCCGCTGAGCCAGCGCTATTCGATCATGGCGCTGGACCAGCGCGGCCACGGCTTCTCCGATCTGCCGACGGATCCGCAGGGGATCGTCGACTGGATGCCCTATGCGCGCGACCTGATGCTGGTTCTCGATCGGCTGGTGCCCGATGGCGCCAGGCCGCTGGTGCTCGCCGGCCATTCAATGGGGGCGATCGTCTCGCTCCTGGCCGCGGTCGCCCGGCCGCGCGCCGTGCGCGGGCTGATCCTGCTCGATCCGGTGATGATGAGCCCGCTCCTGAGGCTTGCGACCTACACCCCCTGGGGGCGAGCGAAGTTCAAGAATTTCAGCCTCGCGGTCGGCGCCGCCAAGCGCCGGGCGGTGTTCGGTTCGAAGCAGGAAGCCGTCGACACCTATCGTACGCGCAAGGCCTTCCAGAGCTGGCAGCCGGGCTTCCTGGAGGCCTATGTCGACGGCGGCTTCGTCGCCGATGCGGAGGGCGTCCGCCTGGCCTGCGCGCCGATCTGGGAATCGGCGACCTTCTCGTCGCATCGGCACAATTCCTGGGGGGCGCTGAAGCGCGCCCGGATGCCGGTCCACCTGATGGCGGCGGCGCATGGATCGACGGTCACCGGTGGCATCGAGAAGGTGCGCCGCGCCGCGCCGCGGATCGAGACCGAGGTGGTCGCCGGCACCAGCCACTTCTTTCCGATGGAGCGGCCGGACCATATCAGGGCGGCGCTCGCGGCCATGCTCGCGAAGACGTGAAGGCTGGACGGCCCAATGTGACCGGCCACGTCAGGTCGGGGCAAGCCTGGTTCGTGTTATGAGAGGGGCGGTCTTGCATCAGGGCCTGTCATATTTCCCCTTGGACAGATTGGCGGCATGTCCGGCGCGTCTTCGTTCGCAACCTGGTTCTGGCGCGGCACCGCTTCGGCGCCCGTGGGACGGGGCGCGCGCGATCCGCGGGTCGATGTGTTCCGAGGCTTGGCGCTGCTCGTCATCTTCATCGACCATGTCGCGGGCAACTGGCTGACGCGTGTGACGCCGTCGGCGATGGGGCTCTCCGATGCCGCCGAATATTTCGTCCTGCTCGCCGGCTTTTCGGCGGCGATCGCTTATGGCTCGGTGATGGACGAGCGTGGGCTGCTGACCGGCTCGGCCCATGTGGTGGCGCGCATCTGGCGGCTCTACACCGCCCATCTCGGCCTGTTCGTGTTCATGGCGGTCGCCGTGGCCATCATGGCCGTGAAGGTCGGCAACCCGCTCTATTACGAACACGTGGCGATCCTGCCGTTCTTCCAGGACCCGGCCAATTCCATCCTGGAAATGGCTTTTCTGCTGTTCCTGCCCAATTATCTCGACATCCTGCCGCTTTATATCGTGCTGCTCGCCATGCTGCCGGCGCTGTGGGTGCTGGCGCGCATCGCGCCGGCGCTGGCGGTGGCGGCCTCGGTGGCGCTCTATGTCGCGGCCTGGACGCTCGAACTCGCCATTCCCAACGTGCCGACGGGCGGCGTCTGGTTCTTCAATCCGTTCGCCTGGCAGCTGATTTTCACCATTGGCCTGGTCGCCGGCCACGCCGCGCTGCACGGGGTCGGCCTGTCGCGATCGCGCCTGGTGCTGGCGGCCGCGCTGGCGATGGTCGCGATCGGCCTCGTCAATGCCGCGCCCTGGGCCTGGATCCCCGGGCTGGAGAACCTGACGCTGCCGGATCTCTGGCGGCTCGACCCCGACAAGACCAACCTGTCGCCGTGGCGGCTCGCCCACGCCGTGGCGCTGGCCTATCTCGTTGCCCGTTTCGTGCCGGTGAACGCACGCTGGATGGCGAGCCGGGTCGGCCGGTTGCTCGACGATTGCGGCCGCCATTCGCTGCCGCTGTTCTGCCTCGGGGTGATCCTGTCGCTGCTCGGCACCTTCGTGTTTTTCGAGATCGGCCGCGGCGCCGCTATGCAGATCGTGGTGAATCTGGTCGGTTTGGGGCTTTTGCTTGCATCCGCTCGTGTGCTTCAATGGTATAAGGTAGCAGCAGCCAAGACGCCGGCCACCCGGACGGCAGCCCTGCGCGAGGCCCGAAACCATTGATTCATGCCAAGGCCAGGAGCTTGCTTGCGGCGGTCGTGATCGCCGGGTTCTCGACCGTGCTCGCGGGCGCCGCCGAGGATCAGGGTGCGGCGGGCCGCTCTCGTTGCGCGGTCAGCGGCGAATTGCGCGCCTTCACCCAGGATCTGCCGCATGCCCGCGCGGCGCTGCGCGAGGGCCGGACGCTGACCATCGTGGCGCTCGGCTCCTCGTCGACGCAAGGGGTCGGCGCCACCTCGCCGGAAACCGGTTATCCGGCGGTGTTGCAGGCCGAGCTGACGCGGCTCCTGCCCGGCCATGACATCAAGGTGATCAACCAGGGCGTCGGTGGCAATTCGGCGCTGCAGATGTTTCATCGCATGGATGACGACGTCCTCGAAGAAAGCCCGGCGCTGGTGATCTGGCAGACCGGCGTCAATGACGCGATCCAGGATATCGGTATCGACCGCTTCAAGCGGATCCTGCGCAAGGGTATCGTCAAGCTGCGCGAAGCCGGTACGGACGTGGTGTTCATGGATCAGCAGCCGCTGCCGCGGGCCGAGCGCTATCCGCTCTACCACGACTATCTGATGGCGCTGCGCGAGGTCGCGGCCGAGACCCGTACGCCGGTCTATCGACGCTTCGACGTGATGGCCGAGCTGTTGCGCGGTGGCCGCTTGCGGAACGACGAGATCTTCTCGGCCGATTCGCTGCACATGGTCGACGGCGGCTATTTCTGCGTCGGCACGACGCTTGCGCGGACCATCGCCGAGAAATTGTCGCCGAGAGCCGCCGAAGCGGCCAGGTAAACCTGTCGATGAACGGATATCCGGGCGGCGCCGGCCGGTGCCCCGGCTAACCTTCGAGCACATGGCACCGATCTCGGCCCTGTGGCCAAGCTGGTGCACGCGGCTTCCCTTGGCGGGAAAAGCCGTCTATAGGGGCGCCTTAATCACGCGACCCGACTTGGATACGGGTGTGCGGTTGCGGGAGGCTGGCTCGATCATGAGTCCGGCCTCTTTTTTTGCGCCGCGCGTCCCTAGCCGCCAGCGAGCCTTAACAGGGCCGGAGAACCATGCCGAAAAGAACCGACATCTCCTCGATCCTGATCATCGGCGCCGGCCCCATCGTCATCGGTCAGGCTTGCGAGTTCGACTATTCGGGCACCCAGGCGGTGAAGGCGCTCAAGGAAG
>BFBZ01000023.1_pt170 | contig 11091 bp, 10 predicted proteins | sample 1888401 | NCBI WGS metagenome assembly BFBZ01 (sample SAMD00112614, study PRJDB3348) | symbiont metagenome | host: Chara braunii | reverse complement strand
CGTCGATCAGGTCATTGTCGTCCCGGCCCAGTGAAGGTGAATCGAGGAATCCGTAGTCGCCGCTGCCGTATTCGTTCGCCCGGTACTGTTGCAGCCGGATGAGGCGCCGACGGGTGGCCGGATCGGCAGCCGCCGCCTGCAGGGCGCCGCTGGCAGCCTCGTAAGTCATGCCGTCGGTCTCGTAAGGATTGCAGACGAACAACGGCTGAAATTGACAGACCACCTGGTCGAAGCCCGCCACTGCGGAGGCCCCGGTCGTCACCGCGTTCGTTCCGCGAAACAGGCTGGCGGGAAGGATCGTCGGCAGCGATACCGGCTTGACGGTGACCGCGACGAAGCGGGCCAACGTCGGCTCGGGCGCGGCCGAGGCGGTGGACATCGGCGCCTCGTCGCTGGCCGGGAGCTGGCTGAAGAACTGGATTCCTCCGACCTCGACATTCCGACTGGCGCCGGAGCTCAACAGACTCGAATTCGCGAGCAGATTGCGGATCGCATGCACCGCCCGGTCCTCCGAGTCGGGCATGCGGTCGAGCTCGGCCGCGCCGGCGAGTGCAAGCGCATCCGCCCCGTTCTGCAGTTGCGTCTGCAGGCTCATGTAGCGCGCGCCGTCGAGAGCCAGCACGGCCATGCCCACGATCACCACCAGCATGAGCGTGACATAGGGCAGGATTACCCCCTCGGTGTCGCGCCAAAGCGCCCGCGCTGCCGCGGGGACATTCTCGATCATGCGTGCACCCGCGCTTCGCATGCGTATGTCCTTATCGGAACGCCAGCGTCCACTTTTCCGGGACATACGCCAACGATCAGCGCAGCGTCGGCGTGGCGGCGCCGACCGGAGGTGGCGGCGGCGCAGCGGACGCATCCGGCGCGCCTGCCGTGCCGCCGACCCCACCTTGGCCACGCTGTCCCTGGCGCCCCTGATAGCGCTGCACCGCGCCCACCATGCGGTCGCCGTTGGCCGGGATCCTTCGGTTGTAGGCGCGCCGAGGCATCGGATCGATCACATGGATCGCGGCGTTCACGTCCTTGGCATCGCCCGCGCTGAGTGTGATCGTGTCGCTGCGGTGAAAGTACTGCGCACCCTCGTTGCCGTAGGGCCAGCATCCCGCGGTGGCGCATCCAAGCACGAGCCCTGCAAGCACACGGATACTCCTGGTCATGGCGCTCACCATCTGCTCACTGGCCCCGCGGGGTGGGCTGCAGGGGAATGATGTGGCCGTACGGCCCTTGGATGCCGGCCGGGGTGTCGTAAGTATCGGGCTGCTTGGGGATCTCGCTCTGCCCGAACACGAAGAAGTCGACATCGTTGCTCGGGAGACGTTTGTCGAGGGGTGACGCAAGGTGCGCTCCCGGCGCCGCCGGCTGGACGAGGTGCGGCGTGACGATGATCACCAGATCGGACTCGTTCTTCTGGTATAGCATGCTCCGAAAGAGCGCGCCGAGGACGGGGACCGATCCGAGCCAGGGAAGCTGCGCATTGGCGCGCAGGTCGTTCGCCTGCAGCAGGCCGGCGATGGCGAAGCTCTGGCCGTCGCGCAGCTCGATGGTGGTCGTGGCGTCGCGCTTGATCAGCGACGGCACCGTGGTCCCGGAGATCGTGACGGCGTTGGCGAAATCGAGCTCACTCACCTCGGGCGCGATGCGCAGGTTGATGATGCCGCTCGTCAGGACGGTCGGCGTGAATGACAATCTCACGCCGAAAGGTTTGAACTCGATGGTGGGGGTCACGATGCCATTGGCCGATGTGGCCGCGATCGGCACGGGAAACTCGCCACCGGCCAGAAATTGGGCCGTATCGCCCGAGAGCGCCGCCAGCGTGGGCTCGGCCAGCCGCCGGACCAGCCCCTTGGTCTCGAGCGCCGTCACCATGACGTCGATCTGGGTGCCCTTGTTGACGAGGTTCGCCAGGATCACGCCGAACGGCGCCGACGTTGCCCCAGCCAACGTCCCGGCGGTCTGGAAGATCGGAATCCCGCCCGGTGTCGTATTGGCGGGAGTGGTCCCGTTGGTCGTGTTGAGCTGGCCCTGGCCGATCGAGGCGCCACGGGTTCCGTTGGCGTTCGCGCCGAACCAGTTCACGCCGAGGTCCCGTTCGGCGGTGCGTGTCGCCTCGAGAAACCGCACCTTGAGCATGACCTGCTGCGAAGGCGCCACGCTCAAGGCGTTGACGACGCCGTTCGGCGACACGGTCCTGGCCACGGCCACGGCGCGATCGGCGGCCACCGCGTCGGTCACCTGGCCGCTCAGCACCACCTGGCCATTGCTGGAGGTGATGCGAATGCCGCGATTGCCGGTGGCCGCGAAGATCTTGTTTTGCAGATCGCGGCTGTCGAGCGCCACTTCGAGATCGATGACGGTGACAAGCCTTTGATCCTGGTCGAACACCGACACGTTCGTCGTGCCGATCTTCTTTCCCTGAATGTAGAGCCCGCGATCGGTCATCGGCAGGGCATCGGCGATGTCCGGCGACCCCACGATCGCCGTGGCGAATGGCCGATCGATGTGGATGGTTCGCGATTTGTAGAGGGTGACCACCACCGGATGCGAGGCCTGGGCATGCACCGACGCCGCCGGCGCTGCACCGAGGAGTACGAGCATGGCGCACAGGACACCGATGCGCCTCGCAGCGGAAGCAGGCCGCCTCGGCCGTATCCTCGGCTTCGATGGACGGACTTTGAACGCCCCCCGGTCGTCGTCTCCACTCGCACGCAACATGGCACGCTCCCCCACTTCGCCGGACCGCTTATTATGCCGGGCCGGCACACAACATTGCCAACAAACGAAATCCGGTCAGAACGCAGACCGTCGAACCGTGTATTCCTCCCGCTTCATGTTGCGCACGATCGCTACCGTCACGGTGTTCGTGGGCGGAGGCGGCGGTGCTTTGACGACTGGCGGCGGAGGCGGCGGTATCGACGCCACGTGCTCGACGATCCTTCGTCCCCCGCCAAGGTCCTCCTCGGTCACCCGATGGCTGTCGGCGAGGCCGACATCGGTCAATCGCCGCAAAGTCAGCGACAGGCGGCCGATATTGGTCGCTAGCAGGATCTTCTGCGCCTGCTCGGGCGTCACCTCGAGCGTGACTGCCTTGGGAACGGTCGGCTGCTCTTGCCGCTCGCTCGCAAGCTGGTCGACGGCGAGCACCTTGAGGTTCTGGAGCAGGATCTCCGAATAGTTCTGGCGTCGCGCGACCGTTTCCTCGCCAATCAACACGACGTCGACGAAGTCGCCAGGCAGGATGAAGCCGGCGACGCCGCGCACATCATCGACGCGCACCGTCACCGCGCGTTTGCCGTCTGGCAGGAGCGAGGAGAGCGAGCCGCGCTGACCCGGCGCCGTCATCTTCGAGCGCAGCACCGGCTCGTTCGGCTCCAACGGCGAGAGCACCACGCGGCGGCCGTCCTTCAGAAGGTCGTCCTTGGTGACAAAGGCACCTTCGGGAAGCGTGGCCGCGGCCCAAGGAATTTCGGCGACATTGTCCGCCGTCACCGCCGCGCCGAATACCAACGGCTTGGCCGCGACAACGATCGAGCCGACCGGCGCCGCGCCGGCCGACATGTGCGAATGACTGGCAAGCCAGTAGCGGCTCCAAAGGGCAGCGATGCCGCCCATGACAATCGCCACGACAAGAATGACGACATGGTTCGTCCGCACGTCCCTCCCCCTTGGTCAGTCTGCTAGCGGCTTATCGTCGTCTCGCAGTCTCCCGGCTTTGTTTTCTTGGCCCCCGGATCAAGTCTCGCGCAGACGAGCAGCTTGATCACGCTCTAAAGTAGAGCCGAAAAACGAAGCCGGCGCCAGAGGCAAGGCAGGTGCGGCCACTGGCGGAAGCGGGTGTCATCATCCCGTCAATGAACAAGCGACCCGCGGAGCGCGCACCGACGCGCCCGCGAAACAACCCACGCCTCGCCTCGTGCTTTGAGGGCGCTTCAGTTTTCAGTTCGCCGAAAGCGCAGTCCACAGTGCCGTCCACTTGGTGCTCATCCAACCCCCGACGAGCCCGATCGTGGTGATCACTGCGACCAGCATGATTCCGAGCAGCACTGTGTATTCAACAAGCGCCGCTCCGTCCTCGTCGCGGGCGAAGCGCCTTATGACCTGCATGGCGTTGCGCATGCGTTCCCTCCCCAATCGTCGCGCAAGGCCGTTCCGCGATGGCGCGGGCGTTTCCCCTGCCGACCTGACGTTTGGCCCCCGATTATGGTTAGCGGTTCCTGAACCCGCAAGGTGAACGAAAGTTCCTTTGCTGTGGAGGTAAAATGATCCTCCACACAAAAGCATCAGCCGATCGTCGAATTGCTCGATCGCGGCCGAACGCCCGATAGATCGGATGGGTCACTGAGGGGATGCGAAATGATCCCCGGGAAATATCGCCGGACGGTCGCGAGGTCGGGCTTGGCCGCACGCAAGCCGACATAGCCGTCGGGCCGCACCAGCCACATCATGCCGATCTTGGCGCCGTAGGCGCGCGCGAACGTTCCCTCCGCATCATAAAGCGTGGACGCTTCGAGCGGCGCCGCACCGGGCGCCGATATGACGACGACGCGGACGGAAATCTTCGCGGAGGCCGCGAACCGGACGAGCGCCGAGATCTCCTTGGCGTGACCGCTGGTCTGCTTGCCCAGATAGACGATCAGCACATGCTCGGTGCCGCGCAGCACCTCGAAGAGCCGCAGCGCAAAACCCACGTGGTCGCGGCGCAGGCCCGCGGCGTCGGGTGCACGGTCGCCGGCGCGCGGCGCCTTGCCGGTGTCCTTCTTGCCCGACGGCTTGCCGGTGATCGCGTCCTTCACCCATGCACTGCCGCGATAGTTGATCAGGATCTGGGTGTCGACGAGACGATCGTCGCCTCCCCTCGCCCGCTGTCCGAACGACTCGCTGGCGGTGCGGGTGCGCGCCACCACCTCGGCGCCGACGGGGCGGCGCTCGGCGTCGTAGCTGTCGAGCAGACGCGCGTCGGCGGCGCCGCGCAGCACCAGCGCCATCTTCCAGGCGAGGTTGTAGGCGTCCTGAATGCCGGTGTTCATTCCCTGCCCGCCGGTGGGCGGATGGATGTGGGCGGCATCGCCCGCGATGAAGACGTTGCCGACGCGGTATTTGTCGGCGAGCCGCATGGAGATGCGGAACATCGATGACCAGCGCAGGTCTGACAATCGCGGCTTGCCAGGCACCAGGCGGTCAGCCACCGTCTGCAGCTGATAGAGCGTGGGACCCGCCCGCTCCGACTGGATGCCGTGCGCATCGCCGCCGGTATCCACGGCTGCGTCGGGCGCGATCGTCGACACGCGATAGCGGCCATGCTCGGGTAACGGGACCGCGATGAACATGTCCGGCGGCCCGCCCTCATGTGGCTCGACCGCTCGGACGGCGCGGCCGCGCGGCACCTTCCAGTCGATCACCACGTCGCCGAGCATGAACTCCATCGGGAAGCTGTCGCCGGGAAATCCGATGCCGACCGCTTTGCGCACTGCGCTGTGCGCGCCGTCGCAGCCGACGACGTAGCGAAACTGCGCACGCTCGATTGTCCCGTCGCCGCGCGCGAGCTCGACGGCGACATGGTCGCCATCGTCGCTCAAGCTCTTGAGCGCGATGTCACGTTCGACGCCGATGCCGAAGCGCACGAGGTGGGCGGCGAGAAGACGCTCGGTGGCGTATTGCGGCAGGCCGAGATTACCGTAGGGCAGGTCCGACAAATCGGCGACCATCTCGCGCATCGGCCGGCCCGGAATGATCATGCGCAGGCCGTCGATCCAGAGGCCGGCATCGATCATCTCGCGCGCGATCCCCATGTCGTCCCACACTTCGAGGGTACGCGGAGTCACGCCGATCGCCTTGCAATAGCCCGAGGGCGCCGCGAGGCGATCGATGATGCGGCAGGGCTGGCCATGCCGGGCGAGCTCCGCCGCCATGGTGAGGCCGACCGGACCGGCGCCGACGACGAGCACTTCGGGCATCGCGCTGCTCCAACGATATCCGCGAGAGATGAGAGATGAGACATGTCCCGGAAAAGCCTGCCCCCGATTCGATCGGGGCGGATGCCGGTTGTCCGATAAGGACACGCTCCAACCGAAAGAGCTAGAGCGCATCGCGATGCAATCCAGGCGGGATATCCTTGGCGTGCCGCTGAGATTCCTGCATCCTGCGACGCTAGCCCGGCAGTACGCCCGGGGAAGCGAAGCCCGCAAAATGCCACGCTGACGCGGGAACCGCGCGCCGCGGCATTAGTTTCCACGCCATGACCGAATCTCAGAAACTTCGCGATACCGCTGAACAGTGCACGCAGCTTGCCCGTACAATCTCGGACGAGCGCATGCGGTCGGCTTTGCTGGCCATCGCCGCCCAGACTGTGGAAACCGCCCGCGCGGTGGACCGCCAAAGGTGGTTGCAGTCACGCCAGCAGGCATCTGCCGAATCCACCGCCTCTCCCGAACCCACTGCATCTCCCGAATCCACGGCCTCGGCCGCCAGCGGATCCGACCAACCCGAGACGTCGGCAACCGCGGCTCAAGAGGCCAATGAGTCCGGCCAATCAGAGATATCGGAAGCTGCAGCTCAAGAGTTCGTACAGCCGGAGACGACCTTGGCTCCGGACGTCGAGGCAGACGCGGACGAGCAGGCACAACGACCCACATCCGACCTGCTCGGTGAAGAGATACCTTCCGAGGCTTCGCCGCCCACATCAGTGACATCGGAATCAGTGACATCGGATGGCATCGGGGTGCCGGAGCCGATTGATGGCTCCGGGCCGCGTTTGCCTGCTGAAGGGCCGATCGACGAAGAAGAAAAAGCCGGGCCGTAGCGATCCTTCCCTCGCTGCGTTCGTTGCGTCACTGAACTTCGTCCCTCGGCGGAATCTTTGTCTCGGCCAATAGCTCCCCTGTATTGACTCGCTGTTCATGTTTTGTTCTTATCCTGGCCATGGACGACGACACCTGCCCGCGATGCGGCTCGGCGATGATGATGTGGCGGCACTCGGACGCATGGTGGGCGTTCTCATGCTGGGTCTGCCATTTCGTCAAGTTCGAGAAGAACGCGGACGCGGAAGGGACGCGTGATGACCTGCAAGAAATGCGGCGGGGAGATGCGGCTCTGGCTTCAGCGACCGGGATTCAAATCGCTGACGTGTCCTGACTGCGAGTTCGTGATGATCGTGCGCGAGGACAGCGCGCCGCCCCAGGAAGACGACGCAGCGTTCGAGCGATGCGCAGAGAGCAAGCAATGATGGGACGGTTGCCACGGCGGCGCGCGATGGCGCGATTCGCTGGAGCACATTCAGTTTGATGGAAATTGAATGCGCTCCAGCTTCTTACCTTGGTCGCATTTTCGGACGGAAAAAACCGGTCTCCACTTTTCCTGAAAATGCCCTATGGCTGCGCCTCCAGCCCCAATTCTGGAATGAGCTTGCGCCAGACCTCGGTGTCCCTGGCGATCACCGCCGCGAAATCCGGCCCCGCGATCTTGCTGGGCTCGACGCCCAGCGTCTTGAGTTGCGCGATGAATTGCGGATCGTTCTCGGCGCGCACAACCTCCCGCACCAGCGCGTCGACGATCTCCTTCGGCGTTTGCGCAGGCGCCACGATCCCGTTCCAGGTCTCGATGTCGTGGCCCGGCATCGTTTCCGCGACGGCGGGAACATTGGGAAGGGTCTCCGAACGGGCGGCGCCGCTGCTGGCGAGGAGCTTCAACTGCTTGCCGTCGGCGAACGGCTTGAGCTCGACCGGCGTCGCCGAGACCATCTGCACCGATCCGCCCAGGAGGTCGCTGAAGGCCGGCGCGATGCCGCGATAGGGCACCATCACCATGTCGAGGCCGGCGCGCTTGAGAAAGACCGCCGCGCTCAGATGCGAGAGGCTGCCGGATCCGGCGGTGCCGTAGGTCAGCGCCTTCGGCCGTGCCTTCACGTAGGCGATGAAGCCATTCAGATCGTCGACCGGCAGATCGGCGCTGACAGTGATGACGAATGGACTCATGGCCACGATCGCGACCGGCGCGAAGTCCCGGATCGGATCGTAGGAGACCTTGCTCGTGTAGGGCGAAACGGTGAGCTGGGTGACGGTCACGAACAGCAGCGTATGACCGTCCGGCTCCGCCTTCGCGACCTTGGCCGTCGCAATGGCGCCCGCGGCGCCGACAACGTTCTCGACGATGAACGGCTTCCCGAACGCGCGCGTGAGGCGCTCCGCGGTGATACGCGCAAGGAGATCGGTGATGCCGCCGGCCGCAAACGGGACCACGAGCGTGACCGGTCGCTGCGGCCAATCCGCCGCATCGGCCGCGGCCGGCCAGAGCAGCACGAGGAGCACGAGAAGGCGTCGCAGCATGGTTGTGGCTCTCACGTTTGTACGGAGGTGAGCATCGGCGACAAGTCTATGCAATCGCCATGCCGCTCCCTCACAAAGGCCCCGCCCACGGAGAGTTCGCCGCGATCGTAGCCCGGATGGAGCGCAGCGCAATCCGGGATCCACGGCCAGTCCTCAGGCCGCCGAGACTGTCATGGACCGCAGGCAGCCACCGATATCCTCCAGCGCTTCCATTGACCACAGTGTGTCGAGCACAGACGCAATCAGCTGAGACGACCATCGTTTACCGACATTGCCGCGGAATTTCTTTTCCAGTTCCGAACGACCCATCGGACAACCAGCGAAGCCCGGCGCGTGATCGGCTTCGCGCGTGACGCGCCGACCGTCAGAGAGAATGGCAGTCACGCGCGTCGGGGCTGATGCGCCCTGCCGGGCGGTCAACACCGGATCTTCCTTCACTGTGATCTTCTTCATGAAGTCGAGCACGCGCTGATCGCGGAACATCGCCGGCTCGAACGTATCGCGCGTGATATCGCCGTCGAACATCGCACGCGCCGTGATGTACGGAAGGCTATGATCGGCCGTGTCCCGAGTCTCTGGCGACCATTTCTCGATCTCGCTGCCCGTCCGCTGAAACCCGCGCTTCGTGGTCTCGATCTCGATTGCCGTGATGGCATCGAGCGATCCGACCTGCCGCGCCACTTCGGCGCCCGCTACGACCGCGGTCTGCGTATAGATTACAGCCGGATAGCGCTTCAAGCTGCAGCGATTGATGCGAAATTCGACCTGCGCACCGCCAAATTGATCGACCGCAAGGCTCGCCGGGCCCGAGACCTGCTGGAAGAAGCCCGACCGCCCTTCGAAAATCGGGGCGGGGCCCGACAGGCCGTGACGCGCCAGCGTCGCCGCGAACACCGCATTACGGCAGGCTTCGGCATCCGAAAGCCCCTTCCAATCCGACAGCATCTGCACGCGCGTCTGCGCCAAAGGCACATGATCGTTAATCGCGATGCTGACAGCATGCATCAGCTGCTCAGCGGACAGCTTCATCAGCCGTCCGACCGCGAGCGCCACTGCGGGCAAGCTCATGACCGTCGGATCCCAACCGCGCGTGGAGATATCGCAGGCATCGACCAGGCGGCAGTTCACTTCATAGGCGATGACGATGGCGACGATCAGCTCCCGCGCGCTGCATCCCTCGGCTTCTGCCGCGGCGAGGCAGGGCGCGATCAGGTCGCTCGGATGCGTCGAAAAACGACCAATATAAGTGTCATTGAAATCGAGGTATCGAAACGCGGCGCAATTCGCGAACGTCGCCAATTCCACGCTGGTGCGGATATCGGTGCCAATGATGGTCGCGACACCCAGGCCATCGCGCGCCACGTCGCGGCAGATGCGCACCGGCCTTTCGTCGAAAGCGCCGATGCCGCAACCGATCGTATCTATGATATGCATCTTTGCTCGATCGAGCGTTGCGGCGTCGATATCCTGGTAGCGCAGGTCGAGCGCGTAACGCGCCAAGTCGGCTGCCAGTGTCTGCGCCAGCGACACGGATGGTTTCGTCGAGCTCATCATTCCCTCGGACGTCGGTTCGAGCAGGCGCGCACTCTCCCCACTTTCCGATCCGCTGGCAAGGCAGTCAGCGCTTCACATTCTTCACGAGCGGACTGACCAGCTCACGACAACGATCGATGAAGAGTTGCGCGACCGGGCTGACCGGACGGTTCCTCAACGTCGCGACGCCGACCTCGATCGCACGGAAAGGATATTCGACTGGGACCACCTTAAGCGCCGTTCGTTGTGCCGCAAATTTTAATCCCGAGGTCGGTAAGATCGAGATAAAGCGACCGCTGGACAGCAGGCCTACGCGCACTTCAGCCGGACCAATGACAGCCGTGTGCGGATAGTCGAGTCCGCTGGCGCGGAACGCCTCGCGTGCGACGGAGCCGAGAGGTCCATCGGGCGGAGGCAGCACCCAGCGCTGCGTCATGAGCTCAGCGAGATCGACACGGCGTCTCCGGGCAAGCGCATGCTCTGAGCTCACCACCACTGAATAAGAATCATCAAACAGACGCTCGAACTGCACACCGTCGTCTGTGATGGGCCCGAACCGCCGAGAGATCAATAGATCGACCCTTCTTTCTGCCAATTCGTGATGCAACGTGCGTACATTTCCGGTGATGACATGGGTGACCACGCGCGGATAGCGCCGCGACAAGCGATCTATGGCAGCCGCTACGAAGGTGGTCGCCAAGAATGGATTGCCGCCGATACGCACCTGCCCCGAGGTGGGGTCGGCCAGAAACTCGACCGTCCTGATGGTTTCCCGAAGATCATCGAAGATTCTTCGTGCCGCCATCGAGTAAAGCGCGCCCGAATTTGGTCGGCGTCACGCCTTGCCGCGCGCGATCGAGAAGCCGGACGCCCAGCGCCTGCTCGAGGTCAGCGATCGACCGGGATATGGCCGGTTGGCCGGTGTTGAGCAGCACTGCCGCTTTGCTCATGCTTCCGACCTGGGCGACTGCCATCAGCACGTGAAGATCGTGAAGTTTGACGCGGCGTCCAATTCGATCGACAACTTGCATTTGGCACTCCATGCCGGAACGGGTATGCGAACATGCAAAAATAACATATTTCGGGCATGGGGCCTCGCCTTGATCCGATCCTCCCCGGAGAGGACACTGGTCGTTCAACGGACTTTCAAAAGCTAGCCTCCACGACAGAGAGCCGACCGACGTGACGCAGAAGATTATTCTGACCGGCGACGTGAACCTGATGCGTGTCAACGACC
>BFBZ01000005.1_pt753 | contig 11105 bp, 14 predicted proteins | sample 1888401 | NCBI WGS metagenome assembly BFBZ01 (sample SAMD00112614, study PRJDB3348) | symbiont metagenome | host: Chara braunii | reverse complement strand
GGCTGGAGTGGATCAACTTCGTTCCGACCATGATGCACCGGATCTGGTCGCTGCCGGAGGACGTGCGCAGCCGCTACGACGTCTCCAGTCTCAAGACCGTGTTCCACATGGCGGCGCCGATGCCGGCCTGGCTGAAGGAAAAATGGATCGAGTGGCTGGGACCGGAAAAAGTCTATGAGCTCTATGGCGGCACCGAGCGCCAGGGCCGCACCGTGATTTCCGGGACCGAGTGGCTGGCCCACAGGGGCTCGGTCGGCAAGGTCGATCTCACGGCGTGCGGCCTGCGCATCATCGGCGAGGACGGCAACGACGTGCCGCAGGGCGAGACCGGCGAGGTCTACTTCATGCCGGCCGACGGCGTCGGCACGACTTATCACTACCTCGGCGCGGCGCCGAAGCGACGCACCGACGGCTGGGAATCGATCGGCGACGTCGGCCGACTCGATGCGGACGGTTACCTCTATCTCGGCGATCGCCTCACCGACATGATCCTGCGCGGCGGCGCCAATATCTATCCGGCGGAGGTGGAAGCCGCCGTCGTGGCCCATCCCGACGTGTTTTCCAGCATCGTGGTGGGATTGCCTGATCCTGAACTCGGCAACCGCATTCACGCCATCATCGAGATCAATCCGGGCGCCGACCCCCAGGCTGTCGTCAACAGCATGCCGGCGCTGCTCACGGATCTGCTGAGCCGCAACAAGCATCCGGAAAGCTACGAAATCTCGACCGTCACGCTGCGCGACGATTCCGGCAAGACCCGCCGGACCCTGCTGCGTGACGAGCGGCTGGCGTGGCTGAAGGAAGGGCGTGAATTTCGTTTGCGGTCCAATACCCGGGCGGAGTCCTCCGATTGAACCGCAAGTCGCCTGCCGTGTGATGTCGGGGAGGCTGCAATGCATTGCCGCATCCTCGACACCACGGCGGGGTTGCGGCTAATCTCCGATCATGAGCGATCATGATCATCATCACGACCATTCGGAATTGTCGGACACCGAGCTGCGGGTGCGCGCGCTCGAAACCGTGCTCACCGAAAAAGGCTATGTCGACCCCGCCGCGCTCGATCTGCTGATCGAGACCTACGAGACCAAGGTCGGCCCGCGCAACGGCGCGCAGGTGGTGGCGCGAGCCTGGACCGATCCTGACTATCGTACCCGGCTGCTCGCCGACGGCACCACGGCCATCACCGAATTCGGTTTCAGCGGCCGCCAGAGCGAGCACCTGGTCGTGGTCGAGAACACGCCGGGTGTTCACAACATGGTCGTCTGCACGCTGTGCTCCTGTTATCCATGGGCGGTGCTCGGCTTGCCGCCGGTCTGGTACAAGTCGGCGCCCTATCGGTCCCGCGCCGTGATCGACCCGCGCGGCGTGCTCGGTGAATTTGGGGTGACGCTCGCCGATCACATCAACATCCGGGTCTGGGATTCCACCTCCGAAATTCGTTACCTGGTGCTGCCGCAGCGGCCCGCCGGCACCGACGGCTGGAGCGAGGACCAGCTCGCCGAACTCGTCACCCGCGACAGCATGATCGGCACGGGCTTGCCAAAACAACCAAGCGAGATCGCTTGATGGACGGCGCGCAGGACATGGGCGGCCTGAACTATGGCCCGGTCGAGCCCGAGCCGAACGAGCCGGTGTTCCACGCCGAGTGGGAGCGCCGCGCTTTTGCGCTGACGGTGGCCATGGCCAAGCCCGGCGGCTGGAACATCGACATGTCGCGCTTTGCGCGCGAAGACCGGCCGCACGCGGACTATCTCGGCAAGAGTTATTACCAGATCTGGCTCGCAGGCCTGGAGCGCCTGATGCTGGAGCGCAACCTCGTCACCGCGGAAGAGATCGAGGCCGGACGCGTCTTGCAGCCGGCGAAACCCGGGGTCGCCCCTTTGACGCGCGAGACGGTGCTGCCGACACTTCGCCGCGGCAGCCCGACCCTGCGCGATGCGGCAACGCCGGCGTTGTTCAGGGTTGGCGACAAGGTCCGGGCGAAACAGATGAACCCGCCGACCCACACCCGCCTGCCGCGCTATGTTCGCGGCCATGTCGGCGTGATCGATCTGGTGCAYGGCTGCCACATCTTTCCCGACACCCACGCCATGGGCGCCGGCGAGCAGCCGCAGTGGCTTTACACGGTGCGCTTCGACGGTCGCGAGTTGTGGGGTGACAAGGCCGACCCGACCTCCTCGGTCTCGGTTGATGCCTGGGAATCCTATCTGGACCCCATCCCGGATCCTGCGTGATGCCGATCAACGCACAGGCCGCGGCGCGGGCGACCGAAGCCCTGCCCGGCATCCCCCGCGATGCCGAGGGACCGGTGTTCCGCGAGCCGTGGGAAGCGCAGGCGTTCGCCATGGCGCTGGCGCTGCATGAGCGGGGCTTGTTCACCTGGACCGAATGGGCCGCCGCCCTGGCACACGAGATCAAGGCGGCGCAGGCCGCCGGCGACCCCGACACCGGCGAGACCTATTACCACCACTGGCTCGCGACGCTGGAAAAGCTGGTAGTCGAGAAACGCGTGACAACCACGGACACCCTGCACCGCACCCGCGACGCCTGGGACCACGCGGCCGATCGCACCCCCCACGGCTCGCCGATCATGCTGCGGCCGGAGGATTTCGAGGGGTGATTCCGGAGCGTGCTGTGAAGCAACGCGTTTCGACACCGGAAATCGTCATGGCCGGGCTTGTCCCGGCCATCCACGTCTTTCTTGCAGCGATGCTGTTAAGACGTGGATGCCCGGCACAAGGCCGGGCATGACGCGAAGTATGAAGCAACGCGGAGCATCACACTTGCTCTGCCCTCACGCCGCCGACGCCCCTGCCCGCTTGCGCGCCTCTTCCTCGTAAAGCTCCTTTTTCGACAACTTGCCCACCGCGGTCTTCGGTAACTCCGGCCTGATGTCGATCGCCGACACCATCTCGTGCTTGCCGAGCTTGTCGGCGAGAAACGCCTTGATCTCGTCGAGCGAGAAGGCCGCGGCGCCCTGCTTGAGCTTGATGAAGGCCTTCGGCGACTGCCCGCGGTAATCGTCGTGAATGCCGATCACACTGACTTCCTCCACCGCGGGATGGGTGTAGATCGCTTCCTCGATGGTGCGGGGATAGACATTGAAGCCGCCGCACAGCAGCATGTCCTTGGTGCGGTCGACGATATAGATGTAGCCGTCGGCATCCATGTAGCCGACATCGCCGGTGCGCATGAACCCGTCAGCCGTGGTGATGGCCGCGGTCGCGTCCGGCTTCTTCCAGTAGCCTTTCATGATGTTGGCGCCGCTGACGCAGAGTTCGCCGCGCTCGCCCTGCGGCACATAGGTCTTGCCATCCTCGACACTGAGGAATTTGAAGGTGATCCCCGGGCTCGGCACGCCGCAGGAGCCTGCCTTCTGCGGGCCTGGCACCGGCGTGAACGTTCCGGTCGGCGAGGTCTCCGTCATGCCCCAGCCCTCGGCCAGCCGGCAGCCGGTCAGCGTCTGGAACGCGTTCTGCACCTCGAGCGGCAGCGGCGCGCCGCCGGAGTTGCACCAGCGCAGCGAGCGAAGGTCGGCTGTCGCCGCGCTCGGATGATTGATGATGGCCACGAACATGGTGGGCACGCCGGGAAACGCCGTGATCCTCTTTTCCGAGATGTCCTTGATGGCGGCGGCGGCATCGAAGCGGGTATGCAGCACCAGTTCGGCGCCGAGCCGCAGGCCCAGCAGCATGTTCACCGTCAGTGCGTAGATGTGGAACGGCGGCAGCACCGCGAGGATGCGCTCCTGGCCCGGTTGCAGGACCGGCGGCTCGGTGCGCGTGGTCTCCACGCACTGGCTGGTCGCCGCACTCAGATTGCCGTGGGTGAGCATGGCGCCCTTGGGCAGGCCGGTGGTGCCGCCGGTGTATTGCAGGACGGCGATGGCCTCCTTCACATCCGCGATCGGATGGCGCTGATAGTCGGCTCCCTGATCGAGCAGGCTCCGGAAGGTGCGGTGCCGATCGTCGAAGGTGACATCGGCAAGCTGCTTGCCGGCGACGAGCTGCCCCCGGACGGCGTCCGGATGCGCCGACATCTCGGCGAGATCGCCGACGATCAGGGTCTTCAGCCGCGTGGTGCCGAGCAGCCGCGCCATCTGCGGATACARCAGCGCCAGGTCGAGGGTGACCATGATGTCGGTCTGGCTGTCCTCGACCTTGTGCTCCAGCACCTTCTCCGCGTCGAGCGGCGAATAATTGACCACGGTGCCGCCGGCCTTCAGCACGCCGAAGAAGCTGATCAGATAGTGCGGCGTATTGGGCAAATAGAGCCCGACATGAATGCCCGGCCCGACGCCCAGTTTCTGAAAGCCGGCAGCCGCGCGGCTCGCCAGCGTATCGAGTTCACGGTAGGAGATCCGCTTGCCCATGAAATCGACCGCCGAGCTGTCCGGCCAGCGTGCGGCCGCGTCCTCGAGAATCTGCTGGACCGGCATCAGGGGGATATCGGCATCCCAGCGGACGCCCGGCGGATAGGATTTGGTCCACGGCTGTGTGGTCATCGGCGCTTCCTTTTTCCCGTCTGCAGGACCATTCGGTCCGTCGTTGTTCTGTCGAAGCTATCGGTCGATTTGCGCGACGGCGCAAGATGTCATGCACCCCCGGCCGGGATAAGCGATCACCGGCGCGTCGTACGCACCTTCCAGTTGCCACCCGTCGCTCCCGGCGCGTCGCCAGGTGTGGCCTCGATTGTCAGATGTCGGCCATAGGCCGCCAGCATGCCTTCCACCAGCCCGGTGAGCGCCTTGCGGCAGGCCGGATGAAAATCAGCCAAATCGCGCATCAACCTCCATTGCACCTGGTCGAACTCCACCTCCGACTTGCTCACGACCTCATCGCCTTCAGCGATGAAGAACGTCCGCAGCAGGTGTGCGAAGCCCGGCGCGCCCTGCCCCGTTTGCACATCAAGCGCAGCCGCGATCTGGGCGCCGTACTGCATGCCGATCAGGCGGCCGGTGATGTGCAGCAGATGGCCGCCTTCGTCCGGACCGAACAGGTTGATCATAATCGGCAGCGAGGTGCGGACATACTCCATGGCATAATCGCGGTAGGCCCGCGCGAGGCGCTCGGCGGGCCAGGTATCGGCGGGCAGCACCGGCGCCTTGGCGGGATCGAAATCGGGCGCCTCCAGATGGCGCGCGAACACCAGCCGCTGCTCCGGCTCGAGATCGTGGTCGTACTCGCAATAATAACCCTCGAGGCCGTCCTGGCCGTCCACCGTCTGCTTGGTGCAGACAAAACCAAGCCGCGGATTGCCGAGCGAGACGCCATTGTGCGCGTGCCAGCCGCGCAGCATCGCCCGCGAGACTTCGCCCGGAATGGCGCAGATCGCGGTGCCGCTCCAGATCCAGCGCGGCGGCGGATAGCGGATCCAGGCCTTGCGGTCGGTCTCGCGCATGTACTCGACATTCACGCCGCCGATCCAGTTCGAGAGATAGTGGTATTGCGCGGCGGCAACGGCCGGCGGCAGGCCGGTCAAGCCGAGCTTGGCCAGACCCGGCAGGAAGCGTTCATGATGCTGGCGCCGGAACACCCGGAACACGAACTCGGCGGCATCGGCCGCGCTGCGGCGCGTCACCACACTGATGATCAGCCCGGTGAAGTAGGCGTGGTGAAGATCGGCAACAGCCCACCATTGCGAGACCCCGACCCGGCCGTCGTCCATGTGACCTCCCGCTTTTCTTTTGCTGCCGCGAAATGGTCGGCAGGGCATCACGATAGAGGAGAACAACAGGCGACCTCAAGCCACGTCATCGCACCAGCAAGGTCACCGCGAGCGGCACCAGCAGCGAGGTCACCAGCGCGTTGAGGCTCATGGCGATGCCGGCGAACGTACCGGCAACCTCATCGACCTGAAACGCCCGCGCCGTGCCGATGCCATGGGACGCAAGCCCCGCGGCAAAGCCGCGGGCGCGAAAATCCGTGATGCCCATCCGGTTCATCATCGGCGTGACCACGATGGCGCCCATGATGCCGGTGAGAATCACGGCAACGGCCGTCAACGCCGGATCGGCGCCCAGCGTCTCGCTGATGCCCATGGCGACGCCGGCGGTGACGGATTTCGGCGCCAGCGCCAAGACGATCTCGCGCGGCAGCCCGAAAGCCCGCGCCAGCAGCACCACCGACGCGATCGCGGTGACGCTGCCCGCCACCAGCGCGACCAGCATCGGCACCAGCGCGCGGAACACGATCCTGCGGTTTTCATACAGCGGCACCGCCAGCGCCACCGTGGCCGGCCCGAGCAGGAAGTGCACGAACTGCGCACCGCCGAAATAGACGCCATAAGGCGTCCCCGTGACGTACAGAAACACCCCGATCAGCCACATCGCATGCAGCACCGGGTTGGCGAGCGGATGCCGATGGGTCTTGAGCGACACCGCATCGGCCAGGGCATAGACCGCGAGCGTGACCGTCAGCCACAGCAGCGGCGTTTGCGAGAGATAGACCCAGAGCGAGAACGGGTTCGGGCTCATGGCTCATCTCGCGTCGACGCCAGCCAGCGCCCGGCGATCAGGAAGGTCCCGACCGTGACCAGCATGGTCAGAACAACGGATATCGCCAGCACCGCGAAAACCGCGATCCCGTGCGCGGCAATCAAATCGAGCTTCTGCACCACGCCGACGCCGGCCGGCACGAACAGCAGCGACAAATGCGACAACAGCCCCTTCGATGCGCCCTCGACCGCACCGCCATCAAGCGGTCCCCGGGCCAGGATGGGAAAACGATCTCGCCCCAGCAACAGGATCAGCAGCAGCACGAAGCCGAGCACCGGACCCGGCACCGGCACACCGGCCGCGCGCACGCAGATCTCACCAATGAGCTGGCAGATCAGGATCAGGCTGAAGCTTGCAATCACGAGAATACCCTGCAGGTGCCGTCAGTTTGTCTCTTTGCGAACGGTGTCGGCAATGCTTTTCCACAGCGCATCCTTGAACTGCGTCGCCACCGGGCTGGCCGGGATCTCCGGCGGCTCGGTGCGCTTGCGGCAGTCCTCCACCAGTTGCAGCACCCAGACCTCGCCGTCGGTGAAATACAGGTCGCCGCCGCCATTGCGCGCGATCAGCGTCGGCCCGATGCCGGAGACCTGAAAACGCGCCTGCAGCAGGCCCGCGTCCTGCAGGCTCGTCGCCATGAACTGGCGTTCCAGATCGATGTCAGGCGAAATGTGGTGGGTGATCGCGCCGGTATAGCGGCTGAAGCCGACGCCGCGATCGAACGTGGCGGCAGCGAGCCAGACCGGCCGCTGCTGATCGCCCTCGCTCAGCACCTGCCACATCCGGACATGATGCCGTCGATCAGCGCTGTTGCCCTCCGCTTTCTCGAAGGCAAGGTCCTCGCGCCGTCCGGCATAGAACAGCGGACTGACCGGCGCCGTCGGATAGGGGCGATGCAGCAGCACGCTGCCGACGATATCGACGCTCGAGCGCAGCGTCACCGGATCGGCCGGGTGCCAGCCGGCATCGTTCATGGCGCAGAGAATATCGCGGGGCGAACCGACCAGGGCCAGATTGATCGGATCGCCGGGAATACCCTGGGCCGTGGAGGTGACCATCGGCAGGCCCGCGAGCTTCTTTTCGTGTTCATAATGCCGCCACAGCGCCGGCAGCGCGACATAGGCAACCAGCACGTAGAGCACCACGGCAAACGTGGCCAGCGTGGCGGCGCGCCGGATGCTGGATCGGGTCGGCTTGGGCGGGTGCGGCACGGACACGTTCGATGACACGCCAGCGTCGCCTGAGACTAAAGGCGCGACATGATTGAATCAGGACAGGATTGAATCAAGATCAGACGGCCGCAGCCGTCTGATCTAAACGCGATAGGGTCAACCTGTCAGGCGGCGCCCTTCAGCTTCTTGGTGCATTCACTGTAGTAGCCGCCGCCCTTCTGGATCCATTTCAGGCCGCCATTCTCGTTGCTGGCCTTGTTGGCATTGTACTGATCCACGCAGGTGTGCATGCGGGCCTTGCCGGGGGTCTCGCTGGAATACTTCGGCGAGACAGCGCTGGGGAATACCGCATTGCCGACCGGGGCGGCAGGAGCGGCTGCGGGTGCCGCGGCGGTCTTCGCCGCCGGCTTTGCCTCCGCCTTGGGAGCAGGAGCAGGCGCGGCCGGTGCTGCCGGCGCAGTGGCTGTGGCGGGGGTGGCATCCGCACTGCATTGCGTCTTGCGGAAGTCATTCCACTTGGTGTCGCCCAGCGTCCCGCCTTCCTTCGCCGCCTTATATTTCGCGCTGCACTCCTGCATCGTCAAAGCCTGAGCCGGCAAGGCCGCACCGCACAGCAAGGCGGACAGCAGCGCAGCACCGAATAGTTTCCGTTGAATGTTCATCGCGAACCTCCCTTGCAAAATCAGATCCCAAAACGGAGCCAGTGGATCCGGGATCATCCTAGCCCACCACGCCGACGTTACAACGCCGGCGTGTTCCCGCCGCAAAAAAAACGTGATCGGAAACGAGCGCCCATTCACCTGCTGTTCAGGAGCGTGCCGCGAACGTGCGCTCCCTCGTCGGCTATCCCACCCCGGTCGACTCAACACGAGGTTACATCATGACACTTGCGTCCCGCGCCGCCGCCGTTGCATTTGCCTCCCTGTTCCTGATGGGCACTGCGTTCGCCCAGACCCCGGCTGCTCCGGCACCGGCGGCCCCCGCCCCCGCCGCGAAGGCAGCTCCGGCGAAGGCCAAACCTGAACAAACCGCCGCCTCCAAGGAATGCTCGACCGAGGCGGACGCCAAGGGCCTGCATGGCAAGGAGCGCAAGAAATTCCGCTCCGAGTGCAAGCGCAACGCAGGCAAGGCGGCGAAATAATACGGCCGTTTGACGGTCAATTCCCGACGGAAGGGGCGGAGCGCATTCGCCCCTTCCTGCACGTTTCATCAGCAGCACGATTCGGACGACGGCCTCGCGGCTGCCCCCATAAGCCATGATATCTGCGCGACTGCCCATGCGCAGACTTATGATTGCGGCTGACGGTTTGCGTTGCGATAAGATGGCAACGCGCACCAGACCCCCTTCATGCCGCACGCATTGCCTGGATATTTTTTGTTCTCCCGATTTTGGCCGACCCGATCTGCCGCGTTGCATCTGATCGAAACGGCAGCATTCGGAGCTGCCGGCGGCCTGCTGTTTGGGTGGGCGCAACTGCCCGGCGGCCTGATATCGGGCGCGATGATCGCCGTGGCCGCCGCCGCGATCGCCGGCCGGCCGCTGGCACTGCCGCCGATCTTCTCCCACGTCATCCTGATGACCCTCGGCATTTCGCTCGGCTCCATGGTGTCGCCGCAAATGCTCAAGAACGTCAGCGACTATCCGATCACCATTGGCGTGCTGGCGCTGGCTACTTTCGGGGCCACGTTCGGCAGCAGCTTCTATCTGCAGCGTTTCCATGGCTGGGATCGTGCCTCGGCTTTTCTCGCCGGCAGTCCAGGCGCGTTGTCGCAGATCATCATGCTCGCGACCGAGAAGGATGCCGACGTACCGGGCATCGCCGTGGTCCAGACCATGCGCGTCATCATCCTGACCGCCGCCCTGCCGCTGGTGCTGAGCCTGATCGGCCTGATGCCGCACACAGGCCTTGCGATGCGGGGACCGCCGGCGACGCCGCTGTCGCTGGCCATTGTCGCGGCGGCGGCGGTCGCGCTCGCCCTGCTGCTGCGCTGGCTGAAATTTCCCGCAAGCTGGATGTTCGGCGCCATGCTCGCCTCCGGCGTGCTGCACGGCAGCGGATGGATCGAGGGCGGCCTGCCGCTGTGGGCCTACATGGTGGCGCTGACCGGCATCGGCACGCTGATCGGGACTCGCTTCGCCCGCATCTCCGGCCGCACCTTGCTGCGTCATATCCTGGCGGCACTGGGATCGTTTGCCGTCGCGATCGCCATTTCGGCGATCTTCGTCATGGCGCTGGCGTTCACCACCAGCGCACGGCTCAGCGACCTCATTGTCGCGTTCTCACCCGGTGCGATGGACGCCATGCTGGCTTTGGCGCTGACGCTGCACATCGACCCGGTGTTCGTCGGCGCGCATCATCTGGCGCGCTTCGTGTTCGTGTCGATCGCAACGCCCGGCATCGTGCATCTGTTCGGCAAGGACGACGACGAATTGGACGATTGAGACCGGTTACGCCGGGTCCCTTGGCATCAGGCTGACTGCGCGGGCGCGGATCTTCTCTTCAAACGCACAGGCCTTGCGCACCCGGCGATCCATGTGCACCGCGGTGATTTCGCAGCTCGCCGCGAGCTCGCCGGTTTCCGCATTGCGCATCTCGTGCATGAAGCGCACGGCCTTGTCAGTGATCTCGAGGACGCGGCTTTCGACATCGATGACGTCGCCCGCGAGCAGTTCGCGCCTGTAGCTGATGTTCTGCTGTACCGCAGCCATGCCGCGCCAGCCGTCACGCAGATACTTCGGCGTCAGCCCGATCCGGGCAAACAGATTCCAGTTCGCCTCATCGAATTTGCCGACGTACCACATGATGTTCATATGACCGATATGGTCGCACTGCCATGGATAGACCGTGCCCTTGTGGGTCAGAACTCCGCCGCTGCTCATCTGGGTGTTCATGGCGTCCCTTCGCGTCCCGCACCGCCTCGGCCTTGTCACGCGCGCATGTGACGGTCTTTATCGGCTCTGATACGGTAGCGTATCAAGCACTATCCGGGATAGCAATACGGTGACGTATCTAGGATCAGTGATGAACGAGAACGGACGCGACGTCTGGATCAGGGCCGGTTTCGCTGAACTCGCCGCCGGCGGCATCGAGCGGGTGCGGGTCGAGGTACTGGCCGAAGGACTGGGGGTCACCAAGGGCGGCTTTTATCGCCGCTTCCGGGATCGCCGGCACCTGCTCGACGATATGCTCGCAACCTGGTCGGCCGGCCGCATTACCGCGATCGAGCAGCAGACCCGGCGTGACGGCGACAGCGCCCGTGACCGCCTGATGGCGCTGATCCGGCTCTATGCAGAGCGCATCAACACCGAGGCGATGGCGGTGGAGCTGGCGATTCGGCAATGGGCCCGCATCGACGATCAGGCCGCCGCCGCGGTGGCTTTGGTCGACACGGCGAGGCTGAAGAACGTCGCCCGGCTCTATGGCGCGGCCGGCCTG
>BFBZ01002197.1_pt1 | contig 11108 bp, 11 predicted proteins | sample 1888401 | NCBI WGS metagenome assembly BFBZ01 (sample SAMD00112614, study PRJDB3348) | symbiont metagenome | host: Chara braunii | reverse complement strand
GCCCTCGATTCCCAGCAAATGCCGGTGCCCGAGGACGAAAGTCGATTTCGGAGAGGTTGCCATTAAAGCCAGAGCTATAGGCGCGGTTTCCATGGGGGGCAAGGCCGAAAGCCGGGGTTCCGAGTTTTCCCCCGTTCCGTCTTCCGAGCCTCTCGGGGGGCTCCAAACCGGGGACTGGCGGGTCATCGCCGGAAGAAGTCCGCTCCGATATGCCCTGGTCCTGCTGGCGGCGATCGTGCCGGCCGGTGCGGCCGCGTTGCCGTTCGATTTCGTCTATCTCCGCGACATCGACCCGACGATCCTCCAGGACATCCGTTATGCCGGCAGCAACAATTTCGTCGGCCGACCTTTGCCGGGCTACGAGGCGGCCGAATGCGTCGTGACGCGTGACGTGGCGCGGCGGCTGCAGGCGGCTCAGGCCGAGCTGCGGCCGCGCGGCCTGTCGCTGAAGATGCTCGACTGCTACCGGCCGGTGCGTGCGGTCGCAGAGATGCTGGCCTGGTCGCAGGACGGCGTCGAGACCGCGGCCGGCCGCCGCTACACTCCGCGCATTGCCAAGCAGGACCTGTTCCGTCTCGGCTATATCGCCGTGCGTTCGAGCCATTCGACCGGTGCGGCGCTCGATCTCACGCTGGTCGAGATCGCGGCCGACAATTCCGCGGCGTTCGACCCGGCCAAGGACTACGCGGACTGCACCGCGCCCGCAGCGCTACGCGCGCCCGAGGGCGGCGTCGACATGGGAACCGGCTACGATTGTTCCGACGTGAAGGCTCATACCGCCGCGCAGAACCTGACACCGGAGCAGCGCCGCTGGCGCAACGAACTGGTCGCGGTGATGGCGCGGCAAGGTTTTGTGAACTATGCCAAGGAGTGGTGGCACTTTTCGCTGCCGGGCGCTGGCGCGACGACTTATGTTTTTCCCATTCGGCCGCGCCGATGATCGATCTCTGTAGGGCACGGCCATGACGCAGTCTTCCTTCGCGACCCATGAGGTCTTCAACCAGTCGCCGCCGTTCGAGGACGTCAATCTGTTCACGGCCGACCGGCCGTTGATGGATGCCTTGAAGGCCAATGATGGTGCCGGAGCCGAGCAGGAGCTGACAGCTTTCGGCAAGCTATGGGGCTCGGCCGAGATGGCCGAGCAGGGCCGGCTCGCCAATGAGAACACGCCGAAGCTGCGCAGCTTCGACGCCAAGGGCTTTCGGCGAGACGTCGTCGAATTTCATCCGGCCTACCATGCGATGATGACGCGCTCAGCTGCGGCCGGCCTGCACAATTCGACATGGACGGCAGAAGGCCAGCCCGTCGGCGGCTGCTCGGAGGTGGTGCGCGCCGCGAAGTTCTATATCGCCTCGCAGGTCGAGAGCGGCCATCTCTGCCCGATTACCATGACGCGGGCCTCGGTGGCGGCGCTGGCCGCCCAGCCTGATCTGCTGGCAAGAGCGATGCCGGTCATCGCGACCGATGACTACGATCCGGCGTTTGCGCCGTGGTGGCAAAAACGCGGCATGACACTCGGCATGGGCATGACCGAGAAGCAGGGCGGGACCGACGTGCGCGCCAACCTGACGCGCGCTGAGCGTACGACCGATGGCTATCGCATCACGGGGCATAAATGGTTCATGTCGGCGCCGATGTGCGACGCCTTCCTGGTGCTGGCGCAGGCCGATGCCGGCCTGACCTGCTTCTTCATGCCGCGCTTCAAGCCGGATGGCTCGGTGAACGCGATCCAGTTCCAGCGCTTGAAGGACAAGCTCGGCAACCGCTCCAATGCCTCGTCGGAGGTGGAGTTCGTCGGCGCCTATGCCGAGCGGGTCGGCGACGAGGGCAGGGGCATCAGCACCATCATCCAGATGGTGCAACTGACGCGGCAGGATTGCGCGATCTCGTCTGCCGGCCTGATGCGCTCGGGGCTCGCGCACGCGCTGCATCATGCGCGCCATCGCAGCGTGTTCCAGAAGCATCTCGCCGACCAGCCGCTGATGCAGGCGGTGCTCGCCGACATGGCTCTCCATGTCGAGGCGACGGTGGCGCTGGTGATGCGGCTGTGTCAGGCGTTCGATCGCGCGCATCTGTCGCCGCGGGAGGCGAACTACGTGCGGCTGCTGACACCGGCGATCAAATACTGGGTCTGCAAGAGCGCGCCGCCGTTCCTGTATGAGGCGATGGAATGCCTGGGCGGCAACGGCTATGTCGAGGACGGCATCCTCGCCCGCCATTTCCGGGAGTCGCCGGTCAATGCGATCTGGGAAGGCTCGGGCAACGTCATGTGCCTGGACGTGCTGCGGGCGCTGGCGCGCGAGGCGGAGGCGGCCGCGCACGTCCTGATGCATCTCAAAGCAGAGACCAGCGGGTTGCCCGGCGCGGCGGAGTCGCTCGCCTTCATCGAGACCAGCTTCCGCCGGCCGGATTCCGAGCGCGTCGCGCGCCTCGCAGTCGAGAAGTTGGCGCTGCTCGCAGCCGCCGCCGCGCTCAACCTCGTTATGCCCGCTCATGCGGAGCTTTTCGCCGCCACGCGGCTCGCCAATGTTCACCCGAGCATGTATGGCGCGGTCGATCTCGATCGCTCAGACATCCGTAGCTTGCTGGAGCGCGCGCTGCCTTGACCGACACTCCCGAAGCCGCCGTGATGGATTCGCTCGATCCGGGCAACCCGCCGCAGCAGGTCGTTCCGGCGCATCATCAGCCGCGCACGCTCGGCTTCTGGCGCACCTTGCTGTGGGGCCTCCTCATCATCGTCGTGTTCTTCATCGGCCAGCTGACTCCGATCGTCTATTTCCTGCTGCGCCATGAGGGTCCAATCGACAGCATGGCCGCGTTCCAGTTGGCCATGATCCAGATCGCGAGCCGGTCGCTGACGGTCTCGCTGTCGGCGATCATGGGTGTTCCGGCCATTTTGATCCCGATCTATTTTGCCGTCCGCCACACCCGCATGTCGTTCGTCGACTATCTGGGCCTGCGCTGGACCGGCTGGAAGAATTTCGTCTTTGGCGTTGTCGGGATGGTCGTGATCCTGGGATGCTGGGAGCTGGCGGCGCAGCTGACGGGACGCGAAGAGAAGTCGGCGAGCTTCATGGTGGACATCATGAAGACCGCCAGAGGCGACGGCGTGGTCTGGCTGCTGGTCATCGCCTTCTGCGTCGCCGCACCGGTGTCGGAAGAGCTGATGGCGCGGGGCTTTCTCTACCGCGGCTGGTCGGACTCCTTCCTGCGCGTGCCCGGCGCCATCGTGCTGTCGTCCTTTCTGTGGACCGTCCTGCATCTCCAGTACGACTGGTTCGCCCTGATCAACGTGTTTTCCCTCGGCGTGTGGTTCGGCTATCTGCGCTCTCGAACCCACTCCACCTATCTGACCATGGTGCTGCACGGCCTCAACAACCTCGCCGCCACGGTGCAGACCATGTGGCTGGCCAGCGGTTCTTCCTGAACGGACGCGTTCAGCTCGCCCAGGCGATCGCGAGCGGCATGGTCAGCGCCGCCAGCACCGTTTGCAGCGAGATGATCTGCGCCAGCAGCGGCGCGTCGCCGCCCATCTGCTTGGCCAGCACATAGGCGCTCGGCGAGGTCGGCACCGCCGCGCAGATCGCGACGACGACGAGGCTCGGGCCGGTGACGCCGAACCATCCGGCGAGCCCGATCGCGAGGAGGGGCATCAAGACCAGCTTGAGCACGACGCCGAGCGCAGCGGCCGGGCCAGCGCGGCGCAAGCCTTCGAAGTGCAGGCCGGCGCCGGTCACGAGCAGGCCGATCGGCAGCGAGGCCTGTCCGAGCGCATCGGCGGCATCGTGCCAGAGCTTTGGCAGCGGCATATGCGCCACGTTCAGCGCGAGCCCGGCGATGCAGGCCCAGATCAGCGGATTGCGCACGATGGTGGCGAGGATCTCACGGATCGAGCGGCGGGTCGGCGAGGCGTAGTGGGCGAGCACGGCGACGCTGAACACGTTGACCATTGGGATGATCGCGATCATCGCCACCGACGCCGCCGCAAGCCCGGACGCGCCGAACAGGCTGCCGGCGACGCTGAGCGCGACGTAGGTCTGCCAGCGGGTTGCCCCTTGGAAGATCGAGGTGAAGGCCGGACCATCGATGCCGGAGCGGGTGAGCAGCGGCCGCAGCGCGAGGCACAGCGCCGACATCGCCAGCATCGCCAGGAACAAGGCGCCGCCGATGCCGGCGACCGGCACCTTGCCGAGATCGGCCTTCACCAGGCTCTGCATCAGCAGCGCCGGAAACAGCACATAGTAGGTCAGCCGCTCGAGCCCGTGCCATTGCGTATCCAGCCGGATCAGGCTGCGCCGCAGGCCGAAGCCGACCACGATCAGCAGGAATACCGGCGCGAGCGCCGCGGCGACGGGGCTCATGGGCTAGCGACCGGACTGGCGCAAGGTCGCAAGCCGATCGAGCGCTCCCTGCAGGATGAAGATCGCCGCATGCGTGTCGATCACCTCGGCGCGCCTGGCGCGGCTGACATCCATGCCGATCAGCTCGCGCTCGACCGCAGCCGTCGACAGCCGCTCGTCCCACAGGCCGATCGGCAGGTCGGTGAGGCCGGCGAGATTGCGCGCGAACGCCCTGGTCGACTGCGCCCGCGGCCCCTCGCTGCCATCCATGTTGATGGGCAGGCCCAGCACCAAGCCGATCACCTTGCGCTCGGTGCAAATCGCCAGCAGTCGCGCCGCATCGGCCTTGAAGGCCTTGCGCTGGATCGTCTCGACGCCGGTGGCGAGCCGCCGGTCCGGATCGGACACGGCGACGCCGATGGTCTTGGTGCCGAGATCGAGGCCGACGAGCGCGCCGCGCTCGGGCCAGCGGCCAGCGGCTTCGATGAGGGGGAGGATGGGGGCGGGCATGGCAATGCGCTTAACACGCAGGTGCGTGGCGGGCCAGCAGGTGAGGACGTGCATCGCTTCGCCGCCCCGATGAAGCTCGCGCACGCGAGTCGACCGGCCCAGATGTCGAGCGTTGCAGTCTTTCCCGGATGCGCCGGCTTTGGATCATCAAGCGAAGCTGGTGGAGCGCGAGAGCTTGTTCCAGGCACTCACTTCGGCTTTCATGCCCTCGATCTTCTGCTCGACCAGGGCCAGCGCGTCCTCACCGAGGAACAGCCGCACAGGCGGTTTTTCGGCTTCCACGAGGGCAAGCAATGCCTGTGCGGCCTTCGCGGGATCGCCGGGTTGGTTTCCGCTCTTGGCCAATCGGGCGGCGCGAATCGGATCCATGACGGCGTCGTAGTCGGAAATGCTGCGCGGCGTGCGATCCATGGACCGTCCCGCCCAATCGGTACGAAACTGACCGGGCGCAAGCGCAATGACGCGGATGCCGAAGGGGGCCACTTCCTTGCCGAGCGACTCCGAGATGCCCTCCAGCGCGAACTTGCTGCCGCAATAGAAGCTGATCCCGGGCATGGTGATGAAGCCGCCCATGGAGGTCACATTGACGATATGGCCGCGCCGCCTCGCGCGCATCCCCGGCAACACGGCCTTCATCATCGCGACAGGGCCGAACACGTTGGCGGCGAACTGCCGCTGCAGATCGTCGAGCGAGGACTCCTCCAGCGTGCCCTCGTGACCGTAGCCGGCATTGTTCACCAGGACGTCGATCGCGCCAATCTGCTTCTCGGCCTCTGCCACAGCAGCCGGGATTGCATCGAAATCGGTAACATCGATCACGAGAGGATGAGCCTTGCCCGCTGCAAGCGCGGCAAAAGCCTCGGCATCCCCGACCCTTCGCACGGTCCCGATCACCCGATGGCCGGCGGCCAGCGCGCCCTTTGCGAACGCTAGGCCCAAGCCCGAACTGACGCCAGTGACGAGGAAAATCTTCGATTCGGCAGCCGCCATCGTACAACTCCGCATGACAAGGTTATCTATATCATGATATAGATATTGCATGGCACCTCGCAAGACCGAACATTCATCCATTGGCATGAGAGGCGAGCCGCTTCGTCGGCACGTCCTCGATGCGGCAGAGCGGCTTCTCCGTCAGGGCAGGGCCGATTTCTCGATGCGAGACCTTGCCGCTGAGGCGGGGGTCAGCTTCGCGACGCCGTTCAATCAGTTTGGCAACAAGGCGGCGATCATGCAGGCTCTCTCCATACGTCGGATCGACATCATGGAGACGCGGTACACCGCCGCGCCACCATCGAGAGATACGAAGACACGCGTGCTATTGGCTATTGATACGGCGGTGGCGGTGATGTTGGAGAATCCAGACGTGAACCGGACCGTGATGGGATGGCTGGGTGCCGCCCAGGCTTCGCCCGGTCAGACGCTTTCCCGATCCACTGCCTTCTGGGCACTGGCCTTGGGAAAGGGAGAGGGACTGACGGCCAGCCGGCAAGAACAAGCGCTGCGCTGCCTTCCAGAGCAACTCGCCTTCAGTTTCCGCGGCGTGTTGTCCTTCTGGACTGCGGGCGAATTGTCGGACGCGGCGCTCGCCCCGCGTGCGCGAGACATGGCGAGTGCCTTGTTGCTCGCCTACCTCCATTAACGTCCGATAGGGGCGGCTTGATCGACTGACCGACCGATCCCAGGTCTGTGTCGGCCGGCTCCAGGCGCGCCTGTGGCGGACTCCTTGTCCAAGGCTTGCTTTCGCAGGACGATTCCAGACTCCTCGTGAGGACGCGGCGCTCCCGGGATGCCCTCACGAGGAGATCGGCGGAGCTTAACGGATCGCGATCGGGTTGATCATGCCCTGGACGCCGCCGCGCCAGCGCGGCTGACCCAGCACGAACAGGAACTCGTAGCCCTTGTCCTTGGCGAGGTCGGCCGTGTTCATGTTCTCCAGGATGTAGGTCCCGTTCATGGCGAGCAGGATCTGGTGCACCTCGAACAGGTTCGGCGACTCGAACGGGATCGCCTCCACCGCCCAGTTGTCGGCCCCGATCGCGACCACGCCCTTCGAGGTCAGGTATTTGGCACCCTCGACGCCGAGACCGGGCTCGCCGGCGCCGTAACGCTTATCGTCCTTGCCGATCAAACCAAGCCAGCCGGTGTGGAAGATCACGATGTCGCCCTGGCGGATCTCGACGCCCTGCTTCTTGGCAGCTTCCTCGATCTCCTTGACGTTGAACGCGGTGCCTTCCTTGACCACGTCGGTGTTGTAATAGGCCGCCATGTCGAGCAGCACGCCGCGCGCCACCAAGGGCGGCACCTTCTCGATGCCGAGCTTCTTCAGGCCGGTCGGATCGGCGAAGTCGAGCAGCTTGTTGCCGTTGTAATAGACGTGCTCGATACCGAGATGGCCGAGCCCGTCGATCTGGCTGCCGACGCCGACCCAGCCTTCGACGATGTCATCGTTGTAAGTCGCCTTGTTGGGGCCGAGCCCGGGAATGCCGGCCTGGCCCGGCTGCACCACGGTGATCTTGAACGAACGCGGTGGATAGGCCGGCGTCTTGGAATCGACGATCATGCCGAGCGGGTAGGTCTTGCCGGTCTTCACCAGCGAGGCGGCTTTGACCACGAGCTCCGGCGTGATGTAGTTGGCCGCGCCGATCTCGTCCTGCGGCCCCCATTTCGATTTCGTCCAATCCGGGGTCTTGTCCTGGGCATTCGCCGTCCCGATCGCACCCATCATGGCAATCGAGCAGCACAACACGAACGCGTTGCGCATCGCATTTCCTCCGACATGTTGACGTTTGTTCTGTTTCGCGCTGGCCAGCGCTGCATCCTAACGTAGTAAAGGATGGCCAGACAAAGCTATTTCGCGCGCGTGCGCTGCACAGCGCCCGAAAGTCGCATCGGTCGAAATGGCCGTTTTTCCCTGCGCGAAAACGTCATTTCGCGCAATGGAATGCGCCGTTCGCTGGCGATGCTCAGCACAATCTTTGAATGAATCGCGTCAGGCCGCGATGTCGTGGTCCCGGCCGGCGAGTCCGGCCATGAAGGCCGAGAGGCCGCTGCTGCGATGCGCCGCGCGGCGGCGGACGAACAGGGTTTCGACGCGTGCGTGACTTGGGTCGAGCGTGTGCAGGCTGACGCTGCCGATCATCTCGTTTCGCGTCACCACAGCGCGTGGCAGCAGCGCGACGCCCATGCCAGCGGCGACGCAGCCGATCATGCCGTCGAGCGTACCGAGCTCGATGCGCGCGGCCGCAGGCCAGCCGAAATCGTTGAAGACCTGCTCCAGCCGCTGCCGGTAGGTGCAGCCGGCCCTGAACACCAGCGCCGTCGGGCCCGAGGCAGCCGTGGCCGCACGCAAGGCTGACAGGCTTTCAAAGCGCCGGGCCGTCACCAGCACTAGCTCTTCCTCGAAGGCGATGATGCCCGAGAGCTCGGGATGTTCGATCGGGCCGGCCACGAAGGCGCCCTCGAGCGTCCCGTCGAGCACGGCGGCCACGAGCTCGGCGGTTGGCGCCGTGCGCAGACCAAGGGCGACAGCCGGGAAGCGCCGATGAAAATCCGCGAGCAGCGTCGGCAGGCGCACGGCGGCGGTCGTCTCCATCGAGCCAATCGTCAGCGGTCCTCTCGGCTCGCCGTCATCGCGCGCGGCGAGCAGCGCTTCGCGCGACAGCGCCGCCATCCGGTCGGCGTAAGGCAGAAGTCGCAGCCCGGCATGGGTCAGGGTCATGCCGCGGCTGTGCCGCTCGAACAGTGCGGTGCCGATCTCGCCTTCCAGCGCCTTGATCCGCTGGGTCACGTTGGACTGCACCGTGTTGAGGGCCTCAGCAGCGCGGGTGATGCCGCCGCTGCGCGCCACGGCTGCAAAGGTTTCGAGGTCGCTCAGTTCCACGCCGATCTCCGTTTTGAATCTGCGATGGCAGAGTTCTCAAGTATTCATTTTGAGAGAATGCTAGCCGCGCCTAAAGTCGCCGTCCAGAGTTGAGGAGACTTTCATGGCACTGCGGACGGCGTTGACGGAGAAGCTCGGCATCAGCCAGCCGATCCTGCTGGCGCCGATGGATCTGATTGCCGATGCGCGCCTCGTGCGCGCGGTCAGCGACGCCGGGGGATTCGGTATTCTCGGTGGCGGCTATGGCAACCGAACCTGGCTCGCGCAAGAGACCGCACGGCTTGAAGGCCTGCATGCGCCGTTCGGCATCGGCTTCATCACCTGGTCGCTGGCGAAGCAGCCCGATCTGCTCGACGTGGCGCTCGCCGCGAGGCCCGCGGCGATCATGCTGTCATTCGGCGATCCCGCGCGGTTCGCGCCGGCAATCAAGCGGGCCGGTGCGTTGCTGATCTGCCAGGTACAGGACGAGGCGATGGCAGAGCAGGCGATCGCGGCGGGTGCCGACATCCTGGTTGCACAAGGAACCGAGGCGGGCGGCCATGGCGCGTCGCGGACCACGCTCGATATCGTGCCGGCGATCGTCGACCTCGCCGCGGGGCGAGTGCCGGTGGCGGCGGCCGGCGGCCTTGCCGATGGCCGCGGCCTTGCTGCGATGCTGATGCTGGGGGCGGATGGCGTGCTGCTCGGCACGCGCTTCTATGCCAGCCGTGAGGCGAACGGTGCCGACGAGGCCAAGCGGCGCATCTGCGCGGCGAAAGCCGGCGATACCGTGCGCGGCATCATCTTCGACCTGTCCCGCAACAATGTCTGGCCGGCGCCGTTTACCGGACGCTGCCTGGTCAACGACCATGCGCGCCGCTGGAAGCGGCGCGAGGTGGAGCTGCTGCAGCAGGTCGAGAACGTGTCGGCGGACTATGTGAAGGCACGGACCGAAGGCAATTTCGACATCGCCGCCGTCATTGCCGGCGAGGCCGTCGGCCTGATCCATGATATCCCGCCGGCCGCCGAGATCGTCGCGCGCATCGTCGATGAGGCCGAGCAGATCCTGCAAGGGCGGCGCAACTCGTCCGCCGTCTTCGCCAAGCAATAGGAGCAGCCCATGTGGCCCGACCGCCGCTTCCTGGATCTCGTCAAGACCGAGCACCCGATCGTGCTCGCGCCGATGGCCGGCGTGATGGATGCCGATCTCGTCATCGCGGTGGCGCAAGGCGGGGGGCTCGGCTCGCTGCCCTGCGCCATGCTGAGCGCGGACAAGGCGCGCGAGCAGGTCAACATCATTCGCCAGCGCGTGTCGGCGCCGATCAACGTGAACTTCTTCTGCCACACGCCGGTCGAGGCCGATGCGGCACGTGAGGCCGGATGGAAGCAGAGGCTCGGCGTGTATTACCAGGAGTATGGCGTGGATCCGGCGGCTCCGGTTGCGGCGGCCAACCGCGCGCCGTTCGACGCGGCGATGTGCGCGGTCGTCGAGGAGCTCAAGCCGGACATCATCAGCTTCCATTTTGGCCTGCCTGAGCCGGGCCTGCTCGCGCGCGTGAAGGCGACCGGCGCGGTCGTGATGGCGTCCGCAACCGTGGTGCGCGAGGCGGTGTGGCTGGAGCGGAACGGCGCCGACGTCATCATCGCGCAAGGCGCGGAGGCCGGCGGCCATCGCGGCATGTTCCTGACCGACAAGCTTGCCGAGCAGGTCGGTACGTTCGCGCTGGTGCCGCAGATCGTGGATGCGGTGAAGCTGCCTGTCATCGCCGCCGGCGGCATCGCCGATGCGCGCGGCATCGCCGCGGCGTTCGCGCTCGGCGCCAGCGGCGTGCAGATCGGCAGCGCGTTTCTGCGCTGCCCCGAGTCCAAGGTCAGCGCGATGGCCCGCGCCGCGCTTGCCGCCGCCGATGACGAATCCACCGTCATCACCAACGTGATGACCGGCCGGCTCGCCCGCGGCGTCGCCAACCGGCTGATGCGCGAGGTCGGGCCGATCTCGCCGGATGCGCCGGCGTTTCCGCATGCCGCCACCGCGCTCGGTCCGCTCAAGGCCGCCGCGGAGAAGCAGGGAAGGGTCGATTTCTCCAATCTCTGGGCCGGGCAGGCGCTGCCGCTCGGGCGCGCGCTACCGGCCGCCGAATTGACGCGGACACTGGCCGAACAGGCCCAGGCGCGCTTGCGGCGGATGGCGGGCTGACGCTGCGGGCAGGGCGCTGCCCCAGAAAGTCCGGAGGCTGCCGGTTGCGGCGCGAAAGCGGGCTCTGCTATAGGGCGGGTTCACCTTGTCCCGTGAGGCCCTATATAATGTCGGTCGATGCCGCCACCGTCCGCCGGATCGCGCAATTGGCGCGGATCGCTGTCACTGACGCCGAGGTCCCGCATCTGCAGGGCGAGCTCAA
>BFBZ01002196.1_pt1 | contig 11110 bp, 10 predicted proteins | sample 1888401 | NCBI WGS metagenome assembly BFBZ01 (sample SAMD00112614, study PRJDB3348) | symbiont metagenome | host: Chara braunii | reverse complement strand
GTCCGGATCGGGTCGCTCGTCAGTCTCCTACCTGTTTTCTCGAGCGAATCGCGCAAAGATGGCGGGGACCCCGCGCAGGGCGGGCGCTCGACCGCGCTCCGGCTGATTGCGTCGACGATCGCGATCGATGCCGGCCTGGAATGCTCACTTGCGGATCGCTCGATGACCGACGCTGGCGCCCCACCTGTTCCGCCTGACAGCGCCGACGCTCCCGCCAAGCCCTACCGGGTGCTGGCGCGCAAATACCGCCCCTCCAGCTTCGCAGATCTGATCGGCCAGGAGGCCGTGGTGCGCACCGTCTCGAACGCGTTCGAGACCGGCCGGATTCCGCAGGCCTGGATTCTGACCGGCGTCCGCGGCGTCGGCAAGACGACCACCGCCCGCATTCTCGCCCGCGCATTGAATTACGAGCTGCCGGACGGCTCGGTGAAGGGGCCGACCATCCATATGCCGGTGCTCGGCACCCATTGCCAGGCGATCATGGAAAGCCGGCACATGGACATCCTCGAGATGGACGCGGCGTCCCACACCGGCGTCGATGACGTCCGCCAGATCAATGACAGCGTCCGCTATGCGCCGGCCAGCGCGCGCTACAAGGTCTACATCATCGACGAAGTCCACATGCTGTCGACAGCGGCGTTCAACGCCTTCCTGAAGACCTTGGAGGAGCCGCCGGAGCACGCCAAGTTCGTGTTTGCGACCACCGAGATCCGCAAAGTGCCGGTGACGGTGCTGTCGCGCTGCCAGCGYTTCGATCTGCGCCGCGTCGAGGCCGACGTGCTGATGAAGCATCTTTCGGGCATCGCGACCAAGGAAGGCGTGACGATCGAGCCCGAGGCGCTCGGCATCATCGCGCGCGCCGCCGAAGGCTCGGTGCGCGATTCGTTGTCGCTGCTCGATCAGGCGATCGCGCACAGCGCCGGCGAAGTCCGCGCCGACGATGTCCGTCAGATGCTGGGCCTCGCCGACCGCACCCGCGTGATCGACCTGTTCCACCATCTCGCCAGCGGCGACATCGCCGCCGCCTTCAAGGAATTCCGCGAGCAATATGACGTCGGCGCCGACCCCGTGGTCGTGCTGTCGGATCTGGCCGAGTTCGTGAACTTCGTCACCCGGGTGAAGGTCGTGCCGGCCACGGCCGACAACGTCGCCTTCAGCGAGACCGAGCGGCTGCGCGCGCGCGACTTCGCCACCAAGCTGTCGATGCGGGTGCTGTCGCGGATGTGGCAGATGCTGCTCAAGGGCATCGCCGAGACCCAAGGTGCGACGCGCCCGGCCGCCGCCGCGGAAATGGTGCTGGTACGGATTGCCTACGCGGCCGATCTGCCGACGCCCGACGAAGCCATTCGGATGATCGACCAGAACGGCGGCGGATCTCCCGTTGTCACGAACGGCGGCGGAGCGCGTGCTGCGCCGGCATCCACCATGAGCGCGGGAACGCCGCCTGTGATGACGTCGGCGCCGATGCAGGCGCCGCGCGCGCAAGGCCCGACGCTCGCCGCGGTCGGCGGTTCGATGCGCCCGCAGGCGATGTCGTCACAGCCGGCGCCGGCAACACACGACCAGCCCGCGCTACGCATCGCGAGCTTTCAGGAACTCGTCGCGCTGGCCGGCAAGAATCGTGACCTGATCACCAAGAGCGCGCTGGAGATGGACGTGCGGCTGGTCCGCTTCGAGGAGGGACGGCTGGAGATCGCGCTGGAACGGACGGCGCAGCGCTCGCTTGTCTCGGACCTCGGCCGCAAGCTGGAAGACTGGACCGGCCGGCGCTGGACGGTGATCGTTTCCAACGAGCCGGGTCAGGCGACCTTGCGCGAGCAGAATCTGCGCGCCAAGAGCGAGCGAGAGGCGGCGGCGGAGGCCGATCCGCGCGTACAGGAGATCCTGGCGCGGTTCCCGGGCACCAAGGTGGTCGAAGTGCGCCGGCTCGCCCCCGAGCCGCCCGAATCGGACGCCAGTGCTGTCGAGCCGCCCGACGAGTCCGACGATGATGATTTCTAGAGCATGATCCGGAAAAGTGGAAACCGGTTTTCCTCGCGACAAACGCCAGAGGCGTTTGCGCGGAGATCATGCTCAACAAGGTGGCTGATGATGAGGTGCTCCGATGGCTGACTTTCTCGGCATGATGAAACAGGCGGCGCAGCTGCAGACGAAGATGCAGGAGATGCAGGAGGAACTCGGCAACGTCGAGGTCGAGGGCATCTCGGGCGGCGGTCTGGTTGCCGTGCGCATGACCGCCAAGATGGACGTGAAGAGCATCAAGATCGATCCGTCGCTGCTCAAGCCGGAGGAGGCCGAGATCCTGGAGGACCTGCTGGTGACCGCGCATGGCGATGCACGGCGCAAGGCGGAAGCCGCGATGCAGGAGAAGATGCAGGCCATCACCGGCAAGCTCGGCCTGCCGCCCGGCTTCGGTTTTGGTTAGTTGACCTGATGACATTCGTGAACTGATGGCCGTCGCTGGTCCTGAGATCGAACGCCTGATCCAGCTGCTCGCGCGCCTGCCCGGCCTCGGGCCGCGTTCGGCGCGGCGCGCCGCCCTGCATCTGATCAAGAAGCGCGAGGCGCTGATGGTGCCGCTTGCCTCGGCGCTGCAGGTCGCGATCGATCGCATCCAGGTCTGCAAGACCTGCGGCAACATCGATACGCAGAATCCCTGCACGGTGTGCACCGATCCGCGGCGCGATCCCGCGATGATCGTCGTCGTCGCCGATGTCGCCGACCTCTGGGCGCTGGAGCGCGCCAAGGCCTCGAACGGCCGCTATCACGTGCTCGGCGGCACCTTGTCGCCGCTCGACGGAGTCGGTCCGCAGGATCTCACCATCGACGCGCTGGTGCAGCGCGCGCATGCGCCGGAGGTGCAGGAGATCATCCTCGCTCTGAACGCGACGGTCGACGGCCAGACGACGGCGCACTACATCACCGACCTCCTGCAGGAGGCGAACGTCAAGGTCACGCGGCTGGCGCATGGCGTGCCGGTCGGCGGCGAGCTCGACTATCTCGACGAAGGCACGCTCTCGGCCGCGATGCGGCAGCGGACCTTGTTCTAAGCACAGACGGAAGTGAATTGATGACGAAACGCGGATTCGGCAAACGGCTGGCTTTGGGCGCGATTCTGGCGGCACTCTCGGCGCCGTCGGTGCTGGCGCAGCAAAGCGAGGCACCGCAGAAGGCGGGGCGTCCGCTCAATGCCGGTGACGTGCTGTCGGGCGAGCTGACGGCGCTGAAGCTGAAAGGCGCCAAATCGGGCCAGCCCTCCGCCGCCTATCAGATCACCAGCGAGCCGCGCCGCCTGCCGCCGCCGAGCGGGCTGTGCAATCTCGAGACCGGACCGGAGACGTTCCAGCTCGTCACCGCGAACACGGCGCAGGCCTCGCAGCTCAAGGGCCTGCTCGGCAAGCAGATCGCGGTCAAGGTCGACGAGATCGCCTGCGCCCAGGATGCGGGGCAGATGAGCGAGGCGGTCGTGACCAAGTGGAGCTTGGTGAAGCGGTGACACTTGGGACGCTGCGAGCGCCGCCTCCTGACTTCTGCAGTCATCGCCCGGCTCGACCGGGCGATCCAGTACGCCGCGGCCCTCGGTTGATAGCTGACGTCTCTGGAATACTGGGTCATCCGCCTTCGCGAGTGACGACAGTTGACGGTGAGGCGGCAGCTACAACTTCACCGGCCCCAAATCATCGAAATGCCCACGCCGTTGCAGCCAAGCGAGCAGCACGAGGCTCGGGATCGCGACGAGCACGCAGATGACGAAGAATGCAGGCCAGCCGGTCGCTTTCGCCACATAGCCCGCGCCCGATGACAGATAGGTTCGTCCAACCGCGGCGAGCGCGGTGAGCAGCGCATATTGGGTCGCGGTGTGCAGCGGGTTCTGGCACAGCGCAGAGAGATAGGCGACAAAGATCACGGTGCCGATCGCGCTGGTGAGGTTCTCCGCAGAGATCGCCAGCGCCAGCGCCCACTGATTGACGCCGACGATGGCGAGCCATGAGAACGACAGGTTGGCCAGCGCCTGCACGATGCCGCCGATCCACAGGCTGATGGCGAGCGAATAGCGCCGCGCGACGAAACCGCCGGCAAAGCCGCCGGCGAGCGTGGCGGCGAGGCCGACGCCTTTCACGATCGCGGCGTAGTCGACCTTGCTGAAGCCGAGATCGATCACGAACGGCGCGGTCATCGTGCCGGAGAAGGCGTCGGTGAACTTGAACAGCACGACGAAGGCGAGCGCCGTGAGCGCATCACGTCGGCCGAGGAACTCGACGAAGGCCCCGGCAGCCGCATGCATCACGCGGGTGAGCGCGGTGTCCGCCCCCATCGCGGCCTCCGCCTGCTGCGACTGGGCCGGCTCGGTCGCCGCGAGGGCCGTGATCGTGCCGATCAGCACCAGTCCGGCCATCGCAACATAGCCCCACATCCAGGACGACGGACGCGTCAGCCCCGAGTTCTCGAATGCACTGACCACCACCAGTGCGCCGGCGGTCGAGACCAGCATGCCGATGCGGTAGGCGGCGACATACGCCGCCATGCCCGCGGCCTGCTCACTCTCCGGCAGGCTCTCGACGCGGAAGGCGTCGACCACGATGTCCTGGGTCGCCGACATCGCGGCGACCAGCAGCGCGGCCAGCGCCACCATGAACGGCGCGTGCGCCGGATCGGTCAACGCCAGCAGCAGGATGGCGGCGATCAGCAGCAGTTGCGCGAACACCAGCCAGCCGCGTCGCCGCCCGAAGGCGCGCGTCAGCAGCGGCACGTGCAGCGCGTCGACCAGCGGCGCCCAGAGGAATTTCAGCGTGTAGGGCGTGCCGACGAGCGCGAATAGCCCGATGGTCCCGAGGTCGACGCCGAGCTCGCGCATCCAGATCTGCAAGGTCGAGCCGGACAGCGCCAGCGGCAGCCCCGACGAAAATCCGAGGAACAGCACCACGAGCACGCGCGGCTGCAGATAGACGGCCATGCTCTCGCGCCAGGTGGGGGCTCTTGGCGCAGCCTCGGGCTTTGCGCCGGTCGCGGTGATGTCGGAAGAAGCCTCAGGTACGGTCATGGATGGGTGGTAGCAGATTGGCGCAAGAAACGCTCCCCATCTCAGCTGTCATCGTCCGCGAGCCGGACGATGACAGTCTTGGCAAAATTCAAGCTGCGACAGGGGCAGCTGCCCAATCACTCGCCCGCCTGCACGCGTCCCGCCAGCGGAAACAAATCCGGCGCGGTGCCCGTAGCCGGCGCGATGCGTGGCGACTCCACCGGCGTGTCCTGTTTGCTGAAGTCGAGCTCCTCGATGCGGGCGGCGCGCTTCTCGATCTTGTCGGCCGAGATGAGGATCTGGCGGATGTCCTCGCCGACATCGCCGAAATGCTTCTGCAGCTTGAGCACGCGCTCGCGCAGGCGGCCGAGATCGTCCCCGAGATGGATCACCTCGTTGCGGATCTGGTCGGCGGCGTCGCGGATGCGTGCGTCCTTCATGATCTGCTGCATGACCTGGATCGCGAGCATCAGCAGCGACGGCGACACCAGCACGACGCGCGCGCGATACGCTTTCTGGATGACGTCGTCGAAGCCATCATGGATCTCGGCATAGACCGATTCCGACGGCACGAACATCAGCGCGGTGTCCTGCGTCTCGCCGACCACCAGATATTTCTCCGCGATGTCGTTGACGTGACGCAGCACGTCGGTACGCAGGCGCTGTGCGGCGGTGCGCTTCTCCTCGTCCGTCTCCGCATCATGCAGCGCGGTCACGGCTTCCAACGGAAACTTGGCGTCGATGCACAGCGGTCGCGCGTCGGGCAGGAACACGACGCAGTCCGGCCGCTTGCCGCTGGCGAGCGTGTACTGGAACGCGTAGCTGCCCTTCGGCAGTCCGTCCTGCACGATCGCCTCCATCCGCGCCTGGCCGAACGCGCCGCGCGACTGCTTGTTGGCGAGGACGTCGCGCAGGGTCGTGACCTGGGTCGTCAGCTCGCTGAGATCACGGTGGGCATTGTCGATGATGCCGAGCCGCTCGTGCAGCACGCGCAGACTATCCATGGTGTGGCGCGTACTCTGCTCCATCGACTGTCCGACGCGATGAGTCACCGCATCGAGCCGCTCGTTGACGCTGCGGGCAAGATCAACCTGCCGGCCGGCGAGCAGCTGCGCCATCGCGTCGACCCGGCCGGAGGCCTCGCTCTGGACGCGGATCATCTCGCTGAACCGATGTTCGATCTCATCGCTGCGCATCGCCTGCTGGGCCGCGAGCTCGGCGCCGCGCCGGCCGGAACGCACCACGGCCGCCACGATCATCACGAGCAGCAGCACCACCAGCACGCCAAATCCGATCAGCGCATCGCTGGCGCGGACCGGAAGGTCGCCGATCATGATGACGACAGGATTGAGGGACTGGCTGGCGGCGGTCATCACGCCCGTCTATCCGATTCGCACAAGCTCGCGAACGAAGAGAGAACATTTATGGTTAAGGCCAGGTTAAGAATCATGGTTAACGAGGCGTTGAAATTCATGGTTAGCGAAGTCTTAACCGCGCACCCTCACATTGACCGCGCCGGTTCCGCGGCTTAAATCGCGCGCCATGTCCCTAAGAGAAATCATCATCCTGCCGGACCGGCAGTTGCGGCTGGTGTCCAAGCCGGTCGAGAAGGTCACGCCGGAGATCCGGCAGCTGGTCGACGACATGTTTCAGACCATGTACGACGCGCCGGGCATCGGGCTCGCAGCGATTCAGGTCGCGCAGCCGCTGCGCGTCATCACCATGGATCTGGCCAAGCCCGACGCGAACGGCGAAGGCAAGCGCGAGCCGCGCGTCTTCATCAATCCGGAGATCGTTGCCAAGTCGGACGAGCTGTCGGTCTACGAGGAAGGCTGCCTGTCGATCCCCGAATATTACGAGGAGGTCGAGCGGCCGGCGCGGGTGCGCGTGCGCTTCACCGATCTCGACGGGCTGGTTCGCGAGGAGGATGCCGAGGGGCTCTACGCCACCTGCATCCAGCACGAGATCGACCATCTCAACGGCGTGCTGTTCATCGACTATCTGTCGAAGCTCAAGCGCGACCGCGTGATGAAGAAGTTCGCCAAGGCCGCCAAGCGCGCCAGCGAGTAACGATCAACTCTCTCCTCCGTCATGCCCGGGCTTGACCCGGGCATCTACGTCGCGCCGCGCGTTACAGGCAGCTCGACGTGGATGACCGGGACAAGCCCGGCCATGACGCGGAGGATTCGGCAATGCAGGATCTTCCACCAGATGCCGCTTCGCCTGATCTTCATGGGCACGCCGGATTTCGCCGTGCCGACCCTGCTCGAACTCGCCGGCCACGGCCACGAGATCGCGGCGGTCTATACGCGCGCGCCCAAACCCGGCGGCCGCCGCGGCCTGGCGCTGGTGCCGACGCCGATCGAGACCGAGGCGCGCCGGCTCGGCATTCCCGTGCTCACGCCGAAGACGCTGAAGACCGAGGACGCGCTGGCTGCGTTCCGCGCCCATGAGGCCGATGCCGCCGTTGTCGTCGCCTATGGCATGATCCTGCCGCAGGCGATTCTCGATGCACCGAAACTCGGCTGCTACAACCTCCACGCCTCGTTGCTGCCACGCTGGCGCGGCGCCGCGCCGATCAACCGTGCCATCATGGCAGGGGACGCTGAAAGCGGCGTGATGGTCATGAAGATGGATGTCGGTCTCGACACCGGCGACGTCGCGATGGCCGAGCGTCTGCCCATCACTGACGCGATGACGGCGTCCGATCTGCACGATCGCCTCTCGCGGATCGGTGCCGACCTGATGGTGCGCGCGATGGCGGCGCTGGAGCGCGGCGGGCTGACGTTGACGAAGCAGGCCGAGGAGGGCGTCACCTACGCCGCCAAGATCGAGAAGGCGGAGGCGCGGATCGATTGGACGAAGCCGGCGCATGCGGTGCTGCGGCACATCCACGGCCTGTCGCCATTTCCCGGCGCCTGGAGCGAGGTCACGCTCGATGGCGAGGCGGTGCGTTTGAAGTTCCTGCGCTGCGCGCTCGCCAGCGGCGCGGGCGAGCCGGGCGCCGTGCTCGACGAGCAGCTCACCATCGCCTGCGCCGACGGCGCGATCCGCATCACCGAGCTGCAGCGCGCCGGCAAGGGCCCGATGAAGGCCGCGGATTTCCTGCGCGGCACCCCATTGAATCGCGGTGCTCGTTTTTCGTAACGCTGTCATACCCCGCGAAAGCGGGGTATCCAGTACGCCGAGACGTGCATTGTCGCGCCGAGACGTCGGCGAATACTGGATCGTCCGCCTGCGCGGGCGATGACGGCAGCAATAGACCGAATGCCCCGCTACAAGCTCACCATCGAATATGACGGCGCGCCGTTCTGCGGCTGGCAGCTGCAGGAGACCTTGCCGTCGGTGCAGGGCGCGCTCGAAGCGGCGGTGCAGGCGACCTGCGGCGTGCCCACGCGTGTGCACGGCTCAGGCCGCACCGACGCCGGCGTCCACGCTACCGGCCAGGTTGCGCATTGCGACATCGCCAAGGAGTTCCGCCCGGACAAGCTGCGCGACGCGCTCAACGCGCATCTGCGGCCGAACCCGGTCGCGGTGCTCGCCGCCGAGATCATGCCCGACACCTTCGAAGCGCGGTTCTCCGCGCGCAGGCGGCACTACCGTTACCGGATCGTCAATCGCCGCTCCAACCTCGCGCTGGAGGTCGGCCGCGTCTGGCGGGTGCCGCAGCGGCTCGATTCCGATGCAATGCATGCAGCCGCGCAGCGGCTGATCGGCAAGCACGACTTCACGACGTTCCGCGATACCGAATGCCAGGCGAAATCGCCGGAGAAGACGCTGGATCAGCTCGACGTCGTGAGGGACGGCGATGCGATCACCATCCTCACCTCCGCCCGCTCCTATCTGCATAGCCAGGTCCGCTCGATGGTCGGCTCACTGGTGTGGGTCGGGCAGGGTCGCTGGACCGCCGATGATCTCGCCGCCGCGCTCGCCGCGCGCAACCGCGCCGCCTGCGGCGTCGTCGCGCCGCCGGAAGGGCTTTACCTCGTGAAGGTCGACTACTAATTGCGGCCGCTCCACTCGATATCGCTGCCGCGGAGACGTCCTGGATTCCTTCGCTGCGTTCGCAATGATGCGCAGAGAGGGGGTCACGCGAAGTAGCGATCGAGAATGCCGCGATAGATCTTCGTCAGGGTGGCGATGTCGGCGACCGAGGCGCGCTCGTCGATCTGGTGCATGGTCTGGCCGACCAGGCCGAACTCGATCACCGGGCAATAGCTCGAGATGAAGCGCGCGTCCGACGTGCCGCCGGTGGTCGAGAGCTCCGGCTTGCGGCGCGTCACGCTCTCGATCGCAGCAACCGCGAGGTCGGTGAACGGTCCGGGCTTGGTCAGGAACACGTTGGAGTTCGACGGCAGCCAGTCGATGCGGGCGCGGATGCGATTGCCGCAGGCCTTCGTCAGCCGCTCCTCGACCAGCGCGCGCAGCGTCTCCTGCGTATGGCAGTCATTGTAGCGGATGTTGAACTTCGCCCGCGCCAGTCCGGGAATGACGTTGCTGGCGGTGTTGCCGACATCGACGGTGGTGAATTCGAGATTCGACGGCTGGAACTGCGCGCTGCCGTTGTCGAGCGGTTCGTCCGACAAGGCCACGATCAGGCGCGAGATGTCCGGCACCGGGTTGGAGGCACGGTGCGGGTAGGCGACGTGGCCCTGCTTGCCCTCGACGATCAAGGTGCCGGACTGCGAGCCGCGGCGGCCGATCTTGATGCAGTCGCCCATGACCTCTTGATTGGACGGCTCGCCGAGCACGCAATGGTCGAACCGCTCGCCGCGCTCGGCCGCCCACTTCAACAGCTTGATGGTGCCGTTGATCGAGACGTCCTCCTCGTCGCCGGTGATCAGGAACGAGATCGAGCCCTTCGGCTGTCCGCTGTGATCGCGCAGATAGTCGAGCGCAGCCGCGACGCTGCAGGCGATGCCGCCCTTCATGTCGACGGCGCCACGGCCATAGATGTAGCCGTCCTTCACCTCGCCCGAGAACGCCGGCAGGCTCCACGCCGCTTCATCGCCGGGCGGCACCACATCGGTGTGGCCGGCGAACGTGATGTGCGGCCCCTCGGTGCCGATGCGGGCATAGAGGTTGTCGATGTCGGCGGTGCCTGCTTCGGAGAACGTCACGCGATGCGTGGTAAAGCCCGCGTCCTTCAGCAGGGCCTCGAGCACGCCGAGCGCGCCGGCATCGGCCGGGGTCACGGAGGGGCAGCGGATCAGGTCGCGGGTGATGGCGAGGGCATCGGTCATGCCTTTCGCTTAACATGCTATTTTGCCGGCGGGCTAGTGCTGCCGATTGCCGCTTCCCCTAGCGGCGGGCTCGCAACGTGCGGGGTGAACTCCAGCTCCTTGTGCTGGTTCCAGGCGGGCGCGGGCGGTCTTGGCTGGCGGGAGCGTTCGCTGGATCGGACCTTCGGCAACGGGTTGGGCCCGAAGCGATTGGTCCAGGGATCGCCGGCAAGGCAGTACAATTCGATGAAGGCCCACAGCGAGAGCAGCGCACCAGCGCCGCCCACGATCGCTGGAATGACCGTCCCGGGAATGCGCTCCGCGTACTGGTTGACCAGCCCGGGCACGACGAAGAACGGAACCGTCCACCAGCCGCTCCTGTCGCGGTCATGCAGCCGCTTGATGGCGCCTGCGGCAAACACCCAGACGAACACGGGGGTGAGGATGACGTGGAAGGTGGCGGGGACGATATCGGCGCGGGTCAGGCCGCGAAAGGTCTCCGGGTCGAGGACCGCGAAGATGTCGGTCAGATTGAAGCTGAAGGCCGTCGGGCCGCCCGGCAGCCTGCTCGCGCCCGCCGCCAGCGCGGCGGCAAAGACCATCCAGCAGAGCACCACCAGCAACGACAGCCAGAGCTTGGCGCAGTTGATCCGGCCGTGGAAGCGAAACAGAAACCAGGTCCAGTCCATGGACGTCCTCCGGACCGATGGCTTGGCCGGCCCGGAGATTCGTTGCTGCGGCCGCAGCCGCGGTTCAATCAGTCGCGCAACAGCTCGTTGATCGAGGTCTTGGAGCGGGTGCGCTCGTCGACGCGCTTGACGATGACGGCGCAGGCGGTGGACGGGCCGATCTGGCCGTTCTTCATCGG
>BFBZ01000023.1_pt34 | contig 11113 bp, 10 predicted proteins | sample 1888401 | NCBI WGS metagenome assembly BFBZ01 (sample SAMD00112614, study PRJDB3348) | symbiont metagenome | host: Chara braunii | reverse complement strand
TTCGGATCGATCCGGATCTGCTTCGCGAGCTCCGCCCCACCAGGGTGCCTGGCGGCGGTGGCTTCAGGCCCCCACGACGTGGTCACGAACCGGTCGTCGCGGGACGCCAGACCTCGCTCCGCCTGCGGGATCGTCTCCGGAGACGCCCCTCGATGAGCAAGGCTGATCGTCGTGTACTCGAATCGCTAATCGAAGTCAATAAAAATATTCGATATGTAGCCAAAATGGAGTACAGGTTGGGCGAGCTCTCACGAGACCCGACATCCATCCGCATGGCGCGATGTTGGGTCTCGCGAAGCGCTCGACCCAACCTACTTCGCCGGCGGCGCCACGACGGCGTCGGGCTGGTTGCTGCGCTTGAGCGCGTCGGCGACGAAGCCCGAAGCTTTCATCTCCTCGACGAAGGCGGCGAGATATTTCGGCGCAGCCTCGCGGCCGTTGTAACGCGCGCGGGGGATGCCCATCGCCTGCTCGATCGCCATGAAGCGCTGGTCGATCACGCGCAGGCCGGGATGGCTCGCGGCGTATTGCACGATCGGCTGCTTCACGCCGGCGGCCGCTTCGAGCTTGTCGGCGACGAACATGTCCATGGCCTGCGGCCCGGTCGGCGCGCGCACCAGCGTGGCATGCTTGATGGTGCGCGAGAGATAGAGGTCGTAGGCGGAGCCCTTGGCGACCGCGATGCGGATGCCTTCGTGATCGACATCGGCGACGCTCTTCAGCGGCGAGCTCTCCGGCACCATGTAGTTGCCTTCGATCAGAACATAGGGCGCGGTGAAGGCGATCTCGGCGGCACGCACCGGCTCGATCGCGAGGAACGCGATGTCCCAGCTGCCAGCCTTGAGCGCCTCGAACACCTTGCCGGCAGCGTCGTAGGTCGTCATCTGCAGCTCGACACCGAGCCGCTTGGCGAGCTCGCGCGCGAGATCAACGGTGATGCCGCGCGGCGCCTCAGGCGTCCCCTGTGCCAGCACGATGTTGCCGAGGTTGATGGCGGCACGCAGCTTGCCGGTGGGGGCGAGGTCCTTCACGACATCGGCGGGGACAGAGCTCACGGTGTTGCCTTTCTGCGAGGTGACGGGGGTCTGGGCGGAGGCCACGACCGGGACCAGCGAGACGGAGATTGCGATGGCCGCGGCGCAAACGGTGTTGTGGAGGACCTTGGACGTGAGGTCCTTCATTGCGGTGTTCGTTGCGATTTTCATTGGTGTTCCTCCCGCTGTGGGACTTGGTAACGGGAAATTCGAGCGCGGACAACACCACGCCGGCCGTCGGCGCATGGCGCCCCGGCCGACGATTTTCCCGCCGGGCAGGCGCGCGGGTGCTACCCTGCCCGACTCAAGGAGTGGTCATGGCCAGCTATTTCATCTTCGGCGCAGTCGGTCAGTGCCCGCAGTGCGCGGACCATCGCTTTTCGGGCCCGGCTCTGCTCTCACCCGCGTCGAACGTGACCTGCCACAAGTGCGGCCATGAGTGCACCGTGGAAATCGCGGTTGCGACCGCGCTCAAGTCGGGTACCGTGAAGAAGCTCAGCGACCATCGCGTTGTGCAAGGCCGCCGAGCGGACTGATCAGCAGGAGAGGATGTCATGGCCAAAGGCCAGATGCGCAGCAACAAAGAGAAGAAGAAACCGAAGCAGGACAAGAACAAGAAGCAGAAGGGCGTTCAGGCCGGCTCGCCGTTCGCGGGTGGGCAGGCGCAGCCCGGCGCCAACCCGTACGGGAAGAAGGGTTAGCGGCTTAGCATTGCGCTGCGACCGAAAGCCGACGGATTAAGTGCGGCAACGCCCTGCAGTCGCGATCGCGACGGTCCGCGCCCCTACCCATCCGCGTCCGTCAGAAAGTCGAGCGGCTCCGCGTTCGCATCGTCGAACACCGCCGCGGTCAGCGGGCCGCCCATCACTGCGGCGGTGTCGAGATTGAGGCGATGCTCGCGCAAGTCGGGAATGCCGTTCGTCTGCGGAGTGTGTCCGTGCACCACGAAGCGGCCGCAGTCGATCGTGTCGCTGTCGGTGAGGAACGGCTCGCGCATCCACAGCATCACTTCGGGTTGTTGCCGCCTCAGGGGCACCGCGAGGTCGATGCCGGCATGCACGAAGAAGCGCAGGCCATCGTCGTGACAGAACGGCAGGGTGCTGAGCCAGCCGAGATGCAGCGGCGACATCAAGCCATCGTGGTCGGGATAGTTCTCGAGCGTGGACGCGCCGCTGTTCCGCAGCCACACCGGCATGGAGCCCTGGCGGATATGCGCATCGATCGCCAGCTGCTCGTGATTGCCGCGCAGGCAGACGACCGTGTCGGGGGCGGCCTGCCGACGCTCCAACAAATAATCGATGACGGCGCGGCTGTCAGGTCCGCGGTCGATGTAGTCGCCGAGAAAGACGTAGCGTGCGGCACGCTTTCCAGCATGCGCTCGGCAGACCTTCATCAGCCGCCGCAGCTTGTCGAGGCAGCCGTGAATGTCGCCGATAGCGAAGGTGAGAGCGGATGTCATTTTCTGGACTTTCAGAACCGCGGCTACTGGACTTTCAGAACCGCGGCCGCCGGTAGGCTGGTGTGAAACTCACAGGTAAATCCAAACCATCTGACGAATCATAACAATTCACACAGGCATGATGTGGCGAAAGTTCCTGCCAGCCGCGAAGTAGTCACATTCTCGTGCGGCTATCGAGACGGTGGAGCTGCGTCCAAAGGGCGCTGAACGGGGGGTAACCGACATGTCCTTGATCAAATCGCGTGAGTCCGCCGCACTCGAGAAGCCGGCGGAGGTGGGAGTGGAAGGGGAAATTCGGGACTTTGTTCGTCGCGACGTTGCGACGCTTCGGCGCCAGTCGGAGAACGACAGCGAGATGGTCGCCAGCAACATTACCTCGCTGTTGCAGCGGGTGGCCGGAACCTCGGTGCAGGAGATCGACAATCTGATCGGCGAGCTGCAAACCCTGCGTGAGCGCCTGCATAGCGAAGCTGCGCGCGTGCAGCGCGAGATCGTCGAATACGCCACCCTGAGCCAGGCGGCGATGCAGTCAACCAAGATCATCGCCGAGAGTCTGACGCACTGGAAAAAAGTGCCGGACGCGCCCAGCATCCGCGACTGAGCACGCTACCTGCGAAACGAAAACTTGCGACGAGGACTTTGCGCGCGCCGGCTTTCGAGCCGGCGCGATGCGTTTGGTCGGTCCGGTCGCTTCCAAGCTCTGGCATGGTCGGAGCCCCCACTACGACGAAACCATTTTCGGCGGCAGAAGGCGAGCGGAAAGAAACCCCGCCGACCCGTGCGGCCAGCGGGGCAAGTCGAGGGAGGAAACGCCCAACAGGGCGGCAGCGGACGGGCCGCTGCCGGTCACCGATCAGCTCGGCGACACTGCCACCATAATAGGCATTGCTGCAGAGCAGCGTGAGACGCCTCACACTTGCAGGTATCATTTTGGGAAACCGTGTGGCGCAAATTTCGTAGGTTGGGTCGAGTTCTTCACGAGACCCAACATCGCGCCGTGCATCGGAACGTTGGGTCTCGCGAAGAACTCGACCCAACCTACGGCCCGCGGCTACGGCATCAGCTTGTAGCGCGGGATCATCGCGATCACCTGGCGGGTGACTGGCGCGATCACCAGGATGCGGTCGTCGAACTTCACGAACTTGTGGCCCTCGACCTGCGGGATCTGATGGATCACGCTCAGCGGCAGGTCCTCCATGGCCACGTCGGTCGGCAATGTATCGGCAAGCTCGGGCGGCTTGGCGTGCGCGACCGGAACCTCCGGAATACGCATCACACCCTCGTAGATGTGGAAGCGCTCCTCGTCGCTGAGCGAGACGCCGCCGATCGCCGCGATGCTGCCCGTCGTCTCGTCCATGTCCGCGATGTCCATGCCGGCTTCGTCGAGATGACGCGCCATCATACTCAGGCCGGTCTGCGTTCCCGCAATGAGCCCGGCACATACGAGCATCGCCACGACGGTGGCGGCTCGGCGCAACAGCGGCTCATGCATCAAGGGCGGCATACCCATCATTCCCCACAAGCTTACCGCAACGCTAGGGGCGCATCCCTCCCGAGGCCTTAACGCGCAAGCAACGCATGTTGTTTCGCCGCCGAGTGTTGCAAGGAAGCCTCACAATTCACGCGGGCCGCCGGACGCGAGCTCAATCATTTCAACGGATTAGCCGCGTCGCCGCGATTAACCATCGCGTCGCATCGTTTCCTCGCATCGTCTCGCCGCACCGTCTCGTCATGTCACTGTCGCGTGACCGCCGCCGGCACGCACACGTTCTGCCAACAAAATGCCAATGCGAAGGTGTTGGGTGAGTGCCTCTTACGAATCAAACCGCCGGACAACAGAAGGCAACAGACGACATGCGCTCGACCCGGTTGTTGCGCGCCTTGGCCACGACGTCCGCCACGCTGGCGCTCGTCACCCTGAGCATGACGGGCTCTGCGCGGGCCCAATTGAATGGGCTGGAGAACGCACGAGAGAACGCACCGCGGGATGCATGGGGCAGCCTGCTGGGCACGGATCGGCAGGACGCGGCAGATCCGAACGAGGCCACCGACACGACCAGCGCGGCCTGGCCTGACGACACGCCGCTCGATCTGTCCACGCCGGATGTCGACGCCGGCAAACCCAAATCGGTCAGTGCCTGGCAGGGGGCGCCGCCCGCGTTGCAGAGCAAGTTCGGCATCGACTACCGCAAGCCTACGATTCCAGGCACGGTGTTCCAGCCCGAACAACTCGTCGCCGGCGCCATTCCCGATCAATCGGCAGGTGTGGCCTGGGCTAACGTGAATGCACCGGGGCTCGACGTGCCGCTGGGGTGGGACAAGACGGTGCTGGAGACCAGGCTCGATCCCGATCAGGATCAGGGCAAGTTCGGCACCACGTTCAGCCGCTCGGTGCCGGTGGGCAGCGCCGTCTCCGTCACGCTGCAGAACGGCGTCGCCGTGACGCGGACCTTGCCGAACGCAACACAATCGTCATCCCAGATCTGGGCGTCGAGCCAAGCGTTGCAGTTCAACCTGCTGCCGAGCGACACCAGCCTCTCCGTGGGCGGCGAGTACTCGACCTCCGACGAGCGCTGGCTGCCGACGGTGAGCGCCGAGCAGAAACTGTTCGGCGGTCCGTTCAGCCTCTCCGGCTCGCTCAGCGGGACCGCGAACGGCGAGACGAACAAGAGCGTGAAGGCCGGCTTCAAGCGAACGTGGTGAGCGTCCTATTTGACGTCAGAAAACACGCCCACCACGAAGCGGGTCTGCGGGGAGATCAGCAGCACCCTGTTGTCGGCGACGACGTATTCATAGCCCTTGGTCTGCGGCACGCGGTCGGCGACCGCACCGGGCACCGCACGCGGTTCGACCGTGAACGGCAGCTCGGTGCTGATCTCGGCCTGCAGGCCCGGCGTTGCCGGCTGATCCTTCAATCCTTGATAGATCGCGCGGCGCTCATCGGGCGTGAGCAGCTTGAAGGTGTAGGCGGCGATGCTGAGGCCATCGTCAGCGGCATGCTTCTGCGAGAACTTGGCCGGCACCATGTCGGTCTCGGGCGCGGCCGGCACCGCTAGCGCGCCGTCGACCAGCACGGACGACGGCGCGGGTGCGGGGGTCGCCTGCGGCGGGCTCTGCTGCGCGGCCGCAGGCAAGTACACCAACAACAAGGCGGCGGCGACCGACGCCGCCGTTGATCGCGCCTGCATTACTGCGTCACGTCCGCCATCACCAGGCCGGTCGTGGGATCGACCACCAGCAGCCGGTTGTTGATGACCATGTAGCGATAGGCGGTCGGAGCGGGCGCCGGATTGACCACCACCTGCGGCGCCGGCGGGGTCACCACGACGCGCCGGGCCCGCGGGCGGACCACCACTTGCGGGACCGGCGCCATCGCGTAATCGGCTGCTGCCCGGTCACCGACGTAATCCGAATAATCGACCCCGACCGGCGCAGCGAGCACGCCCTGGCGCGTCGACTGCCAGGCCGGATAGGTCTGTGTGACGACCCGCTCGCGCACGATCGGCGCGCGGCCGCGCCCCTGCGGGACGACAGTGCGATCGGTGGCGCTGTATTCGACCTGACGGTCCGGCACATAGGCTGGCGCCGGCGCCGCGTAGGTCGCTCGCGGCTGGTAGGGTTGCCCGGGCGTGTCGGGCTCATAGACCCAGTTCTGGGCGTTGGCGGGCATCGCGACGGCAGCGAGCCCAAGCGCAAGGCAGGCGGAGCGGACATGCATGTGAGGCCTCCATGCTACGCAAGACATGTTGCGCGAAGCGCTTGTGACACAAAGCACTCGTGACACGAAGCACTCGCGACCCATCTGAACAGTGGTGATGCGACAGTGGTGACTGCGTGCCACTGGTGGACACGAAGCACCGGCGGCACCGGACGCGCCGCGCGAGACATGCTTCGTGCGAGATGCGAAGCGGCCGAGCGCGAAGCGCCTGCTGCCCCCGCTCCATAACGCGGCATGGCGCATCAACGTTCCTTTAAGACTTGCGACCAACTTGGCCGCCGGGCCTTCACCGGTCATTCATCATGCCCGCACCACCGGCTTGCCCGAAGCTGTCACTCGGACAGCACACTTGTCACTCGGACGACACAGTTGCCGGATTTCTGCCGCGCCAGCGCCGCCGATGGCGATTTTTAGCTACGCGCTCACCGGCAGTATTCGGTAATGCTGCTTTCGCCGGAAGGGACATTCGACATGATTTTCGCACCGCTCGCCGCGGCCGCGCTGGTCATCAGCGTCGCCACCGGCCCGACCGTCGATCCGACCGCGCTGCCGTCTTTGACGACGCATCAGCGCAGCGTCGTGATGCAGTCGCTCGAGCGTTCCGCCACCGAATGCATCGCCCGAACCGTGAGTACCGACCCGCGCTTCGCGCGCGACAGCGATCTCGGCGACCTCATCGTCGATTCGATGCAGACCTGTACGCCGCAGGTGCGGGCGATGATCGAGGCCTATGACCGCTATTTCGGCGACGGTGAAGGCGAGGCGTTCTTCATGGGCCCCTATCTCGACGTGTTGCCGACCGCCGTCAGCAAATGGGTCAAGGACGCGGGCAAATAGCCGCTGCCGCCGTCGCGGCGGGACGAGGCCCGTCGCCGGGCTTCGATTGACCCTCTGAAAGCGGCAGGTAGAGTGTCCGCCTGCGGCGAGGGCCGCGGCGGCGCGGTCGATGATGCGCGGCCCTGCAAAGATCAGAAGGGCCCAGCATTCGGTCCGGCGCCCCGCGCGGGAGGAAGACCCTATGTTCGATTTTCGCGACCTGTTCCAGTGCTGTCTCTTATACACATCTAGACCTGTATAAGAGACAGGGTAGAGTGTCCGCCTGCGGCGAGGGCCGCGGCGGCGCGGTCGATGATGCGCGGCCCTGCAAAGATCAGAAGGGCCCAGCATTCGGTCCGGCGCCCCGCGCGGGAGGAAGACCCTATGTTCGATTTTCGCGACCTGTTCCAGTGCTGTCTCTTATACACATCTAGACCTGTATAAGAGACAGGGTAGAGTGTCCGCCTGCGGCGAGGGCCGCGGCGGCGCGGTCGATGATGCGCGGCCCTGCAAAGATCAGAAGGGCCCAGCATTCGGTCCGGCGCCCCGCGCGGGAGGAAGACCCTATGTTCGATTTTCGCGACCTGTTCCAGTGCTGTCTCTTATACACATCTAGACCTGTATAAGAGACAGGGTAGAGTGTCCGCCTGCGGCGAGGGCCGCGGCGGCGCGGTCGATGATGCGCGGCCCTGCAAAGATCAGAAGGGCCCAGCATTCGGTCCGGCGCCCCGCGCGGGAGGAAGACCCTATGTTCGATTTTCGCGACCTGTTCCAGTGCTGTCTCTTATACACATCTAGACCTGTATAAGAGACAGGGTAGAGTGTCCGCCTGCGGCGAGGGCCGCGGCGGCGCGGTCGATGATGCGCGGCCCTGCAAAGATCAGAAGGGCCCAGCATTCGGTCCGGCGCCCCGCGCGGGAGGAAGACCCTATGTTCGATTTTCGCGACCTGTTCCAGTGCTGTCTCTTATACACATCTAGACCTGTATAAGAGACAGGGTAGAGTGTCCGCCTGCGGCGAGGGCCGCGGCGGCGCGGTCGATGATGCGCGGCCCTGCAAAGATCAGAAGGGCCCAGCATTCGGTCCGGCGCCCCGCGCGGGAGGAAGACCCTATGTTCGATTTTCGCGACCTGTTCCAGTGCTGTCTCTTATACACATCTAGACCTGTATAAGAGACAGGGTAGAGTGTCCGCCTGCGGCGAGGGCCGCGGCGGCGCGGTCGATGATGCGCGGCCCTGCAAAGATCAGAAGGGCCCAGCATTCGGTCCGGCGCCCCGCGCGGGAGGAAGACCCTATGTTCGATTTTCGCGACCTGTTCCAGTGCTGTCTCTTATACACATCTAGACCTGTATAAGAGACAGGGTAGAGTGTCCGCCTGCGGCGAGGGCCGCGGCGGCGCGGTCGATGATGCGCGGCCCTGCAAAGATCAGAAGGGCCCAGCATTCGGTCCGGCGCCCCGCGCGGGAGGAAGACCCTATGTTCGATTTTCGCGACCTGTTCCAGTGCTGTCTCTTATACACATCTAGACCTGTATAAGAGACAGGGTAGAGTGTCCGCCTGCGGCGAGGGCCGCGGCGGCGCGGTCGATGATGCGCGGCCCTGCAAAGATCAGAAGGGCCCAGCATTCGGTCCGGCGCCCCGCGCGGGAGGAAGACCCTATGTTCGATTTTCGCGACCTGTTCCAGTGCTGTCTCTTATACACATCTAGACCTGTATAAGAGACAGGGTAGAGTGTCCGCCTGCGGCGAGGGCCGCGGCGGCGCGGTCGATGATGCGCGGCCCTGCAAAGATCAGAAGGGCCCAGCATTCGGTCCGGCGCCCCGCGCGGGAGGAAGACCCTATGTTCGATTTTCGCGACCTGTTCCAGTGCTGTCTCTTATACACATCTAGACCTGTATAAGAGACAGGGTAGAGTGTCCGCCTGCGGCGAGGGCCGCGGCGGCGCGGTCGATGATGCGCGGCCCTGCAAAGATCAGAAGGGCCCAGCATTCGGTCCGGCGCCCCGCGCGGGAGGAAGACCCTATGTTCGATTTTCGCGACCTGTTCCAGTGCTGTCTCTTATACACATCTAGACCTGTATAAGAGACAGGGTAGAGTGTCCGCCTGCGGCGAGGGCCGCGGCGGCGCGGTCGATGATGCGCGGCCCTGCAAAGATCAGAAGGGCCCAGCATTCGGTCCGGCGCCCCGCGCGGGAGGAAGACCCTATGTTCGATTTTCGCGACCTGTTCCAGTGCTGTCTCTTATACACATCTAGACCTGTATAAGAGACAGGGTAGAGTGTCCGCCTGCGGCGAGGGCCGCGGCGGCGCGGTCGATGATGCGCGGCCCTGCAAAGATCAGAAGGGCCCAGCATTCGGTCCGGCGCCCCGCGCGGGAGGAAGACCCTATGTTCGATTTTCGCGACCTGTTCCAGTGCTGTCTCTTATACACATCTAGACCTGTATAAGAGACAGGGTAGAGTGTCCGCCTGCGGCGAGGGCCGCGGCGGCGCGGTCGATGATGCGCGGCCCTGCAAAGATCAGAAGGGCCCAGCATTCGGTCCGGCGCCCCGCGCGGGAGGAAGACCCTATGTTCGATTTTCGCGACCTGTTCCAGTGCTGTCTCTTATACACATCTAGACCTGTATAAGAGACAGGGTAGAGTGTCCGCCTGCGGCGAGGGCCGCGGCGGCGCGGTCGATGATGCGCGGCCCTGCAAAGATCAGAAGGGCCCAGCATTCGGTCCGGCGCCCCGCGCGGGAGGAAGACCCTATGTTCGATTTTCGCGACCTGTTCCAGTGCTGTCTCTTATACACATCTAGACCTGTATAAGAGACAGGGTAGAGTGTCCGCCTGCGGCGAGGGCCGCGGCGGCGCGGTCGATGATGCGCGGCCCTGCAAAGATCAGAAGGGCCCAGCATTCGGTCCGGCGCCCCGCGCGGGAGGAAGACCCTATGTTCGATTTTCGCGACCTGTTCCAGTGCTGTCTCTTATACACATCTAGACCTGTATAAGAGACAGGGTAGAGTGTCCGCCTGCGGCGAGGGCCGCGGCGGCGCGGTCGATGATGCGCGGCCCTGCAAAGATCAGAAGGGCCCAGCATTCGGTCCGGCGCCCCGCGCGGGAGGAAGACCCTATGTTCGATTTTCGCGACCTGTTCCAGTGCTGTCTCTTATACACATCTAGACCTGTATAAGAGACAGGGTAGAGTGTCCGCCTGCGGCGAGGGCCGCGGCGGCGCGGTCGATGATGCGCGGCCCTGCAAAGATCAGAAGGGCCCAGCATTCGGTCCGGCGCCCCGCGCGGGAGGAAGACCCTATGTTCGATTTTCGCGACCTGTTCCAGTGCTGTCTCTTATACACATCTAGACCTGTATAAGAGACAGGGTAGAGTGTCCGCCTGCGGCGAGGGCCGCGGCGGCGCGGTCGATGATGCGCGGCCCTGCAAAGATCAGAAGGGCCCAGCATTCGGTCCGGCGCCCCGCGCGGGAGGAAGACCCTATGTTCGATTTTCGCGACCTGTTCCAGTGCTGTCTCTTATACACATCTAGACCTGTATAAGAGACAGGGTAGAGTGTCCGCCTGCGGCGAGGGCCGCGGCGGCGCGGTCGATGATGCGCGGCCCTGCAAAGATCAGAAGGGCCCAGCATTCGGTCCGGCGCCCCGCGCGGGAGGAAGACCCTATGTTCGATTTTCGCGACCTGTTCCAGTGCTGTCTCTTATACACATCTAGACCTGTATAAGAGACAGGGTAGAGTGTCCGCCTGCGGCGAGGGCCGCGGCGGCGCGGTCGATGATGCGCGGCCCTGCAAAGATCAGAAGGGCCCAGCATTCGGTCCGGCGCCCCGCGCGGGAGGAAGACCCTATGTTCGATTTTCGCGACCTGTTCCAGTGGGAACGCTTCATCACACCATCGATCATAAAGGTGTTCTACTGGCTCGCGGTCGGCATCTCCCTGCTGTACGGGCTGTACGGTGTCATCAACGGCCTGTTCCTGATCGTCTTCAATCCCCTCGGCGGCCTGTTCTGGATCATCACCAGCGTGATCGGCGTGCTGATCGCGGTGATTTTCGCCCGCATCATCTCCGAGTTCGTGCTGATCATGTTCC
>BFBZ01002187.1_pt1 | contig 11116 bp, 9 predicted proteins | sample 1888401 | NCBI WGS metagenome assembly BFBZ01 (sample SAMD00112614, study PRJDB3348) | symbiont metagenome | host: Chara braunii | reverse complement strand
ACCTCCGGCTTCAGCGACGACGCCGCCGCCAGCGCCGGGAAGCAGATCGCCGGGCGCAGGTTGGCGAACAGGCCGAGATCCCGGCGCAGCCGCAGCAGGCCGGCCTCGGGGCGTTTGGAATAGGGCACATCGGCCCATTTCGGTCCGCCGACCGCGCCGAACAGCACCGCGTCGGCGGCCTGTGCCAGCGCCATGTCGGAATTCGAGATCGCCTCGCCATGGGCGTCATAAGCCGTGCCGCCGACCAGGCCGCGTTCGACCTCGAAGCTCGCGACGCCCTGCCGGGTGAACCAGCCGACGATCTTTTCGACTTCGGCCATCACCTCGGGGCCGATGCCGTCGCCGGGCAGAACGAGAAGTTTTTGCGTGGCCATGGCCGTTTCCCCTTGTTGGCAGCGCAGGGGCTTTAGCGTGCCGGACCAAGGCGAGGCAAGATGCCAAAACGCCAAGCTGCCCAATCGCAAAAGGCGCGCCCGATGGACGCGCCCTTGGCTGATGCGGGATGCCGGCCGATCACTCGGCGGTGGTCTTCTCCGGGCCGGCCTCGACCGCCGCCTCTTCGCTGCTGATGCGTGGCGTGCGGCGCCGGCGCGGCTTGGGCGCAGGCGCTGCTTCCTCGACCACGGCGGCCGCGGCCACCGGCGCCCCGCCACCGGTAATGAAGGCGGGCAGCCCGATATTCACTTCTTCCTCACGCTTGGCCGGCTCGCGCGGTGCCGGTTCACGCGGGGCAGGCTCGCGTGCCTCGCGCGGCACGGGCGGAGCCGCCTGCGCCTGCGGCTCGGCACTGTCGGCGCCATCACCCTCGGGCGCTCCGTCGCGCCGGCCGCGATCGGCGAAGCGCTCGGCGCGGCGGCGCTCGAAACGCTCGCGGCGGCTTTCATAGGGACGCCCGTCGGCGCGCGCGCCATCGCGCGGCGGCTGCGTGCCGGCCTCGCCCTCGGGCTGCCCGGCGAGATCCGGCTGCTCGGCGGCGGACGGGTCGGCCTGGAAACGCTGGCGATCGGGGAAACGCTGGCGATCGGGGAACCGTTCGCCACGGTTCTGCCCCTGAAAGTCGCGCCGTTCGCCCTGGTAGTCGCGATTCTGGCCTTGGAACTCGCGGTTCTGGCCCTGGAATTCCCGGTTCTGGCCCTGGAACTCGCGCTGGCCGCCGAACTCGTTGCGCGGCTGCGCTTGCGGCGGCGGCTCGGGCCTGACCTGCACCGGCGATTCGAACCGCTTGTCGAAGGGGCTGGCGAATTCGTCGTCGTCATCGCCGTCGTCGCTATCGTCCTCGGCGCCGGGCTGCCCGGCATAGGGGTTCTGCTGACGCAGCGCGTCATGCGCCGAAGCGATGATGCGGAAATAGTGCTCCGCGTGCTGCAGATAGTTTTCCGCGGCCACCGGATCGCCCGAAGAATGGGCGTCACGCGCCAATTGCAGATATTTCTCTGCGATGTGCTGGGCGGTACCGCGGATCTTCACGTCCGGCCCGTTCGATTCATAGCCTCGCGACAGCGGGTTGGGACCCTTGCCGCCACGGTTGTTGTTGCGGCCGCGCATGCGCTTGTTGTTGCCGTTTCTCATGTCGGTCCTTCTTCGACCTGAAGTGGCCGCCCCGTTCAATGCGGCGCGTCCGGATTTTGGAGCCGCTGCCGGCAGGAACCCGTTGGCCTCGGGGGCTCGGTCCTGCCGCACTTGCGGCGTTCAGCGGTCTTGCGGGTTTCGAGGGCGGGCACCCTGCCCGGCCTGCTTCGCTCTGTCTTGCGAAGTCCTCTTTCGGGATCGGATCGTGACGCCCCTCGCGCCGCGTGTCCGAAGTTTCTACCCCACCAGACCTGTTTGGTATCTCTGGTCGATGCGCGGATTTTACCCGGACCGCACCGATTCCCATGACCTCAAGCTAGCCGGTCCTTCAGCCGATTCCAAGCAGATTCTGCGAAAGGTCGCCGGACTTATGGTGAAGGGTTGCCGCGCAACTGGTGAATTGCATCGATCTTGGCCAGGACATCCGGCGGCAGGACCACGCCTCCGGCGTCGACCGCCACCTTCAATTGGGCCATCGAGGTGGCCCCGACAATGGCCGAGGTGACGAAACCGCGGCTGATCACGAAAGCGATCGCCAAGGTGGCGCCGTCGATGCCGGCTTCGGCCGCCACCGCCAGGTAATCCTTGATCGCCGCTTCGGCACCCGGCTTTTCATAACGCTGCTGGCGGTTGAACAGCGTCACCCGTGCGCCGGCCGGCCTGGCGCCGTCGAGATATTTGCCGGTCAGGAACCCCTGGGCCAAAGGCGAATAGGCGAGCAGTCCCACCTGTTCGCGCAAGGCCACCTCGGCCAGCGCCGTCTCGAAGGTGCGATTGAGCAGGTGATAGGCGTTCTGCACCGATTGCACCCGCGGCAGGCCCCGGCTGGCACTCTCGCCGAGGAACGACATGGTGCCCCAGGCGCTTTCGTTCGACAGCCCGATGAAGCGCACCTTGCCGGCCCGGACGAAGCCGCCGAGCACCTCGAGCTGTTCGCCGATCGAGGTTTCGTCGTCGCGCGGCGCCCACAGGGCCGGCTCGAAACGGCTGGGATTGGCCCCGAACGGCGCCGGCCGCTCCGGCCAATGCAATTGATAGAGGTCGATATAGTCGGTGCCGAGACGCTTCAGGCTGTTGTCGAGCGCTTCCGTCATCTGCGCGCGATTGAGCCGGGTCGGCTGGCGATCGGCGCGCAGCCAGTCCATCGGACCGGCGCCGGCGATCTTGCTGGCGATGATCATATCGTCGCGCTTGCCGCGCCGTTTCAGCCACGAACCGACGATCCGCTCGGTCGAGCCATAGGTTTCGGGTTTCGGCGGCACCGAATACATCTCCGCCGTATCGAAGAAATTGATGCCGCGCGACACGGCATAGTCCATCTGCGCATGTCCTTCCGCCTCGCTGTTCTGTTCGCCGAAAGTCATGGTGCCGAGGCACACGGCGGAAACGTTCACGCCGGTGCGGCCGAGGGGACGGGTCTGCATGGAAGCGCTGCTCTGGGGCTCGGGAAAGGGCTGTTTCGGAAGGGCATTCTAGCTTGGCCGTGGTTAGGCAGCCGGACCGCCGCCGTCAACCGTCGCGCCGCGCCCTGATCGCCCCGATCAGCTCCTCGACCTTCGGCAGGATGCGCTGGACCATGACGTCGACACCCCGGGCGTTCGGATGCATGCCGTCGGCGAGGCTGAGACCGGCGACCGTCGCCACGCCGTCGAGAAAGAACGGATCGAGAAGCAGCCCATGCTTGCTTGCGAGTTCGGGAAAGATCGGGTTGAAGGCGCCGGCATAGGCCGCCCCCATATTGGGCGGCGCCAGCATGCCGGCCATCAGCACCTCGATCCGCCGCTCTTTCAGCCGCGCGATGATGCTATCGAGATTACGCCGTGTGATCGCCGGATCGAGGCCGCGCAGCGCGTCATTGGCGCCGAGCTCCAGGATCACCGCGTCGGTGCCATCGGCCACAGACCAGTCCACCCGCTCGAGCCCGCCGGTCGACGTATCGCCGGAAACGCCGGCATTCTCGACGCTGACCGCCTGGCCGCGCGCCCTGAGCGCCGCCTGCAGTTTCGCCGGAAAGGCGTCGGCCGCCGACAGTTGGTAGCCGGCGCTCAGGCTATCGCCGAGCACGACGAGCTTCACCTCGCGCGGCGTCTGCGCCCCGGCCTGCGACGGCCCGGACAAAAGACCGCAGACGATCAACAACGAAGTGAAGAGGGTTCGCATGCTAACACCCTTTCAAAGCCGACTTTGACTGCCATCTAAGAATCCTTGTGCATCGCCGCAATCGTCTCCAACCGCGAATGTTCTCATGGATGCCCTGACTCCTGCCTCCTTGTCCAAACGCCGATCGATCGAACTCGACCGCATCGACCTGTCGCTCGGACGCGGCGCCTCGCGCGTCCATATCCTGAAGGACCTGTCGCTTTCGATCGTGCCGGGCGAGAGCGTCGGGCTGGTCGGACCGTCCGGCTCGGGCAAATCGACGCTGCTGATGGTCATGGCCGGCCTGGAGCGTCCCGATTCCGGCGCGGTGCTGGTGGCCGGAGAGGACATCACCAGGCTCGACGAGGACGGACTGGCGCGCTTTCGCGGCCGCCATGTCGGCATCGTGTTCCAGTCCTTTCATCTGATCCCGACCATGACGGCGCTTGAAAACGTCGCCGTGCCGCTCGAGCTCGCGGGCGATTCCAATGCCTTCGACAAAGCCGCCAACGAGCTCGAGGCGCTCGGTCTCGGATCCCGGCTCAATCACTATCCGGCCCAGATGTCCGGCGGCGAGCAGCAGCGCGCGGCGCTGGCACGCGCGCTCTCGGTCCAGCCGGCCATCCTGTTCGCCGACGAGCCGACCGGCAATCTCGACGAGGCTACCGGCAAGCATGTCATCGACCTGATGTTCGCCAAGCAGGCCGAACGCGGCACGACGCTGGTCCTGGTTACCCACGATCGCGGCTTGGCCGAACGCTGCGACCGGGTCGTCCGGCTGCGCTCCGGCACCATCGTCGAGGACGTCCGGATGGCGGAGCGGGTGGAATGACGAGTTTCGTCGCTCGCCCGTCACGCTTGCCGACCGCGATCCGCCTGGGCCTCCGGGATCTCCGCGGTGGCCTTAAAGGTTTCGGCATCTTCCTCGCCTGCATCGCGCTCGGCGTCACCGCCATTGCCGGCGTCGGTTCGTTCTCACGCGGCCTGGTCGAAGGCCTGCACCGCGAGGGCCGGGTGATCCTGGGCGCCGACGCCTCGTTCCAGGTCATGCATCAGGAACTGGCCCCAGACGCCGTGGCGGCGCTTGGCGGCCATGGCACGCTCGCCACCATGGCCGCCACCCGCGCCATGGCGCGCATCGAGACCGGCCGCTCGACCCTGGTCGAGATCAAGGCCGTCGACCCGCTCTACTACCCGCTTGTCGGCTCGCTCGAGACCGAGCCCGCCGGCGCGACCGTCGACCTGCTGGCGCCCCGCGATGGCCGGCCGGGCGTGCTGGTGGAACCGGCCCTGCTCGCCCGCCTCGACCTCAAGCTCGGCGATCCCCTGATCCTCGGCGACCTGACGGTGGCGGTTCGCGGCATCATCCGCCAGGAGCCCGATCGGCTCGCCGGCGGCATCGGCTTCGGCCCCCGCCTGATCATCTCGCTCGACGCCTTCCGCCAGACCGGCCTGATCCAGCCCGGCTCGCTGATCCGCTGGCTCTATCAGCTCCGCCTGCAGCAGCGGCTCGCCGGCGATTCCGACGTGCTGCGCGTCGTTGCCGACATGCGCCAGCGTTTTCCCGAAGCCGGCTTCGACGTCCGCACCCGGATGAACGCCTCGCCGCAATTGGCCAATCAGGTTCAGCGCTTCTCGCAATTCCTGACCCTGGTCGGCCTGACCGCCCTGCTGATCGGTGGCGTCGGCGTCGCCAATGCCGTGGCGAGCCTGGTCGACCGCAAGCGCGACGACATCGCCACCCTGAAGGCGCTCGGCGCCACCGGCGGCCTGGTCTTCGCGATCAGCCTGACCCAGATCGGCGGCCTGGCGCTGGTCGGCACGCTGATCGGCCTCGCACTCGGCGCGGCGCTGCCCTATGCCGTGCTCTACCTTTTCGGCGCCTTGATCCCGGTGCCGGTCGCAGCCGGGTTCTATCCGGGCGAGCTCGCCATGGCGGCCGGCTTCGGCCTGCTGGTGGCACTGGCCTTCGCGCTCTGGCCGCTCGGCCGGGCCCATGACGTGCCCGTCGCGGCGCTGTTCCGCGACACCGTCGACAGCGACGGCCGCCTGCCGCGCAAGCGCTATATGCTGATGACCGGCGCGGCCCTCGGCGGCCTCGTTGCGCTGGCGGTCGGCGCCGCCTTCAATCCGCGGCTCGCGCTGATGTTCATGCTCGGCGCCACCGGTGCCTTCGCGATCCTGCGCCTGGTCGCCTTCGGCGTCATGGCGCTGGCTGCCCGCCTGCCGCGCCCGCGTCATACCGGCCTGCGTCTTGCGATCGCGAATCTGCACCGGCCGGGCGCCCTGACACCGGCCGTGGTGCTGTCGCTCGGCCTCGGACTGACCCTGCTGTCGGTGATCGCTTTGGTCGATGCCAGCTTTCGCCGCCAGATCGAGACCGCCTTGCCGGAACGCGCGCCCTCGTTCTTTTTCGTCGACATTCCCAATTCGGACGCGTCGCGCTTCGACGCCTTCATCGCGGCCGAGGCGCCCGGCGCCCGGCTCGACCGGGTGCCGATGCTGCGCGGCCGCTTCGTCCGGCTCGGCAACCGGCCAGTCGAGGAGATCCGCGCGCCCGACGAGATCCGCTGGGCGCTGTCGGGCGATCGCGGCATCACCTATGCGGCCACCGTGCCGAAAAACTCGCGCGTGGTCGAAGGCGACTGGTGGCCGGCCGACTATGCCGGACCGCCGCTCGTCTCATTCGACGCGCGCATGGGCGCCGGTTTCGGGCTGAAGCTCGGCGACGAGGTGGTGGTCAATGTGCTCGGCCGCAACATGACCGCCCGCATCGCCAATTTCCGCAATATCCAATGGGACAATCTCGGTATCAATTTCATCGTGGTGTTCTCGCCCAATACCTTCCGGGGCGCGCCGCACAGCCATCTCGCCACCCTGACCTTTCCGGACCAGAAGCCGGCCGCCGAGGAGATCGCCCTGCTGCAGGCGGTGGCCGGACAGTTTCCCTCCGTCACCACCGTCAGGGTCAAGGACGCCTTGGAGGCGGTTGGCCAGCTCGCCACCCAGATCGCCACGGCGATCCGCGGCGCCAGCGTGGTGACCTTGATCGCCTCCATCCTGGTGCTCGCCGGCGCGCTCGCCGCCGGCCATCGCGCCCGGGTCTATGACGCGGTCATCCTGAAGACGCTGGGCGCAAGCCGGGCCATGCTGGTCGGCACCTATGCCATGGAATATGCCGTGCTCGGCACCATCACCGCGCTGTTCGGCATCGCCGCCGGCAGTCTTGCAGCCTGGCTCGTCACGACCGAGGTCATGACCATTCCCTTCGTGTTCTCGCCGCTCGCCGGGTTTGGCATTGTCGGGCTCGCCATCATCTTGACGGTCGGCTTCGGCCTCTTCGGAACCTGGCGGGCGCTTGGAGAGAAACCGGCGCCGGTTCTGCGCAACATGTGACGGATACACGACCGCGCGATGAATAACGCCGCATCGCAGCCTTGCGAGACGTTAAGAATTGCGACATAGGGCCGCGCTTGGGCGGGTTTCTCTCGGGTTTCGCCCTTGAGGACTTGTGCAAAAGGGTAGCCCGGCCATATTTTAGCATCCGAGGCAGGCGCTTCGGCGCCGTCCACTCAGAGGGAAACCCAGAGGTCATTCAATGTCCAACTACGATCCCAATGCCCAGGCCTATGGTGGCTACGGTTATGGCCAGGCCACGGCCGTCCAGCAGGCACAGGTCGATCAGGGCCTGCGGTCGTACATGGTCGGCGTCTACAACTACATGATGCTCGGCCTTGCCATCACCGGTTTCGCCGCGCTCGGCATCTACATGCTGTCGGTCACCGGCGACGCTTCGCTGGCGGCCCGCGGCGCACGTGGCGGTGCTCTCGCCGTTTCGGCGGGTCAGTTCCTGACGCCGTTCGGCGCGTTCCTGTTCGCCAGCTGGTTCAAGTTCGTGGTCATCCTGGCGCCGCTCGGCGTCGTGATGCTCTTGTCGTTCCGTGCCGACCGCCTGAGCGCCTCTTCGGCCCAGATGATGTTCTGGCTCTATGCGGCGCTGGTCGGCGTCTCGATGACGACCATCCTGCTGGTCTATGCCCACACCTCGGTCGCCCGGGTGTTCTTCATCACGGCCGCCTCCTTCGGCGCGCTGTCGCTCTGGGGCTACACCACCAAGCGTGACCTGTCCGGCATGGGCACCTTCCTGATGATGGGCCTGTTCGGCCTGATCATCGCCTCGCTGGTCAATATCGGCATCGCCGCCTTCACCGGCACGCCGTCGACCATGCTGCAGTGGATCATTTCGGTGGTCGGCGTTCTGGTCTTCGCGGGTCTCACCGCCTACGACACCCAGAACATCAAGAACGAGTACATCTACAGCCTCGCTTATGCCCAGGACGGTTCGCTGGTGCAGAAGGCCGCCATCTTCGGCGCCCTCCAGCTCTATATGGACTTCGTCGGCATGTTCCAGTTCCTGATGTCGATCCTCGGCTCGCGCGAGTAAGCCCGGTCGGCCATCGGCCCAGAACCACGAAACCCCCGGCCGCGCGGCCGGGGGTTTTTGTTTGTCCGGATGCAGACCCGATCATCGGCCGTGGTCGCCTTGACCGCCGCCTGGCAGCAGCCTCACAGATCCTTCGGAAACGGCCGCGACCGATATTGCAAATCGACAAGCGCGCCTGTACAAGGCGCGCCATTGCCGCGGTAGCTCAGCTGGTAGAGCATCGCATTCGTAATGCGGGGGTCGGGGGTTCGAATCCCTTCCGCGGCACCATTCCCCTCTTCAAGAAGGCCCAGGGCGCGGCGAACCGCCATTGCCCGCCTTGCGCGTAGCGCCGCCACTCACTTGAGTTCGGCCATGGCGGCGCGCGTGCCCAGCTCCTCGACCAGCACCCGCGTGTTCTCCGAATAGTCGATGGGAACGTCGACCAGATGCACGCCGCCGCCCTGGAAGGCGGCCTCGAGGGTTGGCACCAGCGCCTCGACCGCATCGACCCGCGAGGCTTTCGCGCCATAGGATTGGGCGTAGGCGACGAAGTCGGGATTGCCGAAGGTGAGGCCGAAATCGGGGAATTTGTCGACCGCCTGCTTCCAGCGGATCATGCCATAGGCGCTGTCCCGGAGAATGACCACGACCAGGTTGAGGCCGAGGCGAACCGCGGTTTCCATCTCCTGCGAATTCATCATGAAACCGCCGTCGCCGCACACCGCCATCACCCGGCGGTCGGGATGTAGCATGGCCGCCATCATGGCCGAGGGCAGGCCCGCGCCCATGGTGGCGAGCGCGTTGTCGAGCAGCAGGGTATTGGCGACATGGGTGCGGTAATTGCGCGCGAACCAGATCTTGTACATGCCGTTGTCGAGACAGACGATGCCGTCCTCCGGCATCACGGCCCGGACGTCATGGACGATCCGCTGCGGCGTGATCGGAAAGCGATCCTCCTCGGCGCGATCGTTGAGCCGCTCCAGGATCGCCTGGCGTAGCGCCAGAAGCTTGGGGTTCGGATCGAGCTTGCCGCCCAGCCGGTCGGCCAGCGCCATTACGGTTGCGCCGATATCGCCGATCACCTCGGCATCGGGATGGAACACCTCCTCGACGCTGGCCGAGAGGTAGCCGATATGGATGACTTTCGGGCCGCCGTCGCTCTTCATCAGGAAGGGCGGCTTTTCCACCGTGTCATGGCCGATCGAGATGATCAGGTCGGCCTGGTTGATCGCCTCGTGCACGTAGTCGCGCTCCGACAGCGCAGCGGTACCCATATAGAGATTGGAACCGCCGGTGACCGCGCCCTTGCCCATCTGGGTGTTGAAGAAGGGCAGCCGCGCGCGGCGCACGAAGGCGGACAAGGCCTCGACCAGCCGCGGCCGGTTGCCGCCGGCGCCGATCATCACCATCGGCCGCTCGGCCGCCAGGATCAGCTCCACCGCCCGGTCGAGCGCGACCGACGGAGCCACCGGCCGCTCGATCGGATGCAGCGCGATCACCGGTACATCGCCGCCGTCCTCGCCCGCGACGTCCTCGGGCAATTCCAGATGGACCGGTCCCGGCCGCTCCTCCATGGCGACGCGGAACGCGTCGCGCACGACGGTCGGAATGCTCGCCGGGCTGACGATCTGGCGGGTCATCTTGGTCAAGGGCTTCATCGACGCGATCACGTCGACGATCTGGAAGCGCGCCTGCTTCGCCGTCATGATCGCCTTCTGGCCGGTGATCATGATCATCGGCATGGCGCCGAGATGCGCATAGGCCGCGCCGGTCGAAAAATTGAGTGCGCCCGGCCCGAGCGTCGAAATGCACACGCCCGGCCGGCCGGTCAGGCGGCCATGCGTCGCCGCCATGAAGGCGGCGGCCTGCTCGTGCCGGGTCAGCACCAGCTCGATGCGCGACTGCCGGAGCGCCTCGACCACGTCGAGGTTTTCCTCGCCCGGCACGCCGAAGATGCGGTCGACGCCCTCATTCTCCAGTGCGGCGACCAGGAGTTCGGAACCCTTCGGCATGACGATGCCTTTCAATGACCGCTGCAACGGCGCCGGCGCGTCGCCGGCCCCGGGCAAGGGTCCATCGCAAAGCCCGGCACGTCAAGGCGCGATGACCCGGGTCGCCGGCGGCCCGATCGGGCTCAAGGGAGAAATGAGCAGGCCGAGCAGGTGCAGCACCAGGACGATCAGCAGCACCGCGAGCAGCACTCCGACCAAGCCGCGATTGCCATAGCCACGATGGCCGTAATAGCCACCACCGCCGAGCAGGATGATCAGGATGATGATCAGCAGAAGCGTGTTCATGGGCATGGGCACCGTGGCGGTTGATTGCGCTGCGCAGTCAACGCCCGTTGGTTCCGGTGGTTCCGGCGCCTGCCCGCCGCATCGCCGCGCGGATCAGGCCGGCGGCCGGTGCCCGCCCTGTTTCGGCGCGACCAGGATGAGCAGAACGCCGACCAGGACAATGGCGGTGCCCGCCATCATGCGGGCGTCGAAATGATCGCCGAGCAAGACCACGCCGAGCCCGATCGCCATCAGCGGGCACATCAGGGTCAAGGTCGATATCATATTGGCTTCGTATTTCTGGACGAGCCGGAAGAACAGCGAATGACCGAGCAGCGACACCGCGAGCGCCGCGTAGAGCACGGTCGCCGCGAAGCTCCAGCCGGCCTGCAGCGCCAGCTCGACCTGGCGGGTCTCGATGAGCGCCGAGGCCGCCGCCAGCGGCAGCACCGAGGACAGCCCCACCCAGGCCTGGAACTGGAACGGCTGGACGCCGCCCATCTGCTTCACCAGCACGACGCCGATCGCCGAGGCGAAGGCGCTGGCGACCACGAAGATGAGCCCGAACGACAATGCCAGGCCGTTCGGGTCCCACATGACGGCGATGGCGCCGCAAAAGGTCAGCGCGATGCCGAGACCGCGCCGCCAGCTGATCCGTTCGCCGAGAATGAAGATCGACAGCAGCGCCGTGATCGGCACGCCGAGC
>BFBZ01002194.1_pt1 | contig 11128 bp, 11 predicted proteins | sample 1888401 | NCBI WGS metagenome assembly BFBZ01 (sample SAMD00112614, study PRJDB3348) | symbiont metagenome | host: Chara braunii | reverse complement strand
GAGGCTCCGCGGGGTCGGTGCTCTGGCACCGGCAAGGTCACGCTAGCGAAGGAGGTTTAAGAAAGAGTTCACCATAAATCTTTGCGAAGATTGATGAACTCTTAACGGCTCAGACCCGGCCACGGAACAGCGACCGCGCGTCCGTCAGCCCCTCCTGGAAGAGATCAAGCGGACCTCTGGACGGAGGTGCAGGCGGCGTGGCTGGAGCCGCTGGGGACGTTACCGGCGTCGGGTTTTCAGCCGCCGCGAGAACCGGTGCTTCCGGCAAGACTGTGGGTTTCAACGGCTGCTGCGCGGCCGTTGCCGGCGGTGATCCCCAAAGCGAATTGACGATCGGAGAAACGGGTGTGTCGCGCCCACTCACGCTGAACAGACTATGGAAGACGGGCCGATTGTCTGGCAACGCCGACGGAGTCGGCTTCATGGCCTGCGCATAGGCTTCGGACAGTTGCGCGGTTTCGGGCGCAAATGCAGTCAACTGTGGCACCGCTTGCGCGGGGGTCTGAGCTTGCGCTTGCAAAGCAGGCCTTGCCGCAGCGACCACGGGCGGTGCCAGCGCCTTGTTCACCGGCGACGATCGCGCGACGGAATAGCGTCCGATCAGCGTCTGATAGACATCACCGACGCTGCGCGCCCGGCCTTGCCGGTCGTAGAAGATCGTCGGATTCGACTGGGCCGCCGTTGGGAACACATCGGCTGCCCGCGTGCTCGGCCGCGACTCGGCCATCCCGATCATACGACTCGCGCCCGCAGGCCCGAGGAAGTGCGCGATGTAAAGTTCGCCCTCGGTCGGATTGCGGCCGAGCCGCTCCGCTAGCTTCGCCGAATTGTTCTTCGTGAATGCGCCGGCCATCACCGAATTGGCAGTGGGATCCGAGCGCAGATTCATGATCTTCGAAGCGAGATTCGGGTCAGTCACAACGTACTGGCCTTCGGCGGTGCGACCGATGGCATCCGAGTATTTGCCGTAGCCGTGCGCCGGCCCCGCTTCCTTCATCGTCGCGAGCCAGGTCTGCTCGATGAACTGGAAAAGCCCTTTGGCCGACGAGGTCGCCCCCTGGGCATTGGGGTTGTAGTTCGACTCGACCTGCGCGGTCGCCAGCAGATATTGGAAGTTCGCGCCGGTCTGCTTGGCCGCCTGCTTGATGGCGCCGCTGACCGCCGGACTGGGTGTGGGTCCGGTGACAGGCGGCGGTGCGTTAGGATCGACCTGCATGGCATACCTGTTGGCCGCTGCGGGGCCTGCCCCGGCTTTGAGCAGTTGTTAACCAGTATGGTAAACGAATCCTTAATTTCGAACTTATGAGAGGACGCGGCAATGCCCCAGAAAGCCGAGCCGAAACGCCACAAGCGCGGGGGCCTCTACTTCGAGGACTTCGAGGTCGGCTCTATCACCGAGCACCGTTACCGCCGCACGGTGACACAGATGGACAACATGCTGTTCTCCAACATGACGCTGAATCCGCAGCCGCTGCACATCGATCGCGAGTTCTGCGAGAAGGAGACCGAGTGGGGTCAGCCGCTGATGAACTCTCTGTTCACGCTCGGCCTGATGATCGGCATCCAGGTGTCGGACATGACGGTCGGCACCACCATCGCCAACCTCGGCATGACCGACGTGAAATTCCCTCACCCGCTGTTCGAGAACGACACCATCCACTGCACGACGGAAATTCTCGGCAAGCGCGAATCGAAATCGCGTCAGGGCGCTGGCATCGTCGAATTCCATCACAAGGCGTTCAACCAGAACGACAAGCTGGTCGCTGAGTGCAAGCGCAGCGCCTTCATCCTGATGCGGCCGGCGTAGTCATCAGAACCCGCAACAATCGGCCTTTGCGGCTGCGTTTCGGCTGACGGCGATCGAACGGGAATAACTTGAGCATGTGCGCGGCAAGGGATTCGTAAAAATCCTGCGCGTAGCGCGGTAACGCGCGACGCTTGTCCCATACAACTGCGAGCGGCTCCAGAATCGGCTCGTTCTTGTACGTGATGCGGATCGTTCGCAGCCTATAGCGATGCGTCTGCACGGTCGTTGAAATGATTGCGACGCCCAAGCCTGCTTCGGCGAGAGCAAGCTTGGTGTGATGCGCCCGGCTTTCCATACGGATGTTGGGCTTTAAGCCCGCGACGCGACAGATTGCGTCGAACTTGTTACGGGCGGCGAAACTCATATCGGCCACCAGCAGGGGATGGGACGCGATTTGACCAATGTCGATCGCCCTGCCGCGCGGGAGTGGATAGTCCGGATGACACGCGGCGATAAGCTCCAGTGGCCTGACCGGATAGCTTGCGAAGTTGCGATGCTCGGCCTCGACTGCATCGACCAGAGCGATGCCGAGATGAATTTCGCCGCGTTCAAGCATCGCCAATGTATTCGGCCCCGAGGATTCAATCAGCTTCAACTGCACATGGGGATAGCGCTTGGCATATCGGGGTAGGAAGGTGGATAGGCTTGTTTCGATCTGGATCGCGGAAGCGGCGACCGTCAGCGGACCGACATCGCCGCGCTTGAGCGATTGCGCTTGCTCCTTGATGGCGCTGGCCTGCCCCAGGACCTCGCGGCAACTGCCCAACAATTGTTGACCTTCCGGCGTTAGGACGAGGCGGCGGCCGACGTGTTCAAAAAGACGCAAGCCGAGTTCGTGCTGCAACTCCTGTATCTGCCGCGAAAGACCCGGTTGCGAAAGATGTAACTGGGCGGCGGCCTTCAAGACCGTTCCCTGCTCGGCCACGGCAACAAAGCTGCGAAGGCGTCTCAGATCCATCTGACCACCTATACATTCCCATTATACAATTTCAGACGAATTATGCATTGGACCTAATGACGCCTGTCCTCCACGTTTGCAGCGACCTAAGTTTCGGTTCGGGAGAGACCCATGCGCCCGCTTTCCGTGCTCGGACTCGCCATTCTCGGTTTCGCAGGCCTGATCGGAGAATCCGCTGCGCAGGTTTACCCGGCGCGTCCCGTCACGCTCATCGTACCGTGGCCGTCGGGCGGCCCCTCCGATGCGCCGGCACGCGTTGTGGCCGAGCGCATGCGGGTATCACTCGGGCAGCCCATTGTCGTTGAGAATGTGACGGGCGGCTCGGGCAGCGCCGGCACCGCCCGCGCCGCTCGGGCGGCCCCCGACGGCTACACGCTCGTCCACGGCAATTTTTCCACGCATGTGATCAACGGCGCGGTCTTCAAGCTGCCGTACGACGTGCAGAAGGATTTCGCACCCATATCGCTGCTCGGCCAGCAATCGTTTGCCATCGTCGGCCGCAAGAACTTGCCAGCCGAAAATCTCGTGGGCCTTATCACATGGCTGAAGGCGAATCCGGACAAGGCGTCGCAAGCAACCGGCGGCCCCGGCGGCATGCCACATCTGATGGGCCTCCATTTCCAGAAATTGACCGGCACGCGCTTCAACTTCGTGCCTTATCGGGGCACGGCTGTCGGTATCAACGATCTGGTGGCTGGCCATATCGATTTCATGATCGATGCGACGAACAACGTGCTGCCGCACGTCCAAGCCGGTACGATCAAGGCCTATGCCGTCACCGCCAAAACCCGCTTGCCGTCGGCCCCAGACATTCCAACCGTCGACGAGGCCGGCCTCCCGGGATTTCATTTCTCAAGCTGGCAAGCACTGTTCGCGCCCAAGGATACCCCCGGGCCGGTGATTGCAAAGCTGCAGGCCGCGGTCGCCGATACGTTGACCGACGCTGAAGTCCGCCGCCGCCTCGCCGATCTCGGTCAGGACATCTTCCCGCGCGAGGCGCAGACACCGGCGGCACTCGCGACACTGCAACAAGCAGACATTGCGAAATGGTGGCCGCTCATCAACGAGGCGAACATCAAGGCTGAGTGATTGCCGCTGGCCGTCCTCGGAGACGCGTTGGCCGTCAGCCCGCGCCCCTCAAGTTTCCGCACAAGCCGAACGGAAGAGGCATGCCCGGCGATATCAACACGAGTGTCCTGATTGTCGGTGCGGGACCGGTTGGACTGACCCTCGCATTGGATCTTGCATGGCGCGGTATCGATGTGACGGTTGTGGAACTTCGCCACGCCGGCGAGCCGCCAAGCGTCAAATGCAATCAGATTTCCGCCCGCTCCATGGAAATCTTCCGGCGCCTTGGCATCGCTGGAAAACTACGAGATGCCGGGCTTCCACCGGACTATCCGAACGATGTGGTGTCAGCCACGTCCGTTACCGGGATCGAACTGGCTCGGGTTTCCATTCCCTCGCGGTCCGAACGCTACCGCGCGAAGGTTGGACCGGATACGTGGTGGCCCACACCGGAACCGACGCACCGCATCAATCAGAAATATTTCGAGCCGATTCTGTTTGCGTGCGCTTCGGCCAATCCGCGCATCGGGATTCTGAATCGCGTCGTCTTCGACGATTTCGTACAAGACGAGCGCGGCGTGACCGCCGCCATTCACGATCTGAACAGCGGCGAGAAACGCTCAATTGCAGCCAGCTACCTGATCGGCTGCGATGGTGCCAAGTCATCGGTACGAAAAAAGATCGGCGCCAAACTCATCGGCACGGCGGAAGTGCAGCGCGTGCAATCGACGTACATCCGGGCCCCCGATCTCATCGGGCGGTTGCCGGGCAAACCTGCGTGGATGTATTTCTCGCTCAATCCCCGGCGCTGTGGAACGACGATTGCGATCGACGGGGGCGAAACGTGGCAGGTGCACAACACCTTGAATGTTGGAGAGGATCACTTCGATTCAGTCGATCGTGATGAAGCGATCCGCACCATTCTCGGTGTCGGCCCGGATTTCCGCTACGAGATCATTTCCAAAGACGACTATATCGGCCGCCGCCTCGTCGCCGAGAGCTTTCGCGACCGGCGTGTCTTCATCTGCGGCGATGCCGCGCATTTGTGGATACCGCACGCAGGCTACGGGATGAATGCCGGCATAGCCGACGCGGCGAACCTGTCATGGATGATCGCAGGCGTCCTTGCCGGTTGGGCTCCGCCCGCGATCCTCGACGCGTACGAGGCTGAGCGGAAACCGATCGCCAGCCAAGTCGCACGTTTCACTGAAAGCAGCGCGCGCAATGCCAGCGCACAGCATCGTGGCGTGTCATCCGAAATCGAATGGCCGGGACGGTCGGGAGACGAAGCACGGCAACGGATCGGTCGCGAGGCCTACAACCATGCCGTTCAAAGGCAATGTGCCGGCGGGCTCAATTTCGGATACTTTTACGAAGAATCCCCGATCATCGCGTATGACGGCGAGCGGCCACCCCCATACACGATGAGCGATTTCACCCCGTCAACGGTCCCCGGCTGCCGGGTGCCTCATGTCTGGCTCGATGACGGACAATCGCTCTATGACGCTCTCGGACAGCAATACACGTTGATCCGGCTCGATCCGGCAATCGGCGTTGATGGGATCGTTAGCACGGCCGCGCGGCGAGGCCTCCACCTCCCCGTACTCGATATCGCCACCCCTGACGTGCACACGCTTTACGCGCGCAAGCTTGTCCTCGTCCGTCCCGATCAACACGTCGCCTGGCGCAGCGATGTTGAACCCGTCAACCCAGGGGATTTGATTGATCTCATCCGAGGTGCTTGTCAGCGGCCGACAATACGGAGATAGAGGTTCCCGCTGAACTTCGACTGCCCTGTTGCCGCCGGGAACCCTGTGGCATCATCCGGCACCATTCAACGGGAGCGACCATCATGAAACATGTTCTCGGGGCTACGGCGGTTCTGGCCCTTGCGATTGCCATGCCGGCGCAGCAGACGCAGGCGCAGGAGGTGCTCGGTGGCGCACTGTTCGGTGGTGCGGCTGGCGCGATCCTCGGCGGCGCTCTGGGCGGCGGTCAAGGCGCGGCGATTGGCGCGATCCTCGGCGCAGGCACGGGTGCAGTCATCGCTTCGGAAGGCCAGCGCCGCGCCAACGGCTACTACTATCACCGCAACGGTTGCTACCTGCAGCGGCCGGACGGCGCCTGGGTGGTTGCCCATCCGCGCTACTGCGCGCCTCAGCCGGCTTACGCACCACCTCCTCCGCCAGCGCCGGTTGCGGGCGACGCAGAGGCGTACTGCATGCAGAAGTATCGTTCTTACGACCCGCGCACCGGGACGTTCGTGGGTTACGACGGCATCCGCCGTCCTTGTCCGTAGTCGGCGCGCATCGCGCGCCGTTGGTCCGTGATCGGCACGCATCGCGTTCTCTAAAATCAAGAAAAGGAAACCGGCGCGATGCGTTCGCTGCTGTTCATTCCGGGCGACAGCCCGAAGAAGCTCGACAAAGGACTGGGCAGCGGCGCGGACGCGCTGCTACTCGATCTTGAGGACTCGATCTCGCCGCAGCGCAAGGCCGAAGCACGCGAGACGACGCTCGCCTTCCTGAAGCAGGCGATCCCGGTGAAGGAGCGCCCGCGCATCTACGTGCGCATCAACGGCTTCGCCACTGGCCTCACCGATGCGGACCTCGACGTGATCGTCGCGGGACGCCCGGACGGCATCATGTTTCCCAAAGCCGAAGGCGGTGCAGCGGTCACGCAATGCGACGCCAAGATCACGGCGCGCGAGGCGATGCACGGCCTTCCTGACGGCTCGCTCGATATCATCGCGATCGCAACCGAGACCGCGCAAGCGCTGTTCCTTGCCGGCACATATGGCGGATCGAGCAAACGGCTGAAGGGCCTCACCTGGGGCGCGGAGGATCTCTCCGTCGAGCTTGGCGGAGAAGCCAACCGCGACAAGGATGGCAACTTCCTCGCGCCTTATCAGCTCGCGCGCAGCCTGTGTCTGGCCGGCGCCGGTGCGGCGCAGGTGCAGGCCATCGACACCGTCTACATCGACTTCCGCAACGAGGCGGGCTTCCGACGCGAATGCGAGGAGGCCAAACGCGACGGCTTCACCGGCAAAATGCTGATCCACCCGGCGCAGGTCGCGATCTGCAACGAGGTGTTCACGCCGAAGCCAGAAGCGATCGAACGGGCGAAAGCCGTGGTTGCGGCGTTCGCTGCCGATCCCGGCGCTGGCACCGTCGGCATCGGCGGTGTGATGTACGACCGCCCGCATCTCGAGCGTGCGCGGCAACTGCTCGCGCGGGTAAAGACCTGACGGCTACGGGCCGGGGTTGAGGTACTGGTGGATCGCGGCGACGACCACCGAGCCTTCACCCACGCCTGACGCCACGCGCTTCACGGAGCCCGAGCGCACGTCGCCCACGGCGAACACGCCGGGCTTCGAAGTCGCATATGGCGACGCCAATGCACGACCGTCCGCATCATGTCCGGTCATCACGAAACCTTTGTTGTCGAGCGCCAGGCAGCCGTTCAGCCAGTCGGTGTTGGGCTCCGCGCCAATCATCACAAAAACGTTGCGGATCGAACGGGTCGCTGCCGCCTTCGTCTCGCGATGCCGCCACGTCACACTCTGAAGGATGTTGCCGCCCTCGAGCCCCACGATTTCCGTACGGGAATGCAGCGTGATGCGCGGCGATGAATCGATTCGCTGAATGAGATAATCCGACATCGTTGCCGCGAGCCCATTCGCGCGGACAAGGATGTGGACGTGTTTCACCGTGCGCGAAAGAAACACCGCCGCCTGCCCGGCAGAATTTCCGCCACCCACCACGATCACCTCTTCGCCGGCGCAAAGGTTCGCCTCCATCGCGGTTGCCGCGTAGTGGATGCCCTGCCCCTCGAACTTTCTGTAGTTCTCCACATCGAGCTTGCGGTAGCGCGCACCGGTTGCCACCACGATGGCGCGGGCCTGAACAGACCGGTCGCCATCGAGCTGCACGCGATAGGGATGCACGTTGCAATCAAGATGCTTCACAGCGCGCGAAATCGAGAGACGCGCGCCGAACTTCTGCGCCTGCACTTGCGCGCGGCCCGCCAGCGCCATGCCAGAAATGCCGGTCGGGAAACCGAGATAGTTCTCGATCTTCGACGATGTGCCGGCCTGCCCACCCGGCGCCATGCCCTCGATCACGACAGTCTTGAGACCTTCGGACGCCGCATAGACGGCAGCCGCCAGTCCAGCAGGCCCGGCGCCGACCACGGCGACGTCATAGACCTCATTCGGATTGAGACATTCGGTCAGGCCGAGTTCATCGGCAAGCTCCGTGTTCGGCGGATTGCGCAACACCCTGTCGCCTGACGCGATCACCACCGGAAGCTGGTCCGGCGTCAGTTCGAAGCAGTTCAAAAAACCCCGCGCATCCGGATCGGTGTCGATGTCATAAAGCCGGTGCGGATAGCCGTTGCGCATGAGGAAGCGTTGCAGGCGCAGCGTGTCGGCGCCATGCCCTGGCCCGACCAGAACCACGCCGCCCTGAGCATGTTTGATCAGCCCGACGCGCCGCAGGATAAAGGCGCGCATGACGATTTCGCCGATGTCGGACTCCGCGCTGACCAGGCGGCGGAAATCGGCGGGTTTGACACGTACCACACGGCTGCCCATGCCGGCGCGGGCCGATACCAGCACTTGCCGGTTGTTAAACAGATGGATCTCGCCGGTGAACTCGCGGACGCCTTGTACGCGCACGACCCGCGGCTCACCGTGCAAATTGGTGTCGAAAATCTCGATCGCGCCCTCCAGCACGAAGAAGAAATCGACGCCGCGCTCGCCGCGCTGAAAGATCACCTGCCCCGACTCCAGCTGCTCCTGCTCGCCGTAGGCAGCGATGCGTGCCGCCATCTCCTCGCTGAGCGACGGAAACGTCTGCTCCGCGCGCGCGTAAGGATCGGACGGATCGAGGTGCTGGATATCGGGCTGATCGTTCATGCGACGAAGCTAAGAGCGATACCGCCAACACGCAATATGTTGCCGCGGCGCCTCAACCCGGCAACACACGGCGCCAGTATGACAGGTCGAAATAGCGCTCCGGCGGCGCAAGCGCGCGGCCGGTAAAATCGGCGCGCAGACGCAGCGTGGTCTTGAATCCCTCAAGATCGAACGCGGCATCCTTCGCAAGCCCATGCGCGGGATGGGCAGCCGCCGCGTGGGTTTCCGCCGCAATGTCCGCGGGCAGATTGAGCCGCTCGGCACAAAGGCGGACGCCCGCCGCCTTGTTCGCCGGGTCAAGCGCCCAGCGCAGTCCTTCGATACAGGCCGAGAGATAAGCGATGAGCGTTTCCTCGTTCGCACTCGCCCACGAACGCATCACGTAGGGCACCTGCCCGAGATACGGCCCGATGACGTCCGTCACCGCGCCCATGTCCTTCAGCCCGGCACGGCGCGCGCGGATCGCAAACGGCGGGTTGAGGATCGCCGCCGCCATTGCCTTGTCGTCGCGCATGGCCTCGAAACGGCGGAACGGCGCGCCGACCTCTTTCACCTCGTAATCGCCGCGGCCGAGCCCGGCACGCTTGAGCACGTCATAGGCAACGAACGACCAGCCGGTGCTGGCAACGTCCACGGCCATCGTACGCCCGTGAAGATCCGCGAGCGTCGCGATCGCCGGTTGCACGAAGAGATGGTTGAAGCCGTTGTCGCCGCCCGCGACGATCACCGCGTCGGCCTTCATATCCTCGACCATCGCCACCGCCTGATCGGCGGCGCCATGGACGATTTGGTAGCGGCCTTCGGCGAGCCCGCTGCGCTGTTCGTCGGAGTTCGGCGCAGCTTTCAGCTCAACGGCAAGACCGCGCTTCTCGAACAGCCCCAGCGATTGGGCTGTGAACAGCGGCAGCGTCTGCGTGCCGGGAAACACCATCACGGTGAGCGGCACGGAACGCGTCACTTCTTGTCGTAGACCTGGCCGGGATCGAACGTCTTTCCCGCATCGCGGAATTCGAGCTTCACGTTGTCCTTCTGCCCGAGCGGGATAGCGCGGTAGAAGCACGAACGCCGTCCGGTGTGACAGGCGCCCGGCCCTTCCTGCTCGACCTTGATCCAGACCGCGTCCTGATCGCAATCGACGCGCATCTCGACCACGCGCTGAACGTGACCGGAGCTTTCGCCCTTCTTCCAAAGCGCCTTGCGCGAGCGCGAGTAGTACCACGCCTCGCCGGTTTCGACGGTGCGCGCCAGCGCCTCGGCGTTCATGTGCGCGACCATCAGCAGATCGCCGGACGCAGAATCAGTCGCGACGACCGTCACCAGCCCGTCGCGATCGAATTTCGGCGCGAGAGTGAGACCTTCTTCAATCTCTTTCGAACTGCCCGACATGCAAACACCCTATCATAAAAAGAAAAGCGCCCCACCGTGCGGCGGGGCGCTTGCTGGAAAAGCGAGCCTTACCGCTATCCTCTATCGTTGCCCTGCGCGGATCAGCGAGAGGAAGCGAAGCTGCTCGTTCGGATCGTCCTTGAACAGACCCCGAAACTGGGTTGTGACGGTGAGCGAGCCCGGCTTCTCGACGCCGCGCATCGACATGCATGTATGCTCGGCCTCGAGCATCACCGCGACGCCTTTCGGCTTCAAAATCTCTTCGATCGCCGTCGCGATCTGCGCGTTCATATGCTCCTGCGTCTGCAGGCGGCGCGCATACACGTCGACGAGGCGCGCAAGCTTGGAAAGCCCCACCACGCGATCGGTCGGCATATAGGCCACATGCGCCCGGCCGGTGAACGGCATCATGTGATGCTCGCAGGCCGAGTTGAACGTGATGTCGCGCACGAGCACGAGGTCGTCGTACGCCCCGGTCTCCGAGAACGTGCGGTCGAGAACCTCGGCCGGGCTTTCGCGATAGCCGCGATAGAGCTCCTCATAGGCACCGACCACGCGCTTCGGCGTGTCGAGCACGCCTTCGCGCTTCGGATCGTCGCCGATATAGGCGATCAGCGTGCGGACAGCGGCTTCCGCCTCCTCGCGCGACGGACGATGCGCCACGCCCTGGGGTGCAGAGCGGACGTGATCTGACAGGGATTCAGTGCCCGGGGTGCTTCCCTTGGGCCAGGGCTTAACAATGGCGTCCATCGGACTCTCCGTTCGACCGGCCCGCGGTTTTGATTGCCGGGTGCCGGGTGTGTCACCGGGGGGCCGCGCCGACCGGCACGCCCTTGCGCGTCGTATCTAACACGCCGGGCGTCTGGACGCCGCATTCCCAATTCGCATGGCTCATCCGTGGGGATGGGCTGTAACCAAGCCCGTATCAAGGTCTTTCGAACCCAGGCTCGGTAAGCCATATATAGGCCGTTGGGTCGCTAGCACAATCAAA
>BFBZ01000110.1_pt7 | contig 11130 bp, 8 predicted proteins | sample 1888401 | NCBI WGS metagenome assembly BFBZ01 (sample SAMD00112614, study PRJDB3348) | symbiont metagenome | host: Chara braunii | reverse complement strand
CAGGTATTCGAACTGTGATACGGCGCCCCGCAAAACGAAAAAGAGCGAGCGCAATCCCAATACGGCAAAGATGTTGGACGTATAGATAATCAGTTTATCTCTTGAAATACCCATAACCGCCGGAATGGAATCGAGCGCAAATACCAGGTCGATGCTGGCCAGCAGCACAATCACCACAAATAAAGTAGTATACGCCGGCTTGCCGTTCACCCGGATGATGTATTTGCCGTTTCCATCTGTAGGAGCCAACGGGAGGTATTTTTTCAGGAAGCGGTATATCTTGGTATTGTGTGGTTCAAACTGCTCTTCTTCATTACTGCCGAACATTTTATAACCGGTATATACCAAAAAAGCGCCGAAGATGTACAAGATCCAACTGAACCGTTCTACCAGCGCTACCCCAATCGTGATAAAGATAATACGGAACAGGATGGCCATGAGAATACCCGCCAATAATACCCGCGGATAATACTTCTCCTTTACTTTGAACGCGGTAAAGATGAGAATGAAAACAAAAATATTGTCGATACTCAGGCTCCATTCCATCAGGTAGGCGCTGAGGTATTCAAAAGACAATTTGGGCCCCTCTTCCACCCATAGGAATGCAAAGAAGGCCATGGCCAGCACTACCCAGAAAACGGTTTGAAGCAGTGCCTGCCTAATGGTGATCACTGCGTTTTTCTTACTTAACAGCCCCAAGTCCAACGCAATAGCCAGTACGAGTACAGTGCCGAAGATGAGGTAAACAAGCTGGTCGGTGGTCATGCAAATATGCTTAGGATGTAAAGATAGTACCGTATTTCTTTTTTCGTCTCCATTGATATACAAGCCCCACCAGTACTACCAGTGCAATGGGCAACACAATGTTCAGGAACTGCCAGGTGTTTCGTTGTTCTTCTACCTTGCGTTTGTCGAGCAACCGCAACACCAGGTCTTTGTTCCTGCTCTCAAAAAGCCGGTTGCGGCTCACCAGGTAATCGATACAGTTGAGGAAGAACTCCCGGTTGGCAAAGCGGTAATTTTCCAGGGGTAATTCGCCCATTGGTAAGGGCCCCATAGTATTGCTCACCATATTGGTAACAATATCTGCATCGGATACCACGATCTGCTTGCTTTCTTTCGCGGCGCTGGAAAGAAAAGCCCTGCCGCTGGCACGCTGCACCGAGTCTGACAAACCGATGCCACCTTTATTTGCGAAAAAGGAATGGAATTTTCCTTCCAACAATACGGCTACGGGTACATAGCTCTGGTTGAAGCTCATGAAATCCTCGTTATTCTTCACGCTATTGATACTTACAATGGCRGGTGARGCCARCCGCCGGCTGTTGGTGTCCGATGCCAGTAAAATGGTTTTACTGATACCAACCGCTTTCACCGTGTCAATGCTCGACGGGAACAAAGGCAATACCCTGTCAATGTTCTTAGAAATCGGATTATCGCTGTGTGCCGATAAAAAAGGATAGTAAGGCCAGGGGATGCGTTGCATACGGGGAGAACCGTCGGCATTCGTTCCTGTTACAAGGGGKATCTTRGAACAGTTCAGGTCCTGCAACAAATCTCCATTGATGCGAACGCCATATTTGAACAGGAGATCATCCAGGTTCAATCCCCGGTCATAAGCAGTGTATTCGGCCCTGCTGCGCATGAGGCTATCGAGCTCTGCATGCAGTTTATCTATAAACCAAATGATCTTTCCGCCATTCATTACATACTGATCGAGTTTCAGTTTGTCTTCATCAGAAAATGTTTCCGTGGGTTTTACGATCAGCARYGCATCTATCTGTGAAGCATCGGGGAAACCTTTTTTGAGGTCGAAGATGGCCAGCTTGTAATCGTTGCGCAAACTCTCACCRAGATCATTCACTTTCATGTCAATGGGCTCTCCGTTGCCTACTGCATAAGCTACTGTAGGCACGTATTTGCGCGTGAGCTTGTCAATGGCATTGGCAAATTTGTATTCAAGCAAGGCTTCCGCCGCATTGCGGGTAGCTTCTACATCTTCCTGCGGCTGATCGGTGATCACATTGTATTGTTTGTATATCCTGCGGCTGCTGCGCAGGTCAATGGCGATGGGCTTGTGATGACCGTAAGTGACCAGGGCCGATGGGATGATAAGCCTGCTGGTAGATTGTTCGTTGCGTGCAGAAACGGATTGATTGTTCTCGAATACCACACCCAAGCGGGCCAGGCTATCGTACAGGGCCATCTTCACTGTATCATTTCGGATACCTTCGCCCGGCTTTTCAAAACTGAACCGGACCTGGTTGGCCGACAAGCTGTTGAATTCTTCCAGTAATTCTTTGGTGGCAAGGCTCAGCTTTTTATAGTCAGATGGCAGATCACCCGTGAGAAATACCTGCACTTGCACTACTTCATTCATATCTTTCAATAAACGGGTAGTTGCRGGAGAAAGGCTGTATCTTTTTTCAGCAGTAAGGTCTATCCGTTCATGAATGAAAGACGAGCCGTAAACGACCGCCACAAAAACGGCTGTCAGTGCTATCCACCAATATTTATTTGCTGCTGATTGCTTCATCGTTGATGGTTAACGCCTCACKAGGTTTCTTTGGGTGATGAAAAGGAAAAAAATAATGATGCTGATGAAATACACCAGGTCGCGCAGGTCGATCACGCCCCTGCTGATGCTCCGGTAGTGAAAATTGATGCCCAGCATTTCTATATAATAATCAGCGCCTGCATTGAATACAGGTAATTTGCTGATGGCGTCGAAACCGTTGTACAACAGGAAGCAGACGAAAGCGCCTGCTATAAAAGCCACTACTGTATTTTGCGTGAAGCTGCTGGCGCATATTCCCACCGCTGTAAATACAGCGCCAAGAAAAATCAGTCCGATATAACTGCCGGCTGTTGCACCAATATCTATCCCTCCGGTAATGCTCAATTGTTGCACAGATAATGCATAGATAATGGTGGGCAGTAAGGCGCAAACCACAATCAGCAATGCGCCGAAAAATTTACCCCATACGATCTGCGAAGGTTTCAATGGAAGGGTGCTGAGGAGTTCAAACGTACCCTGCTTGTATTCATCGGCCAGGCTGCGCATGGTAACCGTAGGCACCAGGAATAGCAAGACCCATGGAGCCAGGCTGAAAAAGCTGCCCAGTGAAGCATAACCAAAGTCCAGGATATTACTATCGGGAAAAACGAACAGCAACAGGCCATTGATCAGCAGAAATACAGCCAATGCAATGTAACCGGTGAGGCTGCTGAAAAACTGCTGCCATTCTTTTTTGCAGATCATCCACATGAGCCAAAACTAAGGCAAATGAGGGATTTCTGGCTAGCATATATATATACAAAAAAAAGCAGGGCCCGAGGGCCCTGCGTAAACAGGCGATTTATATATACAAAAAAAAGTAGGGCCCGAGGGCCCTGCGTAAACAGGCGATTATATTTAAAAAAATTGTACTTTTACAAAGAAAGGATAGTCATCGCAATAGCAGGTAAACTTATTCTATAAAAAATTGTTAGAGCGAAACGAGAATGAAGTGGCGAAGTTTTTATACAGCCTCTCAAAGGAAAAAATGTTCAAATACAAAGTGAGGATGGATATAAGGATGCGGAAAAAGAATGGCGAGTACACCAGGATATTATACCAGGCCATGGTGTTTGAGTTGAATGAAGATGGCAGCGTGCTGCGAAGTTTTGGCGCGCATACCGATATCGGCCACCTGAAAATGGAAGGAAAACCAAGCCTGTCTTTTATCGGGTTCGACGGAGAACCCTCTCATACCAACGTGCAGATCAATGAGGTATTGATTCCTATCAAAGAAACCCTCAGCAAAAGAGAAAAGCAAATCCTGATACTCATCATGAACGGCATGCTGAACAAAGAAATCGCAGAACACCTGCACATCAGCAAAGAAACGGTTGACAAGCACAGGAAGAATATGCTGGAAAAGAACAATTGTAAAAATTCGAATGAATTGATTGCCAAAGCCATCAAAAAAGGGTGGATATGATGTGAACTGGCTAAAAATCTATTTGCTTCTTTGAAAAGTCTTCCTTGCAGCGCGAAAGATATCACCTATTTTCTTTGCATAATAAGCCTCTACACGAGGAGATTTTCTTTCCTGTGTCCCAACAATACCTATTTCATCCAATCCGTAGTACCTGCTTTTAGCATTACGGGGAGTAACGGCGATATGTTTGGTTTGCGTTTTCATCCTACTTTTTAAAGAAGTCTTTATAATACGAATTTACTAATTTTTTTGCTTCCTCAGTAAAAACAGCCATCCGATCATCTAAACCCAGGTCTTGAGCACCAAGGGTTTCTGCATAGTGACCTTTTAGTTTTGTTTTGGCTTTAAATGCCACAAAACCATCAAAGCCTATTTCAAAACTCATTTTACAGGCAAAAGCTACCAGGTTTGCGGGCACACCAAGATATTTTTTCCGGCTTCCATAGTTATGCGGCGCACTTTCGATTAAATGCATTTCGATAAATAACTGGTTTGCCTGCGGTTCTAGACTGATCAATCCTTGAATATCCTCTTTACCCGCAAGTACCAATTTATATACACGGTCATTAACGTTTCGTCTTAATTAAAAGAATTTCAACTGATTATCTTTTTGCTCTTTGAAATTTTGTTGTATGGGTTCAGCGAATAGTTCGTGTAGAGGCACCTTATCGAAGATGCAGATGCTGACTACTTGAATAATCTCATATAAGGATTGCTTTAATTGGTACTTCTTTTTTGCAATAGCAATCAGGACGTAAACAGAAATAGCAATCCAAATTTGAATTTTCACTGCGTTTTCAGATCTGCCCCAGAAGGATTTAATTTTCAGATGCTGTTTGATCCATTTAAAAAACAGCTCGATTTTCCATCTATGCTTATAGAGCTGAGCTATTTCGGTAGCCTTCAACTCAAAGTTGTTAGATAAGAAAACCAGGACGCGATCATTATCGGCATCATAGAATTTTATTCTTCGCATCCGGGTGGGAAAATCTTGTTTGGCATAAAATCCGTTTAAGCGGATGGTTTGGTCACACATGATCCCAGCCGGTAGTTTCTTTGGAGATACGGACGATACTCGCGAAAAGTCGAGGTTATCCTTAGCACGTGTGATAAAGAAGGCTTTTGCCTTGTGAATATCATACAATCTACCAAAGTCAGTGTAGCCGCGGTCTACGACATAAAAGCTATCTGGCTGAAAGACGATATTGTCCAGGATATTCACTTCGTGAACCGAAGCCGGCGTGATTTGGATAAATTCCGGAATAGCAGTTTTTAAATCCAATTGGACGTGGACTTTGACACCGCCCTTTGTTGTTCGGAATTTTGCCCAACTGAATGCTGACAGGCATACGTCAATCACGGTTGCATCGATGGCAAACACATTGTTCTTAAGGTCAACTTCCAGATCGCTATCTTTTAGATACAATGATTTTGCTTCTTCGATTAAGATCATTGCCATCCCAGAGAAAATCCTGCAATCACGATTTTCATTTGCCTTGGATAAAGTACTTTTTGCAATGGCTCTACCAATACCCAGGTGATACAGTTTTCCCGCATTTGCTCGAAGGCAAACTATGGTATCGGATAGACTCTCCCGATGGGTTAGTTGACCAAAAGCCATGCACAGAAATTGTTTCCAGCATGAAAACTGTTTTGATTTAAAATCTCCTTTATGCCGATCGACACAAGCATAAAACACTTTATGAGAAACCAATTCCATTATCTGAGAGAAGACATATTTACCCTGATTCATAAGTATTGATTATCAATACTTTAAAACAAGTCAAATTTTGGCAATTTTCAAATCGTTTCCATTGCAAAATCTGCTAGAACCCAATACAGACAATAATTTCAAAGAACTTATTTATTCAACATCGAAACAACACTGATACACGGTGATTTTTTATTTTAAACTCGTTTTTCCAGTTAAAATACCACCCGTCTTTCTTGTGAATGTTCCTTATTTCATTTGGCAATATGTGCACTATATCCGTGGCAAAACTTTTTCCCGAAGTCCTTTCTTCGATGCTGTTAGTGATCTTATCAATTATAAAGCCTCTACGCATTTTTTAAAAATTGGTCAATACTTAATACTTTGGTGGTAGTGAAACTTAAGATGCTCCGATTGAAATAACAGCTTTATATAGCATGACGTTGGTCGCTTAAAAGTATTAAAGTTATTGTCGTGTTATTTAGCGTGGAAATACGCTATTTCTTATCAGCGACCCTCTCTCTGTTATCAAACAGCAAATTGGCATTATCTGAAATGTATGGAGGAAACAGACCACATTATATTATGATACCGTCTTTGCGAATTTCCCTATAGACCCCCAGCATGGAGGTTTGTTTTTTATGTAGTGAAACAGGTAATGACGATATCATTACACCATATTTTACAGACAATTGGGAAGCAAGAGGAGGTGTTTCCGTGATCTATTCACTGTAATCTCCCCATGGCAATGGCAGCAGCAGGCAAGTGCCGGGGAATCCGGTTGTATTCATTCATCAAAACGGCGTCTTTCATTTTGTATTCAAGCGCGATTACTACAATTGCCACTTCTTCCGCTGAAGCCCCGCTGTCAAGGGCAAATTTTTTGGCCGGATGCATTTTGTTCTCGTATGGCAATTGGTATTCGGTAACTGCTTCTTTTACCATTGACCGCGTTGTTCCAAATGCGGTGGCGAATAGCATGAACTTGATATTCACAGCCCCGGTAGCGGATGGAGCGCTGATGCCTTTCGCCGGATTGACGCTGCCTATTTCGATTTCCACTTTACCATTTCCCCTGTCTGTTACTTCAACGGGTACCCTGAACCTGTCCCTTAGATCAACGGCTTTATTGATCTGGCAGTGACCCCTTTCTACTACCAACAAAGGCCAGTATTGTGCCCCATGATTACGCGCATAACAGTTCCTCATCTACACTATAAAAGACAACGTTGCCAATCATTCCTGCCAGACCATTATTGGTTACCCTTGCCATCTGATTGATTTTGAGTTGATCCGGTATTGATTATGCTTAAATATACATTAAAATATAAATAAGACGCGATAAACCACATTAAAAGTGGGCTGGTGTGGGAATACTGTGGGCTTGATGTGGGTTTGACCTGAAGCAGGTGCGCTCCAATTGCCTGTCATTCACCGTATAATGAAATGGGGATTTGAGGATTTTAAAGTACAAAAAGCTATGCCTAAACCTGTTTATTAATTTTAGTGACTGTAATCCCCAAAAATGCCTTATTTCGGCGATTACAACCTCCAATTATGATAAAAAGGTTATTGGAACCGGTCATTAAAAGTTATTGTAAGACAAGAAAAAGAGACCCCCTGCTTTATCCATGTTTTATTTTGTTTTGCTATTTGTACGCTTTCTCCACCTGAAATACAATACCAGCCCCATTACCACCATCAGCACTTGCATCGCTGCCCAGAACATGGTACTCCTGTCTTTCCATTCTTTACCTACCCAGCCTAAGAATTCATGCTTGTGCAGGAACGCAAAACTATAGTCTTCTCTTAATTCATTGTCATTGATCCGTTTGGCCAGGCTGCCGGTAGACGTTTCAACAAAAAACCGCTCGTTGCTATTGGAGACATAACTTATTTTCCATACTGGCAATCTTTTATCTGCAAAATTATATTCACTGCCAAATTTGGTAATACCCTCAACTGAAACAATAGCATGATCGGGCCGTCCGCTGAAGCGGGCAGCTAAATACCTTGCATACAGTTCTTCTCCATTTGTCAGGATAGATTGATCACTGGTAGAAATATATGTTACCGCAGGCATGGGCACGCCGGTTGCTTTCATCAGGTCTTTGGACTGCTGAATAACAGGTCGCATTTTGTGGTATTGAACCTGTGTACGCCAATATGTTTTTCCATCAATGCTTGCCAGTCCTATGTTAACAATACTGTCTTTAACAAGTTGTTGCAGGGTTCCCAGGTTAAAATGAATCGAATCTGTCTTGTAAAAAATATTTGCACGGATATCGGCATGCCTGTTGTCATTCAACTTGGAAAAAGCATGGTAAGCTCCGCTGAAACTGAACATCAGGGTAAACAGTGCGGCAACAATAGCAGTATAACGATGGTTCCTCCTTGCTTTAACCAAGCCATTACCCGATACTTTCTTAGACTTAGTAGTGAAGAAAATCCAAATGCCCATCAGTGTAGTAACGAAAGCTAGTCCCGCCAACAAAAATTCCACTAACAGCTTCCCTTTTCCTAAAAAATCAAGCCATGCCCAGGTGTGCAGCATCGTAAAAATGCGATCCATTACCTGGCGCTTGTTGTCCATGGCAAAAGCGAACCGGTCTGTTGTAGTTTCTACATATATGCGGATGCCATCGGGCCGGCTAAAAGAGATTTTATATACAGGCAACAGCCTGTTGATTTCCTTGTATTCATCGTCATAAGCTTTAACAAAAGCAGTGCCGCTGACTTTAGCGCCTTTGGGAGTATTGATCACACAATCAGTGGCAGCATCGCAGCAGTCGTGCATACTGCTTTCAGTTACTTTGCTTTTTTGCATGACACTTGCCTGCACACCCGTTGCTCCTTCCAGGAACTGCTTAGCCAGGTATTGGGCATAAAGCCAGTTACCGGCCGTCAGCATTTTTCCGTTGAGCGTGGCCAGGTACACCGGCTCACTGTTCGGTTTTAACTGCACCTGGTAAAACCAGTTGTCTTCAATATGTACCAGGCGAAAATTGGTGAAAGAATCTATATGGTTCTGACGAAGCGCATGCTCCAGCGGCATCCTRACCTTGCTGCTATCCACGGCTACTGCTGRCAGRAACTGTGTAGCCACCTTAGGGCGGATGTTGGTCATGAGCGGGTGCATAAAYCCACTTAGAGCCCATAACAATACCGGTAGGGCAATGATTAATGAGAGTGTGCGATGTAAGTGGTATATATTTTTTCTGAGCATCAGGGRAATTTTATTTCTGATTKCTGATTTGATGATTGCTGATTTATTTGGATGATTTACTGATTKGTTCCCAGATCAGAAATGAACAAATCAGCAATCAGAAATCTCTTCTTATTTTCCAAAACGATATCCTATACCAATGGTGATCTCTCTCGGATCGCCCAGTTGGTAAGCATAAGAAGCATTGCCTTTCATGGTGGCATTTTTAGTAGCCAGTGTGGAATAATATGTATTGAAAGCATTGAGCAGGTTCATCCACAGATCAAAATGCTTTGAAGTATAGCCTGTACGGAAATTGACTATGTCAAACCCGCCATAAGTAAAATTGTCCAGGTCATCCATATAATACCTGCCCTGGTGCTGCCATTCAGCACTTACACGAAACCCTTTCATAAAAGCAGGCTTCCAGCTTACTTCTCCGTTGCTTATAAAATGCGGTGCGCTGCTCATCTCTTTGCCATTATAGTTCACACCCCGCACCACATTCTCCACGTAGGTATGCTTTGCGTTGGTAGCGCTGAAACGTATCGTCCATTCAGCAGATGGCCTGTATTGAATGCCATACTCTATTCCCAGGTGCCGGGTTTTCCCAGCATTCTGGTTGAGATAAGTATTATCTGGCTGTCTTACAGAAATGATTTCATTGCTTCCTTGCATCAGGTACAGGCTCCAATCGGCATACAGTTTATTCTGCAACACCGATAACCATCCGCCCACTTCATAATTGCCGAAGGTTTGCGGTAACAGATAAGGCGCCACTTTGGAGCCACTGGAATACAACTCCGTGAGCTGTGGCGGAACATAGCCCTGGCTGTAGTTGGCGTAAAAACCAATGCCGTGATAATTATAGGTAACACCAATTTTAGGCGTTATACGCTGATAAGTATTCACACCCGATACGGCCACTGGTGTTTTGGAAGTATCCAGATGATTGCGGAAGTCATACCTGAATGCATCGTAGCGCAACGCCGCTACCAATTTGAAGTTCCGGAAGGGACTCAGCTCATAATCGARATAWGCAGCCAGGTTGGTRATATGTGTRCGATARTYYTGYAATAAAGARTCGSTRGMAGGAAAATAATAGYTGGTATAYTTACCYGAKGCGGCRTCTTTRTTGATCCAGATAAACCTGGCCACATAAGTYTGSGGACTGTTGTCGATACTGGCGCCTGCCACCAGTTTGCTGTTAAGCCAATTGAATCGCTGTACGTGCTGGGCAAACAAAGCATAAGTCTTGAAAGCATTCTCATTGATCTGTCCTCTGAACAATAAAGGATTGGAAGTATTACCTACTGCATAGGAGGGGTTCTGYCCTACCGAATTATCGCGGAACATCAGGCTAAGGTTACTTTCGCTGCGGTTATTCCAYACYTGGCTGAGCATGGATTTCAGGCGCAGGGCCTTCACTTTTCTATACGTGAAAGTGTAYGGTGTGCTGTAATTCTTTTGAGCAAATTTGGTACTGTCCAAAGCGCCTGTCATATCGCTGTAGTAATCCACATAAGAAAAAGTATTACTCCAGGTAGTGCGGGTACTAGGTTTATAATCGGTACGAAGCGAAAAAGCCGATTTATGAAAATCGCTGTAATCGATCAAACCATTGGTCCGGTTGGCATAATACCCGCTGGCGATAACACCCCATTTACCGATGGTGGTACCCAGTTGCGCATCCACTCTTTTATATCCGTTGTTGTTGATCTGCATACTGATCGCTCCTCCGGTAACAGCCGGTGGCGCTTGTGTGAYGATGTTCACAACACCAGCAATTGCTTCTGCACCATACAATGCTGAAGAAGGCCCTTTGATCACTTCTATGCTCTTCGCCGCTGGCAGGTTCATCTCCAGCAATGCATTATGGTTATACACGCCGGTAGCACGGATGGGAATGCCATCTTCCATATACAGGAAAAGGCTCTTGGTGGTCATGGGCTGGCGAATGCTCATCTCGTGTTGCTCATTGCCCAGGCTTACCATAAAGACACCGCTCACTTTATTAAGTAACTGGTCAATGCGTTGTGCCTTCGTATCTTCCATTGTTTGCTTATTGATAACGGCAATAGCAATAGGCGCTTCACTTCTTTTCACTGCCGTGTGGCTGGCGCTGGTTACAATTACTTCTTGCAGCATTTTATCAGCAAGTAATGAAATTGTGTCGTGTTGCAGCGATTGCGCTGCTGTTAATACAGATAATACAATACAGCCAATGAATA
>BFBZ01002193.1_pt1 | contig 11136 bp, 9 predicted proteins | sample 1888401 | NCBI WGS metagenome assembly BFBZ01 (sample SAMD00112614, study PRJDB3348) | symbiont metagenome | host: Chara braunii | reverse complement strand
GGAAGCCCTGCTGATCTCGTCTGGACTGCGGAGACCATGACGGCCTTACGTGGTCGTATTGAACCGTCCATGTCACTGGAAGGGCTAAGAACCGCATGGGGGCTCATCGATCTAGAGAAGCATCTTTTCGGCCTTACACGTCCTCATCTGGATTTGATGTTCTTGCTCGGTAGGGACGATACGGTTGCGCGCCCAGGAGCCTCTGAGCGTGTGATTGAGTTCCTGGCGAAGTGCAATCTTCCGCCTGAGGTCGTGCGGCTGAATTGTGGGCACTCATCTATTGGAATGTTCCCCTACAATTTGATCGCGGCTCGAAAGGTTCTGCGATTTTTGAAAGAAACCCCGACCCTGTCAGAGCTTTGGGAGGTTCGCGGGTTTCGCTACGACTTTAGCGAAGTTTGAGCTATTTGATGGCTCCGCGCCGGACGCGGCCAGGGCGCGCGGGATGCGGTTGGGACTGTCACCTGCCCTTTCCCCTGCCCGCCCCCCGACCAGGTCGCGCATGCGCGACAGCTCATCAACGACGATATCAAGCCGGCCGAGGGTCGCCCGGCTCCTGAAGGAGCATCGCGCGACCTCAGCCCCTCGCAGTTCAGCCGAGAGTACAAGAGCATCTTTGGCAACTCGCCTATTGCTGATCTGCAGCTCTCCCACTTGTGACAATGAACGACCACCTTGCTTAAAGAGTAGTCATTCGCCGCGGCCTGCGACGCCGACGGGATAACGACAGCCGGCCCCCCGGCGCTTCCCTACTGTTTCAGCCGTGGCGACTGAGATTCTCGCGCCGCAAGACGTTCGGTTTCGGCCTGTTGCCTGGACGCGACTTCACCAGATCGGGCCGCGGAATAGAGCCTGGCGGCCTCACCCAACCTGGCCTGTTCGGATTTCGGCACGGATGGATATTCAAACGGTTTGCCCGATGCTGTCGCACGAGCGATCTCCCGTGCGCCGCCTTCACCGAAACGGGCTTCAATCGATTTCCTGAAAGTGGCGATCTCCCGACTGACCGCCTGATCGGCTGTCACCGCCTTGAACGCCTCGGCCCGCTCGCGATCATCCTTGGCCATTGCAATTTTTCCGAGCGCGGCTTTCGCCCGATCCGAAACATCCCTCACCTCCACCGCATCAGCCTTCATCTGCGTTTCGACCTCGGTGCGATAGGATTGCTCAGCCCGGTTCTCGAACTCGGCGGTCCGCACAATGTTCGGACCGATCGCCTGGCTTGCTCTATGAGCTGCGTCCCGCTCCTCACGAGCCTTGGCGCCGGCGAAGAAGCCTTCCCTGCCCCGCAGTTCGCCAAGCAGCCCTGCATCCGCCGATACCCGTTGTGCAGCACTTGTCGGACCGTCTCGGGCGACGATGTCATCGAGACGCTGCGCTGCGGACTTCGGATCACGGTAGGCGGTCCCCAGATAGATCGAGCGGGCCTCGCGCTCGCGCTGTACATCCGCATCGCGACTGACAGCGGCCGAGATGCTTTTTTTGTCGATCGCTCGTCCAAAACTGTCGCGGCGCATGCCATCAGCATTCACATCCTGGAATGCTGCTATAAGCACCCTGACGTCCGCTGGCCGGTCGGCCGTCGTGCTGGGCGACCCCTCCTTATTTCTCCCATCTCGAACAACCTGTCGAGCTTCGGTTTTGTCTGCCACGACTTGATCATCCGCTGGCCCAGGACGATCGCTGTCTCTTGCTTTTTTCGCCTCCTTCGCCAGCACGGGCTCAGGCGTTGCGCCTTGATGTTCAAAACCTTGGCGCTGACTCTCCGCGTCCCCTGCAATCGCGCCGGCTTGCATTTCCGGTGTGCGGCGATCTGCCTGACGCATGCCCGCGCGTGCCTCTTCGACAACTGAAGCCATTGGCTGCTCCTCCCTTTCCCGGCCATCCTGAACTTGCCCGACATGCAACACTGGCCGAGCGTTCTCCGCCGTCCGTGCCACGTCCAGCTTCGCCCGTTGTTCCGCGCTGAGTTCGTCGCGCGTTGCATAAGCAACCGACGCCGACTTGATCTCGTTGCGCCCGATCTGCCGGGCGAGCTGCCGCAAATCCCGCGCTGTCTGCGTCGCCACGAAGATCGTCGCGCTCTCACGCTGCCGCGTCAGCGCAACATAGCTCGAGGCGGCACGCCAGTGATGCGTGTGCATGAGATAGGTATGATCGAGCGTCTTGCCCTGGCCTTTGTAGATCGTGCCGGCATAGCCGTGCCGGAATCCAGAAAACTCCGACGCAGACCACTCGACCTTTCGTCCTTCCCTTCCCGCAGCTGAATCGAGCACGACACCGATGCGGCCAAAATTCCGGTCGATGCCGGTGATGGTCCCGGCGTTGCCGTTGTAGATGCCAGCGCCTTTCAGCGTATCCGTGAACTGCACCCGGTCACCGACAGCGAACGCGGCCTCGCCATGCTTGGTCGTAAACACAAAATCCTCGCCGATCTCACCACGCTCGCGACGCACCGCGCGCAGATCCTTGTTCAGCGCATCGACATCCTTGTTGGTATAGGCGAACACGAACCGCGATGCCGACGGATTGGAAGCAGCATCCTTCGCCCATCGCTCGACCAGTTTTTCGCGCAATTCATCCTGTTTAGACGTCCACACCACCGCCTTGTTTCTGGCAAAGGCTCGCAGCGCGTCTTCGAAGCGACCGTCCGAAAGATCGCGCGCCGCCTCTCTCTGCCAGTCGACCTTCTGGCGCGTGACCTGGGTGATCTCGGCCGAACCGTGTTCCTTCTTCAGCTCTGTGAACAGCCCGCCGCGCTCGATTGAACCCAGCTGCCGGTCGTCCCCCGCCAGCACAACCTTGGCGCCCGACAGCCGCGCTTCACGCAACACCTCGCCGGTCACCTTGGCGTCCATCATCGCCGCCTCGTCGACCACGACCAAAGTGCGCCGGTCCCACTGCGCGCGTCCGTTCTTCAGCCGGAACAACTCGGCATGAACGGTCGAGCTTCTGGCAAAACCGTCGTCCTTCATGGTCTGAGCGACAGCGTTGGTTGGCGCCAGGCCGACAACCCGATAACCCGCCGCCTCATGCGCCTCGCGGATGGAGCCAAGTGCAAAACTCTTTCCCGTCCCGGCCCGCCCCTCGATTATTTTTAGCCCACCGGACCCAGTCGCATGATCGAACGCGGCAAGCTGATCCGCACGCAGTTCCCGCGCTGACATCACACGGTCCCGATCCCCAACGCCGATAGCGCGATGCCCGCCTCCTGCCACGCGCCGTCCATCGGCAAGCGCCAAAATCTCCTGGTCGCGCACCACCCGCGTTGTCCAGCGCCCTGCACGCTCGCCTGTCTCCCGGTCATGCAGCGCTAGCACATCGTCACGCCCGAGCACTTTGCCCTTCACATCCGCCCGTTGGCCCTCGTCGGAAATGTGTTTTTTTAGATGCCGGTCGAGATCGTATTCGGAAAAACTTGCCTGGTTGCGCGTCAGGACAGCCAGCACATGGTCCGGATCGCGCGCGGCTTCCTCGTTGGCGCGCCTGATATGCTCGGCCCGCACATTGGCCTCCGCGCCCGGCGTGCGCATGCGGATCGGCCCGATATGCTCTTGGCGGACCGCACTTGTCGCATCGACGCGGATCGAAAGCCCCTGTTCGGCAAAGTACCGGTTCTGATGATCGCGCCACAATTGCCCCCAGGCTTCGCCCTCCGCCACGATCGCCCGGCCCCCGCCCCGCTTGATGACGGGATCGAGATCACGCGCCTTCTTCGCCGCAAAGCCGTTCTCGTCCAGCCGCCGCGTCGTGATCAAAAGATGCGCATGATAGTTGGCGCGCTCCCCTTCGCTCTCCGCTCCATGCGGCGCATGAACGTCGAGCTGCACCGCCAGCCCCTTCGATACAAAATGCTCCAGCGCAAAAGACCGCGCCAGCTCGACTCGGTCGTCATGATCAAGCTCTTGATTGGCCGGCAGCGCCAGCACGAGCTCACGCGCCAGCTGCGCGTCCTTGCGCTTTTCCATGGCCTCGGCCGCGTTCCACAGCGCATCGCTCGATGCCAGCTCTGACGGCGCGCCTTCCGGCAACAGCACCTCGTGATGTTCCGGCGCCTCGCGGTGCTTGAAGTAAAAAACCTCGCCGGTGCGCTGCGCCTTGATCGCCTCGCGGCCGTTATAAGCGGCCGAGCGCACCGCGCTGCCGCCGTCGGAGCGGGAGATGTAGCGGGCACGGGCGAAGGCGATGGCCATTGCCGTAGAATGCCACCCCACGAGCACTGGCGCAAGCAAGCATTCGAAGAATGCATATTGCGTCTGGACAAAACCAGAGCTATAAAGTGGACAACGCGGTGGCGATCTGGCAGAATTCGTAACTACGGAAAGCAGCGTGCTGGCGCTGGTTGCAGCTTCGCGGCACATACAAAAGGGGGTTGCAGAGCCTCGCTTCGACTGGCAAAGTCCCGTCGGGCTTGGCGGACGGAGAAAAACGGAGATCCTCGTCATGGCCCGCACCTCGCTTGCCGAACGCATGAGCCGCCTGGAGCAGCAGCGGGCGAAACTCGCCGAGCAGGAAGCAAAGCTCAAGGCGGACGAACGCAAGCAGCGCACCCGCCGCCTTGTTGAAGCCGGAACCCTCGTCGAACGCGCCGGACTATTGGACCTGGAGGAAACCGCCCTTTATGGTGGGTTGTTGTCGCTTGCTGCTGACGCAGGCGACAGGGCAAAAATCGCCGGGTGGACGAAGGTCGGCAAAACCGCGCTGGACAAAGAAACGGTCGGCAAGGACGCACCACACGAACCGTTGACCGTCATCTTCCCCGCTCCGCTGCCAACCCCATTCGCGACCCGCCTGCGTGGCGCCGGCCTGCGCTGGAACAAAGTTCTAAATCACTGGGAAGGGCTGGCTGATCACGACACCGTCGCGGCACTGGCCGCCGACCAGAATGGCAGCGTGCGGCGCGTTCATCCCACGACAGACTCCGAGCGAGGGCGCGGCCCGAAATCTTGATCCGAACGGCCATTGGCACTGACGCGGGGGACAAAGAATGTTCGGGCGGCTGTCCTACGATCTCGTCAAGACGCTGTTCAAGGCAGCCGTCGCCATCCTGCCGCTCGTCATCTGGTACCCGGCCTGGCGCTGTGCGCATGCGCTGTGGGGCGAGTTGCTGATCGGCTGGTATCTGGGCGGCCTGTCAACCTCCTCGATCCTCTACCGGTTCGCCTATTCCGCATGGCCGTCGATCGCGCTCATCGGTCCGGCCGCGACCATGAGCGCCGCGCTGCTTCTGCGCCGAACAGGATTGGCGCTGCCGGCCACGGCGATCGCCGGCGTGCTCGGCATGGTAGCCGCAACTGTTCTGACCGTCTGGCCTGAGTCGACACGGTTGCTCGAACTTCGCCCGGCCTATTCATGGTTCATCCTTTTGAACACGGCGGACATGACCATCTTCTATGCCGCCGTCGTCGGCTTTCTCGCCACCATGGCGGGTTTGAGAATGATGATGGGCAAATCACTACGCGCCCACGACGTCAAACCGGTCGAGCGCGCATCGTCCGACATCTTTGGCCACGCCGACTGGATGGACATTCGCGAAGCGCAAAATCTCTTTGGTGGTGCCAACAGGTCACCGGGCACAAAAGATCTCGGCGGCGTCGTCATCGGCGAAGCCTACCGCGTCGACCAGGATGCGCCGGCGCGGCGGGGGCAAAAGTTCGATCCGCGTGATCAAAAAACTTGGGGCAAGGGCGGCAGGTCGCCTCTGCTCACCTTCGACCTCTCCTGGGGCGGCACCCATGGTCTCGTCTTCGCCGGATCGGGCGCCTACAAAACCGTGTCCGTCTGCGTGCCGACGCTGCTCACCTGGCGTGGCCCGATCGTCACTCTCGATCCCTCCTCCGAGGTCGCGCCGATGCTGACTGGCGCGCGCACGGCCATGGGCCGGCGCGCCATCTCAATCGATCCGATGAAGGGCACCGGCGCCTTCAATGCACTCGACTGGCTGATAAAAAGTTCGCCGCTCATCGACGGCGACATCCGCTCGGTCGTCGACTGGATTTGTGGGGAGAAAGTTTCGGCGACCCGTGATGCGCCGCACGGCGCCTCCGGCAAGGCGTTTTTCGAGGGCCGCGGCAAGGCCATCGTCGAGGCCTTGCTTTCCGACATCGTGTTCGATGCAAATCTGTCGGACGATAAACGCAACCTCGTCACGCTGGCGCAACGTCTCGCCTTGCCGGAGCAAAAAATGCGGGACGAACTGGCGCGCATTTTTGAACATTCGTCCTCGCATCGCGCCCGCCATCTCGCCGGCCAGTTGATGGGACTGGTCGCCGAGACTTTTTCCGGCGTCTACGGCAATATGAGCGAGCAGACCGAATGGCTCGCCAATCCCGCCTACGCCAAACTGGTGTCCGGAAACAGTTTCAAGACGTCGGACCTTGTCGCCGGCAATCTCGACCTGTTCATCAACATCCCGATGAAGGTGCTGGAATCAACACCGGCGCTCGCCCGTGTCGTGGTCGGATCATTGCTTAATGCGGTCTACGAGGCCGACGGCGTTTTACCCGGCGGACGCGTCGTCTTCCTGCTCGATGAGGTCGCGCGTCTCGGTTACATGACCTCACTGGCCCGCGCCCGCGATGCCGGCCGCAAATATGGCATTACGCTTACCATGCTCTATCAGTCCGAAGGTCAGCTCCGGGAACAATGGGGCGACGGCGGCAAGAGCGCCTGGTTCGAAAGCGCTTCCTGGCGATCCTACGCGGCGATCGGCTCACTCGAACAGGCGCGCGCCCTCTCCGAAGCGCTGGGCGAACACGGCGTGGTGTTGAGCTCCGAGACAAGAAACCGGGGAAAAAGCGCAAGACCGCTCGAGATCGGCACCGCCTCCACCGGCGCGTCGGAACAAAAATCCGAACGCGGCCGAAGGCTGGCGACGGTGTCGGAAATCCTCGCCGACGCCCGGGCCGACGAGCAGTTCGTTTTCGTCCAGGGAAGAAAACCGCTGCGCTGCGGCCGCGCCATCTATTTCCGCAGACCCGAAATGGTCGCACGCGTCGAGCGGAACCGTTTCGCGCCCCAGGCTCAGTCGAGTTGAGGCGGCAAGAGATGCAGCGCATTCTGGCTCCGATCATCCCTGGCCTTGCCGTCCTGATTATCGTGCTCGCCCTGCTGGAAACCTATTCCGGTGTCATCCTGGTCGTCGCGCTTACTGTCATGGGCTGGCGGTTGGCGCATGCCGACAAATATGGCGCGCCGGTATCGCGGAAATTCTCGAAGCGGAACGATCGGGGAGACGTTGAGACCAAATCCGCTCTTCCAATCAGGCCGTCAAAGCATCGGCCGCTCGATGAGGTGCTGGCCGAACTCGACGCCATGACCGGATGGCGCTCCGTCAAGACGGAGGTCAGGAAACTGGTCGCGGTGCTGCAGGCCGAGCAGGAACGGCGACGCCACGGCATCAACACCGCACCCCCAAGCCTGCATCTGATCTTCCTCGGCAATCCAGGGACTGGGAAAACAACGGCGGCGCGTCTCATGGGCGAGATTCTGTTCGCACTCGGCCTGCTCAGATCCGGCCATGTCGTCGAGGTCGACCGCAGCCAGCTTGTCGCCGGCTATATCGGACAGACCGCTATTGTGACGCGGCAAGCGGTCGAGGCCGCCCTTGATGGCGTGCTGTTCATCGACGAGGCCTACGCGCTGGCGCCGGAGGCGCAAAAAAGCGATTTTGGGCGCGAGGCCATCGACACGCTGCTGAAGCTGATGGAGGACCATCGGGATCGATTGTGTGTCATCGCCGCCGGCTATACCGGCGAAATGCGCCGCTTCCTCGAAGCAAATCCCGGCCTGCGCTCCCGATTCACCAGGACAATCATGTTCGAGGACTATTCGGCTGAAGAGCTGGCGGGGATTTTTCGCGATCTCGTCAACCGTGAAGGCTTTGTGCTCGACGCCGCGGCCGATGGCCAGGCCACCCTCGCCTGCGTGCGCATGGAAGCGGAGCGGGGTGGGGACAAAAAGTCGGGCCAAATGTCCTTTGGCAATGCCCGCGCAATCCGCACGCTTTGGGAAAGCACGCGCGAGGCGCAGGCCATGCGACTCGCGGCAAAGGCTGTTGGAAATACCGACCGCGACGCCATTGTCACCATCGAGCCAGGTGACATCGAAACGGCCATGGCGACACACGAGCGGCAGGGGGTGGGTCCATGATGAACGCAACGCAGCTGGGCTCGGTGCAGGCAAGGCTTGTGCGCTGGCTCAACCTTGTTCCCGCCCTGTTCAGGCGCGATCCGCTGTTTCGCTATGCCATGATTGCCGCTGTTCTGGCTTTGATCTTTCTGGCTGTCAGTATCGTTCAGGATGTCACCGGCCATCGCGACCGTCCCATGACCGGCGGTGGAAACAACGCCGGCACCACGTCGGCTCCGGATTATTCCGAACAGGGCAATGCGTCTTCGGCCGCAGGGTCGCGGACGTTGCAACCGCCCGCGCCCGGATCAACCTTGGAGCCGGCTCACGACGATACGCCTGCTGTCGCTCCTGGCCGGCCGCTGCAAGGGATAAAAGTGGCGCCAGCGCCGCGCGAAGATTTTGGAACCGTGCCTAAGGAAGGATCATCCCCATGATGCAAAGAAGAAGTGTGTGCGCACTGGCGCTCGGCATTGCGATCACCGCGTTGAGCTTCGTCGAGGGCTCCGGCTTCGCCCTGGCGCAAGATCAGCAGGCAGCAACCCAGAAGCAATTGGACCGCATCGAGCAAAAGCTCGATACGCTGATCGAACGTCTCGGAACGGCCGGACAGCAGTCATCAAATGGCAATGACAGCCTGCCCGCCACCGGGAATGATGGCGCCAGGAAGCAGGTTTCCGCTGAAGGCGACACAAGCCAGGGTTACCAGCGGGGCGCGCTCGCCATCGCCCGCGTTGCGCCGGCCAGAAAGGACAATCTTCCAGAGATCCCGGCCGACAGCGTCGGCAGCTTTGTCTATATCGGCGGCGCCATTCCGCTCAGCGAATTGTCACGCAACGGCGTGGTCTACCCCGGTCTCGCGGCCGTCGAACTCCAGGGCTGGCTGAAGGTCACACAACCCGGCCGCACGCAACTCGCCGTCGAATACCTCGCCACCACCGGATCCAACGTTTTTGGCAATGCCGGCTGCATCGCCTCGCTCTGGCTCGAAGATCGCTCGATCGGCTCCCAGCATGGCGAAATCCCGATGCCCGCCAGGGAGCAAAAAACCGTTTCCTTCCTCTTTGGCGCCGATCTCCAGCCCGGTCTTTACAAGCTTCGCGCGTGGCTCGCCTGCACCGAGCCGCGGGATCTGCGTGTCCTCAACGCCCAGCTGCTGATCAAGACGCCCGCCGACATGAACCTGCGCATGATCGACAGCGGCGAATTGCTGCACCAAGGGTCGTGAACGCGCGAGAACCAGGAAGGACCACAGCCAAAACGCCGAGGACGAGGACCTCGTCGAAACCGCAGGAGCCGGGTTTCGAAAGGCGGGTGCTCCGGCGGCCGGGCTTCAACGGGCTTTCGATGACATGGAAAAGACGCTCACCAACGCCGATGCGGAAAAACAGCATCGGCAAACGCGCGCTCGGCAATCTCGACTGTTTCCATTATGCCTATGAAAAAGTCGCCGACGGGCCGCTCTTGACCCTCGACCAAAAACTGCGCGAAACCGATATGAAGCCTTGCCGTGACGATTGAGAACTGTTCCGGCAAAATGGGCCTCCTAACAAACGCCCCATCAAGCAAATGAGGAACAACCATGCAGCAGGTTTTCTATCCCGGTCACGCCGGCGAGCCTTGTGTCGGTGAATATGCGATTGCGCTCAATCGCACCGACATGATCGCGCGCGCTGATATTGTGCTGGTCAGCCTCCTCTCCCATATGGCGTCGTTCCACAGTTCCGGCTTTGGCCGCGATATCGTGCTGAACCGCATCCTGGCCAACGACCTTCAGGGCGTCAGACTGAATTGGATCAGGCTGTTCCTGCTCACCGAAACATATGCTTCCGGGTCCGGACAGGGATCGGAGTTCCATGCGACAGAGGTCAGGATCAAACTCGACACCGACGATTTTATCGCCAGGGGCAATCCCTGTACCGTTCGCCGGCCCAATTTCCTATCGCGGCTGTTTACCGGGATTTCGCAGGAGGTTTCCTACTGGAACGGCCATGTCGTCGGCGGCTGCGCCCGCTTCTCGACGTCGATCGAAAATTTGCGCCTTCTCGATCAGACGGAAACCGAAACGCTTTGCACCAGGATTGGGCTACGCACGCCGGCAGCTAAACCCTCGCCCGCATCCACCAAGACAAACAGCCTGCCAGTCACACACAACACCTGGTCGAGTTCGTCCTATCACTGACGCCGCATCTTGCCTTGTGTGACAAGGCGCTCTATCTTGCACACAAGACAGATGGAGTTGAACATGGCGACTGCGCGCGTACTGAAACGAGGGGAAAGCAAAGCCTCTGCAACCAGGCAATCCGCGAGCCGATCGACGGCGGCCGGGGCGATTGAGGATGCGCGCCGCGCGGGTCTGCTGGATGGCGACAAAACGGAACACCTCTCCTTCCGTGCGCCAAAAGCGCTGGTCGAAGCTGCCAAGCGGGAGAGCGGGATTAATTCCCCGACCGATCTCGGTATCCTCGCGCTGGCAACACTGGCCCAGCCTGATCCGGTGGCCTCCTTCCTCAAGCGCACCCACGGCAAGCTCGGCCCGGGCCACGAGCTTGAGTTCTGACCTGCGCGCCGCGCTACGGCGCTACAAGCCAGAACGACGCCGAGCCCAGCTGATACCGCGAGCACATGACAAACTTGTCGGCGTTGCCGATATCGGCTCTACCGGGCGGCCGACATTCGTGCCGGACACCAATATCTATATCATGGCCGCGGCCGGTACCCTGCCGGATGTGGCGCGGCGGTTGCTCGACCGCTCCCTGCTGTTCCATTGCTCGGTCTGTCTGGCCGAACTCGCCACCGGCGTTGCCAATTACGATCCGGCAAGGCCGGACTGGCATCCGGTCCGGGATCATTACGCCGCCCTCTTCGCCAGTGTCCCAGACAGCCGCGTGCTGATCCCCGATCATCAGATCTGGATCGATGCCGGCGTCATTGCCGGTACGTTGTCGCGCACCCAGAATTTCCAGAAACATCAACGCAAGGAATGCCTGAACGATGCGCTGATCT
>BFBZ01002191.1_pt1 | contig 11142 bp, 9 predicted proteins | sample 1888401 | NCBI WGS metagenome assembly BFBZ01 (sample SAMD00112614, study PRJDB3348) | symbiont metagenome | host: Chara braunii | reverse complement strand
GGATCGGCCACTGGATCGGCCACTGGATCGGCCACTGGATCGGCCACTGGATCGGCACGCCATCTCGATTTCCTTATAAGAATAATATATTAGCTCAGTATAGCTGGAAAGAAGATCGGCCAAAAATGCTCGTGGAAAGCGTCGACAGGATAGAGCCTGCTCGCCTGGAGGAACCGACCGGCGCGATCGCCGACGTGATAGCCGAACTGGCAGCGGCAGCAGCGACGCTAGGCCGCACTCTTCACCCGCGCACCGGAGCCAATTTGGCTGATCTCGTGCGCATCATGAACACGTACTACAGCAATCTGATCGAAGGCCACGATACGCGCCCTCGCGAAATTGAACGAGCGTTGGCTGGTGAACTTGACCAGGACGAAGGTCGGCGCAATCTGCAGTTGGAAGCGGCCGCTCACATTCGCGTCCAGGCCGAAGTGGACAAGCTTGGCGCTCACGGCGCCTTGCCTCAACCGGCTTCGAGCGAGTTTCTGCGTTGGCTTCATCGAGAGTTTTACCAAGGGGCGCCGGACGCCATGCTGATCGTCAAGACGGCGGATCGGCAATTCCGAATGATCCCAGGCGAATGGCGCAGTCACGCCGAGCATGATGTCGCGGTCGGCCGCCACGTTCCTCCGTCTAGCGACCGTATCGCGGACTTCATGCGGCATTTCGAGAACCGATTCCGATTCGATAGAATGGGTAAGGCAGCGCAGATCATGGCGTTGGCGTCCGCGCATCATCGGTTCAACTACATTCATCCGTTTCCGGATGGGAACGGCCGTGTCAGCCGTCTGATGAGCCACGCGATGGCCGGAGCCGCCGGCATAGGCGCCCATGGCCTTTGGTCGGTGTCGCGGGGCCTCGCTCGGGGGCTGGAAAGCCGAACCGACTACAAACGCATGATGGACCACGCCGACAGCCCCCGACAGGGCGACCGCGACGGCCGTGGCAATCTGTCTGAAGCAGCGCTCAAGGATTTCGTCCTGTGGTTCCTGAAAGTGTGTCTCGACCAAGTCACTTTCATGAGCGAGCTCTTCGATCTCAATACCCTTTCACGACGCCTTCGGACTTATGTCGAGCGTCACCCCCGACTGAAGCCGGAGGCTGCACGGCTCCTCGAGGAGGCGCTTATGCGCGGCGAATTTGAGCGAGGCGAGATCGAGCGCATCACCGGCCTCTCCGAACGCACCGCTCGGCGGGCGCTCGGTGACGTTATCGACCTTGGGCTCCTCGCTTCAGAGACGCCGAAAGGGAAGGTTTCCCTCCGCTTCCCTGCCCATGCGCTGGAAGACCTATTCCCACGCCTGTATCCGCAGACCTGATTATATCCAGAGCAATCGCCTGGCCTTACGTGGCTCCTGGACACAACATCGCGTCGCGGGACAAGAACGTCGTGATCAATCACGACCAACCGACCGTCAAACAGGACGCCAATATGAGACTGCTCGCTCTCTCAGATATTCACGGGAACCTCCCCGTTGTGCAGAAAATCCGAGAGCGGGAGGAGAACAATTTCGACGCGGTGGTGTTAGCTGGCGACATCGGATCGGCGGCCGCGCAGGAAATTCTGGCGATCCTATCATCGTTCGATTGCCCGGTATTGTACGTGTACGGGAACTGGGACAATCAATTGCCCTATGACCGTGCCTTCGGGCCGCTATGTCATCACCTTCACCTTTCACCGTTCCGCTTGGATGACGTAACGTTCGTTGGCTTCAGTGGCGTGCCGGTGAATTGGGGATTGAACCCGTTCGCGCTCGCCATCGAAGAACGCGTGAACGAAAGGCATCGGCCTGTTCTATCTGCGCTTGACGAATTGATCCAAACTGGGCGCGCTTCCGAGGAGCGCATCAGGGCTGAGCAGGCGGCTCGCGTTGCCGAGCTTGATGCCCAGACCAGTGACAAAAGGCGCCTCGTCTACGAAGACAAAATCCGGCTATGGGCGCGGGAAAGAGACAAGCTTCTGACGCTCGCACGTAGGCCGGCTCAAGAGTTGAAGGAGGTCAAGGAGTATCAGTCTTACGAGCAGGATCTTGCGGGCGCCTACCCGGAGATCTTGAAACTGAACCGGGCAGCGCTTGCAGCCATCGTCGCCGACTTGGAAACGGCTCGCACGATCGTAGTCACCCACGAGCGCCCTACCCGAACGCATGAGGACCTTCACGGCGTGCCGCTCTTTCTGTTTGGGCATCGGCACGGCTTTTCAGATAGAAGCCATCGTGGGTCGCGCTTCGTCAATGTCAGCGCGGCGGAAAACCCTGTCCTCGTGCGCCCTGCAAAAGGCAGCAAGGCCGGAGGCGATACCAAGCGAAACATGAATGCCGGCAGCTACGCCATCATCGAGGCGAGCGAATCCAACGTTCAGGTCCGACCCATCTTCTTCCCGGTGGACTTCGTGAACTGGGTTCGCATCGATGGATGGGCCATGCGAGCGGCTCCTTATGTAAATCTTTGATTGATCGACGCCAAACGCACAGTTGGAATCCTTCAAATGCCGAACGCCACCATTCCGCGATTGTATGCCAATTGGTGGCAGACCTCCTATTCTGGTACTCGGTAATTTAATACCGTAACTCAGGGATCCGGACATGGCTGCCGATCCAGTCAGGCAGGCGCTGCGTCCAAGTGGCCTCGGCGAAGGTCAGGTTCGAGGCGCCAAGCACTGCGACGAAGATCTCGGCCTCTCCGATCTCGCCGGTCCGCGAACCGACGGCTGGCACCCGCTTGCCCGAGTAGTCGACGAAGACCTTCTCACCGGCGACGCAGCCAAGAAGCTCGCCGACACGTCGAGGCTATCGTCGGGCCTCAGAAATTGGACGCCGAAAGAACTCGGCGGTAGATCCGCCGCGCCACATTTGAGAGCGCTGAAGCTCCACCTTTATCTCGGCCGCCGCCCCGTTATAGTTGCCGCTCATTGTGCTCGATCAGCCACCGGTTGTCGGTCGACTTTTTGCGTGAGCGGATAATCCGATGGACGTGCTTCTGGCCCTTACCTTCATCGCGATCCTGGTCGGGATCTATTTTCTGCCGCTTCTGGTCGCGTGGAAAAGACGCCATCGGAACGCCGTGGCAATTGCCGTTCTCAATCTTTTCCTCGGTTGGACATTCCTCGGCTGGGTCGCAGCGTTGGTCTGGGCATTCACCGACAACGTCGACACGCCGCGCGCCACCTATCTTTCGAGCGAATTCCCAAGGCGATGAATGGCTGTCCTTCACTCGTGCTTCAGGGCCTGGCAGCAGCTAACGGTCTGTCCTATCGACTCGCTTGCCGTGTAGAGGCCGGTGCCAACGCGCAGAGCAACCATTGACCTGTCCCATCTGTGCCAACCAAGCCGAGCTCGGCTCCTTGACCGGAGACTTCCGGCAGGTGAGCTGCCCGCGCTGCGGAGCCTATGAAATCACCGGGTCCGCGCGCGCAATGCTCCGTTCCCGTCTCTCCGATGAAAGGACGCAAGCGCGCCTCAGTCACGCTATTCGGCGCCGTGCATCCGTATCCCATTGGCCAAGGATCGATTCCAACAATCTGGATGACTTGATCGCGGAGAAGCTGCCCAAGTCGGAGCAGGCACGCATCAACCTGCTGCGATGGATCGCCCAACGCGCGGATGATGACCATTTCGGCCCGATCGAAATGCCTGATGACGAAGAACTCGCCGGGGTAGCAGGCGTCCTGAATGGTGAGCGCGTCTATGACCTTTTTGCCGAGATGGCGAAGCTGGATTTGGTACGCCCGCATCCCGACTCGAGCTACGCGCTCACATCAAAGGCCTGGGAAAACATCGAACAAGCAAAGACAGACGAACAGGAGCAACCGATGCCGGGCGCCAAGAACCGCATCTTCATAGGGCACGGCGGGTCACCCCTATGGCGTGATCTCAAGGACTTGATCGTCGACCGACTGAAGCTTGAGCACGAAGAATTCGACCGCGAACCGGCCGCCGGCCTCTCGATTAGCGCGCGTCTACAACAGATGCTCGACTCGGCAAGCTTTGCGTTCCTTGTAATGACGGCCGAGGACGAACGGCCTGACGGAACAATGGCCGCCCGCCTTAATGTCGTTCACGAAGTTGGCCTGTTTCAGGGGAGGCTTGGCTTCCAGAAAGCCATCATCCTCCTGGAAGAAGGATGCGAGGAGTTCTCGAACATTCACGGGCTGGTGCAAATTCGATTTCCACGAGGGAATGTGAAAGCTGTGTCCGAACAGATCCGCCACGTCCTCGAACGCGAAGGGATAATCGGCGGTCCCGAAACTGCTACGCGGCCAGCACGCAATCCTCGATAAGCCCTGCCATCAGATGGCCCCTGCCTCTGGCCCGCACGCGTCAGCTCCCTGACGACATGTGAGCCTGCCCCCGACGTTGGACCGGCCTGCTGGCCGCCTCCAGGGGGTAATCGGGTCACCGTGGGCTGCAGCCGGTGGCCGATTGATCAGCTTTTTGGCGCCCCCCACAGCAGCAAAGTCTGGGACAAACACCTTGAGCATCTCGCGGTGGCGGGCCATGACATCAGTCCGATCCGGCACGTGCTGAAAGAGGCCGCTTCCAAGGCTAAACTGACCAGGCGCCAGGTCTTTACCCTCGCCGATACAGACCCATCCGTCGGCGTGGCGGCGGCGATCATCTGGGGCTTTCCCCGGGGTGGACTACCTGGCGGAAAGTGGCGCCCATTCGCCGAAGCATTCGCATGACACTTCCGCGCGGCGGCGTTTCATCAAAGATATTCAGAACATCGGAAGCAAATTGCCTGGCAGTTCACCAGACGCTTGCGGCACACAGGATCCATTGGATAAATGCTGTAGTTTCGAAACCGCTATCGGTGCAACCTCTGCGTCCCAAGGACAACGGTCGATGACAATCGTAGATTCAGTCATGTCGTCAAAGACCTCACTTCACAAAAACCCGTTCTCAGTCTTAGGTGCAACAACGAGAGACAACCGAAGCCGCCTCATCGAGCTCGCTGACGAAGTCGCTTTGCTCGCCGATGGCGACGAGGCTCAGAAAGCTCAATCCATCCTGCTGAACATCCGGACGAGGCTTGCCGCGGAAATGGGGTGGCTGCCGGGCGTCGCCCCCAGAAAGGCTGCGGCGGCCGTCGAGAACCTCTCGACAGCCGCGCGCGAGGCGACCGCAGAATTGCCTCCTCTGCCCCGTGCCAATGTCCTGTCGGCATCCGCGCAGACAATGTCAGATGCGGTTACGCCTCAGGAGGCCGCCTCGATCTTCCACCGGCTGGCCTTGGCCGTGGAGGACGTGGATCTCGCCGCGGTGATGCGGGACATCAACGAAGACCGCTCGGTTGCCGGCTTCCCTCCCGTCCGTGACGAAGACGCGATCCTCGAAGAGTTCGAGGCCAGGAAAGGCGAATACCGAAAGGCCATCAACGACGTCCTTGACCGACTACCGAGCCGAACCCTGGTGAAAGTGATGGACGCGGTAGTTCAGAAGGGCACAAAGGAAGGAAGCGAGCATGCTCCTGCCCTCGTTCAGGAGATCGTTGCGTCCTACGAGTTCGGGCTGCGCGGGTTTATCGAGGCCGAAAGCTCCATCGTCGACAGGCTCGTGAAGCGCGGTGGTGCTGTGGCGGTCCATGGGGAAGCTCACGTCATCCCCGTGATTGACGAGATCAAGAAGGTGGCCGCGAACTTCAACGAGATCGTCGGGCCTGCCCAACTCGTGGCGAAGACGAACGGCATCGATCATGTCGCGACCCATAACCTGGCCATCGCGATCCGCGACCTAGCGATCACGCTCCACAACGAGCATGGTTTCGTCGACACGCCGGCTCGGATCACCGCCTTCCTGAACGACCACTTCGGTCTCCTGGATACGGTCGCCGATCAGGTCTCGCAGGATCTCGCCTACCTCAAGGAGGCCGAGGAGGGGAAGAAGAAGTCCGAAGCGGAGCGCACTGAGTTCGAGAGGGAAATAACCTACAGTGCCGAGATCGGGGTCATGTTCAAGGACAAGGTCAGCATCTCGCCCGCCGGTGTGTCCTGGCAGAATAATCACATAGCTCTCGAAGCAGTGACGCGGCTGAGATGGGGCGGCACGCGGCACTCCGTCAATGGCATCCCCACCGGGACCGCCTACATGATCATGCTAGGCGACGGCCGATCCTCGTTCACCATCAACACCCGCAAAGGCGACATCTACGGAAACCTCGTCGATCGCATATGGCGCGCGATCGGTGGCCGGTTGCTCCTTGTAACTGTGGGCAGACTTCGGTCCGGAGAATCGATCCGGTTCGGCACCGCCATCGTCCGCGACGACGGCGTCACCCTGGTGCGTCACAAGATGTTCGGTTCGAATGAACCCGTCGCCCTGAGCTGGCATCAGGTCAACATCTGGTCGCAGGACGGGAACTTCTTCCTCGGCTCGCGAACCGACAAGAAGGTTTACGTCGGCATATCTTACCAGAACGACGATAACGTTCCTGTCCTGGAAAACCTCATCCGTGCCTTCTTCAAGACGGGCAAGGACAGGATTTCCGAGATGTTCAACTGATCAGCGCCAAGCCCTGACCTGCTCGGCGACCTGCGTTTGCAGTGTCGGGCGCATCGCGTCAACCTCCGACCGAGCGGTCGTCATGTCCAATTGACGATAGCGATAGCTGGCGCAGCGGGCGTTGTAATCGTCGACCCGGAAGTTGAAATTCCGAATGTGCGCGTCGCGCGAACGGTCCATAATCGCTTGCATGCCCTCGATCCGGATCCGCTCCGTGAGGCAGTACTTGATTTCCCCGAGGGATAGTGCCTGGTTCTCGCCGATCGGAGGAGCCCTCATCGGTTCGGTATTGCGTGATGGCGTCGGTGGCGGACTGGCCGGCGTCGTTGGTCTGCTGGCGGGCGTCGGCGCGTAGTTCGAGGATTGCGGCCCTGAGTTGAGATACGCCACGACGCAAATGCCGGCGATGATGACCGCCCACGTCTTCCGGCTTCCGGTCCAGAATCCCGGGCCAGCCGGAACGTTGCTTTGATGAGAGAGCGACTTCGAGGGCCCAGGATCGGACGGCTTCGCAATAGGCTCGGCGCTAGGCGCAGCCCGCGGCGCGATCGTCGGATCAGCAGAGATCGTGGAGGCCAACGCCGCCAAGCTCGCGAAGCCTCGGGGCGATTCCTGGGTCATCTCGCTCACCGCCCCCCTCCTAGACGAAACCGACGCGTGGCCTAGGGCGCTCGCCATCCGGCGGCAGCGAATTGATGGCCTTCAAGAAGCACGCGTCGTCTATGCAGTCCATCCGTGCGCGCGCAGCGAGCCGCGCGGCCTCGCGAACCACGAAGGCGGCGTCGGAAAGTGGCCGTCCGGCGAGGCGCGTCGCGTAGGCCTCGAGGGTCACGCCTTCGGTCAGCGGCACTCCCTCGAGGAGTGTCCGCAATAGATCGAACATCTCCACCTTATCGGCATAGTCGACCTTCACGACATGGTCGAAGCGTCCGCGCCTAAGGATCGCCGGATCGATCATGTCGATGCGGTTCGTCATCCCGACGATCAGCACGCCCGCCTTGATCGCCTCCGGGATCGCTCGCAGAAACTCGGCGATCTCCTCGATCCTATGTTGACCGCCGCCCGCATCACGCTCCGGCAAAAATGCATCCATCTCGTCGATCACAATCACCGAAGGCGCCGCAGCGACCGCGGCCTGGAACAGTTGTCCCACCTTACGACTGGTCTCGTGGATGTAGGGGCTGGCCACGCTCCCCGCGTCCACGGTGAAATTCGGCCAGCCGAGGTGAGCGATCAGCCTCTCGACTGCAACGGTCTTCCCGCAACCCGGAGGACCTTCCAGGATGATTGCGCCGGGATTGCCGATGCCGAGCGCCGCGTAGTCGGATCGGTTCTGCACTATGTCGACAACATGGTCGTTGAAAAAGTCCTCAAGCGCCGAGCGGCCCGGCAACAGGAAACGCCCCTCCGTCCCTCCATTGCCCGAGCCCCGAGCCACAGGGGTAGCTTCCATACCCACGCCGGAAACCGGAATTGCGCCGGCCGGCTCCAGCCCGGCTGCGTGGATCACATCGGCCAGTTGCTCGACCGACATCCAAGAGAGCAGGTTCTGCACCTTGGACATGGGGTTGACCGATACGCGCAGCCCTCCGGACAGCCACGAGCCGAGAACAAGCTCGTCGTCTGCGAGCGCATCCTCGGCGTAGGTCGGAAGTATCCGCGACAGCTTCTCCACATAGAGGCCGTGTTCGAGCGAGCCCTTTGGATAGCGAACGCGGGTCTCGCGCAAGGCGGCTGCGAATGCCAGTGCCTCGACCTTGTCCCTTGGCGAAGCGCATCGCTTGAGCGGCGCCAGCGCGAACGACCGCTCGCTCAGGATCGCGCGCATCTCGTCCGAGCCGAACCGAATCTTCAGCAATTCGGCTTGGTCGAGAAGCCTATCCTCCAGCCACCCCTTTTGTAGCTCGCCACGCATCAGGAGCAGCCAATCCTCGCCGTCCGTTTTCACGATCTGCCAGTCCTTTCCAGACAGCAGCACGCGACCGACCTTCGCGCGGCCGGCGACCTCGAAGCCGATCGGGAGCCAGGCATCCACGGACATGTCAGGCCGTCACGATATTAGTCGTTGCGATGAGATCGTCTGCCTCTGCGGAGATGATCCTGATGCCGTCGAGGCCGCGAAGCACCGCTCGGAGCCCCTCGACATCGCTCGCGGAGATCGCGCGATGACCCTCGGCGACGAGGTGTTCGAACATCTTCGCGTCGGTGAACAGATGGGGCGTGGAGGCGTGGAGCTTGAAGCGGTCCACGATGAACCAATCCTGGCGACGTAGGATCGTGCCTATCTTTCCGCGAAGCTCCTGGAGGTTGGCCTCGAACGCATGACCCGGCGTGCCGATGAGGCGCTCTGTCGCCGCTTGCAAGGCCTCGAACGAGCTGATCTCCGCCGGCTTTGCCAAGGGTTTCATTTCCTGAAAGAACTCGACGACACGATCCAGCTCCATGCGGCGGATGACGCGGAAGTTTGACTTGCGAGCGGAAGCCAAGAGCCTCTTGGCCTTCTGGACGTTGTCCAACGCCTGCTTGGAGACTTCAGGATCGGTCTCCTGCTCGCTAATGGCCGCCGCCATGTCCAGCTTCTCGCGCGCTTCGGAGAGCGCAGGATCGTTCACCTTGGCGGAGATCTCCGCGAGCTGTCCGGCCGCCTTGGAGGCATCGTCCAGGATCCGCTTGGCAGCTCGGCTGTAGTCGATCATCCCCGAGGCGCGGGAATAGAAGTTCTTGTTGCTCTGGAACGACCCACCGATGGCAGGGATCTCTACCTGTAGTTCGATGTTCCCGCCGTCGCCGATCTCATAGGTGAGGGTGAGCTCGGCGCCCGCGGGAATGACCCCGTCGTAGAAGTCGTTGCCCGCGACCTCGAATAGGCCGACGAAAGTGTTGTCCGAGACGGGATGGTCGATGTCGCCCTCCCAGATCTTGAATTTCAACGAGCCCGGAGCGCCCGCGCGGAGGGATTCGGTCGCTTTGAAGTGCTGGACGCCGCGGGCTGGCAACTGGTCGCCGGCTTTCACGAGATAATGGAGCTTGGCGACATCGCCGATGGTGTCTCGGACCTCGACGCCGATGGAATGGGAGGCGGGGATGGCGTCGATTGTGGCGGCCGTCCGCGTGATGACGATGCGATCCTGCATCAGGGTGAGCGGCCCTCCCGCGGCATCGAAGACGAACACCTTGAAGGTGTTCTCGCCCTGCTTCGAAAGCGGGACCTCGATGATGGTGCCGTTCTTGATCTCCGCGCGGCCCGAGGACCAGCCGGTGTCCAGGCTATCGACCTGGAACGAAGATCCCGGCGCCGCGGGCGAACCGAGCTTCAGCGCGATCTTGGCCTTCTGGTCAGGGGTTCTCGCGGCGTAATTTACAGTCAAGCCCAACGTCGATCCGACGCTGACGCTGCCCCTGGAGCTCTTACGGCCCCGGCTATGCGTACTCCAGTCGATGGCTTCAGCGAAGATGGCCGCGCCGGTGGCAACCGCCGTCATCGGGTTCACATCTGTCGATGGCGCAATGCCAAGCTCGAATGCGACGCGCTCCCGAAGCGGCTTGTATTGAGTCGGGCCTCCGACGAAGACGATACGTTCAATGTCGTGCGGCGTAAGGCCCGCGTGTTCGATGGTGTCCCGCGCAGCTTGAACAGACTCCTTGATCTTGCCTTCGATGAGCCCGCCCAACTGATCCCGGGTGATGTTGACGTCGAGATAGATCTCGGTTCCCGCCAAATCCCTGCTTCCGCACTCGGTCTCCTGAGCCCCGATCACTGCGTTGTCGCGACCGGACAGCTCGATCTTGGCCTTCTCCACCGCGCGCTCGGCAACGCGCCGGAGCAGCTTGTACTCGGGCAGCGTTGAAAACCCCTCTGAAAGCTCGAAGGCTTCCTGGAGCCATGGCATGACGAGATTATCTACGATCATGCGATCGAAGTCGCGACCGCCGCACATCTGGATGCCGCCTTGTCCGAGCAGGCTCACGCGTCCGCCGATGCTTTGGGCGATGGCGATGTCCAAGGTACCGCCGCCGAGATCATAGATCAGGAAGATGCCGTCCCCCTGTCGGCTGCGCATGACGCTCATTACCGCGGCGACCGGCTCCTGCATCAACGCCACCTTGCCAAGCCCGGCGGCACGCGCGGCCTCAATCGTGGCGTCCTTCTGCATCTGATTGAACGCCGCCGGCACCGTGATCACAGTGGCGACGTTCTCGTCGTTACGAATGTGCTCCGGTAGGTATCCGAACAGAGTTCGCAGGATCTCGGATGAGCATTCCTCCGGCGTCATCGTGATACCCACCGCGGGCATGTTGATCGGCGTCGAGGTGCCGATGTGCCGTTTGAACAGCATCGCCGTGCTGTCCGGGTTTCGCGGTGCGTTCTCGTAGGCGCGCTGGCCAACATAGCGGTTGCCGCGCCGGTCGATCGTGATCGCCGACGGCGTTACGTCGTTCTGCTCTGGGCTCTTGTAGAGATGGACGGTCTCGCCGTCATAGGAGCAGATCGCGCTGTTGGTAGTGCCCAAATCGATGCCGACGTAGTAGCTCATCATCCCACCTTCTAGCGCTGCACTGTGATTATGACTCTTTGACTGGGTAGGCGCGGCGGAGTTTTTCGCGGGCTTTTTCGGTGGTGAACATCCAGTTGATCTGGGCT
>BFBZ01002190.1_pt1 | contig 11146 bp, 8 predicted proteins | sample 1888401 | NCBI WGS metagenome assembly BFBZ01 (sample SAMD00112614, study PRJDB3348) | symbiont metagenome | host: Chara braunii | reverse complement strand
ATCGTCTGGGAGGCGGGCTCCAATACCTCATAAATCTCGAAACTGCGCATTTCCGCGGACATCAACGTCTTTACCATGTCAACAACTTGTCGCAGTAATCATGTTGCCAGTTGCATGACCGCAAGTCCATAGTAACTTGACCGAAATGGCCTTAATCCAAAGCGCCGTAATCGAAATCTCCGAATGTTCGGCGAGCGGAAACGCAAGACGTTTTCGTGGAATGCACTTATGCTTTGAACCAATGCTGGATTGGCGCGTTTTGGCTGGCCATTCACAGCTTGTTTACGGCGGAGCGCTAACCTGAACGCTGGACGTGTCCAACAAGACAACATTGATTAGCGAAAAGATGATGACCCAAAAGATACTTCTTGCCGAAGATGACAACGACATGCGTCGCTTCCTTGTGAAGGCGCTCGAAAAAGCCGGCTACAAGGTCTTGTCCTTTGACAATGGAGCAAGCGCTTACGACCGGCTGCGTGAAGAGCCGTTTTCGCTGCTTTTGACCGACATCGTCATGCCGGAAATGGACGGCATCGAGCTGGCTCGTCGCGCCACCGAACTCGATCCGGACCTGAAGGTGATGTTCATCACCGGCTTTGCCGCAGTAGCGCTCAATCCTGATTCGAAGGCTCCAAAGGATGCGAAGGTGCTTTCCAAGCCTTTCCACCTCCGCGAGCTGGTCGACGAAGTCAATAAACTCCTTGCCGCGTAAGGCTTCCGGCAACTACGTCACAAAACCGAAAAAAAGCCTATTGACGGCCCCCGAGGTTTTGTGATCTATGCGCCGCCATCGGATGGGCGTGTAGCTCAGCGGGAGAGCACTACGTTGACATCGTAGGGGTCACAGGTTCAATCCCTGTCACGCCCACCATCCTAATTCGCTGAAAAGCAAGGCCTTTCGAGAAATCGAAAGGCCTTTTTCGTTTCATGTCTGTTGCGGGAAGAATGTTCCGCGGGCCGCAATAGCTCGCGGATATTCACCGATCCAGAAAATGCCGGAACACCGCCGTCGTCGGATAGGCATAAACGCCACGATCCACATAGCCATGACGATAAAGGCAATCCCTGAGGGCGAGCCAATAGAAGGTGCTGTTCGGGTCGGGTGATCCCCGACGCCAGGAATAGGCCTCTGGCTCGCAGTGGTTGAGAGCCCTGCTATATCTGGCCAGCAGCACCGGATCGCTGTCGACGCGAACGCCCTGGTAAGTTTGATAGTTCGAAGGCGCCTCCCCCGCGGAGACGCATGCCAGGCTCAAAATCGCTCCCAGCGCTAACATCATTTTCATAGGCTTCGATCTCCTACTTGTCGCGTCCCGAATATTCAGGCGCAGAGCCGAGAATAAGCGCGTTTTTGCAGATAGCCAATCACATGCTGATGTTCGTCATGGCCTGGGCCATATCAGGCCTATTGATGCAATTTCGCGCGACAAGTCGCTTGACTTCCGGCCGCGCCGTCATCCTACTGTCATACGGAAACATCGATCATACGGGAGGACGAGATGACGGTGGTGAAGCGGCAGTTCTATAAGAACCACAAGCCCAACGGCGATGAATATATGTTCCACCTGGCCCGCGATTCGGAAAGCGGCGAGGTCTTCGTCATCCGCCAGGCCGATTACATGGTCGATGGCGGCAACGAAACAAGCATGAGCCTCTATGAATTCCTCGCCGGCGGCGGCAATCGGCAAAATGCCCTGCTGCAGCTGATCGGCTCGCTCGTGCCGGAATAACAGCCGCGTATCCATGCGTCGCTGCTTTGGGTTGACTGCCACATTTTGATCGGCAAACCTGCAGGGGCTTTAAAGGAGCCCCTTATGCGATTCGCAGGCATTGTTTTTGGATTGACGGCGCTGGCCGCCACGTCGGCTGCAGCCGTTGAAAATTTCCCGGCACAGGGCGTCACCGTGGTCAGCGGGAAATGCGCAAAGCTCGTCGTCGGCAAACTGGATGCCTCCAAAGGCTGCAAGGGTGAGCTCGCCAGCGTGACGGGGCCTGATGGCTCGGTGACCTTCATTTTCACCTCGGGCGGCAAGATGCTCGGCTTCCAGGGCAATGGTGGAGGCATCAAGCCCGGTAGCCAAAAGGGCACCGCGCAGCTGCCGGTCGACGTCATTTCGACGGGAGCCGGCAACAAGATGGCAGGCAAGGTTGAAGCAAAGGGCACCTGTACCTTCGCAAATCCCTATGCCGGCAAATCGGTCGCCATCGAGTGCTCGGCCAAATCGCCCGAGATGACTTTCAACGGCAGCTTCACGTCAGACGGTAAGGCACCCAAGCACAAATAGGCGCCGTTCATTGAATGACGCGCGGGCGGCTCAGTGCCGCGAGCTGGCTTTGCGCTTCTGCTTATGATTGGCGTCGGCCGGTGCTTCGCGCGACAGGTCAGCGCCGTTGACATGAGCAGGAACGTGAACGTCATCGTGCGTCACTGGATGTAAGGTCAGATCAACTTGATGCGGCGGCAGGACCTGTGCCTGTCGAAGCGTATTGGATTTCGCCTTCTTTTGCCGTTCCGTCAGCTCCGGCTTTTGCTCATGCGCTTTGCGATGGATGGGATTGGGACTCATGGAGGTCGCTCCTGTCGGTCGTGGTCGTCCAGGCAAGACGGGCGGTACAGATAAGCCTAAGGGTTAAACGTCGCCTTTCCTGTTTGGTTCCTCAAAATCTCAATTTCTGGGAGCAACGGCTCCGGCGGCGATTTCAACCCCTTGACGTACGTCGCGACTTCACTAACTATTGGTGATCTCCGCGCCTTCTGACATCGGCAGCGGATTGGACTATGGTGCCGGGCCCCTCTGGCGAGAGTTTTTACGGCGCTCTCGCGATGTCGGTACCGCCTGCAGATGAGCCGGCGGACTTCTTCTCATGAACAGCTTGACCATGCCTTGCCCGCATGCCGTCTTCGGTATGCGGCTGCGCGCTCGATTCGGAGTCAAATCCCTTTGCAGCGAGGTGCGCCCATGACGCCGCCCGTCGCTTCGAAATCCATGCTTAGCTATTTCGGCTGGGCTTTCGCCGTCACCCTGGCAGGTCTCGCTCTCGGAGCCCTGTTGGGCTGGAATGCGACGGGCACGCTCGGTGGCCTTGCGACGGCCTTCTTCATCTGCGCGGTCCTAGCCGTGCTGGAGATTTCACTCTCCTTCGACAATGCCATCGTCAATGCCAACAAGCTGAAGGAAATGACACCGGTTTGGCAGCATCGCTTCCTGACCTGGGGCATCATCATTGCCGTCTTCGGCATGCGGATCGTCTTCCCGCTGCTGATCGTCGCCATCGCCGCCTGGATCAATCCGTGGGAGGCGCTGAAGCTCGCAGCGGCCGAACCCGAACAATATGCGCGCATCATGCACGACGCGCACTTGCCCATCGCTGCCTTTGGCGGCACCTTCCTGATGATGGTAGGCCTCACCTACTTCTTCAACCATGAGAAGGACGTGCACTGGATCAGCTTCCTGGAAAAGCGGATGGCAAATTTCGCCACCATCAAGGGCATCGAGATCGCCTTCGTCCTGATCCTCGTTCTGATTTTCAGCTCGCTCCTCGACGGCGATGACTCGACGACCTTCCTCCACGCCTCGATCTACGGCCTCCTCACCTTCCTGTTGGTTGAAGTGCTTGCAGGCTTTCTGGACGCCTCTCAAAAGGCGATGAGTGCGGCTGCAAAGGGTGGTTTCGGCGCCTTTCTCTATCTCGAAATCCTCGATGCCAGCTTCTCCTTCGATGGTGTCATCGGCGCTTTCGCGCTCACCCAGAACCTGTTCATCATCGCAATCGGTCTCGGCATCGGCGCCATGTATGTGCGCTCCATGACCATCATGCTCGTGGAGAAGGGCACGCTCGCGCACTACCGCTACCTTGAGCATGGCGCCTTCTATGCCATTCTGATCCTCTCGGTGATCATGTATGTGCAGACGCTGGTGCATGTCCCTGAAGTCGTCACCGGTCTCGGCGGCGCCGCGCTGATCGGCATCTCGCTCTGGTCGTCGATCCGTTATAACAGGCGCAACGGTGTTGCCCATGCGCATGAGGAACAATCCGAGAAGGCTGAGGCGTAGGCAATAACATCATGGTTGCCGGCTCATGGCCAAGCGTCGATGGCCTGCCTTTATCGGGCTTAAGCGATTTCGATCGCTTAAGCCCTTTTTATCTAAAGAAGATATTCCCGACGCGCTTTCATTGAAATTTCCTTGCGGGGATAATCGAATATTTGTGGTCTTGGCGTATTGTAGCTAGCGTGTCGTGCAAAAACATCGCAATGGCGATATAGGTTGTCCTGGAGGCGAGAATGCCGGCGCGAAAGTTGCAATCTTTCACGGCAGGCTACCGAGGGAAGTATCCAGGAGAGGCAAGGTATGGCAGCTAAAATCGTTCCGGTGATCATGGCAGGAGGCAAGGGTACACGACTTTGGCCGTTATCGCGCGCTTCTGCCCCAAAGCAGTTCATTCAGTTCATCGGCGATAGGACGCTGTTTCAAAATACGCTGGAGCGCATTTCGGATGCCGAGCTTTACGAGGCGCCGATCGTCCTGACCAATGAGGAGTTTCGATTCCTCGTCGCCGAACAGGCACGAGAGCTGGACCTGAAGCTCGCAGCGATATTGCTGGAGCCGGTCGCTCGCAACACCGCAGCCGCAGTCGCCGCCGCCGCCGTGCTCGTCACCGAGCTTTTCGGCAAGGACGCAATCATGCATGTCCTCGGTTCGGACTACGAGATCGATGCCACCACGACCTATTACGATTGCGTACGTTTGGCGCGTGACACGGCCCTTCAGAGCAAGCTCGTCACTTTCGGCATCACGCCCACCGAACCTGCGACCGGCTATGGCTATATCGAAAGCGGCAAGGCGCTTTCGACCGGAGCCCATGCCGTCAAGCGCTTCGTCGAAAAGCCGGCGCTGGATAAGGCGGAAGAGATGGTTGCGAGCGGCAACTTCTACTGGAACTCGGGCATGTTCATGTTTTCGGCCGCCCAGCTCCTGGCCGAGATGAAGGAATATGCGCCCGATGTTGAAAAGGCCGCCAGCAAGGCCGTTTCCAAGTCGACGCGCGACCTCGACTTCACCCGCCTGGACGCAGATCATTTCTCCAAGAGCCCCGATATCTCCATCGACTATGCCTTGATGGAAAAGACGGCCAACGCGGCTGTCGTCCCCTCACCCTTCATCTGGTCCGACCTAGGCAGCTGGGATGCGGTCTGGAAGGTCGGCAATCGCGATGAAAGCGGCAACGTCTCAGCCGGCGCCACGACCTTGGTCAACACCAAGAACTCGCTCGTGATGTCGCACAGCCTCCATGTCGCGGTGCAGGGTCTTGAAGACGTCGCGGTCATCGCCAGCGAAGACGCCGTTTATGTCGGCCATCTCAAGGACAGCCAGGAAGTCGGCAAGCTCGTGAAGTTTTTAGCAAGCGACAAGAAGACCGCCAAGCTCACCGAGACACATCCGACATCCTATCGCCCCTGGGGCGGCTACACCTCGGTGCTGAACGGCGAGCGCTTCCAGGTCAAGCGCATCTTCGTGCTGCCGGGCAAGAAGCTCTCTCTGCAGAAGCATCACCATCGCTCCGAGCATTGGATCGTCGTCAAGGGCACAGCCGAAGTCACGGTCGGCGAGAATGTGCAGATGCTGCGCGAAAACGAGTCGATCTATATTCCGCTCGGCGAAGTGCACCGCCTGTCCAACCCCGGCAAGATCCTGCTGGAATTGATCGAGGTGCAGACCGGCTCCTATCTCGGCGAGGACGATATTATCCGTCTCGTCGACGAGTTTGGCAGACACTGATCGCAGGCTGCAAAATAGAATTCTCAAAACGGCGGGCAAAAGCTCGCCGTTTTTATTTTGGCATTGTGCAGCAAGACTTTGACCGTCCCGCCGAGATGTCTTGCATTCTTTCGCTGCATTGCACACACTGCCTGCGGGGAACAGCAACCACCGCACAACGATGTGGGCTAGGCAAAGAGACATATGGCGATCAAGGCAAGCATCTATCATCTCACCCACTACACATATGACAATCCGGTCCGCCTCGGTCCTCAGATCATTCGCCTGAAACCCGCATCGCATTCCAAGACCCGCGTTCTCAGCCACTCGCTGAAGGTCACTCCGTCAAATCATTTCGTGAACCTGCAGCAGGACCCTTACGGCAATTATCTCGCCCGTTTCGTCTTTCCCGATCCGGTGACCGAGCTGAAGATCGAGGTCGATCTCGTCGCCGACATGACGGTCTACAACCCCTTCGACTTTTTCGTGGAAGAGGAGGCGACCAAATGGCCGTTCGCCTATCCCGAGACGATCCGCGAGGATCTGTCCATCTATATGACGCCGGAAGAAACCAGCCCCCGGCTGCAGGCCTTCCTCGACACGCTCGACCGCTCCGAACAGCCGACCGTCGACATGATCGTCGGCATCAATGCGCGTCTGCAGCAGGAGATCGGTTACGTCATCCGCATGGAAACAGGCGTGCAGACGCCGGAAGAAACCCTGGAGAGGGCTAAAGGCTCCTGTCGCGACACCAGCTGGCTGTTCGTCCAGGTTCTGCGCCATCTCGGCCTCGCCGCCCGCTTCGTCTCCGGTTACCTCATACAGCTGACGCCCGATCTGAAGGCGCTCGACGGCCCATCCGGCACTGAGGTCGATTTCACCGACCTGCATGCCTGGACGGAAGTCTATCTTCCCGGCGCCGGCTGGGTCGGTCTCGACCCGACGTCCGGTCTGCTCACCGGCGAGAGCCATATTCCGCTCGCCGCTACACCGCATTATCGCAATGCCGCCCCGATCTCCGGCGGCTATTTCGGCGAAGCCAAGACAGAATTCGATTTCGCGATGACGGTCACTCGCGTCGCCGAACATCCGCGCATCACCAAGCCTTTCTCGGACGAAAGCTGGGATGCGCTGAATGCGCTTGGCGAAGAGGTCGATCGTATCCTGCAGGCCGAAGACGTGCGCCTGACCATGGGCGGCGAGCCGACCTTTATCTCGATCGACGACTTTCAGTCGGAGGAATGGAACACCGCCGCCGTCGGCCCGACCAAGCGCGACATGGCCGATCAGCTGATCCGCCGCCTGCGCGACCGCTTCGCGCCAGGCGGCTTCCTGCATTACGGCCAGGGCAAATGGTATCCGGGTGAAAGCCTGCCGCGCTGGACCTTCTCGCTCTACTGGCGCAAGGACGGCAAGCCGGTCTGGCAAAACCCGGCCTTGATTGCCGAGGAAACCGCAAGGACCGGCGCCAGTGCCGAGGACGCGGGAAAGCTTCTGACGGCGATCGCCAGGGAGCTGGCCATCGAGCCCGATATGGTGCTGCCGGCCTATGAAGACCCGGCCGAATGGATCATCAAGGAAGGCAGCCTGCCTGAGAATGTCGACCCGTCCAATTCGAAGCTGAAGGACGCCGAAGAGCGCAGCCGCATCGCCCGCGTTTTCGAGCGCGGCCTGACGACAGCGACGGGCTACGTCCTTCCCGTGCAGGCCTGGAATGCACAGGCCTCGGGCACGCGCTGGGTCAGCGAGAAATGGAGCACGCGTCGCGGCAAGATTTACCTCGTGCCCGGTGACTCGCCGATCGGCTACCGCCTGCCGCTCGGCACGCTGCCCTATGTGCCGCCGTCGCGCTATCCCTATATCCACACCGCCGACCCCACCATTCCACGCGCGCCTCTGCCCGATGTCATCGTGCCCGCGGGCCGCGCCATGCCGGAAGCGTCGTTCCAGGCCGACGAGGGTGCGCAATCGCGGGTGGAGCAAACGCTTGGCGATATCCGCGGCGCAGTGCGCACGGCCATCTCCGTCGAGCCCCGCGATGGCCGGCTCTGCGTCTTCATGCCGCCGACCGAGGGGATCGAGCAGTATCTGGAACTCTTGGCGGCCGCCGAGAATGCGGCGGCAGAACTCGGCCTGCCGGTCCATATCGAGGGCTATTCACCGCCTCAGGACGAACGCATCAACGTCATTCGCGTCGCGCCCGACCCCGGCGTGATCGAGGTCAACATCCATCCTGCATCGAACTGGCAGGATTGCGTCGACATCACCACGACGGTTTACGAAGAAGCACGGCAGACGCGCCTCGGCACCGACAAGTTCCTGATCGACGGCCGTCACACCGGCACCGGAGGCGGCAATCATGTGGTCGTCGGCGGCGCCAATCCGAACGACAGCCCGTTCCTGCGCCGTCCTGACCTGCTGAAGAGCCTGGTGCTGCACTGGCAGCGTCACCCCTCGCTCTCCTATCTGTTCTCCGGCCTGTTCATCGGCCCGACCAGCCAGGCGCCGCGCATCGACGAGGCGCGCCACGACAGCCTCTACGAGCTGGAAATTGCGATAGCCCAGGTGCCCGCGCCCGGCCAGGGCAACCCGCCATTACCCTGGCTGGTGGACCGGCTGTTCCGCAATCTCCTGACCGATTCCAGCGGCAACACCCACCGCTCGGAGATCTGCATCGACAAGCTCTTCTCGCCAGATGGCCCGACGGGACGGCTCGGCCTTGTCGAATTCCGCGGCTTCGAAATGCCGCCCAACGCCCGCATGAGCCTTGCCCAGCAATTGCTCGTGCGCGCCATCATCGCCCGCTTCTGGCGCAATCCCATCGAAGGCAAATTCACCCGATGGGGCACGACGCTGCACGATCGTTTCATGCTGCCGCATTATGTCTGGCAGGATTTCCTCGATGTGCTTGCCGATCTCCGTGAAAACGGCTTCGACCTGCGGTCCGAGTGGTTCCAGGCGCAGCTCGAATTCCGCTTCCCCTTCTGCGGTGAGGTTGAATACGAGGGCAACAGACTGGAGCTGCGCCAGGCCCTGGAGCCTTGGCATGTACTGGGCGAAGAGGGCGCAGTCGGCGGCACCGTCCGCTACGTCGACTCCTCGGTCGAGCGTCTGCAGGTGCGGCTGGAAACCAGCAACCCCTCGCGCTACACCGTATCCTGCAACGGGCGCCCGATGCCGTTGACGTCGACGGGTGCCTCGGGCGTTTTCGTCGCCGGCGTCCGCTACAAGGCATGGCATCCGGCCTCCGGCCTGCATCCGGTTCTGCCCATCGATACGCCTTTGACCTTCGACATTTATGATACATGGTCGCGCCGTTCGATCGGCGGCTGCATCTATCACGTTGCTCATCCGGGGGGCCGGAACTATGACACCTTCCCTGTCAATGGTAACGAAGCGGAAGCGCGACGTCTTGCGCGATTCGAACCTTGGGGGCATACCGCTGGCGGCTATGCCCTGCGACCGGAGATGACATCGGCGGAATTCCCGCTGACGCTCGATCTCCGCCGGCCGGCAGGACTTTGAAACGGGAATATGCATGGTTAGAAAACCGGCAGCGGAACGGCGAAGTGAAGTAAAGGCTGGCATCGGCAACGATCCGGCCTTTGCCTATAGCGCCCTGCCCGGTGTTGCCGATGAAATGGTCGACAATGCAGGTGCCGTGCGGCCGGTCTGGCAAAAGCTCCTGTCGGCATTGTCCCGCATGTCGGAACAGGAACTGACCGAACGCTTCGCCCGCGCCGATCGCTACCTGCGCGATGCCGGCGTTTTCTATCGCGCCTATGGAGCAACCGGCGTCAGCGAGCGCAACTGGCCCATCTCGCACATCCCGGTGCTCATCGACGAGCGCGAATGGCAAAGCCTCTCCGAAGGCCTGCAACAGCGCGCCGATCTGCTCGAAGAGGTCATGGCCGACATCTATGGCGACAGCCGGCTTGTCAATGAAGGCCTGCTGCCGCCAGCCTTGATCGCCGGCAATCCGGAATTCCTGCGGCCGCTGGTCGGCGTCAAGCCCGCGAATGGCCACTATCTGCACTTCCTCGCCTTCGAGATAGGCCGCGGTCCGGATGGCAACTGGTGGGTCCTCGCCGATCGTGCCCAGGCGCCGTCAGGCGCCGGCTTTGCGCTCGAAACCCGCGTCGCCACGACGCGCGCCTTCTCCGATATCTATGCCGAAACCCGGGTGCACCGCCTCGCCTCCTTCTTCGGAGCCTTTCGTGACGCGCTTCTGGGTGGCAAGCGCGGCGGCGAAGGACGCGTTGCCGTTCTGACGCCTGGCCCGGCCAACGAAACCTATTACGAACACGCCTATATCGCCCGCTACCTTGGCTTCATGCTGCTCGAGGGCGAGGATATCACCGTCGTCAATGACCAGCTGATGGTGCGAACCGTCGCCGGGCTACGGCCGATCAGCGTGCTCTGGCGCCGCCTCGATGCCTCCTACGCAGATCCGCTGGAGCTCAACCAGCACTCCCATATCGGCACGCCGGGCCTGGTGGAGGCGCTGCGGGCCCAGACCGTCAGCATCGTCAACGCGCTCGGTTCCGGCATTCTCGAAACCCGCGCCCTGCTCGCCTTCATGCCGACCATCTGTCGGCATCTGCGCGGCGAGGAACTGAAGCTGCCGTCGATCGCCACCTGGTGGTGCGGACAGAAGGGCGAGCGCGAGCATGTCGCCGCCAATATCGAGAAGATGGTAATCGGCCCCGCCTATTCCTGCATGCCCTTCTTCGATGACAGCGGCCAATCAGTGCTGGGCTCGACGCTGCGCAGTACTGCCCGCGATTCAATTTCGGACTGGCTGACAACCGACGGCCACAAGCTAGTCGGCCAGGAAGTCGTAACCCTTTCGACAACGCCGGCCTGGGTCAACGGCAAGCTGATGCCGCGGCCGATGAGCTTGCGCGTCTTTGCAGCCCGCACCGACAGCGGCTGGAAGATCATGCCCGGCGGCTTTGCCCGCATCGGCAGCGGCGACGATGTCGCCGCCATCGCCATGCAATCAGGTGGCTCGGCCGCCGATGTCTGGATCGTCTCCGACAAGCCCGTGGAAGCCCACACGCTGCTGCCAGCGGAGGAGACTTTCACCCGCAATATGCCGGGCAGCCTGCCGAGCCGCGCCGCCGACAATCTGTTCTGGCTCGGCCGCTATATCGAGCGGGCCGAAGGGGCGCTGCGCATTCTGCGCGCCTGGCACGGCCGCTTCGCCGAAGCCGCCGATCCGAGCCAGCCGCTGCTCGCCGACGTCAGCGCCTATCTTGCCGGCATCGACATAGACATCGAGAAGGCCGTACCGGAAAGCCTGCTGCGCAACATCGACAGCGCCGTTTACTCGGCCAGCAACATTCGCGACCGCTTTTCGCCCGACGGCTGGCTGGCCCTGACGG
>BFBZ01002189.1_pt1 | contig 11146 bp, 8 predicted proteins | sample 1888401 | NCBI WGS metagenome assembly BFBZ01 (sample SAMD00112614, study PRJDB3348) | symbiont metagenome | host: Chara braunii | reverse complement strand
CGTAGCGCTGCTATCGCTTGCGCTTTTGCTTCGAAGAAGCCTGCGGATAAATCGTCTCGCCGCGCTTGAGCATGGCGACGAAGGTCTCGATCTTCTTCTTGCGGCCCGCCTCGGTCTTCATGTTCTGGGTGCGGAACGCGAGCGAGAAGCGGTTTTGCGCGGAAAGCGTGGCGAGCATGGCTTTTGCCTTAGGCTCGGCGTCGATCGCGGCTTGAAGATCGGCCGGAATTTTCATGTCGCGGCCGCTCGCGTAGGCGCGGCCCCATCGGCCGTCCGCCTTCGCAGCGTCGACCTGCCGGAGGCCATGCTCGGTCATGCGGGCTTCCTTGATCAACCGCGCCACATTGCCGACGTTGATCTGGCTCCAGGTGCTCTTTTTTCCCCGCGGCGTGTAGCGTTGCAGATAGCTGGTGTCGTCGAGGCCTTTGCGGATCGCGTCGATCCATCCCCAGCACAGACAGACATCGATGGCCTCGATCGGTGTGATCGATTTGAGGCCCGAACCCACCTTGTGAATCTTGATCCACACTTCGGTTTCGCGCGCATGGTTCTTGCCGAGCCAGCGGTAGAACGCATCCGCGTTCTTGAATTCGTGGACTTTCGATGGATCGACGGTGACGGACGGCATTCACGAAGCCTGCTGCATGTGGCGCGCGTAGAAGGCGAGCTCGATCGAGATCCAGCGCGCGTAGCTGTCGCGGAGGTGCGGAGTCGCTGCCGGAACGGCCGTGCCATCGAGAGCAAAGAAACCCAGCCGCGTGCCGTCTTCAATGATGCTTGCAACCTGGGTCTTCGACAGCCCGAACCGTTTGGCGATCTGGGCCCGGCTGGGCAGTGGCGTGCGATCGATGTCGGCCAGCATCGCGGAGATGATCACGGTGGCGGCGCCTTCGCGAGAGCCGAAGAAGCTGATGAATTCCGGCATCCGGTCGGCCGGCGGTTCGCCTGTGCTGTGGTCACGCCCGCCCGACACCAGGAAACGCTGCACGAACGTCGGATCGTCGCGCAGCATCCGCGCGCGCTGCCCTTCGGGCAACAGCGCGTCGAGTGCGTTGACCGCGTAGGTCAGCCACTGCTCGACGAAGCCGAACATCCGCGCGGTCGGGCGGTAGTATCTCAAGCGGCGGTCGGCGTCGCTGCGCACCGTTTGGATGAAGCCGGTAAGCTTCAGCATGGCGAGCGTGGTCTTCAGCGCGCGGGGGCTGACCTCGTTCCGCCGCGTACAAAGCTCGAAGAGGCGGCCGTAGGTCGCCCCGCCGTCCGGCCCGAACCGTTCCTGGTCGGCGTGCAGATAGAGCAGATAGCCGTTCACGCGGAAGCGCGCGTCGTAGGACGTCAGCTTGTTGATCAGGCGCGGCGCTTCGCGAAAGCGCGCGAGCCCGACGGTGTATTCGCGCACGGCGCCGGGAAATGCGGGAAGCGCGCGCAGCCGATCGGCCTCGGCCATCAGCAGGTCTTCGCTGCTGTCGCCGACGCTCGACGTCGTTGCGCTGTCCGGTAGGCGGTTTTGCATTGTCGCTGTGGAAAATCGATCAGGTGCGATTCTGATCGCGCCATCGGGGAGGGAAGCATCTACTTTTAAATTTGACGGATGGCGCCGAAAAATCAACGGCCGAAATGGCCGCGGCCTGTTTCGTTGCAATGCTGGCGTGGTCGGGGGGCTGACAGGTGGGGTTGGGGAATTTGCGTGAGCCGTTGCGGCTTGCGGTGGCGTCGATGTCCTTGCGTGCGGTGCTGTTGGCGTCCCTGGGCGTTTCGGCATTGGCCGGCAAGGCCGGCGCCGGCGGCTTCCAGATGCAGCAGAACGCCAGCGGCCTCGGCAACGCCTATGCCGGTTCGGCCGCGGTGGCGGAGGACGCCAGCACGATTTTCTACAATCCCGCGGGCATGAGCGAACTGAAGAATGTGGAGGCGTCCTTCGGCGGCACCTTCACCCGGCAAAACTATCAGTTCGCGAACCAGGGCTCGATCGGCACCTACAATTCTGCTGGCGCCACTGGCGGCGATGCAGGCCGGCCGATCGTGGCGCCCAACGCCTATCTCTCGGTGCGGCTGAGCAACGCGCTGACCGCCGGCATCGGCTTTGGTTCTCCCTTTGCGATGCACACGTCCTATGACACGCCTTGGCTCGGCGGCGCGCAGGGCAACGAGCTCAAGATCAGGACCTACAACATCAATCCGTCGCTGGCGTGGAAGATCAACGAAACCGTTTCCGTCGGCTTCGGCGTAAACTGGCAGACGATGCAGATGAACTATCAACGCCAGTTGGCCACGGTCCCGGTCGTGCCGCCAGGGCTTCCCGGCAACACGCCGCTGACGCTCGATCTGGACGACAGCGCCTGGGGCTGGAACGTCGGCGCGCTTTTCAAGCTGACACCGGCCACCAAGCTCGGCGTGTCCTACCGTTCGAGGATCAAGCACAGCCTGAACGGCGCTATGGTTGGCGGCAGCCCCATCCAACTCGTCAACACCGCGGTGGGAGGCAACGTCACAACCGGTGTCACCCTGCCGGATCAGTTCATCGCCAGCCTGTCGCACCGTTTCAACGAGCGCTGGGAGCTGCTGGGCGACGTGTCCTGGACCGGCTGGAGCAGCTTCCGCGATCTGGACATCTACAAGGTCACCGGCGGGGGGGCGAGCAGCACCACGCCGGCGAGCACGCTGCGCGCCGACTTCCGGAACACCTGGCGCGTCACACTCGGCGCGACCTACACGGTCAACGACGCCGTGAAGCTGCGGATGGGTGTCGCCAACGACGAAAGCCCGATCAAGGGCGCAGCCACGCGTCCGGTCTGGCTTCCAGAGACCAAGAGCATCTGGCTGTCGGGCGGTGTGCAGTGGAGGTTCAAGGAAACGGCCAAGCTCGATATCGGCGCTGCCTACCTCGCCATGAGAGAGACCGACATCGACAACAACCAGACGGCGTCCACCCTCGGGCGCGTGACGGGCACCTATCGCAACAGCACCTGGATCCTCGGCCTGCAGTACTCGGCAGGATTCTGACCGCAACGGCTGCGGCCGCTTCGCCGGTCGCTTTCGGAAGGCACAATGAAAAAAGGCGCGGTGGTGCCGCGCCCTTTCACGTCACTTGCGGGCAGCTTACGCCGCCATCGCCTTCTTGAGGTTCGCGTCGATCTTGTCGAGGAAGCCCGTGGTGGACAGCCACTTCTGGTCGGGGCCGACGAGGAGGGCGAGGTCCTTGGTCATGAAGCCGGCTTCGACGGTGTCGACGCAGACCTTCTCGAGCGTTAAGGCGAACTTCGCCAGATCGGGGGTGCCGTCGAGCTTGGCGCGATGCGCGAGGCCGCGGGTCCAGGCAAAGATCGACGCCATCGAATTGGTCGAGGTCTCGTTGCCCTTCTGGTGTTCGCGGTAGTGGCGCGTCACGGTACCGTGGGCTGCTTCCGCTTCGACCACCTTGCCGTCCGGCGTCATCAGCACCGAGGTCATCAGGCCGAGCGAGCCGAAGCCCTGCGCGACGGTGTCGGACTGCACGTCGCCGTCGTAGTTCTTGCAGGCCCACACATAGCCGCCCGACCACTTCAGCGCCGACGCGACCATGTCGTCGATCAAGCGGTGCTGGTAGATGATGTTCTTCTCGGCAAACTTGTCCTTGAACTCCTTGTCGAATATCTCCTGGAACAGCTCCATGAAGCGGCCGTCGTACTGCTTCAGGATGGTGTTCTTGGTCGAGAGGTAGACCGAATAGCCGCGGTTGAGGCCGTAGTTCATCGAGGCTCGCGCGAAGTCGCGGATCGAGTCGTCGAGGTTGTACATCGCAAGCGTCACGCCCGAGCCCGGCGCCTTGAACACTTCGCGCTCGATCACCTTGCCGTCGTTGCCGGTGAACTTGATGGTGAGCGTGCCCGGTCCGGGGAACTTGAAGTCGGTCGCGCGGTACTGATCGCCGAAGGCGTGGCGGCCGATGACGATCGGCTGCGTCCAGCCCGGCACCAGGCGCGGCACGTTCTTGCAGATGATCGGCTCGCGGAAGATCGTGCCGCCGAGGATGTTGCGGATCGTGCCGTTCGGCGAGCGCCACATGTCCTTGAGGCCGAACTCCTTCACGCGGCCTTCGTCCGGCGTGATGGTGGCGCACTTCACGGCGACGCCGACTTCCTTGGTCTTGTTGGCGGCGTCGATGGTGATCTGGTCGCTGGTCTCGTCGCGCTTCTGAACGCTGAGATCGTAATAGAGCAGGTCGATGTCGAGGTAAGGATGGATCAGCTTGTCCTTGATGAACTGCCAGATGATGCGTGTCATCTCGTCGCCATCCATCTCGACGACTGGGTTCTTGACCTTGATCTTCGCCATTTTAAGAAGCCACCTTTTGAGAGCCGGCATCGGGTACGGTCGTCAGACCGACGAAAATTCGGCGTGCGCTCATTGAAGACGCCGCCCCGGGCAGCGGCTCTATAGCATCGGCTTTCTTGCCGTGAAAGCCGCGCTAACTCGTGGTTTTAAGCCGCATCCAGAGGCGCGGACCCGAAAATGAGAACCCGCCCGATGAGTGCGTCATCGGGCGGGTCAACGCTTTGGAAACGTCCGCAGCCGGGTATCAGAGCGCGTCGAGCGCGTCGTTGAGCGTCTTGCTCGGCCGCATCGCGGCCGATGTCTTCTTCTGGTCGGGCAGGTAGTAGCCGCCCGTATCCACCGGCTTGCCCTGGGCGGCGAGCAACTCGGCGTTGATCTTGGCCTCGTTCGCCGTCAGCGTCTCCGCCAGCGGTTTGAATTTGGCGGCGAGGGTGGAGCTGTTGTCGCGCCGGGCCAGCGCCTTGGCCCAGTAAAGCGCCAGGTAGAAATGGCTGCCGCGGTTGTCCAACTCGCCCACTTTGCGCGCCGGCGAGCGGTTGTGCTCGAGGATCTCGCCGTTGGCCTCGTCGAGCGTCTCGGCGAGCGTCTTCACGTCCTCGTTGCCACTGACCTGCGCCAGATGCTCCAGCGAGGCGCCCAGCGCCAGAAACTCGCCCAGCGAATCCCAGCGCAGATAACCTTCTTGTTTGAACTGTTCGACATGCTTGGGCGCCGAGCCGCCGGCGCCGGTCTCGAACAGCCCGCCGCCCTGCAGCAGCGGCACGACCGACAGCATCTTGGCCGACGTGCCCAGCTCCATGATCGGGAACAGGTCGGTCAGATAGTCACGCAGCACGTTGCCGGTGACGGAGATGGTGTCGAGCCCCTTGCGGATGCGCTCGAGCGAGAACTTGATAGCCTCGACCGGCGCCATGATGCGGATGTCGAGCCCCTTTGTGTCCTCGTTCTTGAGGTACTTCTCGACCTTCTTGATCAATTCAGCGTCGTGCGCGCGTTTGGGGTCGAGCCAGAACACCGCCGGGGTGTTGGTCAGGCGCGCGCGGCGCACGCCGAGCTTCACCCAGTCCTGGATCGGCGCGTCCTTGACCTGGCACATGCGGAAGATGTCGCCGGCCTCGACCTTCTGCGTCATCAGGACTGCGCCGTCCTCGGCCACCACGTTGACCTTGCCGTCCTTGGGGATGCGGAACGTCTTGTCGTGCGAGCCGTATTCCTCGGCCTGCTGCGCCATCAAGCCGACGTTCGGCACGGTGCCCATGGTCTTCGGGTCGAATGCGCCATTCGCCTTGCAGTCTTCGATGGTCGCCTGGAACAGCGTGGAGTAGCAGCGGTCGGGGATCGCGGCGATGCAGTCGTGCAGCTTGCCGTCCGGACCCCACATCTTGCCGCCTTCGCGGATCATCGCCGGCATCGACGCATCGATGATCACGTCGCTCGGGACGTGCAGGTTGGTGATGCCCTTGTCGGAGTTGACCATGGCGAGAGCGGGCTGCTTGGCGTAGGTGGCCTCGATGTCGGCCTTGATCGCCGCCTTTTCCGCGTCCGGCAGCGTCTCGATCTTGAGCATCATCTCGCCGACGCCGGTGTCGGGGTCGACGCCCAGGCGCTTGAGCGTGGCGCCGTGCTTCTCAAACACGTCGGCGAAGAACACCGAAATGCAATGACCGAAGATCATGGGGTCGGAGATCTTCATCATTGTCGTCTTGCAGTGGAGCGAGAACAGGATGCCGTCCTTCTTCGCGGCGTCCATCTGCGCGGCGAAGAAGGCACGCAGCGCCTTAACGTTCATCACCGAGCAGTCGATGACTTCGCCGGCCTTGAGCGGCGTCTTCTCCTTCAGCACGGTGGTCGTCCCGTCGCTGGCGACCAGCTCGATCCGGGCGTTGGTCGGCGCGGCCACGGTCGTCGCGACCTCCGAGCCGTAGAAATCGTTGCCCGACATGTAGGCGACGCGAGTCTTCGAATCCTTGCTCCACACGCCCATCTTGTGCGGATGGCTGCGCGCGTACGCCTTCACTGCGCCGGCTGCGCGGCGATCAGAGTTGCCCTCGCGCAGCACCGGATTGACGGCGCTGCCCAGCACCTTGCCGTAGCGCGCCTTGATTTCTTTCTCAGCATCGGTCGTGGGGTTTTCCGGATAGTCCGGAACCGCATAGCCCTTGCTCTGCAACTCCTTGATGGCGGCCTTGAGCTGCGGGATCGAAGCGGAGATGTTGGGCAGCTTGATGATGTTGGCTTCCGGCTTCATCGTCAGCTTGCCGAGCTCGGCGAGCTCGTCGTTGATCTTCTGCTCGGGCTTCAGCTTGTCGGGGAAGTTGGCGATGATGCGGCCGGTCAGAGAAATGTCCTTCAGCTTCATCTGCACGCCGGCCTGAGCCACGAAGGCTTGGACGATCGGCAGCAGCGAGTACGTCGCAAGCCCGGGCGCTTCGTCGACCTTGGTCCATTCGATTTCGAGATTTGACATGCTTATACCTCTGGTCGCGGTGCGTGTTTGGGCCGACCGGAAACTGACCATCGACGGGTGAGGGGAAAGGTTTTTCCCCCGGCCCCCCGAATGAATTGTTCTCGGCGCGGAGGCCGCCAACCGGGGATCCGGCTGACAGCAATTCGGCGCGCGCCCTATAGCATCTGAGAAGTGGGGGTCCAAGGGGAGGTGGTGCCGCGTTTCGGCCCATCTGGAGGCTTTTCCGCAGGGCTGCCGGGCGGCTTCCGGGGATGGCTGTAAACCACCAGCCCGCCAAGGATTTTCCGGTGCTGGTTACACGACAGCGACCAGAATAATCGCCCCGGCGCCGGTCAGGGCGAGCACCGGTACCGCCCAGCACAGGAACACATAGAGCTGCTCCTGGACGTAGCGCCCGAGCCAACGTTCAACCACGCCGAAGCGGAACAGCAGCACGTTGACCAGAAGGCCGACGCCGAGCGTGGTGTAGTTCAGCGCAAACAGCCGACTCACCGGATTGTCGCCCGAGCCGAGCGCCTCGTAGGCCGAGTTCACGGTGAAGTTTAGGGCGATCACCGCAAACAGACCGCCGATGATGATGTTGACGAGCTCGAAGGTTTCGATCTGGAAGAACCCGTCGTCCACGCGGTTGAGCCAGATCGACAGCATCGGGATCAGCAGCGAGGCGAACAGCGGAATGAAGATCGTCGCCACCACCATTCCAGGCTGCCGCGCGATCTCGAGCGATGCCACGACCTGTGCATGCGTTGTGCCGTACCMCCCCGCCAGTGGATCGCTGCGCAAAGCAACAGACTGGATGTCCCAGTTGTCGAGATTGACGCTTGCGGCCGCACGGCTGAAATCGAGATCGTCTTGATCGAACCGCAATGCCACCAGTTCGGCGCTTTGATCGCGGATCGCGACGGAGAGCGGCAACTTCTGCCGGTCGAACGGAAAACGCTCGACGCTCACGGTGCTGGCGAATTCGGCGCGCACGCGCTTCGTCAACTCGACCGTGCCGTCGGGGTAGATCCGCAAACCAATTGCGGAATAGGTTTCGCGGTTGCGCTGATTGACCAGTTCGGTCGCCGGCACCCAGATCTTGTCGAGCTGCGCCTGTGCTTCCGCTCCCCGATAGATTTTCGGCGGGGCGGTTGCCTCCTCGGCGGGACGGCGCAACCGTAGATCCTGCCAGCGCAATCTGACATCGACCGTGGCGGTGTAGATTCCCGTGCTTTCCTTGAAGGCGATCAGGTCGGCGAAGCCAACGCCGATCTTGACCGGGATCGGCAAGCCTTGCTCGACCGGCAGGGTGGTTTGCGCAGATGCGGTTCGTGCGAATGCGATCAACAGCGCAGTCAATGCAAACAGGACGGTGAAGCGCCGCACGGTTCAGGCTCCCTGGCCGCGTTGCGCGCGCAGTTTTTCGGTCAGCGCGGCGAGGGTGGCGATCTCGGCGCAGAATTTTGTCGGCCGCAGCGGCTCGACCGGCTCGCCGGCCGCAAGCGCGGTGAGGCGTGCGTTGACGACATCGAGCGGGCGCAGCACAAAACCGCGGATCACCACCACGATGGCGCCGATCAGGATCACGATCGCAAGGATCGCGAGATAGATCTGCCAAACCAGGATGCGTCCCGCGGCGGCGCGCGAGCCGCTGAAGTCGCTCGCGACCGCGATCACGCCGATCGGCTCCCCGGCGCCATCGCGCAGCGGCACCAGCACGACTCCGTAGGGAGCGCCTTGAGCATCGCGCGTGTAGCGCGCCGGCTCGTTCACCGCCGAGATATCGGAGTCGGTCGCAAGGCTTTGCATCAGGCCGTTGTTGGTGGTGTGAAACCGGATGAAGCGGCCGACGCGGTTCTGGTCGCTCAGCTTCGCGGGATCGAGGCCACGGGCGAATTCGCACAGCGGCTTTTCTTCGAGGAAAAGCGCAAAGTCGAGATTGTAGGCGGCCTTCAGATTGTCGAGCAGCGGCGCAAACTCGAGGCCGAATTCGAAACTGCCGACATGTTTGCCCTGGGCGTCCTTGACCGGAGCGATGCCGAAGATCGCGGGACCATTGCGCGCGATGGCGAGGCCATTGCGGGCGGTCTGTTCGCGGTTGACCGCCGCCACCATAGGCCGGAAGCGGGTGAGGTCGTCGCCGAAGTCGGCTGGACTTTGGAGGCGGAGCAGCGATTGTGCCGGAGGCACGTGAAACTGCGCTTGCTCGACGCCGCGCCGCTCCTTCTGCGCCGTGAACATATCGGCGAATTCGGCGAGCAGTCGCGCGCGGTCTTTCGCAGCGACGGCCTGCCTTGTGACCGGAAGAGCCGCAATGACGTCGGCGCGTGCCAGCGCATCGAGGCTGGCGTCGCGGATCGCGTTGTCCAGGATCGACTGCATCAGGCGGAATTGGCCGGTCTCGGCCGATGACGTGAGGCCGCTGAACAACCGGTCGGACACGAACGTCAATCCGGCAACGACGATGATCGCAATGAGGATCAGCGCTGCGGGCGCGCTTCGGCGAAATGTCATGAAAGTCCCCAACTGGCGCTAGTGTCGCGATTCGGAAGCTCGCTCGCATTCTCAGCGCATTCCGAAGCGAACTTCCGAATCAAAGCGACACTAGTAACGTTATGATTCCAGTGTCCCTTTGAACCCGAAGTTCGCAAAAGTGCTCGCGGCGCATTCTTGCGAACTTCGGGTTCGGGACACTGGCACGGGTCTGGTATCGCCGGGCGCCAATGTGCTTTGCCGGGAGAGCGCGCGCAACAGAACGCGAATGCCGGAGCGCGCATCTTTTGATCTTGCGGTTGCGCCGCTATACCAGCGGCAAGGAGACAACAGCATGCCGGGCGCAGGCACCGACAAGACCAAGAATTGGGTGCGCGAGCCCGGGCCGGTGGTGGTCCTGGTCGAGACGCAGCTTGGCGACAACATCGGGTCGGCCGCCCGCGCGATGGCGAATTTCGGCCTGTCCCGGCTGCGGCTGGTAAAGCCGCGGGAGCCTTGGCCCAACCCGCGGGCCACAGTGATGGCCTCGGGCGCGGACCGTCTGCTGGAAGAGGCCGAACTGTTCGACACGCTGGAGGCTGCAATTGCCGATTGCACGCTGGTGCTGGCGACCACGGCCCGCGCGCACGATCAGGCGAAGCCCGTGGTGGACGCGCCGGAGGCCATGCGGATGGCGCAGCCCCGGATCGCGGCGGGCGAAAATGTCGCGATCGTGTTCGGCCGCGAGCGCTACGGGCTGGAGAACCAGGAGGTCGCGCTTGCCGACGCGATCCTGACGCTGCCGGTCAACCCGGCCTTCGCCTCGCTCAACATCGCGCAGGCGGTCGTCGTCGTCGCCTACGAGTGGTTCAAGCTTTCGACCTCKGGTGCGCTGCCGTTCGCGATGCCGGAGAAGTCCGAGCCCGCGACGAAGGAGCAGGTGCTCAACTTCTTCAAGGCGCTGGAGCACGAGCTGGAAAAGGCCGAGTTCTTTCGTCCGCCCGACAAGCGCGACACCATGCAGATCAACCTGCGCAACATCTTCACGCGCATGAATCCGACGCGGCAGGACATCCGAACTTTGCACGGTGTCCTCACCGCGATTTCGGAAGGGAAGAAGGGGCCGGCGCAAGGCGGCATTCTAGGCGGCGAGGAGGCGGTGATGTTCCGCAATCTGCTGGCCGAGCGCGGTGATCCGCGTCCTGAAGGCGAGAGCGGGGCGGTGCGCGGGCTCGCGCGCTTCCTCCGCCGCAACCCGACCGACGCCGAACGCGCGTTCTGGCAGGCGCTGACGCGCGACCGCCGTTTCGCCGGCCGTGGCTTCAAGCGGCACGAGCCTGTGGGGCGGCATATTCCCGACATCGTGTCGTTTCCGTTACGGCTGATCATCGAACTGGTGCCTTCGGACGAGAACACGACGGCACGCGCTGGTCGCGCGGAGCGGCGTGTGTGGATGGAAGAGCGGGAATATCGCGTGCTCGATATCCCGGTGGCGGATATCGAGAAGGATTTGGCGGCGGTGTTGGACCGTTTAGCCGAGGCGATTACTGGTCTCTCCTCGTCACCCTGAGGTGCGAGCGTAGCGAGCCTCGAAGGATGACGGGACTGGGAGCGTCAGCCCGCCTTCAACGTCTTGAGTTGCGCCGCGACACCCGCGCGCAACATGCCGAGATCGCTGCCGACCGCGAGGAAGCGCATGCCGCGCTTGGCGGTTTGAAGCGCGCGTTCGGCGTTGACGCAGTAGAGGCCCGGAATCTTTCCGGCCTTCTTCGCCGCGGCGATGACCTTCTCGCAGGCGGCATCCACCTTGGCGGAGTGCGGGTCGAGCTCGGCGCCGTTGGTGAGCGCGATCGACATGTCCGACGGGCCGACGAACAGCACGTCGATGCCGGGCACGGCCGCGATGGCATC
>BFBZ01002182.1_pt1 | contig 11147 bp, 10 predicted proteins | sample 1888401 | NCBI WGS metagenome assembly BFBZ01 (sample SAMD00112614, study PRJDB3348) | symbiont metagenome | host: Chara braunii | reverse complement strand
GGCGGAAACAGACCACCGTGCGCTTCAGAAGATCGAGCGGGCGGTTGCCGGCATCATGGCGGCGATCGAGGATGGGCTCTACCAGCCGTCGATGAAGGCGCGGATCGACGAGCTTGAACGGCAGAAGGCGGAGATCACACAGCGCTTGTCAGAGGCTCCCGCCGACGTTCCCGACATGCATCCCAACATCGCCAATGTCTATCGCAAGAACGTCGGCCGGTTCACCGAGGCGCTCGCCGATCCGGATGGCGGGCGCGAGGCCGCCGAGGCGCTGCGCTCGCTCATCGGCGAGATCGTACTCAAACCCGGCAAGAAACGTGGCGAGGTCCATGCCGAGCTACGCGGCGAGTTGATGGGTATCCTTGAATTCTCGAATACCCAGGAAAATCAACGGACTGACCGTCTTATGCCGGCGGTGCCTGCAGGTCCCCGCAACCATCGAAACACAGGAGAGGTTGGGCGAACGAGGGATCCGAACTTCACCTTTGGGCGCCGAGCCCAAAGGGCAGGCAGTCAACTTTTCTGAAGTCTTGGCAACTTTCAGGCGATTCTGGCTTCCAGCCTACCCCTTGGATGGTGCGGGCATCGCCAGAAATTCCCTTTTGAAACCAAGAGCCCTGGAACGCTGGTGCGGGTGCCTAAATCATTGATCTTGATCCGTGTTTTCGCCCCTGTCGTGCCCACCATCGGCCGATCAGGCCGGTGACCCAGCCTCGTTCGATCTCACGATCATTGAAGATCCTCTGACGTCGAAGCCAAACATCAGCCGTGGCTCGCGTCGCGGGTCCGCCAGCCCCAGGGCAGGGCGACCATAGTCGTGAATTCATGCATCTGTCCTTCTGTCGCCGCGTCGTCCCGGCCGGGCTCGTCCCGCTTGCGCGGTCGCTTCGGCGCGGCAAAGGCCCGGCCATCCACATCGCGGGGCTTGCCCAGACAAGGGTGGGATGCCCGGGCGCTTCGCGGTGCCGCTCTTTCGCTTCATCGGCGGCCTGCTGATCGTCGGACGGGTGTGTCGGGTGGATGCTGCGGTCTGGATTTCAGACATGGCTTCGCTGTCTCGCGGCGCGCTTTGCGTCCGAGCTGTTCTGATCGACCACCCTCTTCGTCGAAGAGGGCACGGGGAATGCCGGGCGCTGGCCGCACCCATGGCCCGCCTGCAGAAAAAAAGCAGGCGGCAGTCACCACAGGTTCAGCCGAGAACACCCGGCATTCCCCGCGCGATGGTTTTGACGGCTGCTTCGCGATCTCCCCGGTGCGCCGGGCTTTCTGGCCACCGTATCGCACAACGTGCTTGCGCACATTGCGCTGGGCATCAGCATCGGGATGCCAGGACCACGCGACTTGACCGTGCGCATCGACGTCGTTCGTCGGCGCGGCTCAGCCACGCTGCAACATCGACACGCCCACCGCATCCCGCCTCGACGTTCGTGACGACCGCGAAGCGCCCCTCTTGTGAGACGGGACGGGGAGATAGAAGCATGAATTCTGGAAAAAAGAAACAAGAATCTTCATGCTCGGGAGACTGGACAGAGACATGTGTTTGAGGCCGCAGTCAAAACGAGTTTTTCTGGCGTAGGCGATCTGGATGCGGATGAGGGGCAAAGAGACGACCGCGCGCCAATGCCGACAAGACCGGCTCCCCGATCTGAACCGGACGAAAGCACTTGGCGCACTCTATTGGAAGGTCGCCGTTGTCATGCAAACGACCTCCAGCAAGAGGGTTAGACGGAGTGTGCCGCAGGTACGACTTTTACCATCTCGTTTTTGAGATCAAGTCCCTTCCATATTTCGAGTTCATCAGAGTCTTCATAGGCAATGCAGAGGCAGACATCGTCTCGCCCACCGGTTCTACGGGCAAATTCGATGCTGTGAATGGGGGCAGAGATAGATAGCGAAGAGTTTAGCGGCACGCTGACGATCATGCCGGCCTGAATCTGCCCACCTGCCATCTCGCCAGCCAGAACAAACAACCGGCGACTTTCAAGGGCGAAGGTCTCGTTCACACGAAAGCTGAACATCAGGAAGACCTACATCATGATATCGTGCTTGTCTCTTCCTTGCTCGAAACAGACATTGATAGCAGTCCCCAACTTGCTTCAGAACACGTCGATCGTCGGAAACCGTGGCTCTCCGGTGATGCAATCCCAGAGGTAGGCGGCGAGGCCGACGTCGCCGGTCCATAACGAATAGCGTCCGCGGCCGGCGACCATCTGGCCGCCGCGAACCTGCACGATGGCGGTCATCGCGAACTGGCGCGCGCGGTCGAGCCAGACCGGGTCGTGGGTGCGGCGATAGAGCTTGAGGAAGGCGTAGCCGTTTCCGCCGGTGCCGTGGCAGAGGTTCGAGCCCTTGGTCAGTGGTCCGGCGGCCCAGGTGAAGCGTCCGCCGTCCAGCAGCAGCGCGTCGAAGTCCGGCGTCGCGAACGGCGCGTCGGCAAAGGTCGTCACCATGCCCGGGGCACCATGACAGTGCTGACAGAGGAACAGCCGCTTCTCACGCTTGCTTCGCGGTCCCCATGTGGTTCCGATGTCATAGCGCCATGCGTTGGCCGCGAGCGCCTTCGGGACGAAGGCGGCCACATGAGCCCGCTGGGCCGCCGTCAGCCAGTCCCATCCGAGCAACAGCGGGATGACGTTGCCGGCAAAGCCATGAACGGGTCCGAGAAAGCGGTCCTTGGCGCCATATAGATCCTGGGTCCAGAGCGGGCCCTGCGGTGTGTCCTCCAGCTCGGCCAACAGCCGTGCCGCCTGCCCCTCGAACAGGCGGCGCCAGCGCGCTTCCCCGGTCATCCCCGCCATGTGGACCGCCGCGACCATCGACCCCGGCAGGCCCCACATCAGCTCCCGGATCGGCAGCTCGTTGTTCTTCTCGGCGTGCCAATGAATGAGGTCGGCGAGGCTCGACAGTGGCGTGAGCCGCATGGCGAGCAGGGCGGCCCCCATCTCGCCACGGAGCAGCGAGCCATGTTTCTCGTAGTCGGCAGGCGAATTGGCTGCGTGGTCGATGACCGTCCGCTCCATCAGCCTGGACAGCACGGGGCGGAAATCCTTGGTCGCTCGGGTTGCGCCGACACGATGCAGGTAGTCGAGGGCCCAGATCACACCCGCGGCGCCCTTGTAGAAGCTGGGATCGCCGTCGGCGGTCCCGTCGTCGCTGGGGTGGGCCGGCCAGAAATGATCGGGATCGAATTGGGCGATCGCATCGGCCGCGATGTCTTCGATCGCGGCCAGGGCAATCGCTTCGTCCCAGGGAGTCTGGACCAGCGGCCGATGTCGTCCCAGGGTGATCATCGTGTCGGGCTCTCGGGTGCTGTCCGTCGGTCGCGTCAAGCAGGCAGGCCGCGGGGCGCATGATTGGCAACCAGCCTATCCAAAAGCCTGCCGTCGGTACACCATCGGTCCTATCGGATGATGGCTCGAGACGATGCCCAAGGTCCGCGGGGAATGAACATGCGCGAGACCCTTTCGATACGGTGCTACATCGCCGCGCCTCGGCCGGCGGTCTATCGAGCGCTGCTCGATCCGCGCGCGATCGCAAAATGGAAGGTGCCGGACGGGATGACCTGCGACGTGCATGCGTTCGACGCCCGTGAAGGCGGCGCGTTGCGGATTTCGCTTACCTATGACGTGCCGACCGGGACCGGCAAGACGACGGCGCACACGGATACGTATCGCGGTCGCTTTGTGAAGCTCGTCCCGAATGAGCAGGTTGTCGAAGTGGACGAGTTCGAGACCACGGATCCGGCGCTACGCGGCGAGATGACGATCACGATCACGCTCGCCGATGCGGAACCAAACTCCTTGCCACGCATGATGGACTGCCCCGTGGCGTATCGCCCGCCGACAACGAGGCCGGCTGGCGGATGGCGCTCGCGAAGCTCGCGGCGCTCGTCGAGGCGCGATAGGCCGGGCCTTCCGCTCATGCCCGCGGCAAACATGGGTATGCCGATCACCGGCCGCTGTTCACCGACGCGGAGGAAGAAAAGACCGATCAGAAAAAGCCGTGGCTCAGATCCGTCCCGTAGGTCAGCGCCATCGCCGACACCAGCAATATGGCGGCACAGAGCAGAAGGAACTGTTTGAGCAGTTCGTGTTTCGGACTGTCGGATGCTTCGGAAAATGCTTTATGAAATGCCTTGGTCAGAGCCGTCATTGCGACCTCGATCTCCTCCCGCCCTTGAGTAGGTCAAGGCAGCAGGCAGAAGGTTCAACTCGGCACAGATGCTGACCGGCATTGGACGCGGAAGTCCCGGCTGTACGAAGGCCGCCCGGTCTCCTCAGGCGCGGCGGCGGCAAGCCCGAGCAGGACGACGAAACCGCCGATCGGCGGCAAATGCTGGAAATCGCGGTGGCGCAGGACGGTCGCTCCTGCCGCGGCAATGAGCGCCGTGCCAAGCGCCAGGCCGACGGTGGGACGGTCGCTCAGTGCTTGATCGCCATCCAACCGCCTTCTTGCGAGATCCGGAGCCGCACGCTTATTGAAACACCTTCACGGTGCGACGCTGTTTGGTGGAGACGGTCCAATTGACGTCGCAGGAGTCACCCGCGTTGATGCTGAGCGTCACGTTGAAGCAGACCTTGCTTTCGTCGGCGACCGCGCTCTTTCCGGTAAAGCACCCCGGACGTGTTTCGGAAAAGGAAAGAGCAGCGGTATCGGGTATCAGCTCCCAACCTGCGTCCGCCGCAGCGCATGTTTGCACCGGGCCTGCTGATTTGCCGACCGGCGCGCCTGTAGGATGATCGAGATGCATAGGTCCGCCATTGACCGATATGCCTTTTGTCTGCACGATCTCCTTCAAGACCGGTGGTGGAGGTAACGAAACGTCATTTGCAGCGAGACTGAGCGACGGCATCTGTACGACGGCGACAAATTCCGAGTTTGGTACTCGCTTGAAGACGTAGATCCGCTCTCCGGGACCGACGCTAGCCTCGACGATCTTGTCTTTCTGGTCGCCGACAACGCCAAACGACTCTCCGCCAATGACCTGAATGATGAGGGGATTGGGGTTCGGGATCGCGCTCTTAGGCTCGAAGCGGATTCGTAAGCTGACGATCTGCTGGCTGGGGCTCTTGGTCACCACAGCGGTCAGGGGCGATCTCGACTGAAGGCAGGCCGTGTAGGCGGCAAGGCCATTTTCATCGACGCCAGACGTCACCAGATGCTTCGCTTCGTCAACGCTATAGTTGAACCGCGTCTCTTGGTACATGCTGGCGCGCTTTGCCGCGAAGCTCTTGAAATCTCCAGCGAAATATTCGGGGATGATTGCGGAGGCAGACTTCTTTGCCTCTTCATAGTTCGCCTCATTGATCAACTTGAGTTGGGCGAGCATGACTGCAAGGGAAGAATCCTCGATGCGCATCGCCTTGAAAGCTTCGATATTGCAATCGCTCGCCTCACTGAAAGCCGCGCCCGAAGATCCCAACAGGGCCACGACAACAAAAATCGCAAGTCTCACGACAATTCTCCCTTTTCGAATGAGATTGAAGGGGCCAGAAAAGAATGTTTTGGTGAAATCGTGAGGCCAACGAAAAGTCGGCCATCCAGTGTCGTCAGATTGCGCCTTGCCAACAGCCAAAGCAATATCAAAACGCGTCGCAATCTCTGCCGGCAGCCCCGCCGTCAGGCGTCTTGAGGCGAGCAAGTGCAAAGGAACGAATTCATCAGCTGCCCGGATCGGCAGTTCGTCGTTCTTCTCGGCGTGCCAATGAATGAGGTCGGCGAGGCTCGACAGTGGCGTGAGCCGCATGGCGAGAAGGGCGGCCCCCACCTCGCCACGGAGCAGCGAGCCGTGTTTCTCGTAGTCGGCAGGCGAGTTGGCTGCGTGATCGATGACCGTCCGCTCCATTAGCCTCGACAGCACGGGGCGGAAGTCCTTCGCACGGCCTGTCGCACCGATACGGTGCAAGTAGTCCAGCCCCCAGATCACCCCCGCCGCGCCCTTGTAGAAGCTGGGGTCACCGTCTGCCGTCCCGTCGTCGCTGGGATGGGCCGGCCAGAAATTGTCGGGATCGAACTGGGCGATCGTGTCGGCTGCAATGTCGTCGATCGCGACCCGAACGGCCGCTTCGTCCCAGGGGGTCTGGATCAGCGGCCGGTGGCGTCCGAAGGTGATCGTGATGTCGGGCTCCCCTGTGCTGCGCGCATCTCATCAGCTCGTGACTGCGGCCCATGCCGCCATCGCCTTGAATGGGAGAACCGATCGATCCCAGCAGCTCGGTTGTCAGGTGCTGTCAGCCGCACGACTGAAGTCGAGCGCCATGTGCGCCTCGTCGTAGTATCGGCCGCCGTCCTTCGCGGCTTTCAGCTCCAGGCCAAATTCCACGAAGCCGATGCTTTCGTAGAGCCGTCGCGCCGGCACATTGTCCTGGACGACGATCAGCTGAACGATCTCGACCTGCTCGCGCGCGACATCCAGGATGTCATTCGCCAACAGGCGCGCGAGCCCGCTCCGTCGAAAGGCTGGCTTAACGTACATGCCGAACAGCCGGCCCTTATGGGCGTGCTTCGGCCCCTGCTGGACGACGAAGCCCAGCGTGCCGACAAGCTCGCCGTCTCGAAAGGCGCCGAGGGTGTGGGTGTCCTCGAGCCGCCTGGCGAACCATTCGACGCCAAGCCCGTTCTCCAGCTCGAAGGTGCTGCCCATCGATTCCGGGTTGATCGTCAGCGCCTCCAGACGAAGGGCCTTGAAGCATGCCGCATCGTCGGCCCGCAGGCGCCGGATCGTTGCAGCAGGGCTCATGGACCGGCTTTCCATCGTCCTCGCGTGAAAACATCTTCGCGTGAAAGCGCCGCCCTTGGGCGGGCGCTTCGCCGCATGCCCGTGCTCGACTCCCTCGGCCAGTGGGCCTTCACAGGCCGACATGCCGGCCGGCCTGCAAACAATGCGGCCTGCCGCAAGCGCAGGCCGCCGGGACGTCACCTCACAGGACCTGACCTCAGATGAGGCCGAGAGGTGAAGCCATCAAACTACTGGGCGCGCTTCAACCGCTTGATCTCGGCGACCTGAAACTTGCCGCCGGCCAGCAGGCTGCTGCAATGCAGCCAGACCTTGTTGCGATCCCAGCCCAGGAACGCCTTGGTCTCCGCACAGTCCGCGTAGTGCTTGTACCTGAGCGTGTCGGAGCAGGTCGTATCGAAATGCGAAAATTCTTGACCAGACAAGGCGCATCCGACCCAAGGCGCATTGCCCGACTTGAAGCTGGTCTCGCAGCCGCCGTTGCAGCTGCTGGCGGCTCTCTCCAGCTTGGCGATCCTGGCTTCCACGGAGTCCGACGCAACTGACGGCGCGCGCGCCGTCGACGACGCCGTCGACCGCGTGCGGCGCGAGATCCCGGTGTCGGCCGTGGTCTTCGACCTGTGGAGCTTTGTCGCCTGCTTCGGTGCGTCGACCGTTACGCCCGGAAGCGAGGGGGCGGAGCCTGGTGTGATTTGCGATGCGGCAGGACCGCACAGCAGGACGGTTGCCAGCACGGCGGCAGCCGAGGACACGACGACACTCGACGACAATCTCATGACAATATCCCTTCAGGGACGAACCTGCCGTCCCAATACATTGTGACCGCACTATATTACCTATCCGAAAATGGGAAACTTGGCTACTCAGCGCCGAAAAAATTTTGCGAATGATCGTCGTTTGCATCGCGATCGGGTGATGTGCCGACGACGCATCCAGAGACTGCCGTGTCGCGATGGGACGCGATTTTCGGATCGACAGAAATGCGCGCAGGCTGGGCCGGGGCGGTTGGCCTGATGTCACCCGCCGGGAGGCGGAGCTATCAACGCAGTGCGGCAATAGGCTTCCACGCGGCATTGAAAGCAGGCCGCGTCCCGCGCGGCAGGCTGCAAGTTCCTTGTGGAGCAGCTTCGCTGGAAACTGCTAGAAGCGATCACGCACTCACAGGGGATGACGAGCTCAATGACAGCCAAGCGCGTGGTGTTCACCGGGGGAACAGGCAAGGCGGGCAGGCATGTACTGCCGCATCTGCAGAACAAGGGCTACGCGCTCCTCAACGTCGATCTCAAGCCGTTCGATCACCCCGGGATCAACACCCTGATCGCGGATCTGACGGACAGCGGCCAGGCCTTCAACGCGCTGACCACGCATCATGGCTTCGGCGGCTTCAACGCCGGCCGGCCGCCACGGGCGCCGGATGCGGTGGTGCATTTCGCCGCGATCCCGCGGGTGCTGATCGAGCCCGACAATGAGACCTTTCGCGTGAATACGATCAGCACCTACAACGTCATCGAGGCCGCGGCGAAGCTCGGCGTGCGCAAGATCATCATCGCCTCCAGCGAGACCACCTATGGCGTATGCTTCGCGGAGGGCGACAAGGACTTCAGGAGCTTTCCGCTCGAGGAGGACTACGACACCGACCCGATGGATTCCTACGGGTTGTCCAAGGTCGTGAACGAGAAGACCGCGCGCGCCTTTGCGATGCGCTATGGCATCGACATCTACTGCTTGCGCATCGGCAACGTCATCGAGCCGCATGAATACGACATGTTCCCGCGTTTCCTCGCCGACCCGCCGTCGCGCAAGCGCAATGCCTGGTCCTATATCGACGCTCGCGACCTCGGCGAGATCGTGCATCTGGCGATCCAGAAGGACGGGCTCGGCTTCCAGGTCTTCAATGCCGTCAACGACACCGTCACCGCAACGATGCCGACGCGCGAGTTGCTGCGGCGCTATTGCCCGAATGTGCCGGTGACCCGCGAGATGGGTGACGACGAGGCGCCGCTGTCGAACCGCAAGACGCGCGAGGTGCTCGGGTTCAAGGAAGCGCATGATTGGCGGAAATATGTGAAGGTGGGATAAGGGTTAGGGTGCATCGGCGAAATTGGTCTCACCGACTTGTTTGGAATGTAAAGATGTATTGGTGGCCACTTTCACGCGCTGAGACGCTGCAAGCGCTTCCTGTGCTGAGCGCGGTGATTGCTCTGTTTGCTGCGGTTACGAGTGTATGGTTTTCAACACGAACATTGGGGCTTGCGTACTTTAAGCAGAAGCTTGATGTGATGACCACCGAGCTCAATTATTTCGAGGACATTCGAGAGTGGGGGGAGGAAGTCGTCGATGCTCTATCTGAGGCGGTTCATCTCTGTGATCTCGATCCAAAGCGATTGGATCCGGTAAGTGGATTCAAGGGAGAGTCCTTCTTCGAGCGACGTCATAGACTCCTAGTCGCGATTTCATCGATGATTGATCGTGGACGATGGTTCTTCCCCAATACTCGGGTTGAAGATCATGGAATGGATAAGGAGCCTGGGTACCAAGGATTTCGGCATGAGGTGCTTGATGGACTTGTGAGTGCCTACAAGAGCTTGGGTAGAGTCGATTGCCAGAACAAACAGAACAACCAGGCTCGTCGAGATGAATTGACCGGCTGCAAAAGGCATTTCGTCGGTCGGCTACAGATTATTCTCGATCCCACCCGGCGGTCGGAGGTCTTTAAGGAGTTGCGCAATAAAGCCGCGAAGGTGGAGAAGCATCCTGGTTGAACCGCTTTGGAAGGACCTTGATGTAGAGGGCAATCATCTACGATAAGCTCTCGCTCACGTCATCCGCCGCCGGAGCGCGAGCATCGCGAGCGACAGCACGATCGTCCCGACGATGAACACGGCCGCCGCCGAGACGATCGCCGGACTGATGTTCTCGCGGATGGTGGCGAACATCTGCCGCGCCAGGGTGCGCTGATTGGGGCCGGCGACGAACAGCGTCAGCACCACCTCGTCCAGCGACGTCGCGAAAGCGAACAATGCGCCGGAGATCATGCCGGGCAGCGCGATGGGAAACGTCACCGAGCGCAGCACCACGGCGGGCGAAGCGCCGAGGCTCGCGGCGGCCCGCTCGAGCTGGATATCGACGCCCTGCAAGGCCGAGGAGACGTTGACCAGCACGAACGGCACGGCGACGACGGTGTGCGCGATGATGACGCCGAGATAGGTGTTGGTGAGCCCGTAGCGCGAGAACATCAGCTGCATGCCGACGCCGAGCACCACCGCCGGCACGACCATCGGCAGTAGGAACACGGTGCGAAGCGTCGCGAACAGCAGCGAGGCGGGCTTGCCGCGCAGGCCGAGCGCGGCGAGCGTGCCGAGCAACGTTGCAAGGGCTGTGGTCCCCGCGCCGATCAGCAGGCTGTTGACGATCGAGAGCCGCCAGGAGTCGGCGGTGACCAGCTCGCGAAACCAGCGCGTCGAATAGCCGGGAATGGGATAGTTCAGGAACACGCTGTCGGTCAGCGATAGCGGCAGCACCGCGATCAACGGCCCGAGCAGGAACACGATGACGGCGATCGCGAACAGCAGCTTGACGAGCGGCAGCCATTTCATGCGCGCTGCTCCTCGGTCGAGGTCAGCCGGATGTAGAGGGCGTAGAGCAGGATCGTCATCGCGAGCAGGACGAGGCCAAGCGCGCCGGCCATGCCCCAGTTTGCGGCTCCCGTGGCGTAGTAGGCGATCACCGAGCTGATCATCTGATCGTTGGCGCCGCCGATCAGCGCCGGCGTGATGTAGTAGCCGAGCGCGGCCATGAACACGAGCAGGGCGCCGGAGACGACGCCGCGCATCGACAGCGGCAGCAGGACGTGGACGAAGGCGCGCAGCGGATGCGCGCCGAGCGAGGCCGCCGCCGGCATCAGATTGCGCGGGATCGCGATCAGCACGCTGAAGATCGGCAGCACCATGAACGGCAGCAGCACATGTGTCATGGCGATGACGACGCCGAGCCGGTTGAACATCAGCGGCACCGGCGCTGACGTCAGGCCGAGCCCCTTCAAGGTGGCGTTGATCAGGCCGTTGTCCTGCAGCACGACATACCAGGCCGCGGTGCGTACCAGGAGGGAGGTCCACAGCGGCAGCAGCACCGCGCCGAGCAGGATCTGCCGGCGCCAGCCGTCGACCGAGGCGGCCACCATCGCGAACGGCAGGCCGATGAGGATGCAGGCCAGCGTCACCAGCGCCGAGGTCACGAAGGTCCGGATCATGATCAGGCGGTTGGCCGAGGCGCCCTCCGGCATCGCAGCGATATTGCCGGCGGCGTTGCGCTCGAGGTCGACAGCAGCGAGCAGGTTCTTGTCGGTCCAGGGCGAGGCGACGGCCTCGGCGATGGTCGTCCAATAGGAGGTCTCGCTCCAACGCGAGTCGAT
>BFBZ01002188.1_pt1 | contig 11158 bp, 7 predicted proteins | sample 1888401 | NCBI WGS metagenome assembly BFBZ01 (sample SAMD00112614, study PRJDB3348) | symbiont metagenome | host: Chara braunii | reverse complement strand
AAATTCTGCAGCCGGGCCTGAACCGCCACGACCACCATCATCACCAAAGCGAGGAACAGGCCGGGAAGCACGCCTCCAAGAAAGAGATAGCCGATCGATGTGTTGGTGACGACACCATAGAGCACCATCGGAATGGAGGGCGGGATGATCGGCCCCAGAATGGCGGACGTCGATGTCAGCGCGCCGGCAAAGCCCGGCCGGTAACCGGCCTTGATCATCATATCGATCGAGATCTTGCCGGGGCCGGCCGCATCGGCCAGGGCACTGCCGCTCATGCCAGCGAAGATCACGCTGGCGATGATGTTGACGTGGGCGAGCCCGCCCCGGAACCGGCCGACCAGCAGGCTGGCGAAGCCGAACATCTTGTCGGTCATCTCGCCCGCGTTCATCAACTCGGCGGAAAAAATGAACAGCGGAACGGCGAGCATGACGAAATCGCCGTAGATGCCGTTGAGGCTCTGGCTCGCCACAAGGCCGACGTCGCGGCCGGTAATCAGGAAATAGACAATGCCAGACGCAAGCATGGCATAGCCGAGCGGCATTCCGATGAACGTCCAGATGAAGAACAGGACGAACATCACTTCAGCGGCAAGGGACATGAGTTTTTCCTAGAGATGCTGTTCCCAGCCAGGCCGAAAAAGCTGCCAGAGCCGGCGCACTGCATTGACGACGACCGCGACGACGAAGATGAGAAAGCAGCCGAAGACGAGTTGCAGGGGCACATGCAACAGCATTGACCGGCGGCGGCCGAGGAAGGAAATGTAGTCGAATGTTCCCGGGATCGCGGCAAGGAACACCAGCGCCAGCGACAGGCTGATGAAGATCGCAACGGCGCGTCGTCCTGCGGGTGGAAACCAGCCGTAGATAACGTCGAACACGATGTGCTGCCGCTCCTTGAGGAGTATGTCGCTGGTCCAGAACACGATCCACACATAGCCGATGACGCAGAGCTCATTCGACCAGGCGATCGGCGCGTTGAGAACGTAGCGGGCGAAGATGCCAATCACGAAGCCGGAGAACATCAAGGCAAAAGCCACGACGCTCACCGACTCCGCGAATCGTCTCCAGATAACTGCAAGGTTCTGCATCGACAGGTCTTAAGCGGCGCCGATGCGGTCAAGCATGCCCTTCGGCCAGTTCTTCGAAAAATCCGAATTGACGAAGGCATCCAGCACATGTTTGCGGAAGGCGTCCACATCCGGGGTCGTGACCGTGTTGCCATGCGCCTCGAAGAAGGCCTTGCCATCATTTTCTGTCGCTATCACGCCGTCGTCGTTGACCTTCTTGGCCGCATCCTCGGCCGCGAGGATTGCCTTCTTCTCGTCGTCACTAAGCCCGTCCCAGAAAGCCTTCGGCATGGTGAAGAAGACATTCGCCACCTGATGACCGGTCAGCACGACCTGCTTCGACACCTCGTAGAACTTCGACGCCATGGCGTCCGGCAGCGGGTTTTCGAGCCCGTCGATCGTGCCGGTCTGCATGGCGAGATAGACTTCCTCGAAGGCCAGCGGCGTGGCGCTCGCGCCAAGCGCGTTGCCAAGGAATTGCCAGGCATCCGAGCCAGGCATGCGCAGCTTCACGCCCTTGAGATCCGCCGGCACCTTGACGGTGCGGGGCGTACGCAGGATGACGTGGCGCGTGCCAAGGTATTGGCTCTTGACGATCTGTAACTTCAGGTCGTCAGCCACCTTGGCCTTGAACTCCTTGCCGACCTCGCCCTCATAGACAGCATCCAGATGCTTGGCATTGCGGAAGAGATAGCCGGTGGTGAAGATTGAGTATTCCGGGATCAGCTCCGCGATATCGGACGGCGACGTCAGCGCCACTTCCAGATTGCCGCGCTGCATCGCCTCGATTTCCGAACCTTGGGCGAACAGCGTGCCGTTATAATGCAACTGAACATCGAATGCGCCCGGCATTGACTTGTCGAGTTCAGCCTTGAAGGCCTGCAGCGCCTTCGATTGCCATTCGGTATCAGGACCGGGGGTCGACGCCCGGATGACCTTGCCCGCGGCGAGTGCAAGGCGCGAGACGAAGGGCGCCGCCAGGACGCCCAAAGTGCCGGCAACCACCGTGCGGCGGCCAACGGCTCGATTGAGAAATGAAGACTCCTGCTTGCTCATGTTCTTCCCCTCCGGCGTCGCTTGTTGGTTGCCGTTTCGACGGCACGCGACCTGACGAGCGGATGTTTTCATCCTCGTCACAAATCGTCAAGCTGAATGTTGACAATAGGCAATCAATCATCATTTGTTTGATTGATGGAGCTCGCCCGCTCCCGAGAACGCGAGTAGACGCACCGATGAAGACCCAAACACCGGCTCTGCCGAGGACCAATTGCCTCATGGTCGCGGCGGCTACGCCACTGACGGCGGACCTTCATCCCGACATCGAACTGCTGACCGGGCACATCGCCATGCTGCTTAGCGCGGGCTGCGATGGCGTCGCGCTCTTCGGCACCACCGGGGAAGGCACCGAGTTCTCGGTTGAGGACCGTACGCAAGGGCTGGATGGCGTCATTGCCGCCGGCGTCGCGCCGGGCCGGCTTATTGTGTCAGTCGGCGCGCTGGCTATTCCCGACATCGTGCGCCTGGCGCATCACGCCCTCGACCACCAGGTTGACAGCCTTCTTCTGATGCCGCCTTGCGTCTATCGCAACGGCATCACCGAAGACGGTACTTTCAGGTTTTACGCCACCGTCATCGACCGCATTGCGCGAGCCGACCTGAAGCTCTGCCTCTACCACTTCCCCGACATCTGTGGCGTTCCGTTGATGCCGCGAGTCATCCGCCGGCTGGACGAGGCTTATCCGGGCATCATTACCGGCGTGAAGGACAGCGGCGGCGATCTCGATTTCACCGAGGCCTTGATCCGCCGCTTCTCGCATCTGTCGATCTACAGCGGCTCCGAAATCCATCTGCCGCAGGCGCTGGCGGCGGGAGCGCGCGGCACCATATGCGGTCTTGGCAATGCCATGCCGCGACTGATGCGCGCCATGTTCGACGCMCCGMCCGCGTTCGACCGCCGCAAGCTGGTGCCCGCGCTGACGTCGGGCGATTTCATCTTGTCGCGAAAGCCGTTCGTCGCATCGGTGAAAGCGATACTCGCCGCGGCCAACGATGATCCGGCCTGGAACCGGGTGTTGCCGCCGATGTCGGAAGTACCAATGCAAGAGCGCGTATGGATGCTGCGCGACTTCGCGCAATGGGAAGCAAACCTGCCATCCGCGTGGCGAAGCTTTGCCTCGGGAGAATCTCGAGCGGAGGAGAATGTCGTGCCCATGCGCCGGGCCTGACTCTTGCAGGCGACTGGCACTGGAAGACCAGTCCATACGCCTTGACGAATTTCACGGCGCCACCGCTAACGAGGTGCTCGTCTGGTCGCCGCATAGTGTTGAAACGGCGCTGATCGCCACGATCGGACTGTTCACCGCTTGGGACTAGCCGCACGCTGTCCGGCTACGGCTTTGTGGCCCTGAATACCGCGAGATTAAAGGCCAGAAAAAAGCAATCATCTATTCGTGTCGATGGCATCGCTGAAGAATCTTCTTCAACACGTCAATCCGCTAGGGCGGCAACTCCAGACTTAGCGAGCCACTACATCAGAGACGCGGTTGCCAGGCGACTGCCGGCGACGTTCGGCTTCTTGTCACCAACGTATTCAACGTTCGTGTCCACCATCCGGTCGCTGTCGATTCCCGCCGCGGTCAAAATGTCCATCATCGCCTTCACGCGCTGCTTGGCCAGATCCTTGTTCGCCTTTGCGGCGTTGGCGCCGGTGAATTCCTTGGCGGCCAAAGCAGTCAGCTCAACGTTGCAGCGCGAGTCTCGAATACTGGCGGCGAACTTCTCGAGGTCGTCCTTGACCTGCGGTGAAATTACATACGACTGGCTGCTGAAAAAGAGGTCGACCTGTACCGGGCTACGCTTCTCATATTGGCGGCACGATATCCCTTGCTTCGGCAGCGTGTACAAGGTCGCGCTCCGCGCTGCGTTTGTGTCGGCAGCGCTGTCGTCAACCCAATGCTGAACTGTCAGCACCATTTCGGGCTTGACGCCCTGCGCCTTGAGAAAGTCGCCGGTTGCATTGAGCCTACGACCGGCTATGTCGTAAGCCTTATCGCCTTCCTTGCTCGCCGTTGCGTAAAGCCTGTAGCCGCAATCGCGCCCTGCATCCTTGATAAAAGCCATCAGCGCGTTCGCGGAATCGCCCGATATCTTGCTGTCACCCTTTTTGAAAAGGACGTGATACGAGTTCCACTGTACGCATTTTGGCCCCACGTCACGTTCCTGGGCGGCCGCTCCGAAAGAAGCCGCGCTCCCGGCCATGACAATGACAATAAATGCCAGAGCGAGATAGGACGATTTCTTCATTTTCTTGGCGCCTCCCGCGCTAAGTTGTTGTAATCCCGCACTCATCCCTTGACAAGACGCCTCCCTCGACGCGGTCATCAGTCCCAAAGGAGCAACAGCTTGCGCCAAAACGCATTGGATGGCGTTGGCTTCGAGCCGCGCGGTAGCCGGATGGCCAAATAGATCGTAAGCCATTTGCGATCTATCTCCCGGATCGAAACCTTCAGGTCATGCAGCTCGAAAGGTTCTGAAACCCGCGTCCATCCGGAGAATGCCAAGGCGCCGACCGGGGCGTCATGTTTCCACACAAGCTTTTCTTCCTGCCTGCCCAGCGCCATGGCGAACTCGAATGGCGAGGCATCTTCGTGAGCGATTTCCACTGTCGCGATCACACTTCTGGCAAAGGCCGGGAAAGCGGAATTGAGAGCGGCAACAACCGGGCCACGCGTGTTCGGCCGCAGGAATATGCCGCCATCGTTGCCGGCAACGAGCAGCGTCGGCAGATCGGAGGGATAATCGGTCACAAGCGTTGAATGCTTGAGCTCGTCATTGGTCATCCGACGCATGCGCTGGCGTTGTTGCGGTGCGTTGAGGCGCGGGCGCCTTGCGCCGGTCGAAACGACATAGCGGATCTGGATCGCTGAAAAGCCGCCGAGTACACGCGCGTCCGCGCTATTGCCGCCGCATCTGACCGCGAGCAGCAGATCACGTCGGCCAGCTGCCGGCGATTGGACGGTCGCCATTATCTCGCGCGGCTCATTCGGCCGGCTGACATCGGCCCAGCCGCTCCCGCCATCGCTCTCAAGGATATGGGCGAGGTCGCTGAAGGTCTGGTTTTCCGCATCGACGATCGCCAACTGAAACTGCGCACGGTCCGTCAGTTCCTCGTCGAGATAAACCCAACAGGTCGCGCCAGTGACGCCCGGCGGGCAGACGCCCTTCAGCAAAGCCATCGCGACATTTCCGCCCTTGGCTTCGAGAAACAGTTGGTCCGGCGATTGTTCGACATAGCTCAGCAAGTCCGGATCCACATGCGGGAACGAACTGACATGAGCCAGACGCATGGGTTCGGCGGAGAGATACTCCTCGCGATAAAGTGAAGAATGCAACTCCGGCACGGTCTCTTCGGCTGCCGCGTTGAGCATTTCCACCACACCCAGGGCGAAGTCGGATCGCCCCGCATGGGCGAGCAGCGAAATCGCGGTATCCGCCCTGCCTTCGCGCGCCGCGATCTCCGCCAGCAACTGCATTGCGTCTGCCGTATTGGCCGAACCCGTGCTTAACCTGAGATACCGTTCGTCGTTGACCCGCAGCTCCAAATTCCAGAGGTTGAGGTTCTTCTCGTGACTGGCGGTGTTCGAGCTGATGCCGAGCTCCACGAACATGTCGGKTTTCGCGAACTTATGCTTTCGGAAAACGTCGATGATCGGCTTGCGATTCCTCAGCCACTCGGCATTTCGGTTCATGCCCGTCGGTGCCGACCGATACCAATAGAGCGGCTCCGGGATGGTGACGATCTCGAGGCCTGCCAGGTCCGCGCGAAGGAAAAACTCCCAATCGCTGGCAGAAAAGCCCCGCTGCTCGTTCAGGTAACCTACCTTGTCGAATACCTCACGCCGGAACATTGCATTGGCATCGCCATACGGATTGATGAGCAGGGTGATGTCCGTAGGTCCGCCAACCGGGAAGTAGAGCATGTAGCCACTTTTCGTGTCCGGCGGCACGAAGGGCTCATTGAGCCACTTGGCAAAGGTCGTGCAGATATCGGCGCCGGACTTTTGCATGCAGGCGACGAATGTACTGACGGCGTTCGGGAACAGTGCATTGTCGTCGTCGAGGAACAGGATCAACGAACCCCTGGCGGCACGAATTCCCGTGTTACGCGCCTTGCCAAGGAAGCCGTTCTTCTGCCGAATGATCCGCCAGCCACGCTGTTCGAACTCAGGCTCGAGCTCGGTCAACAACTGGATTGCGTCTGGATCGGCGCTGCCGTCGTCAACGACGATCAATTCGATATTGGGATAGTCCTGGCGTCGAACCGAGGCGATCGCCTGAGGCAAAAGGCGCGCCCGATTGTAGTGCGCCGTTATGATCGAAACGAGCGGCGCTCGACTCCGGCTGCGATTGGAGACCTTATCGGGTTCACGGGAGAATTTCGCGTGCAGTTTGTTCCAGGCTTTCTCGCGCGCTTCCCTTTTTTGCAGCGGCGTCGCCGGGCCGAACGATCGGCTTTTCAGTACGGACGCGATCTTGGCCGCGATCGCGGACGGCGACGCTTCCATCATGACGGCGTCGACCGACTTCGAATGGAGCACGTCGCGTATGCTGCCGACATCTGTCGCGACAAACGGAATCTCCTCGTCGAGGCACGTCAGCACATCAAGCGGAAGATGCGCAGCCGAGTGCGTAATCGCCACCAGCGCATGGCTCTGCCGCAAATATCGGAAGATCTCGGGCTCATCTCGAATGGGCAGGAATTTCAGCTTGAACGGCCACTGCCGCGCGCGCCGAACGATCATGCCGCCCGAATGTTCGCCCAGGACATGACCAAACGCTCCGACAAACGTCACCGCCAGATCAGTGACGCCGTTGTCGGCCAGACGATCCAGCGCATCACAGAACAGCACCAGTCCGTCGCGCGCCTCTGTGCCCGAAAAATGAACCACTTCGGTAGCGGGCCGCTCTCGCGGCCTGTCGTGATTGACGACGAAGGTCGAGCGCCACTCCTGTGGCTCAAGGGGCGCCGCAATGCGACAGCTGGCGGGCAACTTCCATGCCGCCTTGGCCATCCAGTCGAGCAGAGACTGGCCAGTGACCACGAGATGATCGCACGTTTCGGCCGACGTCTTTTCCATGTGCGCGACGGTCATCTGCTCCTTTCGTTCGACCGCCTGGTTGTTGGCTTCCAACTTCCACATAAGCGGTTCATGAGCGAGAACGACGATCGACGGCGGGTCGGGAAACACACCCGTCCGCTTCGCAACCGCAGGGAAATGCGCCAGTCCGCCCTCAAGCGAAAAGTAGACGACGTCGAAGGTGTTCTGCTTGAGGTAGTGGTAAACAGCCACCGAGTTCTTGTCGCTGGAATCCATGCCGCGCAGCAACTCGGGCGACGGCGGCAACAATTCGAGCCGCACCAGGAAGTTGTCGAAGCACCATTTCCCTAGCCTGGCGATCTCCTGCTCGTCGGGCTGGCTGCCGAACGGGCTCGGCACCCAAAGCAGCGTCACAGTGTCACCGGTTCGCGCCAGATGCTGGGCTAGCGCGTAGGTCGCCGACCCGGGATCGGCTGTCACCGTCGAGCCGAACTCAACCTCCGAAACAATACACACATTGCGAGGCTTCTGGTTTGCCTGTCGCTTGCCCTTGGGCAATGCGCCTGCCTTAGAACCAACGCCCAATTAATCCCCCCATATCCGCTGGCTTTTCTCGATGCGGTCTTGCCAACTGTTGGATAGTACTTTCGTAGTTGTCTCGCGGGCTCACCAAGGCTCAATAGCGTTTACATGCATCCCGCAACAAAAGGCCCGCTGACCCACAACGAGCCGTTGGTGTACATTGCCGTCCCGCTGTCGTCGGTATAGCCATGGGACTGCTCGTCGACGTGCAGCCTGCTGTTGGGCACCACCTGCCCGTTCACACTGATGCTCTTGATAAACAGGTTGCGATCGCCCGGCTTGCCCGGCCCGGCCCACAGATCGTTGGCATAGCGAAGTTCGATCGTCTGCGGATTGGTCACGCCGCTGAGGTCGACATGGAACGGTTGCGCGTTGGCTGCCGCGTCCTTGAGCTCCGCCACGGCGGCCTCGGACGTCGATGCCGTGCTTTCCTTCCCCGGGACGTCGAACCCGGCAACAAGCTTTCCGTCCACCAGGACGTCGAATCGGGGGGGCCCCTGAAAATCAACGCCAGCAGCGTCAACCTCCAGGCTGGTGATGCTGCAACGCGGGGTGTCGTTCGCCGCATCGGCGACCAGGTCGGCCACGCGCCGCCTCTGCGACTGCACCCATCCTGCGATGGGCCGCAGCAGCGCGCTTCGGTCGCTCGCATCCTCCCTGAAGAGGTTTGTTCTTTCGTCGGGATCGGCCTTGAGGTCATATTCCTCGACCTTGCCGGTGGTGGCGTTGAAGATGACCTTTCGGTCATTCTCGCGATAGCCGAACAGGAAACCACTCCAGGGATTGAAGAAAAAGGTCTTGTTCGGCCGTTGCTCGCTGAACAGACTGCGTCCCTGCCACTGCTTTGGCAGCGGAAGCCCGAGTATGTCGAGGATCGTGGGGGCGACGTCGACAATGCCACCAACGGAATGCACGACCTCATCATGAAAAAGATGCTTGTTGATCATGATGAGCGGGATGTGGATGTTTTCCTCATAGATCGCGCTGGCATGGACATAGTCGCCATGCTCTCCAAACGCCTCGCCATGATCGCCCAGTATGACCACGAGCGTTGAATCGAGCTTGCCGGACTGCTTGAGCGAACCAAGGATCTGGCCAAGCGCCAGGTCGCCGATCTTCAGGGCGTTGAGATAGGAATTGAATTTCTCGTCATCCGAGTAGTGAACCAGCGTGGTGTCGCGGGCGGAACGTGACATCTTCGTAAACATCGGGCTGTCGGTGACGAGGTAGGGATAGTGGGTCATCGCCGTGAACATTATGGCGAAGAAGGGTTTTTCCGCATCCGTGTTCAGCCAGTCGATGGTCGCTTGGGCCGTGCAAAGGTCGCTGTTGTAGTCCATGTTCTTCCATGTCTCGGAACTGAGCTTGAACGTTGGGGTGGCGCATTTCTGCCCGCGAAAGTCCTGAACCGCGTCCAATCCCTTGTTAAGCAAGAACTCATCGACTCGCTGGAACCGGGAATCCGCACTCCAGAAAAACCCCGTGCGAAAGCCATTCCTCGACAGAGTATTGGAGACCGAGTCCAGCTTAAGGTACGGATACCTGTTGGTCATACCATAGTATGAAATGTCATTGTACATTGATGAAAATAGAGAAAATATCGAATATTGCGTCGAAGGCGCATGCGCGTATATATTATCGAATCGCATGGAGTCTTCTGAGTAACTCTTTATATTTGGAGTGACCGGATACTTTCCACCAAACGTCTCGATGTATTTGGACGGCACCGACTCCATCATGAAAACCAGCACATTCTTGATCGGATTGGGTGTTGATGCCTTGAAGCCGGACGTTTCGGGTGGGCGCTCCCCAACGCTGGCGACATCGGGATCATTGGCGCCGGCCTTCATGGTCAGGACGACCGGCGTCGGACTGAGCAGAGCCGATTCAACAAAATGCACGATCGGATTCTGGACCTTCGTCGCAGGCGGCGCCTCCGCCCGCACGTGGTATCCAGTGCCGACAGTCGCGACGCCTACGCCTAGAGCAAGCGCAACCAGGAGCATCCTGTGACCGAAGACGCCCAGTCGCAGACATAACCTGGCTGCGGCGTAGCCGAGCACAAGCACCAGAATGATTGACACCGACAGGGTCGCGAAGTCCCGCATGTTGAGCGCGTCGGCCATGGCGTTCCTGGCGTCTGCATTCTGCAGGAAGTCGCCATAGACCAGCCACTGGAAGGTGAATGGTTCCCCCAGCATCTTGACGAGATTGATGTTCGCAAATCCCCAGCCCAGCGAAATCAGGATGGCCACATAGAAGAGGAAAACGATGATCGCGCAGCCAAGGCGGCTGGGCTTTGCCAGGAAAAGCAGGGCCAGCGCCACCGCAGTCAGGCATGCGATGAAGATCAGATCATAATAGCTTGATGCTATCCCTACGGGGATCGACGCCAGAAGGCCTTGCAGCGTCGTTTGCGGATCGACGATGGAGCTTCGGTAGATACCCAAAAGCAGCCAGGAAAACAGTCCCGTGCAGATGATCTGCAGGCTTATGCTACGGAAGCGCATGTCCTGGGAAAAAGGGGCGCGAGCCTTCGGTTCCATCTGAGTGGTCATAGCACGGCTCCTTCGACACGAGCACATTCCGCGGGAAATGCAGCGGCATCCCCGCCAGCACGATCGTTGCGAAAACATGTGGCCTGACATGCTCGGTGTGCTTCGGCTTCAACCGCCGGAACCTGCTCAACCACTCGAACTGGAAAAGTCAGAGCCAACGAAACAGAACGCCAGGCCCAATCGAAAGATCTATTGCTGGGCGGACACCGGCACGGACACCAGAAACGGCGCTTACCCGCCACCTCGGGTCGGCTTATAGACTCCACATTGCCGCCAATAATCCCGTTTTCCGCGGAAGCACTCATACAACTACCCGCCGCCAGTTTGGGCTCCGGCCCCAACTGCGCCGACAGCCTTCAAACCCCGCCCTGAGAATCAGCTTGCGCTAAGAGAGAGTCAACAAAATTGAGCGCTCGTTAACCAAGCCTCTTGAGAACTGGTTAACCTAACGCATTGAATGATGGTGCGTTTGGAGCCTCGCCCAGGTCGCGGCGTCGGCCAAAATTGAAAAGCCGGCGAATCTTCTGTGCCGGGAAACATGTGCGTGGCGTATCAAGCCGAAGGTCTGGACATCACTCGAGAGCGTACAAATCTTCCATGGAAATGGCTCTGAAATACATCGCGAATTCCCGGTAGTTCTCGATGCGTTCGACAAACGGGCGCGGCGGCTGTTTCAATGTCTCGGCCTCAAAATGGTCCAAGCGCTGCACACCGCCGAGATAGGCGATTATGGCGTTTCCGACCAGAGGGTCGGCGACATCATTGTAATGGATCGGGAAATACGGTTGCGCGGTTGCGAACAAAACAGATTTGATCTTGGCCCGAAAAAGGCTCAGCTCGCGGAGATACGAAT
>BFBZ01000008.1_pt125 | contig 11161 bp, 14 predicted proteins | sample 1888401 | NCBI WGS metagenome assembly BFBZ01 (sample SAMD00112614, study PRJDB3348) | symbiont metagenome | host: Chara braunii | reverse complement strand
CGAGAACGGCGGAGTTTCCCACATCTCGAGCGGGCCGGTCGGCACCACGTCGCAGTGGCCCTGCAGGATCAGCGATTTGCCGGCATTGGTGGCCGGACGATAGGTGCCAACCACCGTGCGGGCTTTCGAGAAGTCATGCTCGATCGGGCCGAAGCCGCGCAGATCCCTGAGTTCGTCGAGATTGATGTGCCAATCGTCGACCTCGTAGCCGCGCTCGCGCAAGAGATCGCCGATCATGTCCTGGCACGGTCCCTCGGCGCCGCGGGTCGAGGGGATCGCGACAAAAGCCTGCGTCGTCGCTAGCTGCGCATCGAACCCTTCGTCAATGGCGGCAAGGATTCGTTGTTGCGTCTCGGCAGTCATGCGGCAGCTCCATGGGGGACATCAGACAAGGTGGGAGCCGCAGCGTAACCTGATTTCACCCGGCCGGGTATTGCGCAAAATAGGCATCCCGCAATGCATCTTCGAGCAGACGGCCTTCGGAATAGCCATCGAGCGTTTTCGGCCGCGTCACGCCGTCGAGCAGCCGCGGACACGGCTCGGGCGCGCCGAGCACGGTACGCACCGGAATGCGCTCGGCATAGATCGGCAATTCGTAGTCCTCATCGTCGTCGGCGACGCCCTTGGCGCGCACCTTGGCCGAGGCCTCCTCGATCTCCATCGCGATGAACGAGGTCGCCTTGATCTCCTGCTTGTTGCTGGCGCGCAGGCCCGCGGTACGGTCGGGAAAGAAGCGGTCGACCATCGCAACGATGGCGCGCTCCTTCTCTTCCGGGTCGGTCACGAGATAGGCGGAGCCGAACGCCATCACCGCACGATAGTCGGCCGAATGGTTGAAGCCGCAGCGCGCCAGCACCAGGCTGTCGAGATGGGCGACCGTCAGGCACACCCGCTGCCCTTCCGACTGGTTCTCCAGCATCCGGCTCGCGCTCGAGCCGTGCCAGTAGAGCCTGGTGCCCTCGCGCCAGAAGAATGTCGGCGTGCAATAGGGCTGCCCGTCGATCACGTAGGAGACGTGGCACATCATCGAGGCGTCGAGGATCTTGTGCACGGTGGCATGATCGTAAAAGCCGCGGTCATGGCGGCGCTTGACCCGGTTGCGGGATGACAACGGATAGGACGAGGTGGATGCGCCTTCGGTCACGGCAGGCCTCACAAGATTTGGAATCTTTCAAGAGTTGTAGCGGCCCATTTGGTCTGCGATAGTGCCAATTCCATGCGAAAAATTCCGACCAATTCCCGCAAGCCCGCGGCGCGCAAGCCGGAGCTGCCGCTCGATCTCGCCGGCCCCCACGTGACGCCGGATGCGGCCTCGCAGCAGCGGCTGTATCAGGCGCTGTGCCACGCGATCGTTGGCGGCCTGGTCAAGCCGGGCGAGCCGCTGCCGCCGTCGCGCACGCTGGCAAGGCAGGCTGGCTTTCGCCGCAACGCCGTCACCACGGCTTATGAGCGGCTGATCGCCGACGGCTTCGCGGTGGCGACCACCGGCTCCGGCACCTTCGTCGCCGCGCGCATCCCGACGCAGGCCACCGCGCCGCGACGTGCCAGGATCGAGATCGAGCCGCCGCAGCACAATGCGCTGTCGCTCGGCTGCACTCATATCGACGAACGCGCGCTGCAGCGCTTCCGCGCCTTTGCCGGCCGCAGGCTGCGCGCTTTCGGGTCGGAGCACCTGCACTATGGTGATCCGCGCGGCAGCAGCGAGTTGCGCGCCGCGATCGCGGACCATTTGCTGTCCGCACGTGGGCTACGCTGCGACCCCGACCAGATCATGCTGGCATCGGGCACGCTGCACGCGCTGCGCATCGTATTAGGCGCCATCCTCAGGCCCGGCGATCAGGTCTGGTGCGAGGATCCCGGTTATCCGGCGGCGCGACGCGCGATCGAGCATTGCGGCTATCGGCAAGTGTCGGTGCCGGTCGATGGCTCCGGCATGCGCATCGACAAGGGGCGCGCGTCCGCTCCGCGGGCGCGCGCCGCCTATGTTACGCCGTCGCATCAATTTCCTCTCGGCGTGCAGATGTCGATGCCGCGCCGGCTCGAGCTGCTGGACTGGGCCCGGGACGCCGGCGCCTTCGTGTTCGAGGACGATTACGACAGCGAGTTCCGCTATGACGGCGCGCCGTTGTTGTCACTTGCCGGCATCGATCATCTGCGCCGCGTCATCTACATGGGCACGTTTGCGAAGACGCTGTTCCCGGGACTGCGGATCGGTTACTGCGCCCTGCCCGAAGCCCTGATCGGACCGGTGACGGCGGCGCGCGCCGCGCTCGACCGCTTTCCTGGCACTCTGATGGAAGGCGCGGTCGCCGACATGCTGAACTCCGGCGCCTTCGCCGCGAACCTGCGTAAATCGCGCAAGCTCTATCGCGAGGCGCGCGACGTTCTCGCGTCGGCGCTTCAGAATGCATCCGAGGGCGAGCTCACGGTTCCCGTGCCGTCGCAGGGCCTGCATCTTGTCGCTCGGCTCGATCCCGCGACCGATCCTCTGATTGCAGCGCAGGCGAAGTCCGCCGCCGGCGTCGGCGGCTGGCTACTTGCCGAGACCTATCATCGCGCGCGTCCATTGCCGGGCTTCGTGCTGGGGTTTTCCGGTCATCCGGTTCCGCAACTCGTCGCGTCGGCGGAACAATTGGCGAAGACGACGCTGACGGCATTGCACGCGACGCGCAAGCAATCCACGCAGCCGCGGCGCGCTAGGAGAATCACGGCCACCTGACTATGGTCGCCGCTCGTTCAGTGCGCGTCAGCCTACGGAGATACCGGATGCCCGCTAATCGCAACGTCCTGTATCTCGTGATCGCCGCGCTGGTCGTGATCGCGGGCATGCTCGGCTACAATCTCTATCAGGCCAAGAAGCAGCCCGAGGGCCTGCAGATCAATGTCGGGCCCGACGGACTGAAGATCCAGAACAAGTGAAGGAGGTTCGGATGCCGCGCATCGCGTTGGTCGCGCTGGTCAGCGGCGCAGCATTCGTCGCGATGACTCACTCCACGTCCGCGCAGCAGGCCTTGATGCGCGAAGGTGACATCGTCGACCTCAGGGTCGGTCAGCGCGTCCTCATCGACGACGGCTCGTGTCCGGCCGGGCAGATCAAGCAGGTCGTCGGCTCCAAGCTGAGCGAGAACGGCGTGGTGCGTACACGCAGCTGCGTGCCGCGGCTCGCCAAAAAATAAGCGCCCCGCAATCGCGAGGCGCTTCGTTCATCACTATCCTGGCAACGCCCGGCTTAGTTCGAGATCGGCTCGAACATGCATTGCAGCGTCGGCTTGGCGATCTTGGTGAAGGTCGGGCCGATCTCGCCCTGCTTTGATGTCGGCACCCAATCGGACTCGATGGTCGGCACTCCGGTCTCGCTGATGCCGCGCAGCAAGGCGTGGCGAAGATCGGGATCATCCACCGTCGCGGCGGCGTGGTCGTGCAGGCAGCCGCACACGGCTTCGGGATGCGTCCAGCGCCCGAGCATGTGCGGCGCGCACTGACGGACGAATTCGTCGCGCGGTTCAGCCGCCCGGTACAACGACCGGATCTGCATCGACTCGAGCGGAAGCTGGGATTGGGCCTGCGCGGAACCCGCCAACAAGAACGATGCGAGCATCGCGGCGGAACAGATACGAAGCAACATGGGGAGCCTTTGCCGGCAGTTCTGTCTGTCGCGTCAGTTGGCCTGTGCCACGATCATCGCGGCCGAAGTTGCGACAGGCGAGCCATTGTAGGAGAAGGTACCGATGCCGGGCAAACCGCTGTCCGGGGTGCCAGCCATCGACGAGCCGGCCATCACGAAAGTGACAGCGAGGATCAGGCTCAGGGTCCGCATTTGGCAGTCTCCGTCATTTACGATCGGCGCGCGGCGCCGTGGTGTTGACGGTTTGATAACGATCTGCCGTTTCCGGAGTTCTGCGGAACAAGCGCAAAATGGTTTCGTCGGCGGGAGAATTGTTTCGTCGGCCGGCGGTCCACGAAACATTCGCCGAAAAACCCCAATGTTTTCAGTGGCGACGCCGCAGCGACGGCGTTGTTCAAGATTTCGCGCGTTGGTCACCCGCTGGACGGTCGGACGCCGACCGCGAATTATGCATGCAAACTGAGCAAGCTACCGCGCTTTCTTAACTTTCCTCTGCTGAGACAGGACACAACGGAGCAAGCGCCGTGTGAACCGCACGAGGCTCCGGCCGACTCATCTGGGGCGCCGTGCAACCATCCTCGCGGTGGCACGTTGTCCTGATCCCGATCTAACCAACGAAGGATGTCAGTCGTGGGTAATGGCAACATCGGTGTTGGCAATGAATCCGCGGCCGGCAAATCCGGTCAGCAGCAGATGACGGCCGCGATGCCTCAGCAGGGCGCCTACGTGATGGGCGACAATGAGTGCGCACCGCAGAAGCTGGTTCGCCTCATCGGTTGTCGCGACTCGAGCGTCCGGCCGGGCCTCAGCATTCGCGCGAAGCAGTTCGGGCAAACCCAGCGCTAGCTCGCCCACCGCTTCAGCCGACGGGATCAAGTCCCTGGTTGTGCTACTGAATGAATTCACCGCACTTCTGGACGGCGGCAGCGTCGGCGGCGCCCCATGGCATGATCGGCACCGACGATGTCGAGTTCTTCGGCGAGCCCTCGATCAGCTTGTCCGAATAGACCATGTAGACCAGCACATTGCGCTTGGCGTCGCAGCCGCGCACGATCTGCATCTTCTTGAAGAACAGCGAGCGCCGCTTGCTGAACATGTCGTCGCCCTGGCCAAGCTTGCCCTTGAAGCGGATCGGTCCGATCTGCCGGCAAGCCAGCGAGATGTCAGAGACCTCCTCGGCGAGGCCAAGCCAGCCTTTGAAGCCGCCCTTCTCTGGCACCGTGAAGTGACAGGCGACGCCCTCGACCTCGGGGTCGTCGACGCCATAGGTCGCGAGCTTGTCGTTGGGGCTCATCCATTTGAACACCGTCGAGCGGCGAAAGATCAGGTCGGGCTCGTCAGCGGCGGCTGCGGGGCCCGCCTGCCCCAAGACCAATGTCGAGGCCAGCAACAGCAGCAGCAGCGCGGATCCCCATCGAGACAATTGTCGCACGTCACACAAGCTCACACTTCTCGATGTCATTGAGGTCTCCGCGGGGTGGCTCCGCCTATGTAGTGCGCAAACGCCGCACGGGAAGGCGCTGACAGTTCGGTGATCGGACCGGGCGCTTTAACCTCTTGTGAGGCTTTTTTGCTACGCTTTCGTCGAAAAATACCCCCTCACGGAAGGGTTAGATCGCTTGCGCTGGTGAACGCGTTCTGCGTCTGCGACAACCAATGGATAGTTTGGACTGGGATTCGGAATATGCGCGCAAGCGGGCCTCGGATTTCTATTTTTGATTCTGCGAACGGGCGCTTCTGGCAATTTGCGATCTTGACCGCCGCCGGCACGATCGGCGCGTCGTCCAACGCCGATGCAGCGCTGTTCTACTGGAACCGCGACTCCGCCTATTACGGCGATGTCGAGCCGATGCCACAGCCGGCCCGGCCCAAGCCGAAGCGCAATCTCGTCAAGAAGAATCCGGCGATCGAGAAAGAAGCCGGCACCAAGCCGCAGGGCCCCCTGATCATCTCGGTCTCGATCGACCAGCAGCGGGTCAGCGTCTACGACGCCAACGGCCTCTATGCCGAGAGCCCGGTGTCGACGGGCATGAAGGGGCATTCGACCCCGATGGGTGTGTTCAGCGTCATCCAGAAGCAGAAATACCATCAGTCCAATATCTATAGTGGCGCGCCGATGCCGTATATGCAGCGCATCACCTGGTCCGGCATCGCGATGCACGCCGGCGTGCTGCCGGGCTATCCGGCATCGCATGGCTGCATCCGGATGCCGATGTCGTTCGCGGTCAAGATGTACAACTGGACCCGGATGGGCGCCCGCGTGTTCGTCACGCCGGGCACGATCTCGCCGGAGAATTTCTCGCACCCGCTGCTGGTGACGCAGAAGGTCACGCCGCCACAGCCGGTTGCCGACGACGTTCTGAAGATGGATGCGCCGCTCGGCGTGAAGAGCGACAAGGGTGCGGACAAGCCGCAGACCGGTCTCGATTTGCGCAGCAGCGTCGGTCACGCCGCCGCATCGCTGCGCGACAACACCCACACCGCCGACGCCAGTGGTGCGATGCCTGCGGCGAGCGCGGCGACGACGATGTCCGATGCGCCCTCTTCCAGCGATGCGATCGCGGAGAAGCTTGCAGCCGCCACGTCGGAGACGACGACGGCCGACAGCGGCACCGCCACCGATGACAGGACCGTCGGCGAAACCACCGGCAGCATCGACGCACCGAAGACCGAGGTCGCCTCGAATGATCCGGTGAAGCCCGAAGCCAAGGTCGACATCAATGCCGACCAGCCGAAGGCGGACGCCGCTAAGCCCGCCGTTGCCGAGGCGCCCAAGACTGATCCGGCGACAGATCCGGTAAAGACCGGCACATCGAAGACCGATGCGGCCAAGGACGCGGCCAAGGCGACGGACGCGGTCAAGCCCGCTGAAGCCGCAACCGCGGCCGGCACGTCGGACGCCAAGAACGATGCGGCCAAGGATCCGGCTCGGCTGCCGGGCGCGGCCAGGATCGAGGTGCCGAAGCGCACCGGTCAGATCGCGGTGTTCATCAGCCGCAAGGATTCCAAGCTCTATGTCCGGCAGAACTTCGCGCCGCTGTTCGAGGTGCCGGTGACGATCGCGGCGAGCGACCGGCCGCTCGGCACGCATGTGTTCACCGCGCAGGCCGACAAGACCGATACCAATCTGCTGCACTGGTCGGTGGTGACGCTGCCGTCCCGCAATGCCGCCCGCATCGACGTACAGGACCGCAGTTCGCATCGTCGCAAGGTGGCGGCCGCGGCGCCGGACGAAGCCAAGCCGCAGCCGGCGACCAACAGCCCGGCCGAGGCGCTCGACCGCATCTCGATTCCGGCCGACGCGATGGCGCGGATCACCGAAGCGCTTGGCACAGGCGGATCGATCATCGTGTCCGACCTCGGCGTCAACCAGGGCGAAACCGGCGAAGGCACCGACTTCATCCTGCCGCTGCGCTGAACCTCTCATAACGCCTTCTTGAAAGCCTGCGGCTGGCCGCTGGACTATGATGCCATCCGCATCTGTTCCGGGGACGAGACCATGATGGACCGCAGGACACTGATCGTGGCGGCCTTCGCCGCGGCCACGGGGTCGCGTGCGTTGCAGGCACAGCAGCCCGCGATGAGCCGGATCACGGCCTACGCCTTCTCATTCCCGGCACTCACCGGCGGCGACATTCGCCTTGCCGATTATGCCGGCCGTCCGCTGATGATCGTCAACACGGCCTCGCTCTGTGGCTTCACACCGCAATATGCCGGCTTGCAGCAATTGTGGACCGAATTCCGCGATCGTGGCTTCGTCATCATCGGCGTGCCCTCCAATGATTTCGGCGGCCAGGAGCCCGGCGGCCCGACCGAGATCGCCGAAACCGCGCAACATCAGTACGGCGTCACCTTCCCGATCGCAGCCAAGGCAGTCGTGAAGGGCGCCAGCGCCCACCCGTTCTATCGATGGGCGGCGGAGGCGCGGCCGAAGGATGTGCCGCGCTGGAATTTCCACAAGTACCTGATCGGCCGCGACGGCTACATCGCCGACGTGTTCGCTGAGTCGGTCGCGCCTGACGACACCCGCGTCAAGACCGCCATCGCGCGGGCATTGGCGGTAGCCTGAGAAGCCACGATAATCCCCGGAATTAACTGATCTGACGAGGATTTTAGGCACGGACCGGCCCCGTTCATTGTCTTGGCGGCGCCACTGCGACTAGGGTACGATCGGTTGGGGGCGAAAGCGGCCCGGTCGCGGCGATGCCGGCACCGGGAGCGCGATCAGCAGGGAACACGCCATGCGCATTGCGGCAGGTCTGATTTTCGCAGGGACCGTATCGTTGCTCGCGTCGAGCGCAGCTTGGTCGCAGACGCCGCCCGCCAAGGGCACTGCGCCGGCGGCAGCTCCCGCAGCCGCAGCTCCAGCCTCTGCCGCCGCGGCACCTGCGCCCGCTGCTGCAGCGGCCGCTCCAGTGCCGCCGAAGCAACCGCCGCAGCCGGCGCGCGCTGCCTGCACCAATCCGAATGCGCTCGGCGTTGCCCGCACCGTCGAGATCGACACCACAGGCGGACCGGGCTTCGGCTTCGAACATTTCAAGCAGCTCGACTTCCTGCGCGACCACGAAGTGGTGCTGACCTTCGATGACAGTCCATGGCCGGTCAACACCCCGGCAGTCCTGAAGGCGCTGGCGGATGAGTGCACCACGGGCATCTTCTTCCCGATCGGCAAGCACGCAACGTATCACCCGGAAATCCTGCGACAGGTCTACGCCGCCGGCCACACGGTCGGGTCGCATACCTGGTCGCATGCCAATCTCAACAACAAGAAGCTGACCGAAGACCAGAGGAAGGACGAGATCGAGCGCGGGCTGGCCGCGGTCAAATGGGCGCTCGAGGCGTCGCCCGCGCCGTTCTTCCGCTTTCCGGCGCTACAGCATCCGCCGGAAATGGTGACCTATCTCGGCACCCGCAACATCGCGATCTTCTCCGCCGACATCGATTCCTTCGACTTCAAGTCGAAGAACCCGCAGCAGGTGATCGACACCGTGATGAAAAAGCTTGGCAAGCTCGGCAAGGGCATCATCCTGATGCACGACTTCCAGAAGCACACCGCAGAAGCGCTGCCCGCGCTGCTGACGCAGCTCAAGGCCGGCGGCTACAAGGTGGTGGCGATGCGCGCCAAGTTCCCGGCGACCGTGCTGCCGCAATACGAGCAGGAGCTCGCCAAGGACGTCAAGCTGCCGACTGTGAGCTCGCGCCCGGTCAACAGCGTCGTCACCACCGTCGATCAGTAAGCGTACCGGCGATAAGTCCTGGTGTCGGGTTTGCGTATCGAGGGTTTCGTCATCGTCTCCGCCGACGGCCGGCTGGCGAATGCACACAACGTGATGCCCGATGATCTCAAGATCGAGGGTGACAAGCGGTTCTTCGCCGCGGCCCTCGATCGCGCCGATCTCGTCGTACATGGCCGCCACTCCCAGGAAGAGCAGCCGAACGCGCCGAAGCGGCGCCGCCTGATCCTGACCGGCAAGGTCGCGGCCACCGCGCCCGACCCGGCCAATCCGAACGCGCTGTTGTGGAATCCCGCCGGCTGCCCGTTCGCGACCGCCAGCCGCGAGGCGGGCGTGACCTCGGGCATGGTCGCCATCATCGGCGGCCCCGGCGTGTTCGGCATGTTCATGGAGCGCTACGACACGTTCTGGCTGTCGGTCGCACCCAAGGTGCGCATTCCCGACGGCGAGCCGTGTTTTCCCGGCGTCCCTGCCCGCACGCCGCAGCAGGTCCTTGCCGCTCACGGCCTGCACGCCGGCGCGCCGCACCTGATCGACGCCGCGCAGGACGTGACGGTCACGCCGTGGCGGCGCACCGGCTGACGGCGACGTCATCGCCAAGTCAGTTGGCTGAAACACGTCATCTGGCTGAAACTGGTACCGCCGCCGGCCAGTGAAAAACCGGCTCGCGTAATGTGCCAAGAGCCAATAATCGGCCCCGACGGCGGTCCAAAGCCGTAGTTGGTTCCATTTCTCAACGAACTACCACACAGCCTTGCGTCGGTGTTCGACGCTCGCCGCTATAACCGGCATGGGATGAATATCGTCAATACGGGCTGATGCACGCGAAACGCCGCATCAATAGACTGAGACAAAACCGCAAGCAGCGGTCTTGCATCAGACCAGCGATCACTCCTGCGGCGCTGTCGACGTCTTGATGGAACAGGACAACGGGTCGCGCCAAATAGCCGCGCGGCGGCTTTCTGTTCCAGCAGAGCCGACCTATACCCTGATCTTCCGAGACGATTCATCAAGGGATTGGCACGATCCGTCGCTATCCCCGGGGTGGTCCGGCCCGGATGCGAAGATCGGATCCCAAGCTGACTGAACACCTGCGCCAATGACCGACGACCCCACAACCACCGGCCAGAGGGGAGCCGCCGGAACAATCGACGACACCACCTCCGTGGCGTCCCTGCTGCCGACCTTCGGCTTTACGGCTGCTCGGATGGCTCCTGATGAAAACATCGCAGCCTGGCGGGAAGCCGTCGCGACGCTGTTCGACGTCGACGAGTTAGGGCGCGGCGAACCGGCGCCGTTCAGCGCGGACCTTTGTTCCTATGCCATGGGACCCGTGCTGATCGGGCTCAGCCGCGCCAGCGGCCAGCGTTTCCTGCGCACCACTGCGACGGTGGCGCGGTCCGGCGTCGACCACATCATCCTGCAGCTCTATCTGAAGGGTGGCTTCGATGGCGTTGCCGGCGAAATTCCGGTCCACGTGCGCGCCGGTGACATCTGCGCGTTCGACCTCGCCCAGACGCTGGAGACCCGGGCAACCGCTTTCGAGAACGTGACGCTCGTCGTGCCGCGGCCGATGTTCGCTGCCCACATCGTGCAGGTCGACGCGCTGCACGGCCTGGTGCTGCCGGCGAGCGGCGTGGTCGGACGCCTGCTGGCCGGGCATCTCACCGCCCTGTTCGAGTTCGCTCCGCGCATGACATTCGAGGAGTGTCCTGCGGTGGTCGAGGGCACGATCTCGCTGCTGGCCGCTTGCCTCAAGGGCGAAATGGAGCGCGGCGATTCCGACCGTGGCCTCACCGCGAACGCATCGCTGATGCGGATCAGGCAACATATCGAGGCAAAGCTCGGCGACGGACAGCTCTCGGCCGCGTCGCTCGCGGTCCATTTCGGCCTGTCCCGGGCTTCGCTCTACCGGCTGTTCGCGCCGGCCGGAGGCATCGCCGAGTACATCCGCAGCCGCCGTCTGCATCGGGCATTCTTCGACCTTGCCGGGTCGGATGCGCGCAACCTGAGGATCAGCGAAGTCGCAAGGCGCTGGCATCTCGGCACCGACGCCCACTTCACCCGCTCGTTCAAGGCGGCCTACGGCATCACGCCACGCGCGGCACGCGCGGCCGCGCTGCTGGGCACCGGCATCAGCCGATCAGCTGCCGGTGCCGACAGCGCGACGATCTCAAGGTGGATGCGGGAGATCGCCCCGCCCCGCGTCACGGACTGATTGCCCTACACACTCCCGGGTTGGCGTGACCGGGGCCCTATACGTCCCCGTAGGCCGGCTCGTCGCGGCGCGGGCCGTGGCCGT
>BFBZ01002186.1_pt1 | contig 11163 bp, 11 predicted proteins | sample 1888401 | NCBI WGS metagenome assembly BFBZ01 (sample SAMD00112614, study PRJDB3348) | symbiont metagenome | host: Chara braunii | reverse complement strand
AGGAGGGCGGCGCGCAGACCATGCGCCGCCCCGCGTCACTGCAGTCTGGTCAGACAGGCGCCGGACCTTGTATCAGCGTGCCGTGGCCGTTCGGCGTCTTGATCGTTTCGCAGGTTCCGGCGGGAACCAGCTTCCACGAATTACGCTGATAATCGACTTTCGACGTACCGGCGCAGGTGGTGCCGGGACCGGCTGCGCAATCATTCTGGCCTTTCAGGGCAACGCCGTAGCATTTGTCCTTGGCGTCGGCCGCCGAAGCGGTGGTGACGCCGGCGGCCAATGTCATTGCCGTCGCGACCGAGGCGGCGAGGGCGACTGCTGAAATCCTGCTCATGACAAACTCCTTGCAACAGATAATGGATCGATGATCTGAGCCCAGATCAGGCCGGGGTCAGCGAGCCATGGCCCTTCGGGGTCTTCATGGAGGTGCAGGTGCCTGTGGGAACGAGCTTGAAGGACATCTTATCATAGCTCATGGTCGACTTGCCGGCGCAATCATGCTTGCCGGCGGCGCAATCGTTCTGGCCCTTCAGCGCGACGCCATAGCATTTTTCCTTGGAATCGGCAGCGGCAGCGGGGACGGCGATGGATGCAAGCGCCGAGACGAGCGAACCGGCAATGGCCAGGGTGAGGATGCTGTTCTTCATGGATCTGTCTCCTAGGTGGATGCGAGCCGTCATTGGCTTGCATCAGGGTCTACGGAGCGTCCGTGGGCGACGTTACAGCCGACGCGAAATTTTTTCGAACGATACGAAATTATTCTGTGCCGGCTATATGTTTCACCTCGATTGCCTGCCGGACAGGGACTTTTGGCCAAAAGCCGAAAAGACTTGAAAAAGATGGACAGTTGCCGGTAACGAAAGGCTGCGGTCCTGCGTAGAGGAGATGTCGGGTGAGTCATTCGGCGCGCGAAGAGGAATGGGCAGTCTGGATGCGCGCCGCCATTGGCGGCGATGCGCAGGCCTACCATCGTTTCCTGTCCGCAGTGACGCCGTATCTGCGCGCCATGGCGCGCCGGCGCTGCGATCAGTTCGGGACGCCGGCCAGCGAAGCCGAGGACGTGGTTCAGGAAGTGCTGCTTGCCATCCACCTGAAGCGCGGAACCTGGGACGCATCGCGCCCGATCGGGCCGTGGATATCGACGATCGTGCGCAACAAGCTGATCGACGGTCTCAGGCGGCGTGGACGGCATGTGAGCGTACCGATCGACGATGTGATCGATATCCTTGAGGCGGAAGAACAGACCGATGCCTTGGAGCGATTGGACGTCGATCGTATGCTGGAACAATTGAAGGATCCGCAGAAGACGATCGTGCGCTCGATTTCCGTCGAGGGAACCAGCGTACGGGAAACGGCGGATCGGCTTAAGATGACGGAAGGCGCCGTGCGCGTGGCGCTGCATCGCGCGCTGAAAGTGCTTGCGGCCTTGTATCGGAGTGAGACCAGTGAAAACCGATGACCTCATCAATCTTCTGGCGCAGGACGCGCCGGTCCGCACGCGGATCGGCAAGGCCCTCGCCTTGGCGGTCGTCGCGGGTATCCTGATCAGCGGCGGCATTTTCTTTGCGATGATCGGCTTCCGCGCCGATATAGACACCGCAATGCAGACCGTTCGTTTCCTGTTCAAATTCGCCGTGACCATCGCGCTCGCCGCGACCGCTTGCGCCGTCGTCTTCCGTATCGGCCGGCCCGGTGTGCCGTTGCGCATATGGGGTTGGGCGTTGCTGGCGGCACCGATCCTGCTGCTTGCAGCCGCAGCCGTCGAAATGGCGGTCATGCCGGCGGACAGCTGGAGCGCGCGGATGATCGGGCACAATGCCCGCTTCTGCCTGACGCTTATTCCGCTGTTGTCGATCGGGCCGCTTGCCTGCTTCCTGTTTGCACTGCGCCACGGCGCACCGGAAAGGCCTGGCGTTGCCGGTGCTGTTGCGGGGCTTGCAGCCAGCGGTATCGCCGCAACCTTCTACGCATCCAACTGCACGGACGACAGCCCGCTCTTCGTCCTGCTCTGGTATCCGATCGCGATCGCCGTGGTGACGGCTGTCGGATATGGTCTCGGCCGGCGCATTCTGCGTTGGTGACGCGGTCGAAAAGCCAACTTTAACGAATTGGGAATATCCCGCGTTGATCCTATCGGGCGGCGCGAACATCGATCGCCGCGAAAGCAGTTGGAAGCGCCTGCTTTCATCGGCTATCCCGGACCCGCTCCTTGTTTTCAAAAAATTGCATTTGTCCGCTTTAAAGTATTTGCATCCGCGGCGAATTCTATTATAGAGGCGCAACCTTCGCCGCGAACGATTTCATCGTCTGGCGGTCGTTGGGGAATAGTTCAATGGTAGAACGACGGACTCTGACTCCGTTAATCTTGGTTCGAGTCCAGGTTCCCCAGCCAAACACTTTCAGCAACTATATCAGATAGACAATGCCGCGAAGGCTTGGCGATTGCGCGACTTCAATGTTGCGTCGCGTGCCGCTTCTCCTGATTTTCAGGAATTTTCATTCGGATACGGCAAATCCCGTTCGCTCTCGAGCAACCCGGATCCAGATCATAGAGCTGGTGATCGGATTGCCTTGTCATGACTCTCGGTCATGTCCTCTCTTCGCGTCGACGGATCACCCTCTCGCAGCGATTTCCGTCTGCATGGGTGGCTTTGCGGCCGCAAGATATTCACCCTTCAGCCGCATGTGGCACCAGCAGGCGAAGGCCGAGGAGGCGAAGGCCAGGCTTTCGCCGATGGCGAGGCGGTTGTTGGAATTGCTGAGCAAGGTCAGCGAGAAGAAGAACAGGCACATGATATAGGCGTGCCAGGCGGCGCGCGGAATGATGCCTGCCTTGCGGGCGCGCCAGACGGCGCGAATGAAGACGCCGAGCATGAAGGCCATCACGGCGGCGCCGAACAGGCCGTAGCGCACCAGGATCTCCAGATAGCCATTGTGCAGCAGCGTGTACTGAATGTGCGAGTAGCGCGTTTCGGCCCAGCGCTCGAGCCATCTGTTGCCCCAGCCGAAGATCGGCGCGGAGGAGAAGACTTCCCAGCTGTTGGACCAGAGCTGCAGGCGCTCATCCATCGATACCGGGGTGTTGGTCGAGCTGATGGCGCTTGAGACCACGTCGCCGACATCGTGGCTGCCGGTTACCTTTTCCACCATGGACAATGCTGCCGCCACGGTCGGGCCGGCCGTCTTGTCGAGATTGTGCCGGACGCCATAGATGCCGGCGATCAGCAGCGCCGCCACGACGACGATGGCGATGAGGCCGCTCTTCATGCGCAGATAGGTCAGCGTGACCAGCGCCAGGAGCGGGATGGAAATGCCGAGCGCCAGCCAGACGCCCTTCGATTTGGCGCCGTAAATAGCGATGAAACAGAGCACGAAGATGAAGGGCGAAACAATATAGGCGAAACGGGCGATGCGCCGGTCGCTGGATTTTTCCGTCAGGTAATGCAGCAGCCAGAACAGCGTGAAGATGACGATCATGCCGCAGGCGACGGCGCCATGGATCTGATTGTTCATGATCAGCGGGCGGATGGTCTCGCCGGCAAAAACCTCGCGCAGATGCTGAGTTGCCACGAGCATGACGAGGACCATGGCGAAATAGGCCGCGACGATCTTTTCCATCACCTCTTCATAGAGCAGGAAGGCGACGCCCATGATCGGGAAGAAAAAGGGAAAGGCATAGAGCCAGTCCGAAGCGCCGATATCATGCTGCGGCGTCAGCCAAAGGGTGATGCCGAAGCGGGCCATGACATAGAAGGCCCAGCCCATGCAGAGCCAGCCGACCCAGTCCGTGCGTGGCCGCAACGGTGCCTTCATGTAGTAATAGAGGGCGATCAGCGAGAGGAGCGCGGTTGCATAGCGATAGGCGTCGCTTTCGACGACGGTGGGCGAGGCCACCAAAAGCCAGAGTATGCCACCGATGATAGCGACGGCTTTCGGCATCGCGCCCGCAGCCTTGGTCACGCCTGAGGGGCGGGTTGCGAGATCAGCATGCGATTTATTCATGCGCGAGTCGTCCAATGTCGTCGTCCGCCTTCGTTCACATTTGTTGTATTGCCCGGCATTGCGACGCCCCCATGAAGGCCGTTAGGGCCGCAAGGGGGCAGGAATGCGGCATTTTTCCCCTGCCGGCGCCTCGGCGATATCGATTTCTTCGGGTGCTTGCTAATGGGTAACGCCATCGCGCCGAACCACCTTCAAAACCGTCAGAAAGATGATCTTGAGATCGAAGAAGAAGGATCGCCGGTGCAGATAGTCTTCGTCCAGCGCCACCTTCTGCGGGATCGGCAGTTCATCGCGGCCATTGACCTGCGCCCAGCCTGTGAGGCCGGGCAGCAGTGCGTCGACGCCACGTTCGGTGCGCAACGCGATCAGGTCGTGCTGGTTGAAAAGAGCGGGTCGCGGACCGACGATGCTCATCTCACCCTTCAGGATACAAAGGAGTTGCGGCAACTCGTCCAGGCTGGATTTGCGCAGGAAGGAGCCGATCGGCGTCAGATATATCTTGGGGTCCTTCAGCAGATGCGTCGCGACGGCGGGCGTATCGGTGCGCATGCTGCGGAATTTCGGCATGCGGAAAATCCTGTTGCCGCGCCCGACACGATCGGACCAGTAGAGGATGGGGCCGCGAGAGGTGAGACGCACGGCAATGGCGACGATCAGGATCGGAATGGAAAAGACGATGGCCGCGGCAAATGCGGCAAAGAAATCGAAAAGGCGCTTGGCGATCGTATAAAGCATCGTCTCTTGTCGTTGCGTCGCCACCGGTTCGGGCGGCGGCGATGGCGGTTTGGGTGTTTTGTGCATCTCATATTGCGGATTGGTGCACAACCGTCCGGCATGAGATTCCCCGGCCTTGTTCTCGGCAGATATCCCATGCAAAGCATGTTTGAGCACAACAATCAGAGGCAATGAACCCATGATCCTGGTTACTGGCGCAACGGGTTTTGTCGGACAGGCGCTTTGTGCCGAACTGTCCCGGCGGCAGATGGAGTATCGGCCGGTCAGCCGTGCGTTGCGGCCAGGCTACGTCGCCATCGGCGCGATCGATGCCGCAACGGACTGGTCCGGAGCGCTTGCCGGCGTCGATACCGTCATGCATCTGGCCGCCCGCGTGCATGTCATGAACGAAAGTGCGGCCGATCCGCTCGCCGCCTTTCGCGCCGTCAATGTCGATGCCACGGTCAACCTGGCGCGGCAGGCGGCGCGGGCTGGGGTCCGGCGCTTCATCTTTCTGAGCTCGATCAAGGTCAATGGCGAGGAAACCGGACCGGGGAGGCCGTTCAAGGCTTCAGATGCGCCGCACCCGGAAGATGACTATGGGCGCTCGAAGCTGGAGGCAGAAGAGGCGCTGCTGGCAATTGCCGCCGAGACCGGCATGGAGGTCATCATCATCCGGCCGCCGCTGGTTTACGGACGTGGCGTCAAGGCCAATTTTGCGAGCCTGATGAAATGGGCGGCCCGGCCGTTTCCCTGGCCGTTCGGCATGGTCCGCAACCGCAGGTCGCTCGTTTTCGTCGGCAATCTCGTCGACTTCATGCTGCTCTGCGCCCGTCACCCGGACACGGGAAATCGTGTTTTTCTCATCAGCGACGGCTCGGATCTCTCCATCGGCGCGTTGATTGGCAAGCTGTCGTCGGCCCAGGGGAAAAAGGCCATGATGCTGCCGGTGCCGTCTCTCCTGCTGGAGGGGCTTGCGGCACTCTTGGGCCGCCGGGCAGCGGCCCAGCGTCTGCTCGGCTCGCTCCAGGTCGATATCGGCGAGACGATGGCGACCACCGGCTGGTCGCCGCCCTATTCGATCGAGGAAGGGCTGGCGGCAACTGTCGGCCGTTGACGACAGCGCATCGGCATTGTCGTGACCCTTACAGGCTCCAGACGGAATGACCTTCCAGCAGGGGATTGGCCGGGTCAAGCGCCGCTTTCACATCGACGACCACACCGTTTTCGCTGAGCAGATTGAGGATATCGGCAGCACCGCCAGCCAGATAGGATTTATGGGGAACGGCGAGGATGAGAGCGTCGAGCTTGCCGAAATCCTTCAGCGCCGCCAGGCGTATGCCGTATTCCTCTTCCGCTTCCGCATGGCTCGCCATCGGGTCGTGCACCAGCGGCTCCAGGCCGAACTGGTGCAGCTCACTTATAATATCGGGCACGCGGCTGTTGCGCAGATCCGGCACATTTTCCTTGAAGGTCAGACCGAAGATGCCGATACGGGCGCCGTTGATCGGTCTTTTTGCCGAGACCAGCATCTTGATGAGCTTCTGGGCGATGAAAGCGCCCATGCCGTCATTGATGCGACGACCGGACAGAATGACCTCCGGATGGTAGCCGAGTTCTTCCGCCTTGGCGGTGAGATAATATGGATCGACGCCGATGCAATGGCCGCCGACGAGGCCGGGCGTGAAGGGCAGGAAATTCCATTTCGTCCGTGCCGCCGTCAGCACGTCGGCAGTGCGGATGTCCATCTTTTCGAAGATGATCGACAGCTCGTTCATCAGGGCGATGTTGACGTCGCGCTGGGTGTTCTCGATCACCTTGGCGGCTTCGGCGACCTTGATGCTGGGGGCGCGGTGAATACCGGCCTCGACCACGGCGCCATAGATGGCGGCAATCCTCTCCAACGTCTCCTCGTTGTCGCCGGCGACCACCTTCACGATGCGCTCGAAGGTGTGTTCCTTGTCGCCGGGGTTGATGCGTTCCGGCGAATAGCCGACGTGAAAATCCTCGCCCTGGCGTAAGCCCGAGACTTCCGCGAGCACTGGGCCGCATACTTCTTCGGTCACGCCGGGATAGACGGTCGATTCGTAGACGACGACCCCGCCTTGGCGCAGCACCTTGCCAACCGTGCGCGAGGCGGAGATCATCGGCCTCAGATCCGGCTGCCGGTTGCGGTCGATCGGCGTCGGCACGGCGACGATGAACATATTGCGATCCCGCAGATCCTCGATGTCGCTGCTGATGCGCAATCCGCTTGCTCTCAGCTTTTCGGCCGAAACCTCGCGAGTATCGTCGTCACCAGCCTTCAGTGCGGCGACACGGGAGGCCTTGATGTCGAAACCGACAACATCGTGGAATTTTTCGGCGAGCGCGATCGCGACAGGCAATCCGACATAACCCAAGCCGATAACGGCAATCTTTTCATTCAACACAGCATACCTCGAACACTCCACCTGAATTAGCCCAAACCCAAGGCTCATGTCAGCGTCAATATTTGCCCCAAGCGTGGTTTCTGCTGCGGGTCGCGTGAATGTGAATATCGGCTGCCGGCTTTGCAATAGGCTGGAGATAAGGGGTTGCGGCCGGTTATGGAGCTGGTTTTGGCGACGCGCCTGATATGGGCATCGAAACTTTCTCGTCCCGAACCTATTTATAGGGGTGAGAGTTATTTTCTCGGAAAGGGTGGTTCGCGATGCGAAACAGCCATCTCAAATATCTACGCTCACAGCGAGAGGATCTCGAAGCCAAGCTTGAGCTGCATATAGCACGCTATTGTTTCGGTGACGGCGAGGTCGAAGACGGTACCGAGGCGGAGTTGCGGCAGCGGATCGCGGAATTGTCCGACGAAATCACCGTGCTTGAAACCCAATGGGGTGAATAGTCTGACGGCTTCTGGGCACAGGCGCCAGCTTGCTGATTCCGGTCGGCGTGATCGGTGACAGAAGGTGCAAGGAAATCCTGAACCTGGTTCAGCTGCCAATCCGCAAAAGGCGGGTTAGCGACAAGAGCCGTCGAATCCGTCGATATGGGCGCCAAGCAGGCCGAAAACGGCTGGCCGGCGGCGCAAGCGCCGGCTTTGATCAAGTCGTCGGTGGTCGCCTTGTCAGTCACCAGGTTGATTTTCGTCGCCTCATCCGGCGTGATGAGCCGTATCGAACTTGGAACGGTACTCATCGCCATATCCAGTATCGACCGATCAACACCCATTTTCTTGAAGTAAGCAAGCATCTTCGATCGCTGCGATTTCGACAGTTTCGTACTGTCGTGCAGCCCAACAAACTTGCGGCTGATTTCCTGGCGACTGATGAGGCGCTTCTTGCCGTTAACGATCTGATACTTCATTCGGTAGATGATCCGCTCCTGATCATAGGTCGTCTTGACCTGATGGACTCCGACGATAGCGAAGGGGCTGACGACGCGCCTGACGCCGCCGGACAGCACGAAGGGGCAGGCAGAAAGACATCTGCTACCTGCGGAATAGGCAATAGCTTTTGCCCCGGCGCGCCAGCCGTCGGCACAGAGCGGCTGGTTGCCTGGACAGGATTGCAGCCGGGTTCCGCCCACGGCAACGGACAGGCCGCGCTTGCGGATGATCTCACCCATCTCCATCGCGGCTTCTACATTCCCGCCGGGTGAGTTTACGATTATAGGCAGCTTCCTGTTGCCTGTGCTTGCAAGAAGCTTGCGCAGGTCGTCGGGGGATCTTGCATCGATCATGCCTTCGGCTGCAATCCAGTCCATGCAGCCCTCGGGTCGACAGTTGCCGGAGCCGGGAGCCGCGTGAACGAGCATGAATTGCATTGGCGTGCCGGGCACCTGGGCCATGGCAGCCGCCGTCAGCCCCGTCAGTGCAAAACCGGCCGTGGCTGCCGGCAGGCAAATCTTCAGCGCGCAACGCAAAAGACGCCTGAAAACTGCAAAAATCATGAAGTGAAACCCCCGCACCCTCTGGATGGAAGCTAGCAAAGTGCAATCCAATTAAGCAAGGGGCACAACCTCGATCTGCACCGTGTCACGAGCCTGCCACCGGGTTAAAATATGAGGCATCGATAGGCACGCAAACATCTCGACATCGGCAGCTGTTCAGCGCGATATGGTCGAAGATGATCGACGCGAGCGAGGAGCCGATGAAGCCGAGCCTGTCCACCCTTCTCAGCATCAATGGCGGCTATGTGGATACCGCGGGCTTTCTTGCCCTGCATGGCCTGTTCACCGCGCATGTTACCGGTAATTTCGTGACGCTTGGTGCCACTTTGGCGCTCGGCACGTCGGGTGCCGTTGCCAAACTTCTGGCGCTGCCGGTTTTCTGTGTCGTGGTCATTCTCGCTCGCCTGCTTGGAGGAGATTTGTCGCGGCGCAATCTGCCGACATTGCAGATCATCTTGACGCTGAAATTTTTCCTGCTGGTGCTTGCGGCGTTTTTCGCCATGCGGTTTGGCCCGTTTGCCGATGGCGACGGCTGGCAGGCGATCGTGACCGGAATGACGCTGATTGCGGCGATGGCGATCCAGACGACGGCGCACCGCATTCATCTTGGCTCGACACCGCCGACGACGATGATGACGGGCACGACGACCCAGATCATGATCGATATCGCTGATCTCTTACGCGGTGCCAAGCCCGAGGAGAAAGCCGCAACGACGGCGCGACTTCGCCGCATGGGGGCCGCTGTCGGTGGCTTTGCGTTAGGCTGCGCGTTGGCGGCAACGCTTTTCCTGCTTGTCGGCATGGTCTGCTTCCTGCTGCCGCCGGTTCTGGCGCTTGCGGGAATTCTCATGCATGCCGGCAGCTCGGCAAAGCCGGCTTAGCTTTTCGTCTCCATCCATTTCTGATCGTGCCAATCTTGCTTCTTTCTCCAACCTTGCAAGTCGGCTACAGCTCTCTAAGTGTACGCGTCGGATCGAAGCCGGTTCGCCGCATTTGAGGCGGCAGATTGTTGGTGAATTGAGAAGGGGTGATCATGGCAGGAGAAACGGTGCTCGTGGTCGGCGGAGCCGGCTATATCGGTTCGCACACATGTCTGGATCTGGCGAACAAGGGGTTCAAGCCCGTCGTCTATGACAATTTCTCCAATGGACACCGTGAGTTCGTCAAATGGGGCCCGGCTGAGGAAGGCGATATTCGCGATCGGGCGCGCCTCGATGAAGTCCTTGCCAAGCACAAGCCGGCCGCCATCCTGCATTTCGCCGCGCTGATCGAAGTCGGCGAGTCGGTGAAGGATCCCGTATCCTTCTATGAAAACAACGTCATCGGCACGCTGACCCTGCTGTCGGCGGCGCAGGCGGCGGGCGTCAATGCCTTCGTCTTTTCCTCTACCTGCGCGACCTACGGCCTGCCGCAGAGCGTGCCGCTCGATGAGAGCCACCAGCAGGTGCCGATCAATCCCTACGGCCGCACCAAGTACATCGTCGAGCAGGCGCTTGCCGATTACGATCAGTACAAGGGCCTGCGCTCCGTGGTGCTGCGCTATTTCAACGCTGCCGGCGCCGATTTCGAGGGGCGCATCGGTGAGTGGCACACGCCGGAAACCCACGCCATTCCGCTCGCGATCGATGCTGCGCTCGGCCGTCGCCAGGGCTTCAAGGTGTTCGGCAGCGACTATGATACCCGCGACGGCACCTGCGTTCGCGATTACATCCATGTGCTCGACCTTGCCGATGCCCATGTCCGCGCCGTTGAATATCTACTGCGCGGTGGTGACTCCGTTGCCCTCAATCTGGGCACCGGCATGGGTACGACGGTCAAGGAATTGCTCGGAACAATCGAGACCGTCTCGAAGCGGCCGTTCCCGGTCGAATATGTCGGCCGTCGCGAGGGCGATTCGACGACGCTCGTCGCCAATAACGACAAGGCCCGCGATATCCTTGGCTGGTCGCCGCAATATGATCTGACCGGGATCATCGAATCCGCATGGAACTGGCATGCCAAATCCAACCAGCACTGAGCAGTCTTCGCCTCCGGGTAGCGTCAAGGGCAAGCGCCCGAATGTGCTGCTGATTTCAGCCGATCAATGGCGGGGCGATTGCCTCTCCGCCGTTGGCCATGATTGTGTCAAGACGCCGAATGTCGATGCGTTGGCGCGGGAGGGCGTGCTCTTCCGTCGTCACTATGCCGGGGCCGCGCCTTGCTCGCCCGCGCGGGCGACGCTCTATACCGGCCTCTACCAGATGAACAATCGCGTTTGCCGCAACGGGTCGCCGCTGGATGCCCGTTTCGACAATCTGGCGCTTGCGGCCCGCCGGGCCGGCTACGATCCGACGCTGTTCGGCTATACCGACACGGCGCCCGATCCGCGGAGCAAGGACCCGAGCGATCCGCATCTGACGACCTATGAGGGTGTGCTGCCCGGCTTCACGGCACGGCAACTTCTGCCCGAGCATGAGAAGCAGTGGCTGTCCTGGTTGCGGTCGCGCGGTCATGCCGATGCCGTCAACCGCGATATCCATA
>BFBZ01002175.1_pt1 | contig 11177 bp, 12 predicted proteins | sample 1888401 | NCBI WGS metagenome assembly BFBZ01 (sample SAMD00112614, study PRJDB3348) | symbiont metagenome | host: Chara braunii | reverse complement strand
GATTTTTGCGACGATCAGGCGGCCCTTGATCCGTGCAACCTCTTCGAGGCGACGGCGTTCGACACGGTCGATCTTGTCGGTTGGGGTGTCCAGATGCATAAGTAAATCCTTGATCCAGATTGGAGGCCCTGGCCGGCCTCCTTTTTTGGGAAATTGAAGTCTGCGAACACAGAAAGGAATATCACAGTTTGGTAGATAGTAAATACCAATCTGTGAGATTAAGGGACGTTGGGGAAAAAACCGAAACCGTCGAAGACGCCTCTCGGCGACCGACTTATGCAAGTCCGGGAAAAGCTGGGGTTTTCTCAGCAACGAGCTGCTTTCGCGCAGACCGTTGGGCTGACCGAGCCAATGCTTGGCTACTACGAGCGCGGCGACCGCACGCCTGATGCGCTTTCGCTCTCTGCCTACAGTACGGCGCACAACATAAGCCTGTCCTGGCTCATTGCCGGGCAAGGCGATATGTTTGAAGATCCAGCGAAAGCGCCGGCACCAAACACGGGCGTCGACATTGTGCTACTTCAGCAGCTCCATGACACTGTCCAGGCGGTTTACGTCCAACTAAAGCGAACTCCACCGCCACGGGCGGTCACTGCAGATGCTGGCGAACTTTATAACGAGCTGTTGGGGATGGTGGCGGACGTTCGAGATAAAGCCGTGATTTCGGCGCTCATCCCGGTTTTGCGAGATCGCTTTAAGGAACGGATCGCTAATGCCGAACCCGGATCGAGCAAAGCCGTGGGTTCATGATCGTCGAGATGAACGACGAACAACGAAAAAAAGAGACAGGATCGACTGCTCCCGGAAACGCGCACCAGGTGTTGCTGTCGAAGATGTTGTTTGGACCTGGTCGAGAAACCCCCGTCTCTCGGCCCCAGGATAGCCGCCCCCAAAAAAATTAAATCAAACGCAACCCCACTATGAATACCGGCGTAATAATAAACCTATTGGTCGAACTAATAGCGCGCAACTAATCGCTGCGGCAAGGCGACGAAAGGTGAATGCCGGTGTCGCTGTCACGCCGGCCACCGCCCCCGGCGCCGGGGGTTGAACACGCGCTTCACAGACACGCCGATGCGCTTTTAGCCGGAGCTTGGACATGGCACATCGCCCCCGGCCAAAGGCCACGGCGATTGCGCCAGCCGCCAAGCTGCGCATGTGTTCAGCCACCGCTACGGCGGCGTGCCTATGTGAAGTCAGGGTGTTCAAGCCCGCTACGGTTATAAATGCGCGCTGTGGCGGTGCAACCTTCAAATTCGCGATGGCTAAAGCGCTAGATCGCGCTTCCAACTTCCAAAGAAGCCATAAAAGAGGTCATCCTTTTGAAAAATATGAACAATCGGGCAATTAACCTAAAAGAAGGAACCCACTTCCATCTTCAAATTGGATTTTGGAGGCCTTCAAGACTGGCTAGTCATCGAGCCCGCCAAGCTTGCCGTGGATGACAATCGTTATTTTTCAATGTTTTGAAGACGCTTCAAAGGCCGTTCGATGATTTTTGAGGCTCGTCTTGAAGCTCGCGGCTATTTCGGCCCATTCGCCGAGGCGCACCGCCTTGGCGGCATTTTCTCGTGTCAAACTCGATGAGGCCAAGGGATTGCCGGTGTCACCTTACGCCGTTGTTTTCAAACGATTTGTCATCCATTGACGGCCTGTGACACGAAATGACGGATATTCCGGTTACTGGTGGCAGACAACATCCGGCTTCTTGGCCACGCGTCCGGGCGATATCGGATCGCTTGCCGGAAAAGTCTCTTCCAGAGCTTCTTCGAGATAGTCGTCCTGTTCCTTGCGCTGCTTTTCGTCGAGTTTCGGCTGCTTCTTATCGCTCATGATCCTGACTCCCTGATCCCTGCCTGAAATACTAGGCTCCGGCTGTCCTTTGTCCAGCTTCGTCGCTGGCGGATTGTCGCGGGCGAGGGTGCGTGGCCTTTCGCTCTTGGCGGTGCTGACGGCATTTATATTGGAACTGTGCGTGCTCCCTGTCGTTCTCTCGGTATCAGCAACGAGACGAAAGGATCAGGCCATGTCTGTACCCAACGAGCCTATTCCAGAGTCGCCTCCGATGCCGGAACCCGGCTGGACGCCAAAGCCGCCGATCGAAGAGCCGCAGCCGGACAGGTTGCCGGACGAGGTCCCCGTTCCCAACCCGGATGAAAATGACGAGCCGCCGAAGCATGCAGCCGCTTCGGCGCTGCCGCATCCGCCCTCATGGTGGTGCGCCTTGATGCCGTGAGGTTTGTGGTGGCGAGGCACTATACCCTCACAGAAACATCCGCCGCTCTTCGCTGACCAGCTCCTGCAGGAAGTCGGCGACGGTACGCACCCGCACCAGATCGCGCGCGCTTTCATGATAGGTCGTCCAGTAGGCGCGCTTGATCGATACATCCGGCAGGATGCGGGTCAGCTCCGCAAATTGCCTGGCGACATAATCGTGCAGGATGCCGATGCCGGCGCCGGAGCGAACGGCTTCCGTCTGGCCGATGGCGGTGGAAATTTCGAAGGATGCATCCCAGCTGCGCATGATCTCGCCGGAGAAATTCAGCGAGGCGGTAAAGATCAGGTCTTCGACATAGCCGACGCGGGGATGCAGCTTCAGCGCCTCGACGCTATCCGGCAGTCCGGCCTGTTCCAGGTAGGCTTTCGAGGCATAGAGGCCGAGCGTGTAGTCCGTCAGCTTGGAAGAGACGAGCCGGCCTTGCTCGGGGCGCTCCAGCGTGATGGCGATATCCGCTTCGCGCTGCGACAGCGAGAAGGACCGGGGAACGGGCACGAGCTGGATGCGCAGCTCCGGATAGCGCGCGATCAGCCGCCCGAGCCTGGGCGCCAGGAAGGAGACGCCGAAACCATCCGGAGCGCCGATGCGCACCGTGCCGATAATGGCGGTATCAAGATGGCCAATGCTTGCCTGGGCGCGCAGCATTTCGGTTTCCATGCGCTCGGCAGCATGCAGGAAGATTTCGCCCTCGGCGGTGAGTTCACAGCCATTGGTGCGGCGCACGAGCAGCCGCGTCTTCAGCCGCTCCTCGAGCGTCGTCACGCGGCGGGAAAGCGTGGCATGGTTGACGCCGAGCCGCTTGGATGCGGCCAGAATCTGCCCCGTGCGAGCCACGGCGAGAAACATGCGGACGTCGTCCCAATCCATTTGCACATCCAGGGCTTTAATTTTTGCACAACGGTTGCTTATAACAGCTCATTGATTTGTGCAAATTGAAGTGCGATCCTGCACCCATCCAAGAAAACGAGGAGGCACACCCATGCAACAGATCGGTCATTTCATCGGCGGCAAGCACGTCGCCGGCACGAGCGGACGCACCAGCAACGTCTATAATCCGGCAACCGGCGAAGTGCAGGCGACCGTCTCGCTCGCCAGCGTCGAGGAACTCCGCGCCGCCGTCGAAAATGCCAAGGCAGCGCAGCCCAAATGGGCCGCCACCAATCCGCAGCGCCGCGCTCGCGTCTTCTTCAAGTTCGTCGAGCTCCTGAACCAGCATATGGACGAGCTGGCGACCCTGCTTTCCAAGGAGCATGGCAAGACGGTCGAAGATTCCAAGGGCGACCTCATTCGCGGCCTGGAAGTCTGCGAATTCGTCTGCGGCATTCCGCATCTCGCCAAGGGTGAGTTCACCGAAGGCGCCGGCCCGGCGATCGACATGTACTCCATCCGCCAGGCAGTCGGCGTTGGCGCCGGCATCACGCCGTTCAATTTCCCGGCCATGATCCCGATGTGGATGTTTGCGCCTGCGATCGCCTGCGGCAACGCTTTCATCCTGAAGCCGTCCGAGCGTGACCCCTCCGTGCCGCTCCGCCTTGCCGAGCTGATGATCGAAGCAGGCCTTCCGGCCGGCATCCTCAACGTCGTCAACGGCGACAAGACCGCCGTCGATGCCATCCTGACCGATCCGGATATTGCTGCCGTTTCCTTCGTCGGCTCCACCCCGATCGCCCGTTATGTCTATGGCACGGCTGCCATGAACGGCAAGCGCGCCCAGTGCTTCGGCGGCGCCAAGAACCACATGATCATCATGCCGGATGCCGACATGGATCAGGCCGTCAACGCCCTGATGGGTGCCGGCTACGGCTCGGCTGGCGAGCGCTGCATGGCGGTCTCCGTCGCAGTGCCTGTTGGCGAGGATACCGCCAACCGTCTCGTCGAGAAGCTGGTGCCGAAGATCGAATCCCTGCGCATCGGCCCCTATACCGACGACAAGGCCGATCTCGGCCCGCTCGTCACCAAGGATGCCTACAACCGCGTTACCGGCCTGATCGACCGTGGCGTCGAGGAAGGCGCCAAGCTCGTCGTCGACGGCCGTGGCTTCAAGTTGCAGGGCTATGAAGACGGCTACTTTGTCGGTGGCACGCTGTTCGACCACGTCACGCCGAGCATGGACATCTACAAGACCGAGATCTTCGGACCGGTTCTGTCGGTCGTGCGTGCCAAGAACTATGAAGATGCGCTCGAACTGCCGATGAAGCACGAATATGGCAACGGCGTTGCCATCTACACCCGCGACGGCGATGCCGCCCGCGACTTCGCCTCGCGCATCAACATCGGCATGATCGGTGTCAACGTTCCGATCCCGGTTCCGCTCGCCTATCACTCCTTCGGCGGCTGGAAGGCTTCCAGCTTCGGTGATCTCAACCAGCACGGCACGGATTCGATCAAGTTCTGGACGCGCACCAAGACGATTACCGCCCGCTGGCCGTCCGGCATCAAGGACGGTGCTGAATTCGTCATGCCGACGATGAAATAAGCGTCGCGATTTTAGACTGGCATCGACCGTCGCCCGACAGATTTGCGGGCGGCGGTTTTTATTGCATTGGTTTTCGATAGAGTGATCTTGTCTGTATCGTCGTTTTGGATTAGAACAAAACGAGAACAATGGGAGGGCCGTTGATGTCCGCGACCTATCAGATCGACTATCTCGAATTTCCGTCGAAAGATGGCCTCAAGACCCGGCGCTTCTTCGAGGAAGCCTTTGACTGGAGCTTCGTCAGCTATGGGCCGACGTACCACGTGATTGAGGCGGCCGGCATAGATGCCGGTATTGACGGGAATGCGGGGGAGGCGGCGGGCGCACCCTTGCCCGTGGTCCGCACGACGGATCTGGAAGCCGCCCAGCGCGCGGTCGAGTTTGCCGGCGGTGTCATAACCCGCCCCGCATTTGATTTCCCCGGTGGCCGGCGCTTTCATTTCCGCGAACCGGGTGGTTGTGAAATGGCGGTCTGGATTGCCGTGCCTTAAGCGCTTCAGCTCAGGCGCCGCTGCGCCTCCATTGTGAGCGGTATAGGCCTGCTGTGCGAAATGAGTGCGTTACCCGGGCTCTCGAAATACGTGAATATTAATTTCATATTTTGGAATTGTTCAAAACTAAGAAAGCCACTATATACCATCCGACCCCCTAAGCAGCCTCGATTCCAGGAGATCGGCATGCGCTTGACGAAACAGACCAATTACGCAGTGCGCATGTTGATGTATTGCGCTGCCAATGACGGCCATCTGAGTCGCATCCCGGAGATCGCGAAGGCATATGGCGTCTCCGAGCTCTTCCTGTTCAAGATCCTGCAGCCGCTGACAAAGGCCGGCCTCGTTGAAACCGTTCGCGGCCGCAACGGCGGCGTTCGCCTCGGCAGAGCGGCAACCGCGATCAGCCTCTTCGACGTTGTTCGCGTAACGGAAGATAGCTTCGCCATGGCGGAATGCTTCGAGGACGGCGTCGTGGAATGCCCGCTGGTCGATAGCTGCGGTCTGAATTCGGCACTGCGCAAGGCCTTGAATGCGTTCTTCGATGTTCTGACCGAATATTCCATCGATGATCTCGTCAAGGCGCGCCCGCAGATCAACTTCCTGCTCGGCCTGACGGATGTGGATCACCGGGTGATCGCCAAGAAGCCATCGATCACTGCACCCGCGGCCTGATCGTCCGCGTTCAATCGTTTGATGCTTTCCATCCGTGGTTGCTGTCGGCAGCCGCGGATTTTTGTTTTTATTGCCTCGTATCCGGGCAGTGGATGATGAACGGATCGCGATGGGAAAGCGTCAAATCATCCTGAATCTGATAAAATCACGCAAAATTTCGGCAGAATATTACCAATCCAGAGGTTTTTTCGTCCGAAAATTTCCAAACTCTACAATTTGGAAAAAATTTAGGCGGCGCTTGTTGCTTTCAAACTTAAAATAAAGTTCCATCGGCGCGATCCGAATGGGAACCTATGGGGTGTCCACGGTTTCAAAAGAATAACAAATCTGGGAAACGATATCATGAAAAAGATTTCTGCCCTGCTGGCAGTGACAGCCCTGGCTTCGGTCATGGCAACGTCCGCCTGGTCGAAAACACTTGTTTATTGCTCGGAAAGCTCGCCGGAAGGCTTTGACCCGGGCCTGTACACCGGAGGCAATACTTTCGATGCCTCTTCGCGTACCGTTTACAGCCGCCTCGTCGAATTCAAGCACGGCAGCACCGAGATCGAGCCTGGCCTCGCTGAAAGCTGGACCGTTTCCCCCGACGGCAAGGAATACACCTTCAAGCTCCGCAAGGGCGTGAAGTTCCAGTCGAGCGATTCCTTCACGCCCACGCGTGACCTCAACGCCGATGACGTCATTTTCTCCATCAGCCGTCAGCTGGGCACCGACAATCCATGGGCGAAGTATGTCGCCGGCGGCTCCTATGAATATGCCGATGGCATGGGCTTCCCGAAGCTCATCAAGTCGATCGACAAGGTTGACGACCTCACGGTCAAGTTCGTCCTGAACCGTCCGGAAGCTCCGTTCCTCGCCGACCTCGCAATGGACTTCGCGTCGATCCTGTCGAAGGAATATGCAGACAAGCTGCAGGCCGATGGCAAGATGGAGCAGATGAACCAGCAGCCGCTCGGCACCGGTCCGTTCGCTTTCGTCGCCTATCAGCCGGACGCCGTCATCCGCTACAAGGCCAACGAAACCTACTTCAAGGGCAAGGAAAAGATCGACGATCTCGTCTTTGCGATCACGCCGGATGCATCCGTCCGCGCGCAGAAGCTGAAGTCCGGCGAATGCAACATCATGCCGTACCCGAACGCAGCTGACATCAAGGACCTCAAGGCCGACAAGAACCTCAAGGTTCTCGAGCAGGCCGGTCTAAACGTGTCCTACCTCGCCTACAACACGATGGTTGCTCCTTTCGACAAGGTTGAAGTCCGCAAGGCGATCAACATGGCTGTCAACAAGCAGGCCATCGTCGACGCCGTCTTCCAGGGTTCGGCCACGGTTGCAACCAACCCGATCCCGCCGACCATGTGGTCCTACAACAAGGAAGTGAAGGACGACGCCTACAAGCCGGAAGAAGCCAAGAAGCTGCTTGAAAAGGCTGGCGTCAAGGATCTCAGCATGAAGATCTGGGCGATGCCGGTGTCTCGTCCCTACATGCTGAACGCTCGTCGCGCTGCCGAGCTGATGCAGGCGGACCTTGCCAAGATCGGCGTCAAGGTCGAGATCGTTACCTATGACTGGGCTCAGTACCTGAAGCTCTCCGCCGCGAAGGACCGCGATGGCGCGGCGATCCTCGGCTGGACCGGCGACAACGGCGACCCGGACAACTTCCTTGACACCCTGCTCGGCTGCGATGCCGTCGGCGGCAACAACCGCGCACAGTGGTGCAACAAGGAATTCGACGATCTGGTGAAGAAGGCCAAGCAGACGGCTGACATCAAGGAGCGCACCAAGCTCTACGAACAGGCCCAGGTTGTCTTCAAGCGCGAAGCACCGTGGATGACCATCGACCATTCGGAAGAGTTCATCCCGATGACCAAGAATGTCTCCGGCTACCATCAGGATCCGGTTGGTGTTCACCGCTTCGACGGCGTCGATATCGCCGAATAACGAAAAATCTGTGAGAATGCCCGGCTAGGCCGGGCGACCCGGCGGTCAGGCACATTGTCTGGCCGCCGGAAAAATTTGGACAACTGTCATGTTGCGATTTCTTTTCAGCCGCCTTGCGGTCTTGATTCCGACATTCCTCGGCGTCTCAATTGTCGCCTTTTCGCTCATTCGCCTGCTTCCGGGTGATCCTGTCATGCTGCTGTCGGGCGAACGCGTCATGTCGCCGGAACGCCATGCGCAGATTTCGCATGATCTCGGCTACGACCAGCCGATGATCGTCCAGTACGGCAGATATCTCTGGAACGTCGTGCACGGCGACTTCGGCGCCTCGATCACCACCAAGCGTGACGTATTGACCGACTTCTTCACCTTCTTTCCGGCAACGCTGGAGCTATCGCTCTGCGCCATGATCCTGGCAGCCTGTCTTGGTATTCCGGCCGGTGTCTTCGCCGCCGTCAAGCGAGGTACATGGTTTGACCAGAGCGTCATGGGCGTGGCTCTTGTCGGCTTTTCCATGCCGATCTTCTGGTGGGGCTTGTTGCTGATCATCTTCTTCAGCGGCTATTTGCACTGGACGCCGGTTTCCGGCCGCATCGGCCTCATCTATTTCTTCAAGCCGATCACTGGTTTCATGCTGATCGACAGCCTGCTCTCCGGCCAGAAGGGTGCCTTCTGGTCCGCTCTCAATTCGCTCATCCTGCCGACCATCGTTCTCGGCACCATCCCGCTTGCCGTCATCGCCCGTCAGACGCGCTCGGCGATGCTGGAAGTGCTCGGTGAAGACTATGTCCGCACCGCCCGCTCCAAGGGCCTGTCGCCGCTGCGCGTCGTGTCGGTGCATGCGCTGCGCAACGCCATGATCCCCGTCATCACCACGATCGGCCTGCAGACCGGTGTTCTGCTTGGCGGCGCCATCCTGACGGAGAGTATCTTCTCCTGGCCGGGCATCGGCAAATGGATGATCGATGCCGTCACCAAGCGCGATTATCCGGTGGTGCAGGGTGGCCTGTTGCTGATTGCCGGCATTGTCATGTCCGTCAATCTCGCTGTCGACCTGCTCTACGGCTTCATCAATCCACGCATTCGTCACTAGGAGCGGCCCATGAGCACGGTTAGTGTCAAATCCGACCGCCCCTCCGCTCTTGCGGAGTTCTGGTACTATTTCTCTCGTAACAAGGGCGCTGTCATCGGTCTTGCGATCTTCGTCTTCGTTCTCTTGCTGGCGATCTTCGCCGGCGTCGTCGCACCTCATAATCCTGACGCTGCTTACGGCAGTAACCTGCAGCGCTTGCCGCCGGTCTGGGCGGAAGGCGGCAACAGCAGCTTCCTGCTCGGTACGGATGCCATTGGCCGCGATTTGCTGTCGCGCCTCATCTATGGCACGCGGTATTCGCTGTTTATCGGCCTCGTCGTCGCTTCGGTTTCCGCGATCGTCGGCGTCCTGATTGGCCTTGTCGCCGGCTATGTCCGTGGCTACACGGACACCATCATCATGCGCGTCATGGACATCATCCTCGCCGTCCCCTCGCTGCTGCTCGCCCTCGTGTTGGTGGCGATCCTCGGAGCCGGGCTCACGAATGCGATGATAGCCATCGCCATTACCTACCAGCCGCATTTCGTTCGCTTGACCCGCGCCTCGGTCATGGCGGAGCGCGACAAGGAATATGTCATCGCCTCGCGCGTCGCCGGAGCTGGTTCGTTTCGGCTGATGTTCAAGACGATCCTGCCCAACTGTCTTGGGCCGCTGATCGTGCAGGTGACGCTCGCCTTCTCGTCCGCCATTCTCGATGCGGCAGCGCTCGGCTTCCTCGGTCAGGGTGCCCAACCGCCGACGGCGGAATGGGGCACGATGCTCGCGGATTCGCGCGAATTCTTCCTGAGCAACCCTTGGCTTGTCACTTTTCCCGGTCTCTGCATCCTCATCACGGTTCTCGCCATCAATCTGATGGGCGACGGCCTGCGCGATGCCTTCGACCCGAAGCTGAAGAGGTCGTAATGGCACTTCTCGATATTGAAAATCTCACCGTTGAATTCCAGACTTCGTCCGGCCTGTTCCGGGCAGTCGACGGTGTCTCGCTCCAGTGCGACAAGGGCGAAATCCTGTCGATCGTCGGCGAATCCGGGTCCGGAAAGTCGGTCTCCATGCTCGCCATGATGGGGCTTCTGCCGTGGACGGCGAAGATCACCGCTGACCGGATGACCTTCGATGGCACGGATCTGCGTGGCATCTCCTCGCGTCAGCGCCGCAAGATCATCGGCAAGGACATGGCGATGATCTTCCAGGAGCCGATGTCGAGCCTCAATCCGTGCTTCACGGTCGGCTTCCAACTCGGCGAAACCCTGCGCATCCACATGGGTCTCGACCGCAAAGCACGGCGCGAGCGCTCCATCGAGCTCCTCAATCTCGTCGGCATCCCTGCGCCGGAAGATCGCCTGTCGAACTTCCCGCACCAGATGTCGGGCGGCATGAGCCAGCGCGTCATGATCGCCATGGCGCTTGCCTGCAATCCGAAGCTCTTGATTGCCGACGAGCCGACCACCGCGCTCGACGTCACGATCCAGGCGCAGATCCTCGATCTGCTCGTGCGTCTGCAGCAGGAGCAGGGCATGGCGCTGGTGCTCATCACCCATGACATGGGCGTCGTTGCTGAAACGGCCGAGCGCGTGCAGGTGCAATATGCCGGCCAGAAGGTCGAGGAACAGCCGGTCAAGGCCCTGTTCCGCGATCCGCATCACCCCTATACAGCGGCGCTTCTTTCGGCATTGCCGGAGCGTGCCGTGGTCGGTGAACGCCTGCCATCCATCGCCGGCGTCGTCCCCGGTCAGCATGATCGCCCGACGGGCTGTCTCTTCGCACCACGCTGTTCCTTCGCCACGCCGGAATGCGACAAGGGCGTCACGCGCCAGGATGTCGCTCTGGGCAGAACCCTTTGCAACTATCCGCTGGAACACGGAAAGCCGCTCGGCCATCCCGGCATTGCCGCCACGCAAGCAGCAGGAGGTGCCGCATGACCGGCGCTGTTCTCGAAGGGCGCGATCTCGCCCGTTTCTACACCGTCAAGCGCGGCAGCTTCAAACCGGAGGCGACCGTCAAGGCGCTGAACGGCGTCAGCTTCAGCCTTCAGTCGGGCCGCACGCTCGCTGTCGTCGGTGAATCCGGCTGTGGCAAGTCTACGCTTGCCCGCCTGGTGACGATGATCGAACATCCGACGGCCGGCGAACTGCTGATTGATGGCAAGCCGGCAAAGCTCGGCGACCGCAGCCTGCGCAGCGCCGTGCAGATCGTCTTCCAGAACCCCTATGGCTCGCTCAATCCGCG
>BFBZ01002185.1_pt1 | contig 11180 bp, 9 predicted proteins | sample 1888401 | NCBI WGS metagenome assembly BFBZ01 (sample SAMD00112614, study PRJDB3348) | symbiont metagenome | host: Chara braunii | reverse complement strand
ACCTTGGTCTGCAGCGCCGAATAGACCTCGCTGAAATTGATCGAGGCGGGCGCGGCCTCGAACGCCTTGAACATCGAGGTCCACAGCGGCGACACCGGCACGCGGATCTTGAAGCCCTTGAGGTCGTCGGGCCCATTGATCGGCTTGGTCGACGACGTCGTCTGACGGAAGCCGTTGTCCCAGATCTTGTCCATGACCACCAGGCCGGCCTTGTTGATCTGGCCGCGCACGTAGGCGCCGAGATCGCCGTCCATGGCCTTCCAGACCGTGTCGTAGTCCGGGAACGCGAAGCCGATGCCGTTGATCGACGCGGCCGGCACCAGGGTCGCCAGGATCAGGCCGGACAGCGTGAAGAACTCGACGCCGCCGGAGCGAATCTGACTCAGCATGTCCGTGTCGGAACCGAGCTGGTTGTTCGGGAAGATCTGCAGGTCGAACTTGCCGGCGGTCTCGGCCTTGATCGCCGCCGCCATCTCCTTGGCGCGGACGTTGAGCGGATGGGAGTCGGGCAGGTTGTTGGCGTATTTGTAGGTGAACTCGGCGCTCTGCGCACGCGCCACATGCGGCGCTGCGACGGTGCCAATTCCACCCAGTACGGCTGTCGCCGCGGAGGCCTTCAACAGCGCGCGTCGTGACAGGCTCATGCTCGTTTCTCCCTGGAGAAGCTTCTTCTTGTTGCATCGCGCCGCCGCAAGCATCGCCGGACGAATCCAGCGACATCAGCGACGTCATCTGCGCTTATTGCAGCGATGGGCCGCAGCAGCAATATCGGCGTTCGCAGCAGGTCATGCGCAGCGCGAGTCTCGGCCACGGCGAACGGCCCGTCAGCTCGGGCTGGCCGGGGGTTCTGAAGGGCCCGCGGCTGCCGCAAATTCGAGGATTTGGCGCCAAGTCATTGAACTCTCTACGCATATAAATATTCCATAATATACCTTATGCGAATTGGCCATGGACCGTGGAAGCCGCACATCGGCCCGCCCAGCGCACGTCGGCGCCTGTGCGAAATCGCCCCCGCCTCGTCACCCCGCAGTCTTCGTTTGGTCAAAGCCCAGAGGTCAAAACCGCATCCTTCAGGATTGGGCACGGGCGTATCGTGAATGGGATCCGAAGACATGCCAGTTCAGTCGACGTCGAAGGAAGTTGATCCGGGTGATGTCGCGCTGCCGCCTGACGACGCTGTCTGCGAGGAGATCTATCAGCGGGTGCTGGCCGAGGTGCGCGCACGTATCGATCAGCGGATCGCCGACATCGAGGCCCAGGCCGCTGCTGATGCGGTCGAGGCTGTCGAACCCGCTGCGGGCAGCGAGCACGTGGAAACGCCTCCTCCGGCCCGGCGCCGGCCCGTATTGCGGGCCATGATCACGCTGATGGCCTCGGCCGGGCTCATCGGCGCTGCCATCACCCTGGCGCGGGACCATACCGAGACCATCACCTCCGTCACCGACCGGATCGAAGCGGCGGTTCAATCCATCCGGCGTGAGAACGCTCAGGCGGCGAATCCGCCGGTGGCACTGGAGACGGCGGCGAACGGATCGAGTGCGGCCGAGACGGCCCCTGCCTCACCATCACCAGCCGTTTCACCAACACCGGAGACGTCATCATCGACCTCAACGCGCGCCAGCGATCCATCCTCCGCAATGGCGGAGGCTACGCCGGAGCATGACGTGCCGTCTGCTCCCGACCGGGACGTCGCGCCGCTGATCGACAAGATCGCGCATGACTTGGCCGAACTGCAGAGCGGGTTTCAGGAGTTCAAGTCCGGCCAGGAACAGGCCAACCGCGATCACGCCAGGGCGATCGAACAGCTGCAGGCCAGCCAGGACCAGCTCGCACGCGCGTTCCGCGCAGCGAAGACCGAGCCGACGACCGTCGGCGCCGCGGCGCGCCTCGCGCCCCGGCCGCCACAGGCGCGCCCGCCTCGTTTCCCGTAGCTCCGAACTCATGAGAGATCCGGGCAGGGAGCAGGGATGCCCCTGCTCCCTGCCCCCGTCCCTCACAGATAGTTCGCCGCGGCTTCGGCCTCGAACCGATCCGGCGGGCCTTCCCAGACGATCTTGGCATGATCCAGCACGTAGACGCGGTCGGCGTGCGGGAGCGCGAAGGTGACGTTCTGTTCGCCGAGCAGCACCGTGATCTTGGTGGTCTCGCGCAGTCGATCGAGCGCCTTCGACAACGTCTCCAGGATCACCGGCGCAAGTCCGAGCGTCGGCTCGTCGAGGATCAGGAGCTTCGGCTTCATCATCAGTGCGCGCGCGATCGCCAGCATCTGCTGCTCGCCGCCGGACAGCGTGCGCGCCAGCTGCGGCTGCCGCGACTTGAGGATCGGAAACAGACCGAACAGCCATTCGAGCCGCTCGGCACGCTCGGCGTCGGACAGCGCATTGCCGCCGAGCTCGAGATTTTCGCGCACGCTCATGTCGCCGAACAATTCGCGCGTCTCCGGACACTGAACGATGCCTGAGCGGGCGATCTGCGCCGCCGTGCCGCCGGCAAGGCTGCGCCCTGCCCACTTCACGTCGCCCGAATACGGCACCAGGCCCGAGATCGCGTTGAACAGCGTCGTCTTGCCGGCGCCGTTGAGGCCGACGACCGAGACGAACTCGCCCTCATGGACGTGCAGCGAAACGTCCTGCAGCGCCTGCGCCTTGCCGTAGAGCACGCCGACCTTGTCGACCTGCAGCGCCGGCGTGACGTCCTTGAAGCTGGCCTCCGGCCGCGCGGTCGAGACCAGCGCGCCGCCGAGATAGACCCGGCGGACGGTCTCGTCCTGCATCACCTCGGTCGCCCTGCCCTCGGCGATCTTCTCGCCGAGATACATCGCCAGCACGCGGTCGACCAGTGCCGACACGCTCTTGACGTTGTGGTCGACCAGCAGCACCGCGTGGCCGTCGTCGCGGAATTCGCGGATGAGCTCGGAGAAGTCGGCGACCTCGGACGCCGTGAGGCCGGCGAAGGGTTCGTCGACCAGCACCAGCTTCGGGCTGCGCGCGACAGCCTTGGCGAGCTCGAGCCGGCGCAGATCGGCAAACGCCAGCGTCGGCGGCCGCCGGTCGATGACGCCGCCGAGGCCGACGCGCTCGGCGATCGCGCGCGCCCTGGCATCGACGTCCTTGTCGGCGAACAGCCGCGTCAGCTTGTCCGGCAGCAGCGCGACCTTGATGTTCTCCAGCACGGTCTGGCGCGCCAGCGGCCGCGAATGCTGGAACACCAGCCCGACGCCCATGCGCGCGATGCGATGCGACGGCAGGCCCGCGAGCTCGACGCCGTCGAGCCTGACCGAGCCCGCGGTCGGCCGCTCGACGCCCATGACGCTCTTCATCGCGGTCGACTTGCCCGAGCCGTTCGGCCCAATCAGGCCGAGGATCTCACCCGGGCGGATCGAGAAGCTCAAATTCTTGACGGCGACGAGGCCCCCGAAGCGCTTGGTGAGGCCGCTGACTTCCAGCATCGGAGCGCTGCTCATGCCTTGTTTCATGCTTTGGCCCCTCCCCTGATCATGCCGAGGAAGCCGTCGGGGAAGAACAGGATGACCACGAGCGCGATCACCGAGACGATCAGGGTGGCGAGCTCGCCGAGCGGCCGCAGCAGCTCGCCCATGCCGATCAGGAAGATCGCGCCGATCGCGGCGCCGATGACGGTGCGGCGGCCGCCGAGCACCGCGGCGATGATGATCTGCACGCCGACGCCGACATCGACAAAGGTCGAGACCGAGGCCGTGCCCATGTAGAACACCATCAGTGCGCCGGCGAGCCCGGAGAAGAACGCGCTGACGACGAAGGCGGCGAGCTTGTGCTTGGTGACATTGAAGCCGAGCGCGCCGGCCTGGATCTTGTCCTGCCCGCTCGCCTGCAGGATCAGCCCGATGGCGCTGCGCGACAAGCCGAACAGGATCGCACCGCTCACCAGCATGAAGCCGAGCGCGATCCAGTAGTTGGTTTTGGCGTCGATCGAGATCACGTCCGGCACGGCGAGGCCGATCTCGCCGCCGGTCAGCCCCGCGGCGACGACGATGAAGTTCTGCAGCATCAGCACGGCGACCAGCGTCGTCAGGCCGAAATACGGCCCGCTGACGCGCAGCGCCGGCAGCGCCAGCACGACGCCGCCGACGACCGCCGCCAGGGCGCCGGCGGCGATGCACAGCCAGATCGACAGGCCCGGCGAGAAGTGCGCATCGAGAATGCCGGCCGTATAGGCGCCGACGCCGATCAGGAAGGTCGGTCCGAAATTGACCTCGCCGGCGAAGCCGAACAGCAGGTCCCAGGACATCGCGAACACGGCCGTGTAGTACGCGACCGTCAGCAGCCCGAGGACGTAGCCTGAGACGTAGGCCGGCAGGACCAGAGCCACGATCACGGTCAGGAGCGCGATCCAGAACAGCCGCGACGTACCGAATGCAGGCATGCTCACCTCCGTCCGAACAGCCCTTGCGGGCGCAGATACATGACGACGACGAGCAGCAGCAGCGCCGGAATCGTCCGGTAGGCCGGCGAGATCAGATAGGCCGTTCCGGTCTCGAGATAGCCGACCACATAGGCCGCGATCAGCGAGCCCGACACGCTGCCGAGGCCGCCAAGCACGACGATCGAGAACGCGCTCGCCGTCAGCGGCCCGACGCTGTAGGAGCTGACCCCCAAGAACATGCCGAGCAGGATGCCGGCCACCCCCGCCAGCAGGCCGTAGATGGCCCAGACGGTGAGGTAGATCGACGATAGTTCGATGCCCAGCAAGGTGACGCCGCGCGGATTCATCGACGCCGCCATGACAGCCTTGCCGCGCCTGGTGCGGTTGACCAGGAACCACAACAGCCCGATGGCCACCCAGCAGATCACGGCGGTGAAGTATTCGTTCCGTGGTGTGCGCACGCCGAACACCGTGGTGACGCCCTCGACGATCGGCAGCACGGTCTTGGCATTGTTGGTGAAGAAATATGCGATCGCCTCCTGGATGATGATGCCCCACAGCAGCGTCGCGGTCAGGATGAAGATCTCCTTCTCCGATTCAGCAATCACCTTGGAGCGCTGGATCGGCCTGACGGCGATGAAGTAGGTGGCGAAGGCCAAAATGAAGCCGGCGAGGACTCCGATCAGCGCGCCGGTGTAGGGCCCGACACCGAATTCGCTGGCGGCAGCCCAGGCTGCAACCGCGGCGCCGACCATGATGGCGCCGTGGGAAAGGTTGAGCACGCCCGAGACACCGAAGATCAGCGTGAAGCCGGTCGCGCCGAGGGCATACAGCGCGCTGATGGCAAAGCCATCGATCAAGATCTGCCAGAAAAGCATTGAAAATCGACCTGCAACGTCAGACTGAGGCACCAAGAAAATGGGCCGCTCCTTGAAGGAGCGGCCCGCGATGCGTCAGTTGCTGGCCGCCTTGAGCTTGATGAAGGACGGCCAGGTGGCGGTGCCGGCGGCGAGCTCCTTGGGCCAGACGTTGACCTGCTTGCCGTTCTGCCATTGCAGCATCAGCCCGGTGATGTAGCCCTTTCCGGTCCGCAGCGCGTGCGGGTTCGGGTCGCCCTTCGGCTTGAAGGCGATGCGGCCGATCGTCCCGACATAGTCGGTCGCTTCCATCGCCTCGACCATCTTGTCGGGATCGGTGCCGCCGGCCCGATGGATCGCATCCGCGATCATGTAGACGTCGTCATAGGAGGTGTAGCCGGCATAGGACGGGAAGTTTCCGAACTTCTTCTGATAGGCCTCCACGAACGGCAGCGTCTTTGGCGTTACCGCGACGCCCGGTCCCGACACGGCATTGTACATGACGCCCTCGACGGCGCCGTTGGTGTCTTTCCAGAAGGTCGAGTTGGTCGCCTGCGAGGAAATGCCGAACATCGGGATCGGCACCTGCTGGCTCTTCCACTGCACGGTCGGCTGGGTGCCGACATGCGAGATGCCGGTGATCATGACGTCCGGCTTCAGGCCCTCGATCTTGTTGAAGATCGGCGTGAAGTCGGTGGTGTCAGGCGACATGCGGATGTGGTCGACGACCTTGAGCCCGATCTCCGGCAGGCATTTCTCGTAGCCGGCGTCGAGCGGCGTCGTCCACGCCGCGTCCTCGCTCATGATCACCGCGGTCTTCATCTTGTAGGGCTCGACCAGCAGGTCCTTGGCCGCGTCGCAGACGAGGCCGGCCAACGAGGTCGAGGTCAGATAGCCGTGGAAGGTGTATTTGAGCTGGTCGTAGTTCTTGGCGATGTTCTGGGTGATGACGTCGGACGCGGCACCGGGCGTGATCATCAGCGTCTTGAGGCGCCCTGCCCACGGCTCCAGCGCCAGCACGACCTCGGAGATGTAGCTCGCGATGACCGCGTTGACCTTGTCCTCGCTGACGGCGCGCTGGAAGGCGCGCACCGATTCCGCCGAGGAGGAGTGATTGTCGTAGACGACGATCTCGATCTTGCGCCCGTCGATCCCGCCCTTGGCGTTGATCTCCTCGGCGGCCAATTGCGCTGCGGGTGCGATCGACGAGCCGGCGACGGCCTGTGCCTCGGAGATGACACCGATCCTGATCGGGTCTGCGGCCCAGGCGGCCGAGGAGACGAGCGCAGTTGCGCAGCTCGCAAGCAAGATGGACTTGAGCGAAATCATGAAACCTCCCGAATCCTTATGCCTCTGACGGGCAGGCTCGACTTTGGTCTCCCACATGCCAGTGAGCAAGGGAACATCCCGAGACGTGCTCTGCGCTCAGCGCATTGTGATAGCGCGCCGCGCTCATGGCTCACGGAATGTCTTACAGGACTGCATGGTTCCTGCGCGCGGCCCAAATATATCCGCTGCATTGCAGCAGCGGATATTCCGAGTTGAAGAGGGCCACGTCCTTACGACGAGGCGATCCCTTACGACGAGGCGGTGTCCTTTGACCTACATGAAGCTTCTCGACTGAAGCGGCGACATCAACTCAGCCAAACTGACGCACGTGCCCAAGCATCTCGTGCACGTCGTAGGTCATGACGGCGAGAAGCGCCGCGAGCGCGAGATAAGTCCCGGCATATTCGAGCTTCGTCTGCAGCGTCGTGCCATAATAGGCGACGTTCTCGGGCGCGCCGGGATCGTAGCGCCAGGCCTTCATCAGTTGCGGGGCTGCCAGGATGGCGATGATGATCAGCATCGGGCTCGGCCGATAGAGCATCAAGGCCAGCAGCATGGGAACGCCAAGCAGCCAGATGCGCGGACTCAGCACGCTGGTGACGCGGCCGCCGTCCAGCGGCGAGATCGGCAGCAGGTTGAACAGGTTGAGGAACAGGCCGGAATAGGCGATCGCAAGCAGCAGATTGCTGTCGTCGGATCGCGCCCACAGATAGACCGCAAGCGCGGCTGCCGTCCCGACCAGCGGACCGGCGAGTGCCACATAGGCCTCCGTCTCGACGTCGACCGGCTGCTCCTTGAGCGCGATCCAGGCGCCGACGAACGGGATGAAGGCGGGAGCGCCGACGTCGAGGCCGCGCTGGCGTGCGGCGACGTAGTGTCCCATCTCATGGGCAAACAGGAGCGCAATGAAGCCGGCGGCATAGCGCCAGCCCCAGATGCCGGCATAGACGACCAGCGACAGCAGCATCGTGCCGCCGCTCATGGCGAGCTTCCCCCATTTCAGGCCGGAGAACAGGATCAGCAGGAGAGCCTTCACGTCGGCCCGCCCGCGTTGTCGCCGCGCGGCTTGCGGCGCAGGAAGTTCATGACAGCGGCCCCGGCGCCGACGACGGCGAAGATGATGATCTTGGCGAACTTCAGGACGAACGCACCGGCCAGCGCCAGCAGCCCGAGCTTCTTCGCGGCAACGCCGCCGACCAGCGCCAGCAATCCATATTCGGCGATCCGATCCGTGCTGGCGCTGAAATCCTCATAACGCTTGCCGGCATTGTAGGAGAGATCGGACAGCAGCTCGTGCGCCACCGCCTTGTCGCCCGCGATCCGCTCCGAGCCGGACAGGAGGTTCAGGCTGAAATAGCCGTCACGCCCGAGTGCGTAGGTGTTGTAGTTGACGTTCTTCGGCGCATCGTCGGGCTGGCCCTTCTCCTTGGCGAGCAGCGACCAGACGAGACGATGCGTCGTGGCGTCGTAGGCCGGCGGCTCGACCCAGCCGACCACGGCCATTTCCGGAAATCCGCGCGCCGCACGGTCCTTGTTCGCCTCGTCGGCGCCGGCGCGAAGGTTGCTCAGCAGATCGTCCGCGTTCCAGCTCTTGGCGTCGTCGTCTTTGATGTAGCCTTCCTTGATGTGCTTGATCACCACCATCCAGTCGTCGTTCTGGCGTCTGCCGACGACCAGCCCGACGAAGGTCGCGTCGTTGACGACGTTGCCGAGCGCGCGAAGGACCCGCAGGCCTTCGTTCTTCGGGACGTAGAAGTAGTCGGCCGGCAGCTTCAGCGTGCCCTGGTCGATCAGCACGATGTCGCTTGGTCCGTCGGTGCCCGCTTGGCTCGCCGCCTGCCAGGCCGCCATCAGTTCAGCCTTGCGCGTGGCCTCATCCAAAGGCACGGCCTGCGCGTGAGCGGACAGGACGACGAACGCTGCGCACAACATTGCGCGCGCAATGACAATCAAGCTTTGCACCGGCCCCAATCCCCCAAAAGAACGTCGGTCGGATAGTACCTCGAAGGCTCGGCAGCGCGCAACAAGAGGGCGATTCAGGCCTCTCGAAGCGATCGACTGGCGCTGCAGCGAGGGAGAGATGGTCCGAAAAGGCCCCCTCCTCGTCACGACGCTGTCTTGCTTTCGGCCAAAGCGGCGGGTCGAGTCACGTTTGAAAATTCAAAGAGAACATCGGCGTCGGCGGCGGGCCAAGGGTTTGGGGATCAGCAATGCAGTCCACACAGAACGTGCAACAGATTGATCAGAGCGAGATCGGCCTCGCCCCTGGGAAGCCCGAGAAGACAAGCTATGATCAACTGTACCGGCGGGTCCTGCGTGAGGTGCTGACCCGGATCGATACGCGGCTCGCGGCGATCGAGAGGCCCGGCGTGGCGGCGGATGCCGCGGCGGCAGCGAGCACGAGCGGGGCGGCAGACGCCGGGGCCAGCCGCTGGGCGCGGATGAAGGCACCGCTCGGCAGGCTGCGCGGGCGCAACGCCGTGGGTCTCGCTCTGCTGGTCGTGCTGGTCGGTGGCTCGGTCGCCTGGTCGCAGCGCGACGCCGGCACCTCGCTGATGGACCGTTGGATGCCGGGCGCCAGCGAAGCTCCGCAGGACGAGACGTCAGCCCAGCAGGGTAGCGAGGATGCCATGATGTCGAATGCCTCGCTGAGGGGAGCGGAAGACACCACCGGCCCCCGCGAGCCCGCGACGTTGATGCAGAGGATGGCGCGTGACATCGCCGATCTGCAGCAGGGCATCGAACAGATCAAGTCGACGCAGGATCAGGCCAGCCGCGATCACACCCGCGCCATCGAGCAGCTGCAAGCCGGCCAGGATCAGCTGATGCGTCTGGTGTCACGAATGTCCAACCAGTCGGTGCAGGCACGCGGCACGGTGCCCCCAGGCCCGCCCCAGCAGATCATCGTGACGCCGCAGCAGCGGACCACCACGGGAATGGCCCGGCCGCAGCCGGCGCAGCCGCAGGGCTCGACGTTCGGGACACTCTTTACCCGCAACACCTCGGGCATTCAGCCGCCGATGCCGCGTTGATGGTGTGATCGGCCGTGCTCACCGGTGGCGGTCTTGGCCGCCGCCGATCCGCGCGCTTGCCGATCGGCCCCTTTTATCGGCCCGTTACGAGCAGGTGTGAACGCGCCCGTCGTAGCCGCGGTAGATGCCCTTCTCCGCGTCATAGGTGCGGAAGCTCTTGCAGTTCACACCCCGCCTCTTCGCCTCCCGCTTCATTTCGCTCTTCTGTTCGCTCTTGGGCTTGCGGACGCGTTGCTCGCGCTTGGCGGGCTTGGCGTCGTCCTCGGCATGTTGGGCATGCGCGTGGCCGTGCCGTCCGGGCTTGGCCGACGGGGACGCGGTGTCCTGCTTCGCAGCCGCCTTCCCCGGCGTGGCCGCGGAAGAAACTGCGGCCGGCGGCGCGGATGTCTTGGGCTCGGCCGGCGCAACCGCGGGCTTCACCTCGGCGGCGGCAGCCGGCTTTTCGGCGGGCGCCGCGGCTGCGGGCTTGCTCTCCGCAGCCTTCTCTTCGGCTTTCTCCGGTGCGGGCGCGTCCTTGGCGACGGCGGCGGGCTGAACGGCCGGAGCGGGCTCTGCCGGTTTCGACTCGGTCACGGCCGGCTTCTGGCCGACGTCGGTGCCGGAGTTCGGTTCGACCTTGGTCTCGGATTTGGCCTCGGCCGGCTTGCTCTCGGCCGCAGCATCCGTCGCGGTTTTTTCGGTTGATACTTTGTCCGCCGGCTGCTGGCTCGCGCTGTCTGTGGCCTGAACGGGCTTGGTGTCCGCAGCGGCTGGCTCGCCGGGCTTCTCGGCCGTCTTCTTAGGCTCGGCCGCAAGCTTGCCGGCGGCATCCGAGGGCTGCTCGGCGGGCCTAGTTTGAGCAACCGCGGGTTTCGGCTCGGACTCTACGGGCTTTTCGGCCGTCGGCGCGGCAGACTGCTCCGTGGCGGGCTTGGCCGCATCGTTCGCGGCTCCCTGGGCCCAGGCGCTGGAGCCAGCGATCACTCCGAGGACGCAGAACAGAACGCCCGCGCGGACGGCTGGCGGACAAACAACGGAAACTTGCATGCTGGAAAACTCGCTTGAGGGGCCGGCAGATTGCCGGTTTACGTCATCGGCAGCCAGCTTTCGCCACGAAAACGGCATGCGCGCAAAAGAGTCGCACGAGGTGTGCTTTCCGCATCATGGATTTGCAATCGCGACGTGAAGGCCGGCGCGCCGACACTCAATGCGTCGGATGCCGACGGCACATCGGCCGCCTGAATGGCGCGGACTGCGCCCGACGGGACCCCGGGTGGCGTCGCGGCGCTTCACGCGCTCACGGCGTTGCGGCTGATCACGTGATGGTAGTACGACGCGCTGAGCTTGGGCGTGCGCACCTGGGTGTCGAAGTCGACGTGATAGATGCCGAAGCGCTGCTTGTAGCCGAACACCCACTCGAAATTGTCCAGCAGGCTCCACAGGAAGTAGCCCTTCACGGGCACGCCCTCGGACGTTGCGCGCTGCAGCTGGGCGAGATAGTTGCGCAGATACATCACGCGGTCGAGGTCGTGGACCTTGCCATCGGCGGTCAGCTTGTCGTCCGAGGAGGTGCCGTTCTCGG
>BFBZ01002165.1_pt1 | contig 11194 bp, 11 predicted proteins | sample 1888401 | NCBI WGS metagenome assembly BFBZ01 (sample SAMD00112614, study PRJDB3348) | symbiont metagenome | host: Chara braunii | reverse complement strand
TCGCCCGGCTTCCGCTGGGGCGGCACATTGCTGCCCGGCGATCCCATCACCTTCGAGGCGATCAGCAACGCCACCGCCATGACCTATCCGGCCTGCTACCGCATGGAGATGACCGGCCAGCAGCTGAAGGACATCCTGGAGGACGTCGCCGACAACATCTTCCACCCGGATCCCTATTTCCAGGGCGGCGGCGACATGGTGCGGGTCGGCGGTGTCGGTTACGCCATCGATGTCGCCAAGCCGGTCGGGCAGCGGATCTCCGAGCTGACCCACCTGAAGACCGGCAAGCCGCTGGAGCCGGCGAAAGCCTATGTCGCCGCCGGCTGGGCCAGCGTCAACGAAGCGACGCAGGGGCCGCCGGTCTGGGAGGTCGTCGAGAAATATGTGTCGCGGGTGCGCAATGTGCGCATCGAACCCAATAGCGCGGTCAAGGTGACCGGCGCCTGAGGCGCTGCGTCGCGACGTCGAGGAGACCGGGATGAGCGGGCCAGCAACCGTTTCGACCTTCAACCGCCGGGGCTTTCTGGGCGCGGCCGGGCTGGCTGGCGCCAGTGTCGCCGCCTCCGCCTTGAACGCGCGTGCCGCCGCGCCCGAGACCCCGGACCCCGTCATCACCGAGGTGCAGGACTGGAACCGGACGCTCGGCGACGGCGTCCAGGCGCGGCCTTATGGCAAGCCGTCGAGCTTCGAGAAGGAGGTCGTCCGCCGCGACGTCGAATGGCTGACGGCGAGCCGCGAATCCTCGGTCAATTTCACGCCGCTGCATGCGCTGGACGGCATCATCACGCCCTCGGGCCTCTGTTTCGAACGCCATCACGGCGGCTGCGCCGAGATCGATCCCGCCAAGCACCGGCTGATGATCAACGGCCTGGTCGACAAGCCCCTGGTGTTCACGCTCGATGACCTCAAGCGCTTTCCCGGCCGGGTCAACCGCGCCTATTTCCTGGAATGCGCGGCCAATTCCGGCATGGAATGGCGCGGCGCCCAGCTCAATGGCTGCCAGTTCACCCACGGCATGGTGCATAATGTCTGGTATTCCGGCATCCCCCTGAAGACGCTGCTCGACGAGGCCGGCCTCAAGACCAATGCCAAATGGCTGCTCGGCGAAGGGGCCGATGCCTCGGGCATGACCCGCTCGATCCCGCTCGACAAGGCGCTCAGGGATTGCCTTGTCGTCTGGGGCATGAACGGCGAGATGCTCAGGCCCGAACAGGGCTATCCGCTGCGCCTGGTCGTGCCCGGCTGGGAAGGCAATATGTGGATCAAATGGCTGCGCCGGATCGAGGTCGGCGACCAGCCCTGGCACCACCGCGAGGAGACCTCGAAATATACCGACCTGCTGGCCGATGGCCGCTCGCGCCGCTTCACCTTCATCATGGATGCCAAGTCGGTGGTGACCAATCCGTCGCCCCAGGCGCCGCTCCGGCACAAGGGGCCGAATGTCCTGACCGGGCTCGCCTGGTCCGGCCGCGGCGCGATCCGCCGTGTCGATGTCAGCCTGGACGGCGGCCGCAACTGGCAGACCGCGCGCATCGACGGACCGGTCATGTCGATGTCGCTGACGCGCTTCTACGTCGATTTCGACTGGGACGGCCGCGAAATGATGATCCAGTCCCGGGCCATGGACGAGACCGGCTATGTGCAGCCGACCAAGGACGAGTTGCGCAAGGTGCGCGGCACCAACTCGATCTACCACAATAACGGCATTCAGACCTGGCTCGTGCGCTCGAACGGGGAGACCGAGAATGTCGAAATCGGCTAAAATCGCGCTCGGTTTGGCATTCTGCGCCGGCCTGGTCACGGCGGGCGCGGTGGTCGCCCAGCAGCGCCCGGCGGCGCCGGTGCCGGCCGTTCGGCCGGCCGTCGCGGCGAGCGCGCCCTCGCCCGCCAAGGTCGGGCTCGGCCGCGAGGCCCATCCCGCCGAGGTGGCGGCCTGGGATACCGATGTCCGGCCGGATGGCCAGGGCCTGCCGCCGGGCCGCGGCACGGTCAAGCAGGGCGAGGAGGTCTACCAGCAGCAATGCGCCGCCTGCCATGGCGAGTTCGGCGAAGGCGCCGGCCGCTGGCCGGTGCTGGCCGGCGGGCGCGGCACGCTGACCGCCGACAACCCGGAAAAGACCATCGGCTCGTTCTGGCCCTATCTGTCGACCACTTTCGACTACATCCGGCGCGCCATGCCCTATGGCAATGCCCAGTCGCTGTCGAATGACGAGGTCTATGCCCTCACCGCCTATCTGCTGAACCTGAACGACGTGGTGAAGGATGATTTCGAGCTGACGCGCGAGAATTTCGCCAGCGTCCGGCTGCCCAATGTCGACGGCTTCTACGACGACGATCGCGAGACCACCGAGCGCGCGTTCTGGCGGGCCGATCCGTGCATGACCAATTGCCGGCCGGAGGCGCGTGTCACCGGCCGGGCCCGGGTGATCGACGTGACCCCCGACAACCGCACCGGGCCGAGGGTGGAATGAGGCCGGCCCCGCGCCACGTCATCAAGGCCTTGCTGACGGCCGCGACCGGCCTGGTGGCGGCGACAGGCGTCTTGGCGCAGGCACGGCCGGGCGGCGACTGGGCGCTCGGCGAATATCTCGCCGGCGAATGCGTCACCTGCCATCGGCTTTCGGCACCGGCCGGTGCCGGAATCCCGTCGATCATCGCCTGGCCCGACGACCAGTTCGTTGCCGTGCTCAAGTCCTACCGGCTTGGGGACCGCGACAGCCCGGTCATGCAGACCATTGCCGGCCGGCTTTCGGAGGACGAGATGGCGGCGCTCGCCGCCTATTTCGGCAGCCTCGCGCCGCGACCGGCGAACCCATGACCGCCCGGCGTCCGCCCGGCGTTTCGACGAGCCAAGGGAGATGGCCATGTCTGATGTCGATCGACGCGTGCTGCTCGGCGGAGCGGCGCTGGCAAGCGCCCTCGTCGCCTCCGCTCCGGCTCACGCGGCAGTCCCCATGCTGCAACTCGCCGACCTGAAGAAGGAGGCCGACGTCGCCTGTCTCTATCATTGCGATTTTGGCGAACCGGCACGTTTCGTTCAGATGCTGACCAATATCGGCAATCACTTCTCGGCCTATGGCTCCAACCCGTTCGACCTGCAACTCGTCGTGGTCGCTCATGGCGCCGGCGTGAAGTTCTTCTTCGAGACGCTGGAGGGCACGCCCTGGCGCGACGAGGCCTCGATAACGCAGACCTTCGAGCGGGTGGTGGCGCAGGCCAAGAACGGCCTGAAGGTACATCTCTGCGACATCACCTTCCAGCGCCTCAACCTCGACCGGACCAAGGTCCGCTCAGCCGATTTCATGACCTTCGTACCGTCGGGGGTGGCAGCCGTCGGCGCCTTGCAAAGCAAGGGATACGCCTATTTGAAAGTGGGTTGAGAGCCGTCAACCGCGACGCCGGACGAACCGGCGCGTCAAGCCAGGGGGAGAGAGACCATGTCGATCAATCGCAGGCGAATGCTTCAATCGGCCGGCGCTTTCGGACTTGCCGCCTTGGCGGCGCCGGCGGTCTTCGGCCAGGCCAAACCGCGCGTGGTGGTGGTCGGCGGCGGCCCGGGCGGCGTCACCGCGGCGAAATATATCGCCAAAGACAGCCAGGGCGGTCTCGACGTCGTGCTGGTCGAACCGCAACGCCAGTTCACCACCTGCTTCCATTCGAACCTGTTCCTGGGCGGCTATCGCAGCTTCGAGTCGATCACCCATGGCTATGACAAGGTCTCGGCGGCCCATGGCTTCCGGATGAACCATCAGGCGGCGAGCCGGGTGGATCGCGACAAGAAGGAGGTGCTGCTCGCCGACGGCTCGCGGCTCGGCTACGACCGCCTGGTGCTGTCGCCCGGCATCGACCTCAAATATGATTCCGTGGCCGGCTGGGGGCGCGAGCATGAAGAGACCATGCCGCATGCCTGGCGCGCCGGTCCGCAGACGCAATTGCTCAAGCGCCGGCTCGATGCCGTGCCCGACAAGGGCGTCATCGTGGTGATCGCCCCGCCCAATCCCTATCGCTGCCCGCCCGGCCCCTATGAGCGGGTGTCGATGATGGCCCATGTGCTGAAGGCGAGCGGCCGGCGCGACGCCAAGATCTATGTGCTCGACCCCAAGGAGACATTCTCCAAGCAGGGCCTGTTCCAGGAAGGCTGGGAGAAATATTACCCCGGCATGATCGAATGGCTCGGGCCGAAGATCCATGACGGCATCAAGTCGGTGGACCCGAAGACCAATACGGTGGTCACCGGCTTCGAGATTTATCGGGAGGCGGCGCTGGTCAATGTCATCCCCGCGCAAATGGCCGGCGCCATCGCGCGCGACGCCGGCCTCGCCAATGCCTCGGGTTTCTGCCCGATCGATCCGGCCAGCATGAAGTCGACCATGGACGGCAATATCTATGTGATCGGCGATGCCTGCATTCCCGGCGACATGCCGAAATCGGCCTTCTCGGCCAATAGCCAGGCCAAGGTCGCGGCCCTGATGGTGCGCGGTGAACTGACCGGCGCCCGCACCTTCCCGGCACGCTACACCAATACCTGCTGGAGCCTGATCGAGACCGACGACACGGTGAAGGTCGGCGGCCGCTACGAGGCCAAGGACGGCAGGATCGCCGCGGTCGAGACCTTCATCTCGCAGACGGCCGAGAGCGCCGACCTGCGCAAGCAGGCCCAGGCCGAGAACATGGGCTGGTACAGCGCCATGACCGAGGACATGTTCACTTAGCGCCTGGTCCTCAGCCACCGAACCGGCCGGCTCGCGGCGATGCCGCGGGCCGGGGTGGCCCCGCGTGGGGCTGCCGACCTTCCCCTTTTTGATCATGCAGCCAGGATCCGTCATGCGCTTCGCTCTTCTCGCCGTCCTGTTGGGCGCCGTCGCCCTCCCCGGTGCCGCATCGGCCCAGGATGCCGCCGCCGGCGAACGGGTCTTTGCCCAATGCCGGGCCTGCCACCAGGTCGGCGAGACCGCGCGCAACGGCGTCGGGCCGCAATTGAACGGGCTGATCGGCCGGACCGCCGGCGCGGTTGCCGGCTACAATTATTCCGAGGCCTATAAGCGCCCCGAAGTCGCCTCCAAGGTCTGGTCGGAAGAGAATTTCGCCACCTATATCCGCGATCCCCGCAGCGTCACGCCGGGTACCCGCATGGTCTTTGCCGGATTGCGCCAGGACTCTCAGGTGCGCGATCTCATCGCCTTTCTCCGGCAGTTCGACGCCAGCGGAAAGCGCGCGCAATAGCGCGCCGGCGGGCCGGCGGCAGGGCCGATCCGCAGTTTCGGCTTTGCCCGGACCGGCCTTTCCCCTAGCATCGCCTGCGTGACCTCAGGATCCAATTCCCGGGAATCAAAGGGCCGTGGCCGGCCGCGGGTCGATGCGACGCCGATCGGCCTGAGGCTGCCGCCCGATCTGCTGGCCATCCTCGATGCGTTCATCGCCAAGGACCGGCCGGGCATGAGCCGGCCGGCGGCGCTGCGCCATATCTTCCGCGAATGGGCGATCGCCCATGATCACCTGCCGGCCGACGCCATGGCCGCCGCCCTGGAGCTCGAAGACCTGAATGCCGAAAATGATGGCTGACAGCCCGTCCGCCGGCCTGCCCGAAAGCACCTGGGCGGTGAGCCGCAACTGCCTGTTGATCGTGGCCGGACTGATCCTTGCCCAGGCGATCACGCTTTATGCCATGGGCCGCACGCCGATCTGCACCTGCGGCACCATCAAGCTCTGGCACGGCAACGTGCACAGCGCGGAGAACTCGCAGCAATTGCTGGACTGGTACTCCTTCAGCCATATCCTGCACGGCTTCCTGTTCTATTGGCTGGCCTGGCTGGCGTTTCCGCGCGCCACCTTCGGCCAGCGGCTGGTGCTGGCTGTCGCGATCGAGGCGGCCTGGGAGATCACCGAGAACACCAACATGGTGATCGAGCGCTATCGGGCGGCGACGATTTCGCTGAACTATTACGGCGACAGCATCGTCAATTCACTCGGCGACATGGCGTCGATGATCTTCGGCTTCCTGCTGGCCAGGCGCCTGCCGGTGAGCATCCTGGTTCTCGCCTTCGTGGCGATCGAGCTGGGGCTCGCTTACGGCATCCGGGACAATCTGACGCTCAACATCATCATGCTGATCCACCCGATCGAGGCGATCGCGCAATGGCAGGCGGCGGGATCGGCGGCGCAATGAGCGTAGTGTGGGGCCTGGGGCGCTGCGGATTAGAGCGCCAACCCGAGCCGGCAGAAGCTCTACGTCACCCCCAAGGCAAAGCAATTGCTTTGCCGGGGCCGAGCGAAGCGAGGGGAAGGGGGGCCAGGGGTTGCGGGGCATCCGGCGCGACGCCGCATAACTCTTTGAATTTATGCACGGAAAGCGCGGAGAAGCGGCCCCTGGACCCCCTTCCCTCGCCTCCGCAGAAGCAAGGGCTTCTGCTCTGGCTCGCCGGGGGTGACGTCGCGTGCGTCAAGTACCATCCTGGGGTGCTCGCGCCCTTGCGCGAGGCTCGAAGGACGGCCAGTCCTTGATTCAATGCCTCGATGCGGGCCGATCAAGCCTCAGGCGCGCGGCGGATAGGCGCGCAGGAACATCGCGGTCGCGGCCTGGACCGAAGCCCTCAGCTCCGTCCCCGATATCACCGGGTCGAGCCCGAAGATGATCCGGCGGATCGGTTCGCTGATGCACAGGTCGAGAAATTGGCGCGCGGCCACGACGGGGTCGTCGAAACGGATGCGGCCGGCCTGGTCGAGATCGGCGAAATAGGCGGCGAGCCGGGCATTGCCGACCTTCGGGCCGGCCTCGTAAAAGGCCCGGCCGAGTTCCGGCAGGCGCGGCGCGACGCCGATGACCATGCGAAGGCGGGCGACCGATTCCGGTTCGCACAGCGCGGTGGCAAGGCGAACGCCGAGCTCCTCCAACTCGTGGGCGATCGAGGCGGCGGTCCGGTCGAGATCGAACAGGCGTTCGGCCTGTTCCCGGCGCTCCAGCCCGACCAGCGATTCGAACAGGTGTTCCTTGCTGGTGAAATAGGCGTAGATCGTGCCCTTCGAGACGCCGGCGGCCTTTGTGATATCGTTCATGCTGGCGGCTTCGAAGCCGCGCTCGAAAAATACCCGACGCGCTCCCTCGAGGATCTGGCGCCGCTTGGCGGTATCCAGGATCTCCGGCGCGGCGCCTGTCTCGGTCTCGCGCGTTCTGGGAATGGCGACGTCGCTCAAAATTGTGATCCTCAAAATCGAACCGAACGGTTCGGTTTAGTCTTGTAGAGCGCATTTAACAGGTGTATGTCAAGCGCGATCGAACCGAACGGTTCGGTCAAATGGCCGCATGGTGCCGTCTGGCGCCGCAGGGATATGGAGATCAGCATGGCGGATGTTCGCGAAGGCGCGGCGCCCGGCGGGTATGTTCAGGATCGCCGGGCGGAAGCGCCCGAGGCCAAGCCTGCCGCGCAGGCCCAGCCGGTCCTGCCGCCCTCCCCGACTGCTCCGCCTGCTCCGGCGAAATCGTCGCGCAAGCGTTTCGTGCTCATGCTGGTCGCAGCGGCCGTGATCGGCGCCGGCGGCTGGTTCGGCTATAACTGGTACGTCGACGGGCGCTTCGTGGTGTCGACCGACGATGCCTATGTGAAGGCCGACACCACCATCCTGGCGGCGAAGATCTCCGGCTATGTCACCGAGGTGGCGGTGCGCGACAATGCGGCGGTTCGCGCCGGCGATGTGCTCGCCCGCATCGATGACGGCGACTATCGGCTGGCCGTCGAGGCGGCCGCGGCCAAGGTCGCGACGCAGGATTCGACCATTCAGCGGATCGAGGCGCAACGGGTCGCCCAGGAGGCGGCCGTTGCCCAGGCGCGGGCTCAACTCGCCGCCGCCGAGGCCGATACCCAGCGCACCGTCGCCGCGTTGGCTCGCGCTCAGCGGCTGATCAGCCAGGAATTCGCCAGCCAGGCGGCGCTCGACACCGCCAAGGCCGACCGCGACCGCAATGTCGCCCAGGTCGAGCAGGCCAAGGCGGCGATCACGGGCGCGGAAGCGCAAGTGGCGGTGCTGAAGGCACAGCGTACCGAGGCCGAACGCGTGAAGGGCGAATTGCAGAATGCCCTCGACCGGGCCAAGCGCGACCTGGACTTCACCGTGGTGCGCGCACCGGTCGACGGCGTGGTCGGCAATCGCGCGGTGCAGATCGGCCAGTTCGTTCAGCCGGGCACGCGCCTGCTGGCTCTGGTCGCCACCGCCTCGATCTATGTCGAGGCCAATCTGAAGGAAACCCAGGTCGGCCGCATCACGCTTGGCGACAGCGTCGACGTTTCGGTCGACGCCTTCTCCGGACAGCCGATCCGCGGTCGGGTCGAGAGCATCGCGCCGGCCTCCGGCGCCATTTTCTCGCTGCTGCCGCCGGAAAACGCCACGGGCAATTTCACCAAGATCGTCCAGCGCATTCCGGTGCGCATCGCGCTCGACCCGCAGGCGGTCGCCCAGGGCCGGCTCCGGCCGGGCATGTCGGTGATCACCGCGATCCGGACCGGCCGCGAGCCTGATCCCGCCCGCGTCGGCGTGATCGACCAGGGCAGCCGTGGCCCGGCTCGCCTCGGCGCCACCGAGCAGAGCGGCCGCGTCCAGCCATGAGCGCGGTTTCGACCAGCGATGCGGTGCCGGTGCCGGCCAAGCCGGCCGAGGACCGCATCGAGATCGGCCGCCTGCTCGCCTTCATCGCCATGGTCTTCGGCATGTTCATGGCGATCCTGGATATCCAGATCGTCTCGGCCTCGCTCGCCGAGATCCAGGCCGGCCTGTCGGCCAGCGCCGACGAGATCTCCTGGGTCCAGACCTCCTATCTGATCGCCGAAGTGATCATGATTCCGCTGTCGGGCCTGTTGTCGCGGGCGCTGTCGACGCGGGTGATTTTCACCATTTCGGCCGCCGGCTTCACGCTGATGAGCGTGATGTGCGCCATGTCGACCTCGATCACCGAGATGATCATCTGGCGCGCGCTGCAGGGTTTCCTCGGCGGAGCCATGATCCCGACCGTCTTCGCCACCGCCTTCACGATCTTTCCGCCGTCCAAGCGCTCGATCGTCTCGCCGCTGATCGGCATGGTGGCGACGCTGGCGCCGACCATCGGACCAACCGTCGGCGGCTATCTGACCGACCTGTTCTCCTGGCACTGGCTGTTCCTGGTGAACGTGCCGCCCGGCATCATCGTCACCCTCGCGGTCTGGCGGCTGGTCGATTTCGACAAGGCGGATTTTTCCCTGCTCAACCGCTTCGACTGGTTCGGCCTGATCTCCATGGCCGTGTTCCTCGGCGGGCTCGAATATGTGCTCGAGGAAGGCCCGACCAAGGACTGGTTCCAGGACGAGATCGTCTTCGTCGTGTTCGTCTGCATGGCGGTCAGCTGCGTGGTGTTCTTCTGGCGGGCATTCACCGCGCCGCAGCCGATCGTCGACCTCACGACCTTCACCAACCGCAATTTCTGGTCCGGGTGCCTCGCCTCCTTCGTCTGCGGCATCGGCCTCTACGGCCTCACCTATCTTTATCCGGTCTATCTTGCGCGGGTGCGCGGCTTCTCGGCGCTGATGATCGGCGAGACCATGTTCGTCACCGGCATCGCCATGTTCCTGTCGGCACCCATCGTCGGCCGCCTGTCGACCAAGTTGGACCTGCGCATCATGATGGCGATCGGCTTTTTGCTGTTCGCGCTCGGCACCTATCAGGTTTCCTTCATCACCAAGGACTGGACCTTCGGCGAATTGATCGTGCCGCAGATCCTGCGCGGCGCGGCCCTGATGTTGTGCATGGTGCCGATCAACAACCTGTCGCTCGGCACGCTGCCGCTCGACAAGATGAAGAATGCCTCGGGCCTCTACAACCTGACGCGTAACCTCGGCGGCGCGGTCGGCCTCGCCCTGATCAACACGCTGCTGAACGATCGCACAGACCTGCATCTGCAGCGGCTGCACGAGCAGGTCGCCTGGGGCCGGTTCCGCGCCGAGGAGACCCTGAACTCGCTGACCCAGGCCTTCCAGTCGCTCGGCTCGGACGCCGATCTCGCCGCGCTGAAACAGCTCGCCGCCATGGTGCGGCGCGAGGCCTTCGTCATGGCGATCGGCGACGTCTTCTTCGCGCTGACCGTCCTGTTCGTGCTGATGGTCGGGTTGGTGCCGATCATGCGCAAGCCGCGGCCCGCGCCGGCAGGCGGTGGTGGGGCGCATTAGGCCCGCGCTCCATCAGCGACGGGGCTGAAGTCGTGGATGCCCGGGACAAGCCCGGGCAAGACGATGTGTCGGCCTTGCGGGGCCCCGGCGGGCCCTCCTGAACGCTGCACTTCGTCTTGGCCGGGCTTGTCCCGGCCACCCACGAATATCTTGCACCAAGATCCATCGTCACGGTGCTGAGGCCGCCGGAACGCCGCCCTCAGCCAAACTTGCCGATCGCCGCCAGCACTGCCTCGTCGATGTCGACGCTCTCGGCCTGGCGTTGCTCGGCCTCCCATTTGCGCTGGCCCGGCGCGACGATCCGCTCGGTGCCGGCGGCGCGCTTCGATGCCAGCAGGCGGCCGCGGGCTTTCGCGGCGCGTTGCGGCAAGGCCTGTTCTTGGCCGAAATGGCCGGCATGGATGGCGATGAACAGGAACGAACAGTCGTTCGGCACCGCGACGTCGCCATAGAGCGGGCGCACTTCCGCCCCCGAGGCACCGCCCGACAGAAGGCCGCAGAGAAGATCGATCATCAGGGCCAGCGCGAAACCCTTAGGCCCGCCGGTCGGCAGCAGCATGCCCTTGATGGCGGCGTCCGGATCGGTCGTCGCCTCGCCATCCGCGGTCACCGCCCACGTCGCCGGGATCGGCCGCCCTGCCCGCGCCGCCATGCGGATCTTGCCGAGCGCGCCTTCGCTGGTCGCCATGTCCATGACGATGGCGGGCGCGTCCGACGTCGGCACCGCGATGGCGATCGGGTTGTTGCCGACCAGCGCCTCGGCGCCGCCCGGCGCCGGCATCATCGGCTTGGTGTTCGACATGGCGATGCCGACGCAGTTCGCGGCCGCCGCCTGCAACGCGTAGCGGCCGGCCGCGCCGAAATGGAAACCGTGACGGACCGCGACCGCGCCGATGCCGAAGGCCCTGGCCTTGTCGACCGCGAGCGCCATCGCCTGCTCGGCGGCGAGATGGCCGAGCATGTGGCCGGCATCGAGCACCGCGACGGCCGCCTGGTCGCTGACCAGA
>BFBZ01002183.1_pt1 | contig 11196 bp, 8 predicted proteins | sample 1888401 | NCBI WGS metagenome assembly BFBZ01 (sample SAMD00112614, study PRJDB3348) | symbiont metagenome | host: Chara braunii | reverse complement strand
CCCCGCACCGAGCCACCCGGCCGGCCCGCTGGGGGCTCGGCTCGACGACCACCTCACGCGTATCCTGGCTCGGCAACGTGCGCAGGAACGTGTGTAACTTGCCCTCCGGGGCATCCGCTCCCGAGCCCGTGAGGATCCGACGATTGGTGCGGGATCGGATCAGGTATTCCAGGGGGGCCTTGAGCACCTCGTCGGTATCGCCCTCGCGATCAAAGACCCGCACCAACCGGGTCGCCCCAGGCGCCGGCGGAAGGTCGCGCGTGGCCCGAACCCACAACCCGCTCTGCCGCTTCTCGACGGGCAATCGGGACGCCCGGGACTTGGCGATCTTGCGCCGGCGCCGGAACAGCAGTTGGTGGACCAACCCGATCACCGATCGGCGCTGGGGGTCGACGGCCAACAGGTTGAAGCACTCGTACCCGATGCCGCGCCCATTGCCGATGGGGCCGAGTTGGTCCTCCAGTGCCCGCCGGGAGGTGAAGTCGAGTTCGGTAATGTCTCCGACGAGCAGGATGACCGGTTGGGCGCACGGGCCCAGGGCGTGGCGCGTGCGTTGGCAATGGGCATTGATGACGGCAGCGTGCGTGACGTCGGGACAATCCAGTAACCCGAGCAGGGCCTGGTAGTTAGCCGACGACCCGCACTTGCGTGGGAGCGACGCCTCGGGTTGTTGGAGGAACGCGTCGGCCAGTTGCGCCAGACGTCGTGTCCGCCGAATATCCCCCAACGACGCGGCACCGAAATGACGGTAACCGAACGACCTCTCCTCGCCGGGTCCCATGCGCCGCTCCACGACCACCAAATACCACCACCGCAACAACTTAACCAGGGACGCCGCGATTGTAAAATGTGACCATTCCTAAGGGCTTTGCGCCGTCCCACCTGCGCTGAGCTATTGCAATCCGATTTCGATTGAATGGTTTTTGTAGCGCTGAGAGCTATTGTAACTCAGCTTCGACAGATTCGTGTAGCCAACGGCAGGTGGGACGGCGCAAAGCCTTGTCCCACCCTACAAAACCACTTGCCGCCCGCGACAGAGTCGGCCGAAGTCGGACTGCAGCTCAGCGCAGGGGAGACAGCGTAAAGCCTTGTCCCACCCTACGAAAGCATTATAGAAGCAAGACTCACGGCTTCGTCAGCCCCGCGGGCACCGCCGGCGCCGTCCGGCCCTGGAGCCGAATCAACTCCGCCTGGGCCAGATCCGCTTGCCGGGTGTTCGGGCACAGCGCCATCACTTTCTTCAGGCACGACGCGGCCTCCGCGGACTGCCCCTTCTTCGACCACGATTCGGCCAGCGCCATGTACATGGCCGCCGTGCGGTCGTTCATCTGATCGCACGCCTTGGCCAGTCGCTCCGGGTTACTCTTGATGTCCGTGAGGAGCGCGTTCGCGTCTCGTGCTTCGGGCAATTCGGCAAAAGCCGACGCCAGTTGCTCGCACTTCTGAACGCAGTCGTACAGCCGGTCGGAGCGGAAATCGTCGCGGGCGACGGCGAGCAGGTCGCGGGCGAGCCGCCGGCGCCGCTGCTCCACTTCTTCCGGCTTCTCGGCCAGCCCCGCGAGTTGCGTTGCCGCATCGGACGCCACTCGGGTGCCCGCGAACTGCTTGACGGTGTCGGCGAGCGCGTCCATCGCTTCTTGAGTCCGCCCGCGCTGCTCCAGGAGCTTCGCCTGGGCCAGTTTCCCGGCCGCGAGTTTCTCCACTTCCTCCAAGATCTGCTTCGCCTTCACGCCCACGGGCTTCTCACCGGCGTCCCGCGTGATGCCCTTCAGAAGTGTCACCGCACGAGGGTAGTCGCTCGCGCCGAGCGCCTTGGACGCCTCGTTGAAGTCGCGGGCCGCCCAGTCGGCCGTGGCCACGGCGGTCGCGGTGCGTTTCAACTGCTCGCCGAGCCGGTCGGCCTCGACGTAGCCCTCAATGAACGCGTGAATCTTGCCGTCCGGCGCGGCGAGAACCGTCGTGGGGTAGAGCTGGACCTTCAGCGCCTTCGCCAGATCCGGCGCCCGGGTGGCGTCGAGCTTCAGGGGAATGAAACCACCCGCCAGGAGTTCGGTGATGGCGGGGTCCCGGAACGGGCCGGCTTCGAGCTTACGGCAGTAGAAGCAGTCGTTCGTCCCAACCACCACCATCAGCGGGAGCCCCTTCTCCTGCGCCTCCTTGCGTGCGCTGTTGTAATCCGTCCGCCACACGAGCGGTGCGGCGGGTGCGGGCGCCGGCCGCGCGGGCTGGGCCAGGGCCGGGTGTACCAGCCCGAGCGCCGACGCGGTCACGAGCGGGAACAGCGCGAACGAACGTGCGGAGAGTCGGCGCATGTAGCGAACCCCTGGAGCGAAGCAACCATGACTGCTGAGCGAAGCCTCCCTCCGGGAGACGCGACGAAACGACTCGAGAAGGCGTCCGGTCCTTTACGCCCGCGAACTTATGATCGCGGGTGGGCCTTCTGATAGCTCTTTTGCAGGCGCTGTGTACTCACGTGCGTGTAAATTTGGGTCGTCGCCAAACTCTTGTGGCCGAGGAGTTCTTGCACCCCGCGGATGTCGGCCCCGGCATCGAGCATGTGGGTCGCGAAACTGTGTCTCAGTGTGTGCGGGCTGGTTCGGGGGTCGAGGCCTGCGGCCTTCAGGTGCTTCGCCAGCAACCGGCCGATGCTGCGGGTGGTCAGCCTACCGCCCTTGTTGTTAAGAAATATGGCCGACGAGTCCTTCCCGGCCGCCTTGAGTAGTGCGGCCCGGTCGTCGTACCAGGCGCGGAGCGCTTTCACCGCGTCCGGCCCCAGCAGGGCCAGCCGCTCCTTCTTTCCCTTCCCGCGAACCGTAACGATCCCATCGTTCAGGTCGACGGTGAGAACATCCAGGCCAACTAACTCGGACACGCGGATTCCGGCCGAGTAGAGCGTCTCCAACATGGCGCGATCGCGCCGCCCGGCCCAATCCGCGCCCGGGGGCGCGGCCAGCAGTTTGTGAATATCCGCGAGGGTCAGGAAGTGGGGCAGCCGCTTTTCCTGGCGCGGGCCGCGCAGCCCCTGGGCCGGGTTCGCCGAGAGCACCCCGCCCCGGCACAAGAATTTGCCGAACGAGCGCACCGCGGCGAGGCGCCGGGCGATCGTCGTCTTCGCGTACTTCTGCTCGTGGAGCCACGCCACGAACGCGCGGAGCAGCCGGGTGTTCCAGTCGGCCGGGTCGACGTGTTGCTTCTTGAGCCGGTCGCGCGCGAACGCGAGGGCCTGCGTGAGGTCTTCGCGGTACGACTTCACCGTCTTTTCGGAGGCGTTTTTTTCCAGGCCGAGGTGGGTGAGGAACTCGGCCAGCCCCTGTTCCATCGTCACGTTGAGGTCTCAGAGCGGGCGCGGACCGGGCGCGCGGATCAGTCGTCCAGCAGATCGGCCGGGTTCGGCTCGGCGGCCGGGTTCCGGACCCGCTCCGTGAGGACGGAAGCGTCGAACCAGTTGAGCGCAACGGCCGGATCAGCGGCCGCGTGGCGGAAGTCGTCGATGAGCGACTCCTTGCTCTCGTCGTCGTATACGAAGATGAACCGCTCGTCGCCTTTGATCAGAGCGAGGACGTTGAGTTCGTGCGTCACTGCGGCTCCCCTCGGCGCGGTCGATGTCACCTTCTTAAAGTCGGCGGCGCGCGAAACAGAACTCCAGAAGAATTTCGAGCGCCCCCCGCGGCCCCCGCAACCGCCCCGAACGACCGGCGCAACCGGCGCCACCCGGCCCGCCCCGGAACCACGACAGAACGCAGAGCGCGCAATCGCACCGGAGGCCCTCCTTTTCCCTGGAACGCGGTTGCCGCGCTTGCTACACTCGCCCGGACACTCATCCCGTTCTCGCAGACTCGATCTCCCACGGAGCCGCTAAGTGAGCAGCGCGACCTCTCCCGGCAGTTCGCCTGGAACGAACGAAAAGATCCTGTTTTGGGCCAGTTTCTTCACCCTGATCGCGGCCGGCATCGGGTTCTCGGTCCGGGCGTTCATCCTGAAGGACTGGGGCAACCAGTTCGGCTTCACCCAGAGCGAACTCGGGGCGATCACCGGCGGCGGGCTGGTCGGGTTCGGCATCGCGATCATCTTTTTCAGCTTCTGCGCCGACCAGTTCGGCTACGGCAAACTGATGCTCGTCGCGTTCCTCCTCCACTCGTCGAGCGCCGTCGTGACGTTCGCGGCCACCCCGGTCTTTAACGCGTACGGCAAAGAAGGCGCCCACTGGTGCCTCATCATTGGGATGTGGCTGTTCGCGCTGGGCAACGGGACGTGCGAAGCGGTCATCAACCCGCTCACCGCGACGCTGTTCCCGCGGAACAAGACGCACTGGCTGAACATCCTGCACGCCGGCTGGCCGCTGGGCCTGATTCTCGGCGCGCTCATCGTCCTCGGCTTCAAGCAGGCCGCCCCGGACGTTCGGTGGGAGATCAAGCTCGGCGTGTTCCTGGTGCCGGTGCTGCTGTACGGGCTGATGATGTTCAACAAGCCGTTCCCGCACTCCGAAGCGAAGTCGTCCGGCGTGTCGCTCGGCACCACACTGATCACGATCCTGTCGCCGATTCTGCTGTTCCTGTTCCTCATGCAGGCCCTGGTCGGGTACGTGGAACTCGGCACGGACAGCTGGATCGGGAACATCACCGAACGGGTGCTCCACGACGAAACGAAAGCGCTGCTCGCGTTCATCTGGACGAACGCCCTCATGTTCACGCTGCGGTTCTTCGCCGGACCGATCGTGGAACGCATCAACCCCGTCGGGCTGCTGTTCGCGAGTGCCCTCCTGGGCACGGCCGGGCTGTTCATGCTCGGTCAGGATTTCACCAACGCGACGTGGCCCTGGATGTTCGCGGTGACGATCTACGGTCTGGGCAAAACCTTCTACTGGCCGACGCTGCTGGGTACGATCTCCGAACGGTTCCCGAAGGGCGGCGCTCTGGCGCTGGGCATCAGCGGCGGCATCGGGATGATCTCCGCGGGGCTCCTCGGCAGCCCGGGTATCGGCTACACGCAGGACTATTTCGCGGTGCAAAAGCTGAAGGAGACGTCCCCGGAAGCCTACGCCCGGTACAAGGCGCCGGACGCCTCCGGGTTCCCGGTCTTCACGTCCATCMCCCCGGACCAGCTCCCGCCGGTCGCGGGCCTGGACAACGCGAAGTTGAAAGTGTTCGACGACTGGGGCGACGTGGTCGACGCCACCGATGGGAAACGCAAAGAGGGGAAGAAGACGACCCTGGAGTCCGACCTGGAAACCGTCGAGCGGCTCGAGAAGGAGAACAAGCCGGTTGAGAAGTCACTAAAGGAGAACCTCACCGGCCTGAAGAAGTGGTGGGACACGGAGGGCCAGCCGAACTACGCCGCCGACAAAGACAAGCTGGCCGAGGCCCGACTCTACGGCGCAAAGCAGGCGCTGCTCTACACCGCGCTCGTCCCGGCGATGCTCGCGGTCGGGTTCCTGCTCCTCATCCTCTACTTCATGGTTACCGGCGGATACAAGCAGATCCACCTGCACGACAGTCACCCGCCGATGGAGGAATACTGACGCCCACACGAGGGACCGCGGGTCCGTACCCGTGGTCCCCTTGTCGTCACGGCCCGTCGCCAGTGAAATAGCGAGGTGAGAGTTACCGACCCGCACGCCGGCACCCGCACGTTCACGTTCCTCGGCACCGGCACCTCAATGGGGGTGCCGATGCTCGGGTGCGAGTGCCGCGTCTGCACCTCTCCCAACCCGAAGAACCACCGCTACCGCTGTTCCGTGCTGATCGGCACGCCGGCCGGCAACGTCCTGATCGATTCCACGCCCGAACTGCGGCTCCAGCTCCTGCGCGAGAACGTGAAGCTGGTGAGCGCGGCGGTCTACACGCACTACCACGTCGATCACCTGTTCGGCCTCGACGACCTCCGCGTCTTCCCGGTGAAGCTCAACGGCCCGCTGCCGATCTACTGCACCGACGAGGTGGAGGAGATCATCCGGCGGGCCTTCGCATACGCCTTCGCACCGGGGAGCGAGGACGTGCCCATCGGGATGCTGCCGCGGCTCGAACTCCGCCGCATCGACGAGCGCCCGTTCGAGGTTCTGGGCCAGCGGTTCACGCCGATCCCGCTCGTCCACGGGCGGTTCAACGTGTTCGGGTACCGCGTGGGTGACGTCGCGTACTGCACCGACGTGAGCTGCATCCCCGACCGCAGTTGGCCGCTCCTTGAAGGCCTGGACGTGTTCGTTGTTGACGCGCTCCGGCCGGGCAAGTCGCACCCGTCGCACTTCGGTCTGGATCAGGCGATCGAGACGATCCAGCGCGTAAAACCGCGCCGGGCGTACCTGACGCACATGGCGCACTCGATGGAATACGAAGAGCTGATGCGCACCCTCCCGCCCGGCATCGAACCTGCTTACGACGGGCTGAAGTTCGAGTTCTGACGCCGCCCCACAGTCGCACTCCCAATMCCCGAGGCTGCCAATGACGTCCGCCCCGCCGCACTTGCAAGAACGGCTGAAAAAGCACGGACAGGAACACGTCTTGCACGGGTGGGACGCCCTCGACACCGACACGCGCACGCGGTTGGTTCAGCACCTCTCGGCGATCGACTTCACCGAACTCGAAGCGCTCCGTCAACTCGCCACGAAGCCGCCCGAAACAGTTCCAGACGACATCCGCCCCGTCCCGATCACCCCGGCGGCATTTACGGCCGAGGAAACGGCCCGCGGCGCGGAAGCGCTGCGGCGCGGGGAGGTCGCGGCGCTGTTAGTTGCAGGCGGTCAAGGTAGCCGGCTCGGCGTCCTCAAGCCGAAGGGCACGTTCCCCGCGGGGGCCGTGTCCGGTGCGTCGCTCTACCAGATTCATGCCGAGAAAGTTCTCGCCTTGAGCCGCCGCTACGGCCGCCCGGTGCCCTTTCTCGTGATGACGAGCCCCGCGACCGATACCGACACCCGTGCGTTCTTCACCGAGCACAACCATTTCGGTCTGCGTGCGGACCAGGTGACGTTGTTCCAACAGGGGACGATGCCCGCCGTCTGTCTTCACTCCGGGCGCCTGCTCCTCGAAGCGCCGGGCAAGTTGTTCCTCAGCCCGAACGGCCACGGCGGTACGCTCACCGCCCTCGCCGACAGCGGAGTGCTGGCCGATCTCGTCACGAAGGGTGTGAAACACGTCTTCTACTTCCAGGTGGACAATCCTCTTGTGAAGGTGTGCGATCCGGGGTTCCTCGGCCGCCACATAGCGACCGGCTCGGAAGCGTCCTCAAAGGTGGTGGCGAAGACCGAGCCGGGGGAGAAGGTCGGGGTGCTGGTCGCCACGAACGGTCGTTGTAGTATCATCGAATACACGTTGCTGCCGAAGCACCTGGCCGAGCGGCGCGAGCCCACGGGCGAACTCAGTTTCCGCGCCGGCAGCCCGGCCATTCACGTGTTCTCGGTACCGTTCCTGGAGCGCGTCACGCGCACCGCGACCGGATCGCTGCCGTACCGAACGGCGCTGAAAGCGGTGGCGCACTACGACCCGCACCGCGGGGAAACGGTGACGGCGACCGGCAAAGAGCCGAACGCGGTGAAGTTCGAGCGGTTCATCTTCGACGCGCTGCCGCACGCCGAGCGGTGGCTCGCCGTGGAGACGCCGCGGGCGGAAGAGTTCGCCCCGATCAAGAACGCGACCGGCCCCGATTCGCCGGACACGTCCCGTGCCGCGCAGGTCGCGCTGCACGCGCAGTGGCTCAAGCGCGCCGGCGTCGAGACGCACGGCCACCCGGTCGAGGTGTCGCCGCTGTTCGCGCTCGACGCGGACGAACTGGCGGCGAAGATTCCGGCCGGAACGACGATCTCCGAACCGACGATCATAAAGTAACAGTTCGGCGAACCCCGCCCGCAAGGGCGGCGGGTGGAACGGAGCGCCGCGTCACCCACCGCCCTTGCGGGCGGGGTTCGCTACAAATGGAAGATCCATGCTCCACGCGATGATTATGGCGGGCGGTGGCGGAACGCGGTTCTGGCCCCGGAGCCGCGCGAAGCGGCCGAAACAGTTCCTCACGTTCAGCGGCGACCGCACGCTCCTTCAGGGCACCGTGGACCGCCTCGCGGCGCAGGTGCCCCCGGAGCGCACGTGGGTCATCACCGGTGAGCCCTACGTCGCGGAGACCCGCGCCCAGCTCCCCGAGGTGCCCGCGAGCAACATCATCGGCGAGCCGGCCGCGCGCGACACCGCGCCGTGCGTCGGGCTCGGCGCGGCGGTCATTGGTAAGGTCGATCCCGACGCGACCATCGCCGTCATGCCGGCCGACCACGTTATCGAGCCGGTGCAGGAGTTCCGCCGCGCACTCCACGCGGCCGAGCAGTTCGCGAACGACTTTCCCGAGAAGCTCATCACGTTCGGCATCCGCCCCACGTTCCCGTCTTCCGGCTACGGCTACATCCAGCGCGGCGAACCCGCGGGCACGCGCCAGGGCGTGAACGCATCTCACGTGATCGAGTTCAAGGAAAAGCCGCCCGGCCCGCAGGCCGAAGAGTACCTCGCGAGCGGCAACTACGACTGGAACAGCGGCATTTTCGTGTGGAAGCCGCGCACCATTCTGGGTGAACTGCGCGCGCGTCGCCCGGCGATTCACACGGTCGTGGTCCGCATCGCGGAGGCGTGGGGCACGCCGGCGTGGAGCGACGTGTTCCGCGCGTCCTATGAAACGGCCGAGAAAAAGAGCATCGACTACGTGGTGATGCAGGACGCCGCGAAGGACGGCAAGGTGCTGGTGCTGAACGCGCCGTACACCTGGGACGACGTGGGCAGTTGGCTCGCGCTGGAACGCGGCAACCCGCAGGACGCGGACCACAACACCGTTCAGGCGCTCCACTGCGGCATCCAAACCACCAACTGCGTGATCGTCGGCAACGCCGACCGCGTGATCGGCACCTATGGCGTGAGCAACTTACTGATCGTGCAGGACGGCAACGCGATCCTCGTGGCCGACCGGAAGTACGAGGACAAGGTGAAGGAGATCGTGGACAAGCTCAAGAGTACGGGCCGCGGGGAGTACACGTGAGCGCGGAAGCGGCAGAACCCACCCCCCTCCCTGAAGGGAGGGGGGAGAAAGACCTTCGGAGTTCTGATGCCTCTGGAGAGTTCGAGGAGGCATCGCGCGCCGTCCCCCCCCTCCCTTCAGGGAGGGGGGCTGGGGGGGGGGGGTCTTCGGTCGGTCCCTCCGGCCCCCTTCTCGGCATCGACTTCGGCACCGTCCGCGTCGGGTTGTCCGTCTGCGATCCCGACCGCATCGTCGCATCGCCACTGGAAACCTACACCCGCAAGGGCACCCCAGCCGACGCCGCCTACTTTGCCGGCGTGGTGGCTCAGCACCGTGCGGTCGGCCTAGTGGTCGGGTTGCCGCTACACAGTAGCGGCGAGGAGAGCGACAAGTCGCGCGAGGCGCGGGCGTTCGCCGCATGGCTCGCGGAGGTGACACAGCGCGCTGTCGTGATGTGGGACGAGCGGTTCACCACGTCACTGGCCCAAGATGCGATGATCGGCGCGAAGTTGAACCGCAAGAAGCGGAAGGAGCGCGTGGACCGGGTCGCGGCACAGATGATTTTGCAGGCGTTTCTCGACGCCGGGTGCCCGCCCGGTGGCAGCGACACCGTCCTCACGGACCCTTCACCGGACTCGCCCGCGACCGACACAAGCTCGAATTGAAATCCGTTCCAGTTACCCTAACTTATCACGATTCAGGGCAGCCCTCCCCTCTCCCGCGCTGCCCATTAAAACGATCCCCCGTTCGGCAGAGGATGCCTGCATGCCCGGCCGTTCCATTCGCCAGTTCACCGTCCTGCCGTGCCTGCCCGACCGGCTCCGCCCCCTCCAGACCATCGCGTACAACCTGTGGTGGTGCTGGAACGCCGACGCCGTCGCCCTGTTCCGACGGGTCAACCCGGACCTCTTCGAGGCCCTCGACCACAGCCCGATCCGGCTGCTCGGCGCCACCGACCAGTCGCGGTACGACCAACTCGTCGAGGACGACGGGTTCCTCGCGCACATGGACCGCGTCGCCGCGGCGCTCGACCACTACCTCAAAGCCCGGACGTGGTTCCAGGAGACGCACGCGTCCGAAGCCGGCACCCGGATCGCGTACTTCTCGGCCGAGTTCGGCATCCACGAGAGCGTGCCGGTGTACTCCGGCGGCCTCGGCGTGCTGGCCGGCGACCACCTGAAGAGCGCCAGCGACCTGGGCATCCCGCTCGTGGGCGTCAGCCTGATGTACCGCGAGGGGTACTTCCGCCAGTACCTCAACGTGGACGGGTGGCAGCAGGAGCGGTACCCGGAGAACGACTTCTTCACGCTCCCGCTCGTGCTCGAACGCGACGCGGCCGGCAAGCCCGTCACCGTCACCGTGCAGCTCCCCGGCCGGGAACTGGCGCTGCGCGTCTGGCACATCCAGGTCGGCCGCGTGGCGCTGTACCTGCTGGACGCGAACATCCCCGAGAACTCCGCCGCGGACCGGTCGATCACGGCCCAACTGTACGGCGGCGACCTGCACACCCGCATCCAACAGGAGATCGTGCTGGGCGTCGGCGGCATCCGCGCGCTGCGGGCGCTGGGCAAGATGCCGACCGTGTGCCACATGAACGAGGGGCACGCGGCGTTCACCGGGCTCGAGCGCATCCGCCTGCTCATGGAGGAGCACGGGCTGGACTTCGCCACCGCCTTCGAGGCGGTGAAGGCCGGCACCTGCTTCACCACGCACACCCCGGTCCCGGCCGGGAACGACGCGTTCCCGATGCCCATGATCGAGCAGTACCTGGGCGAGTACATGGCCCAGATGGGCGTGGACCGCGCCGCGCTGGCGGCCCTCGGCCGCCAGCACCCGAGCAACGAGCAGGAACCGTTCGGGATGACGGTGCTGGCGCTGCACCTCGCGAACACGTCCAACGGCGTGAGCAAGCTCCACGGGAGTGTGTCGCGGCGGATGTGGAAGGACCTGTGGCCGGAGCTGCCGGCCACGGAGGTGCCCATCACGAGCATCACCAACGGGGTCCACACCCAGAGCTGGCTGGCCCCCGAGGTGGCGCAACTGTACGACCGGTACCTGGGCATCCAGTGGGAGGAGCGGCCCACCGACTTCGCCATCTGGAAGCGCGTGGACCACATCCCCGACGGCGAGCTGTGGCGGACGCACGAGCGCGGCCGGGAGCGGCTCGTGGCGATGGCCCGCGCGCGGCTCAAGGCGCAGCTCAAGCGGCGCGGG
>BFBZ01002180.1_pt1 | contig 11206 bp, 9 predicted proteins | sample 1888401 | NCBI WGS metagenome assembly BFBZ01 (sample SAMD00112614, study PRJDB3348) | symbiont metagenome | host: Chara braunii | reverse complement strand
AAAGAAGCACCGCTTTCGAACGCTGATGTCACTTACCTCATCTCCGGCGATCGGACCGATCAGGCGCGGACATGTCGTGTAAGGCTGCAATTTGAGAGGAATGTACTCGCGATCCCACAGAGCGCCAGCCTTCTTCGGTGGCTTTACGCTAACCAATGAATACCGCCTCCGTGAGAAGACCCATATCACCTGTAGCAGTTCGTCATGATCAGACCCGGCTGATTAACTCTTCACTAACCGTGCTAATTCTCCGCCTATCTCCATMCCCCTTCCACAAGGCTTGAACGGCCATATCCGCCACTTTACCAGAACAAAACGTAGACACTTCTGGCCTTTCGCTCCCGAATCACTACATTCGGGGGAAATGTCCGGCTTTTCGGAAGACATGCCCTTTTTTGACGAACCGAATGCGCGCCCCTCGGCCCCTTCGGGCATAGCCGCGCGCGCCATGGCGGCTCGTAGCGGCCACAACAATGCGCCCGACTATCTGAAAGGCCTGAACCCCGAGCAGCGGCTGGCGGTGGAAACCACAGAAGGCCCGGTTCTGGTGCTGGCCGGCGCCGGCACCGGCAAGACGCGTGTGCTGACCACCCGCATCGCCCATATCCTCGCCACGGGCAAGGCCTTCCCCTCGCAGATCCTCGCCGTCACCTTCACCAACAAAGCCGCGCGCGAGATGAAGCAGCGCATCGGCCTGCTCGTCGGCGAAGCGGTCGAGGGCATGCCATGGCTCGGCACTTTCCACTCGATCGGTGTGAAGCTGCTGCGCAGGCACGCCGAGCTCGCCGGCCTGCGGTCGGATTTCACCATTCTCGACACCGATGACGTCGTGCGGCTTATCAAGCAGCTGATCCAGGCCGAGGGTCTCGACGACAAGCGCTGGCCCGCCAAGCAGTTTGCCCAGATGATCGACGGCTGGAAGAACAAGGGGCAAGGTCCGGCCGACATCGCCGAGGGCGATGCCCGCGCCTTCGCCAATGGCAAGGGTCGCGAACTCTACAAGGCCTATCAGGAACGCCTGAAGACGCTGAACGCCTGCGACTTCGGCGACCTTCTGTGCCATCCGATCCGCATCTTCCGCGCCAACCCGGATGTGCTGAAGGACTACCACAAGCGCTTCAAATACATCCTCGTCGACGAGTACCAGGACACCAACACCGCCCAGTACATGTGGTTGCGCCTTCTGGCGCAGCGGCCGGAAGCAAACCGCGCATCAACCTCAACAAGTCTGCGAACGGCCGGAGGCCGCCAGCCCGACCGGGCGTCCGAGCCGTTGCGAGGCCCCCGCGGAGCGCCCGCGCCGGCAGGCTCGGAACAGCCCGTGAGCGACAACAAAGTCAATATCTGCTGCGTAGGCGACGACGACCAATCCATCTATGGCTGGCGCGGGGCCGAGGTCGACAACATCCTGCGCTTCGACAAGGATTTTCCCGGCGCCACCATCATAAGGCTTGAGCGCAACTACCGCTCGACCGCACACATTCTGGGCGCGGCCTCCCACCTCATTGCCCACAATGAGGGCCGCTTTGGCAAGACGCTGTTCACCGACCGCGACGAGCCCGAAGACGGCAAGGTGCATGTCCACGCCGCCTGGGATTCCGAGGAGGAAGCCCGCGCCGTCGGCGAGACCATCGAGAATTACCAGCGCCAGAAGCACAATCTCAACGACATGGCGATTCTCGTCCGCGCCTCCTTCCAGATGCGCGAATTCGAGGACCGTTTCGTCACGCTCGGCCTCAACTACCGCGTCATCGGCGGCCCGCGCTTCTACGAGCGCCTGGAAATCCGCGACGCGCTGGCCTTTTTCCGCGTCGTCGCGCAAGGCGCTGATGATCTCGCCTTCGAGCGCATCGTCAATGTGCCCAAGCGCGGGTTGGGCGAAGCCACCATCCGCCAGATCCACGACACGGCGCGCGCGCTGCGCATTCCCATGCTGGAGGCTGCCGCGAAACTGGCCGAGAGCGACGAGCTGAAGCCGAAACCGCGCGCGGCCCTGCGCGAAGTCTCAGCCAATTTCGAGCGCTGGCAGAAAGCGCTGGAAAACACGCCGCACACCGAACTCGCCGAGACCATTCTCGAGGAGAGCGGCTACACCGACATGTGGAAGAACGACCGCTCGGTCGAGGCGCCGGGGCGGCTGGAGAACCTCAAGGAGCTGATCCGCTCCATGGAAGAGTATGAATCGCTGCGCTCCTTCCTCGAGCATGTCGCCCTGGTGATGGACGCCGAGCAGAATGCCGAACTCGACGCCGTCAACATCATGACGTTGCATTCGGCCAAGGGCCTCGAATTCGAAACCGTTTTCCTCCCCGGTTGGGAGGAAGGCCTGTTCCCGCACCAGCGCGCGCTGGATGAGGGCGGCCGCTCCGGGCTGGAGGAAGAGCGGCGCCTCGCCTATGTCGGCCTGACCCGCGCCAAGAAGAACCTGCATCTGTGGTTCGTCTCCAACCGCCGCATCCACGGCCTGTGGCAGTCGACCATCCCGTCGCGCTTTCTCGAAGAATTGCCGGAAGCCCATGTCGAAATCGCCGAAAGCGGCAGTTCCTATGGCGGCTACGGCAATTCCTATGGCGGCGGCTCCTTCGCATCGGGACGCGGCGGCCAGGGGGCAGGACGGCAAAACCCCTATGGCGCCTCGCGCTTCGACAATGTCGGCGCAAGCAACGAGAAATCCGGCGCCTTCTCCAGCACCTATGCGACGCCGGGCTGGCAGCGCGCGCAAGCGAACCGCACCGAAGCGACCGATCGCAACTGGGGCTCGCGCTCCGGCCACCAGGTCGAGCGCATCGGCTATGGCGAAACCGATTCAGGCTATGGCGCCGGCCGCACATCAGTCAAAGGCCGCACCATCGATGGCGAACTCGTCGCGAAATCCGTCGCCGACAAGCCCTCCGCCTTCAGTGTCGGCGACCGCGTGTTCCATCAGAAATTCGGCAACGGCAACATCTCGGCCATCGAAGGCAACAAGCTGACCATCGACTTCGACAAGGCCGGCCAGAAACGCGTGCTGGACGGGTTCGTCGCGGCGGTGTGATCCGACCGCTCGGTATGGCAGGTCCGATCGGAAATGCCGGAAACCCTCCCGCTCCTTGCCCAGCAAAAAGGCCGCGCGGTAATGTCCCGCTTCCTCACGTATAGCGGCGTGATCAGCAAGGAGGGTCGGCGATCCATGTCCGGAAGGTTACGCTTGCCCCGTCCTGGCAACTCCACGCTGCTGACTGTCTCGCTTGTCCTTCTGGCGGCGGTGATCTTTCTTGCCGACACCGTCACCAACCTGGAGATCGCCGTAGCGGTCTTCTATGTCGCCATCGTCCTGATTTCCGTCCGCTACCTCGACCGAAGCCGGGTGGTGATGGTGGCGTCGGGATGCATGGCGCTGACCGTGCTGAGCTTCTTCCTGACGCGGGGGGGATCCATGTCGGCAGGCCTGGTCAACTGCGCCATCAGCCTGGCGGCGATCGGCGGCACCGCCTACCTCGCACTGCGGACTGCTGCGGCCGAGGCAATGGCGCGCGAAGCGCAGACGCAGCTTGCCCATATCACGCGCGTGACGGTGCTGGGTGAACTGACGGCGTCCATCGCCCATGAGCTCAACCAACCGCTGGCCGCCATCGTCATCAACGGCAACGCCGCCCTGCGCTGGCTGGCAGGCCAGCCCGCCAATCTCGACGAGGCCGGGAAAGCCGCCGAACGCATCGTCAGGGATGCCAACCGCGCCAGCACCCTGATCGCGCGGCTCAGGACGTTGACCAAACGCGCGGCCGCGAAATCCGTGTGGCTGGATGTCAACCAGACGGTCGAGGACACGCTGAGCCTTGTGCAAAGCGAGACCAGCAGAAACCATGTTTCATTGCGCACGGAGCTCGCGAGCGATCTGCCGCAAGTCCAGGTCGATCCCGTCCAGATTCAGCAGGTCATCCTCAACCTGATCGTGAATGCGCTGGAGGCTGTGAGCGGTCCGGATGCGCAGGCCCGGGAAGTGGTTGTTGCCACCGGCCTCGGCAAATCCAATGAGGTCATTGTTACCGTCAGCGATTCCGGCCGCGGCTTGAACAGCGTCCCGCTGGACCAGATCTTCGATGCCTTCTACACCACCAAGCCGGAAGGCCTGGGCATGGGGCTTGCGATCAGCCGCTCCATCGTCGAGAGCCATGGCGGACGGATATGGGCCGAGCCCGGCATGCCCAGCGGTGCGACATTCTCCTTCTCATTGCCTGCAGGCAAAAAGGGCAATGTGATGCTATCAAGCTCGCGCAAACCAAACCGGTGATGAGATGACCGAGCCCAGACAGATCGTTTTTGTTGTCGACGACGATCCGGCAATCCGCGAGGCGCTCGACAGCCTGTTGCGGTCGGTTGGCCTGGATGTGCGCTGCTTCGGCTCCGTCAAGGATTTCATCGGCGCTCCGAGGCCGGACGTCCCGTCCTGCCTGGTGCTGGATGTGCGCTTGCCGGGCAAGAGCGGCATGGATTTCCACAAGGAGCTCGCCCAGTCCGAAGCCGCCCTCCCCGTGATCATGATGACCGGCCATGGCGATATCCCGATGTCGGTGCAGGCGATGAAGACCGGCGCCATCGATTTCCTGGCAAAGCCGTTCCGCGAGCAGGACCTGCTGGATGCCATCGAGGCGGCGCTGGAGAAAGACCGCCTGACGCGCAAGCAGACGGCCGAGCTGACAATCCTGCGCGACCGCCTGGCGACGCTCAATGAAGGCGAACGCAATGTCGTGGCCCGGGTGGTGCACGGGCTTTTGAACAAGCAGATCGCCGGCGAGCTTGGCGTGAGCGAAATAACGGTCAAGGTCCGGCGCGCCCAGGCGATGCGCAAGATGCAGGCAAGTTCGCTCGCCGAGCTGATCCGGATGGCCGCCCAGTTGGGACTTTAGGACGCCTCCCCGATAGCCGTTTTTCGGGTCGGTGCGACAGTAAATTTTGCCGGCGTAATATCGGTCGAACAGCCGTATGCTTTGGCTTGACAGCCATATACTTAAGATTCCGGCGCCCATATTGACAGTCGCGGAATGACGGGCGTATGGCGGCGAGGCTTCGGCTGATCGAAGCATCAACACAGATCGAACAGGTTATGGACAGCTACTCTAGTCGCTGTCCGGATACGGCCCCAGGCACGGTCCGGACATTGGCCCCGTCAACAACTATCGTCTCCGGCACGTGGCGCCGGTCGAGCCTGGGCAGGGCATAACCGATCTGCCGGCTCGCCTCGCCGTCCGTGCCGGACCGCAAGAGGTGAGCCATGAACACCAACGTCATCCCCTTTCGCGCGCGCCCAGTCACGCGCTCCGCTTCGACCGCACGGCCACCCGTTGGAACCACGCGAGGTCTGGCAGGCAAAGCCGGCTTCACCATGCCGCCCACCCGGCTCATCTGCGTCTGGCGCCGTGGGTCCGTGAGCGGCCGGCTGGAATGCCGCTGGACGCAGGAACAGAGGCCTCTTTCCGAAGAGGGCGTCAGTCGCGGGACCGCTTGCCAGCGGCTCGCGGCCTGACGGTTTCGTCGGCGCGGGACGAAGCTCCGCGTCGAAGATGGAAGCCCTACGCCGGCCGCGCCCGCCCCCAGATCTCAGCATTCCCGCCCGGCACCGTTCCGGAACTCGTTCGCCGATCTCGTGCCGACGGCGACTGCCGACATCAGACCAACATGCAGATAATCCATTGTCCGGATTTTGGGGCTCATCATGATTTTCCAGCCACACAACAGCTCCTCGCGCAGCGACGCCGCAGCGCTCGCCCGGCGCCGCATCGCGCCCAATGTCTATGATCTCATCGCATTCGCGATCCTGGCGGCATTGATCGTGCTGCTGGCGCGTGGCGCTGCCGACATGCGTGCGCCCAGTGAGCTCCTTTCGACCTCGCCGGTGACGCTCGACATCGCCAATTTGCCGGAATACGCGCTGCGCACCACGCTGCGCATGTTCGCGGCCATCGTCGTCTCGCTCATCTTCACCTTCACGGTGGCGACGCTGGCGGCCAAGAACCGTCGCGCCGAAATGGTCATCATCCCCGCGCTCGATATCCTCCAGTCGGTGCCGGTGCTGGGCTTCCTGACCTTTACGGTGACGTTCTTCCTCGGCCTGTTCCCCGGCAGCCAGCTCGGCGCCGAATGCGCGTCGATCTTCGCCATCTTCACCGCCCAGGCCTGGAACATGGCGTTCTCGTTCTACCAGTCGCTGCGCACCGTGCCGCACGACCTCGACGAGGTCAGCCGCGGCTTCGGCCTGTCGGCCTGGCAGCGCTTCTGGCGGCTAGAGGCGCCGTTCGCCGCCCCCGGCCTCATCTGGAACACGATGATGTCGATGTCCGGTGGCTGGTTCTTCGTCGTCGCGTCCGAAGCCATCACCGTTGGCAACACCACGGTACAACTGCCCGGCATCGGGTCGTGGCTGGCGCTAGCCATCGACAAGCAGGATTTCAAGGCCGTCGCCTGGGCGGTGCTGGCCATGGCCATCCTCATCCTGCTCTATGACCAGCTGCTGTTCCGCCCGGTCGTCGCCTGGGCCGACAAGTTCCGCTTCGAACAGACCGCCAGCCAGGAAAAGCCCCGCTCCTGGGTCTACGACATCCTGCGCCGGGCCCATCTGGTCAGGATCGTCATGCTGCCCTTCTCCTGGGTCTGGCGGCAGACCATGATGCTGCGGCTGAGCCGGGGAGCCCGCTCGGTGTCGGAGCCAACGGCCGCCAATCAGCGTATCTCGCGGATCATCGACTATCTGTGGCTGGCGCTGGTGATCGTCGTCGCCATCTGGGGCGCGATCCAGGTGGTATTCTACATCAGCGAGACGCTCGGCTGGAACGATGTCGTGGAGGCTTTCAGCGGCGGTCTCGTCACGCTGCTGCGGGTCATCATCCTGATCGCCATCGCAAGCCTGATCTGGGTGCCGATCGGCGTGTGGATCGGCTTGCGGCCAGCGGTTGCCGAGCGCGTCCAGCCGCTGGCGCAGTTTCTGGCCGCGTTCCCTGCCAACGTGCTGTTTCCCTTCGCCGTCGTCGCGATCGTCGCCACCGGGGCCAATCCCACCATCTGGCTGTCGCCGCTGATGGTGCTGGGCACGCAGTGGTACATCCTGTTCAACGTCATCGCGGGCGCCAGTGCCTTCCCTTCCGATCTCAAGGAGGCGGCCGGCGTCTTCAAGATACGGTCCTGGTCGTGGTGGAAGAACGTCATGCTGCCGGGGATTTTCCCCTATTACATCACCGGCGCTCTGACCGCTTCGGGCGGTTCTTGGAATGCCTCCATCGTCGCCGAGGTGGCAAGCTGGGGCAACACCAAGCTCGAGGCCTTCGGGCTCGGCTCATACATCGCCAAGGCGACCGATGCCGGGGATTTCCCGCGCGTCGTCCTCGGCATCGCCGTCATGTCGCTGATGGTGACGCTCTTCAACCGCACCCTCTGGCGCCCCCTCTACGTCTTCGCCGAACGCCGCATGCGGCTCGACTGACCCGACTTTTCAGGAGACTGATCATGAATGAAGCCATCATCACCAAGAACCCCTCGCTCGTCGAAGTGCGCGGCGTCTGCCAGACCTACGACAAGGGAAGCGCGGGCAAACTGATCGTCCTCGACAATGTCGGGCTTTCGCTGGAATGCGGCGAAATCGTCGGCCTGCTCGGCCGTTCGGGGTCGGGCAAGTCCACTCTGCTGCGCTCGATTGCCGGCCTCATCCGCCCGAGCGAAGGCTCGGTCACCTTCGAGGGCAAGGCCGTCACCGGCACGCCGGACGGCATTGCCATGGTGTTCCAGAGCTTTGCGCTGTTTCCCTGGCTGACCGTGCTGGAGAATGTCGAGTTGGGGCTCGAAGCGCAGGGTGTCTCGCCGGCCGAGCGCCGCAAGCGTGCCCTTTCGGCCATCGACCTGATCGGCCTCGACGGCTTCGAAAGCGCCTATCCGAAGGAGCTTTCGGGCGGCATGCGCCAGCGCGTCGGACTTGCCCGCGCCCTGGTGGTGCATCCGAAAGTGCTGCTGATGGACGAGCCCTTCTCGGCGCTCGACGTGCTGACCGCCGAGACGCTGCGCACCGACCTGCTCGACCTCTGGTCGGAAGGCCGCATGCCGATCGAGGCGATCCTGATGGTGACGCACAACATCGAGGAAGCGGTGCTGATGTGCGACCGCGTGCTGATCTTCTCGTCCAATCCCGGCCGCGTCGTCGCCGAACTGCGCATCGAGCTGCCGCAGCCGCGCAACCGGCTGGACCCCGCGTTCCGCGCGCTGGTCGAAGACATCTATTCGCGCATGACGGCCAGGAAGGGACCGGGCGGCCCTGCCCGCGACGGTGTCTTTCCCGGCACCGGCATCGCCATGATCCTGCCGCGCGTCTCGACCAACCTGCTCGCCGGTCTGATGGAGGCCGTCGCCGCGCCGCCCTATAACGGGCATGCCGACCTGCCGCCGCTCGCCGCCAGCCTGCAGTTGGAGATCGACGATCTGTTCCCGATCGCCGAAACACTGCAGCTGCTGCGCTTCGCCGAACTCGCGGAAGGCGACATCCAGCTGACCCCGGCCGGCAAGCGCTTCGCCGAAAGCGAGGTCGATGTGCGCAAGCAGCTGTTCGCGCAGCAACTCGCGACCTATGTGCCGCTCGCCGGCCATATCCGCCGCGTGCTGGATGAACGCGCCGGTCACAAGGCCCCGGCCCGCCGCTTCCGCGACGAGCTGGAGGACCACATGTCCGAGGAATACGCGAACCAGACGGTGCGCGCGGTGATCAGTTGGGCCCGCTACGCCGAGTACTTCGCCTATGACGAGGAGAGCGACCTCTTCACGCTCGACAACCCGACGTAGCATGACTCCAATCCGATCCGCCGACGCATTCCGCGGCGGCGGATCGGGTCCCTAGCCAACCACCGTTCGCATGCCGGTCTTGACACGGTCCATGACGACGAAGGTGCGAAAACTCTCGACATTGCCGCCTTCGAAGAAAATCTCCCGGGTCAGCGCCGTATACTCCTCCATGTCGCGGACATTGAAGACCAGCATGAAGTCCACCTGCCCGGTCACATAGTAGCATTGCTGGATCTGCGGGCAGGCCCGGAAGCGCTCGCGCATGGCGTCGAGCAGTTCCAGCCGCTCGCTCTCCGAGGTCACTTCCACGATCAGCGTCAGCGGCCGCCCAACGAGATCCTGGTCAACGACACTGATGTCTTTCTCGATTACGCCAGTCTCGCGCAGACGCTGCAGCCGCCTGGCGACCGCCGGCACCGACAATCCGACCTTGTCGGCGATCAGGCGCAACGGACTGAGATTGTCGTCCTGGACGGCGTCGAGGATCTTGCGGTCGAACTCATCGAGAGAAACAGAGACGGTTTTGCGCATCGAGCCCGCCTTGCGAGAAATATTTGCGAGAAGTTCCTGAAATCAGAGAGCCTTTCCCGGGGCAAGCATAATAGTTTCTCGGAAGATCGGGACAAAGACCATGGCATTCTTGAACAACCTCGCAATCGGCGACCGGCCGCCCCTGGCATACGGCGACCGTGCCGTACTAGGCAAGACCGCCCCGCGGCAGGTGCGGCCCTATTTGTCCCTGTGGCCCGAATTCCAGGTCACGCCAACCTTTCGCATGCCGAACCTTGCAGGCAAGCTCGGCCTCGGCTCCCTGTTCATCAAGGATGAGGGAACGCGACTCGGCCTCGGCAGCTTCAAGGCCCTTGGCGGCGCCTATGCGGTGATGCGGCTGGTGCATGGCCATGTCGAGCAGCGGCTGGGCCGGAGCGTCGCGATCGAGGAATTGTTGAGGCCACAGGCCCGCGAGATTGCCGCCGAGCTGACGGTCGGCTGCGCCACAGACGGCAATCACGGGCGATCCGTTGCCGCCGGCGCCCGGCTGATGGGCTGCCGTTCCATCATCTTCGTCCATGCCGGCGTCAGCGCCGCGCGCACCGACGCCATCCGCTCCTACGCCGACGAGGTCGTGCGCGTCGCCGGCACCTATGACGATTCCGTCGACGAGGCGCTGCGCGTCTGCAACGAGCGCGGATGGTTGGTCGTTTCCGACACGTCATGGCCGGGTTACGAGGCAACGCCGGGTCTTGTCGCCCAGGGCTATACGATCCTCGCCGAAGAGGCGTTGCAGCAGATCGCCGGCTTTGGCGAGGACAGCCCGACGCATGTTTTCCTGCAGGCCGGCGTCGGCGGTTTTGCAGGTGCCATCGCCTGTTTCTTGGCCGAGAGGCTGGCACCGGCGCGGCCGAAATTCGTCATCGTCGAACCCGACAGGGCGTCCTGCCTGCTTGAAAGCTTCCGGCGCGGCGAGATCGTGCGGCTTGCCCAGGGCGAACCGACGATCATGGCTGGGCTTGAATGCTATAAGCCTTCACTGGTCGCCTGGCGAATCCTGCAGAACTGTGCGGACCAATTCCAGAGCGTTCCCGATGAAGCCGCGATGGAGGCGATGCGCGTCCTGGCGCGGCCGCGTGGGCACGATCCCATTGTGATTGCCGGCGAAAGCGGCGCGGCCGGCTTCGCTGGCCTGATCGCCGCGACCCGCGATACGGCCCAGCGCGAGGCCCTCGGTCTCGGCCCGCAAAGCCGTGTGCTCCTCGTCAACACCGAGACCGCGACCGATCCCGCCTCCTACGAAGCGATTGTCGGTGTCGCCGCTCACACGGCCGCGGGATGATCCCTGCGGTCCCGACTCTCCGTTCGGACTTGGCGTAGCGCTTGAGGCTTTCGAAGCCGGTCAGTCCACCTTCTTCTCGCCAGCCTCGCCGCGCTTGACGATGTCGCCGGTGGTAAACAGGATTTCCTTGAGCTCGGCCCGCCAGTCCTTCTTCTGACGCAGCAGGAATTCGAGGTCCATGCCGAAATGCTTGAACTCCTCGGCCTGCGCGTTCTTCATGATGGCGCGCGCCTGGGCGTCCTTCTCCACCGAGATACGCTGCTCATACCAGCCGATCGCTTCCGCCTCTTCGATCAGCGAGGTGATCATGCGGGCAAAGGTCCGCACCTTCTGCGACAATTCCTCCGGCGGCTCGTGATATTGGTCGAAGCCCATCTAGTCCTCTCTCTCGCATGATGACGGCCACCATTCCCGTCCACGACGGCTGGTGGCCACGCTCCAACGAACAGGGATGGGGATAGTTCCAGCTCAAGGCGATCCGCGCCTCAGAAGCGCAACCTTGTCACGCAGCTATCATGTTTGCGCCCTAGATCGCTTTGCGGCAGAGCATTGCTGCCCTCCGAGGCGGGAGCCCCC